>Ga0157374_10000161_pt1 | contig 61965 bp, 81 predicted proteins | sample M25metaG_FD_115308 | JGI IMG/M metagenome (GOLD analysis project Ga0157374, IMG submission 115308) | Miscanthus rhizosphere microbial communities from Kellogg Biological Station, Michigan, USA - M2-5 metaG | ecosystem: Host-associated > Plants > Roots > Rhizosphere > Soil | place: USA: Michigan...
CAGAGGTGACTTAATCGCCATGATCCATCAACGCGACGCTTTGGTATCAGGCCTGAAAGAAGTCTGCACGACGAGGGCCGCCCGCATCGAGGCGCTGGAGGCGGCGCTGGGAATGATTGTCCTAAGTTCAAAAGACGGCGCGTCGATTGAAGTTGCCCGCGCAGCACTCGATCCAATCGCTCATATCGACTGGGACATTCTGGCCGAAGAACGACTTGAACAACGCCCCCGCGCCGCCCTCGCACCGGAGCAGAACAAATGATCGACGCGATTGCTGCGCTTGCCAATCGGTTCTGGCGTATTCATCCGAATGAAATCGACCTTGGAATTACGCGAGAGCAATACTATGAGCGGGAAATGCGAGCCTTGTTCGCTACTCAAGCCGCCCGCATCGAACTGTTGGAAGCGAGGCTTGATCGAGCCGTTACGCGAGGGCTTGAGCAAGTGGAGCGTATCGCCACGCTGGAGGCGGCGCTGCGGGGGATTATCCAAACCCTAGAAAGTCTCAACGACACCAAGAGGGCATCATTTTACAGGGGGGATGTCGTGAATGAACTGACTATGGCGCTAGACATCGCCCGCGCCGCCTTAGTTAACCCGGAGAAGTAACGTGAAGAAGAAAGCAGGTACGTTTGTCTGGGACGAAGTATGCGTGTGGCCCTACGCCACTCCTTACGGCATGGTCACGGCACCCAAGGTAAAGAAGCCGCGCAAGCTGCGCACTCACCGCGCCAAACCATCATGGCTCGCAGCCCCCAAGAAGGAGAAGCCCGATGTCAAACGTCCGCGACGGAGTAAGAAACAACAGCGCGTCGTCGTACTGGCGGCACCTGCGTCCCATCGGCAAACGCCTGTTCTGGAAGCGCCACCGCAAGACTTTGCGGAAGTGTTTGTCAGAGCAGCAACTCAAACTTAACCCGGAGAAGTAACATGCCCAAATACACCGTCGGTATCTGTGACGAGGTTTGGAAGTATTACAACTTCGTTATCGAGGCCGATACGTCTGATGAAGCCAATGAGAAATGCCGGTCCATGATGGACAGCGAAAACTTTGAATGGCCCGCCGAGCCTGACAACACCGACGGAAACGGCTGGGTGATTGTCTCTACCAAACTTAACCCGGAGAAGTAACTCATGAAAGACGCTATCGACAACGTGCTCGCCGACCGCAGAATATCCCACGGCGAGTATGCCGACACAGCCAGAACGGTGCAGCATCTCAAGGGCGCGATGCGCGAGGGCAACAATTGGAGTATCCTAAGCGACGTGCAGCGCGAATCGCTCGACATGATCCAGATGAAGATAGGGCGCATACTTAGCGGCGACCCCGATCATGCCGATCATTGGGATGATATTACTGGCTATGCGCGGCTGGTGGCTGCGCCGTTGCATCATAAAACCACGTCAGCCGCTATCGACAAAGCGGTCGGTGTTATCAGCACCGACGGCATGCTCACCAACACCGCGTCCGACCGTGACGCTCGTGACGCGCTGGCACGGTTGGCGCGGACCCCCAAGCTCGCGGAGGGATCATGAGCGAGTATGCCCGCTTGATTCGCTACACGCCGCACATGCCGCTGCCGAATATCCTCTCGCTGTTCTTCCCCAACCAGAATCTTCTGGTGATCGACAAGGAGCATTGGGATCGGCTTGACGACTACCAGCGCAGCCGCGTGCTGCGGACCCAAGAAAAAACATTGGAGATATACTACCCGCCCAACAAGCCACCTGTCGTTACCTCAAAAGTAAAGGAGGATGCATGAGCGATTCACTCCCATGCCCACGGTGCGGCAGGGACACGTCACCACGCTGGACAGACACGGACCAGCGGGCTCGAACGTATTTCTACAAATGCACCGGCTGCCGCAATCACTTCCGTGCCGTCAGGCTGCCGGGGTTACCCCTGCAGGTAACCAACCAGTCGGCACCGGAGAGCAGAACCTTGCCCACCATCGGCATGATGGGCTGCCCGGAGTGTGGGGCTTACGGCAAGATCAGGGTATCGCAACGCCGAGAAGACGGCTATTGGCGCAGGCATCAGTGCATGAGCCACGGCCCCTATCACACCTGCGAAACAGAAGACGGGATAAGCATCCACAAGAAAATGAAAGCTCTGCATCCAATCGATAATAACTAAGCGCACTCACCACCCACCACCATCTTACCCAACGGAGTAACTAATGAACTTTCTGGATCTCGAAGAGCAAGTCATCGACGACATCGAAGCAGGCATTGCGGTGGAGCTGGAATCCCCACCCGGTATCGGCAAGTCGGAGTTCGTCGATCAGCTTGTCGCCAAGCTATCCGCCCGCGACGGCGAGGAATGGGGCTACAGCAAGATGTTCCTCGCCACGCAGCAGCCGACCGACTTGATCGGCTACCAGTTCAAGGGCGAGCGCACATGGGACGGCGAGACGGTGGCTGTGACTGAACCTACTGTGCCGTTGTGGATGGTTACCCAGACAGGTAAGCCGACATGGGCCTACAAAAGGGGTATCATCTTCCTCGACGAGTACGGGCAGGGCGAAGCCGATACCAAGCGCGCATCTGCCGAGCTGTTGCTGAACAAGCAGATCGGACCGTGGCAGTTGGGCGGTGCAAACCGCAAAGGCTGGGGTGTCATCGCCGCGAGTAATCGCGCCAAGGACAGATCAGGCGTGACCAAGGGCTTCGACTTCGTCATCAACCGCCGCAAGCGTTATGACGTGACGCCGAGCGTCGACGCTTGGGTCGACTGGGCGACGGCGCATGAAGTTACCCCGCTAAGTATCGCCTTCGCGGTGCAGAACCCGACACTGGTGTTTGCCGACGAAGTGCCCGAGAAGCAGGGACCGTGGTGTACGCCAAGATCTTTAGTCATGCACGACCGCGTCATGAAGGTCAAGCATGAGCGGCTGGGGCATTTCCCCGACGACGCCAAGACTATCGAAAGCGCGATGGGATTGATCGGCCCGACCGCAGCGCAATACTTCGCGTTCGTGCGGCTGGAAAAGGAAATGCCGAAGTTCGAGGCTATCGTCCGCGATCCGGCAAACGCGAAGCTGCCGACCAAGCCCGACTCGCAGATGCTGGTAGTGTTCAATCTGGCGCATCGCGTTACCACAGCAACCATCAAGCCGGTCATCGAGTACATTGAGCGCATGCCGAAGGAGTTCGCGGTAACATTCGCGAAAGCTGCCTGCAAGCGTAACCACGCACTGGTGGTCGATCCCCACATGCGGGCATGGAGTGCTACCAATGCTTCGATGATGGCGGCGATCACGGCGTAATACTCTGCGGCGTGTAACTCCTGCCCGCAGAGCTAGGGGGACGACGGGCGCGCACCCCTGTCGTCCCCCGCCCATTACTTCGAGAGGTAACCTCATGACCACGAAAACACTTATCAGCCTGAACAAGCATGCCGATGGCAGGCCGTACAACATCATGCTGAACTATGACGACGCCACCGTCGAGGCAATCACTCAAGCCGCGCTCGACCTGATCCATATGCACCGTATGGCGGAAGGTGACACGCTCTCTGTCGGCACCATCGAGATAGGGAGAGATGACCGATGACCAGATACCCCAAGGGCTACAAGACCGCTCCCGGCTATTCCAAGATCGCTGTGAGTTTCCCCGATGATCTCTTCAAAGCCATCCTCAAGATGGCCAAGAAGGAAGACAAGACCTTCAACGTGATGGTGCTGGATCTGGTCCGCTGCGGCAAGCTGGATCTGGAGGAAAGCGACAAGCATGAGCCTTTACCCCAAGAAGTTACTTCGGGCCAAGCATAGCGATGCTGGCTTCGTCGTCATCGTCTACGAACAATGGAGTCCACCCATGACACTCAAGAACTGGATCGTCGATCTTCGCGTCGACTTCGACACCAAGGAGCAGGAAGAACTGATGCTGACTGCGGTGCGGACCTGCGCCAAAGAACTTCTCACCACAGCGAGACTACTCGCCGACAGACGCAAGCCCGACATCGCCATACATCATGACGATATGTTTGAAGGGAGGGATCAAGTCGATCTGTTCACGCCAGAGGAGAAAGAAGAATATGGAATACAATAAGTTTCCATTGATGGGCTTCCCCGGCGAGCACAACCGGCCTGACGGCAATGTGGTCTATCAATGCTTCTTCCCCGGTGCCCGCATCGCCTTGTGGTGGACGCAGCGGTATACGCGTTACGAACTTAATCTCTACAAGCCGCTGCCCGACGACGCACATCGAGACGACACGCTGACGGACCATCACGACAGGTATAACCATAACCAAGCGCCGATCTCCGTTCACGACGTGCTCGAAGCACAGCTTGCTATCTTCTATCTCACCCAGAAATACTTACCCGCAGGAGTAACTGATGACATCTGTAATGCCGACCAAGAAGGGCGCACTCACGCCGCCACCATCCAGCAAGCCGCAGCCATGCACGCTGACGCCGCAGCAGGAGAAGCTGTGGAGTGACACCCGCGTTGCGCTGCTGTGGCACCAGCCCGCGTTCTCGCATATTTTCTACAGTATGCTGGACAATGCCAACTCCAAGCATGTGGCGATGTTCACCCGCGATGTGCCGATAGCAGCCACCGACGGCTCTAACCTCCTGCTCAACCCGGATACGTTCTTCAAATTCAATCTGAACAAGCGCATCTTCATTGTTACCCACGAAATAATGCACTGCATCTGGGATCACTGCGGATTGATGCATCGGTTCATTCGCCGGGGCAAGGTGAGCTATCCTGACGGGACTTCATTGCCGTACGATCAAATGACCATGAACATCGCGACTGATCTGGTTATCAACGATCTCTTGATTGAGAGTAAGATCGGCGAGTTCGACAAGGACTGGCTGCACGATACGTCTATCGCGACCGGCAGGGACTCAGCTATTGACGCCTACAAGAAAGTCTTCAAGAAGAAAAAGAAAGGCGGCGGGGGTGGTGGTGATGGGGACGGACCGCCGTGCAAAGGCAGTGGCTTCGACGAGCATCTGAAGCCCGGCACGGTGCAGGGCAAGGACGCGCAGGAAGCAGCATCGGGCCGCAACGAAGTAGAGTGGACCACGCAAGTCGCTGCCGCCGCCAACGCAGCCAAGCTGCAGGGCAAGTTACCTGCGGGGTTAGAACGCCTGTTGGGAGAGATACTTGAACCCAAAGTGGACTGGAAAGACAAGATCGCTGCTCTGTTCGCTCGTAAAGTGGGCAGCGGGAGTTACGATTGGCGTCGTCCTGACCGTCGTCTTATCGTTCGCGATATCTACGCTCCCGGTCGTTCCGGATTCGGTGCCGGTACTGTTGTTATCGCTATCGATACTTCTGGTTCTATCGGCGAGCGTGAGTTGAATATGTTTTTCGCCGAGATGGCGGGGATCTTGGAGGACGTGAAGCCCAAGCGTCTTGTCGTTATGTGGTGCGACGCCAAAGTGCATCGCGTCGACGAGATCGAAGAGCCTTCTGACCTGACCGAGCTGCGTAAGAAAGGCGCACCGGGTGGCGGTGGTACCAGTTTTATTCCGGTGTTCGACGAGATGCAGAAGCTGGGCTTGGATAACGTCGATGCGCTGGTTTATCTGACTGACGGCTATGGCTCGTTTCCGAGGCAGCCGCCCGAGTATGCGGTGATCTGGGGCTGCATCAGCAATGGTGCGGTGAAGTATCCGTTCGGGGATGTAGTAGACATCCCGCTACAAGCTGCTTGAGAGGGGGTATTACTTCCCGCAACGGCGGTGGCAACCGGCGAACGTAGGCCCGCGAGGGCTAGGCGACATCAAGGCAGGGTTCTGGTCCCTCTCAAGCCGATGAGCATGCCAGTGAAACCCTGCAAGCCACCATCTTTCTTTTGCCCACGGAGTAACTCACATGGCTAACTTTTACGGCACCGTCCAAGGCGGGCGGGGCAAGGCTACGCGCTTGGGTCATAATTATCTGGACGTGACGGCCCAAAGCTACGAAGGCAGCGTCATTGTCAGGCTGTTTGAACTTGACGGTACGCAGCACGCCAGCATTCGCGTTGGTGCAGGCAGCACGGGGCAAGGCACATACAGCCTGTATAGCGGCCCCATCAAGGGGCTTTTTTCTGATCAAACTAACTTCAGGAGGTAACTAATATGACTGCCGCATTCAACAACACGACTAGCAACCACATCTGTGATAACATCCGCACGCTTTACACTCGCCGGAAGAAAGTCGGCAAGATGGTTCTCACCAACGAAGAGTACATCAAGACGTTTATTCCCTATGAGTGGCGCGAGCATGTGCGGGACATCACCCCGTTGCTGGCTGTGGACAAGCCGACCCATAAATGGGAGCTGCGGGTGAGAGACAGCGCACTCAACGCGACCCTGCACATGCGCGGACTGTATCCTGCCCCCGCGTTGCGCGATGTACGTATTCAGTCCGATGCACCAGAAGAGATCGTCACACGTATCCATCAATGGACCGAGCATGGCGGCGACGTGTCGCGTGACTTCGGCCGCGTGACTAAAGTGTTTACGTTGCTCAACGAGAAGTTTTCCCGCGTGGCTATCCGTTATTACTGGCCAACGATCCTCGCGTTGTGCAGCGAGAGCAACAAGACCAAGCATCTCGTGCAGGAGATGCAGGAGATGCGACAGCCGGTGAAACTGAAACCGTTACCTCAGGGGTTACCGCTTGCTTGCCGACAGACGGCGGAGACGATTGCAACGGCGCGATTGATTCCGTCAGACATCGACAACCAAGAAGAGCTGGCGGTGACGCTGGAAGGCTCTGTGACAATCGGCATCGTCGAAGGACAATACTACACCGAGTCGTTCGGTACGTTCTACGGCGCGTAATAAAAAGCCGGTCAGAGTCTGGACACTCTGACCGGCTTGAACTCCCACCCACAGGAGATACGCCAGCGGCGCACGCTACATATGGTATTCCGCGAATCTTCTGTCAACAGGAATTAAAACCGCAAGGAATTGCAATGAGAACCGTCGTGTTAGACTTCGAGACTTACTACGACAAGGAATACTCTTTGCGGAAAATGACGCCGGTCGAATATATCCTCGACCCGCGCTTTGAAACCATCATGTGCGCCGTCAAAGAAATCGGCGAGAATGTCGCCGACCGGACAGACATAATAGACGGTCCGTACTTTAATGACTGGCTGAAAACGGCGGAACTGGAGAAATGTTGCGTCGTTTCCCATAACGCGCTGTTCGATATGAGCATCTTGGCGTGGCGCTATGGCGTGCGCCCGCGCCTGATGGTGGACACGCTAGGGGTAAGTCGCGCGCTTCTGGCCCACCAACTAAGAAGTCTTTCGCTCGCCAAGGTGGCGGAACATCTGGGGCTGGGCTTCAAGGGCCACGAGATCACAAATGTCATTGGCATGACACGGACGGAGATCATCCGCTCTGGACGTTGGGATGGTTTCTGCGACTACGCCAAGAACGATGCTGATCTATGTGCCGGGATCTACGACAAGTTAGTACGTTCCGGTCTCTTCCCGGTGCGGGAGATCGCCGTCATGGACATGGTGCTGCGCTGCGCCACCGAGCCCAAACTGTTTCTCGATCAACAAGCCATCGCCACCCATCTAGGAGAGGTGCAGCAGAAGAAGCTGGAGATGCTGGCGAGTGCCATGCTGTGCGGCGCGCAGAACGGCAAGAAAGACTTGATGTCGAATGAACGCTTCGCGGAGATCCTTCGCTCTCTTGGCGTCGAGCCGCCGAAGAAAATATCTCCCGCCACGGGGCTGTGGACCTACGCCTTCGCCAAGACCGACAAGGACTTCATCGCACTGGAAGAACACCCCGACCCCATGGTGCAAGTGTTAGTCACCGCACGCACCGGCCACAAGAGCACACTGGAAGAGAGCCGTTCTCAACGGCTCTTGAACATCGCCAATCTTACTTGGCTGGGTAACTCGCAGCAGCGCATGCCGATCCCCCTCAGATACGCTGGCGCACATACCGGGAGACTTAGCGGCGACTGGAAGCTGAACATGCAGAACCTCCCAAGAGGGGGCAATCTGCGTCGCGCACTCATCGCACCACCGGGCCACACCATCGTCACGGCCGACGCCGCGCAAATCGAAGCGCGCATCGTCGCTTGGATCTGCGGGCAATGGGATCTGGTCGAGGACTTTGCCGCAGGCATCGATGTCTATGCCAAATTCGCATCGGAGATTTTCAGTTACCCCGTAAGTAAGTCGACGCACCCCAAAGAAAGATTCATCGGCAAGACTTCGATATTGGGTCTGGGTTATCAGGTCGGCGGCAACAAATTCCAGAACACCATCGAGGTGCAGAGCAAACTGCAGCTCGGGCAGAAGATCGATATGACGCTGGATCAGGCGTGCATCGTCGTCGATCTCTATCGCGGCAAATACCAAGAGATTTCATCGACGTGGAAGCGGCTGCAGAACAATCTGCCGGTGTTGACGGGTCGTACCCCCTACGGGTTTGTGCTTGGTCCCTGCGTGTTTGAGAAGTACGCCGTCAAGTTACCCAACGGGTTACGGCTGTATTATCAGGATCTGATTTATCGCAGCAACGCGGACGGCAACTCCGAGTGGATGTTCACCTACGGCTTCGAGCCCAAGAAGCTCTACGGCGGCAAGCTGTTGGAGAACATAGTACAAGCGCTGGCGCGCATTATCACGATGGACACGGCGTTGCGCATCCAGAAGTATTTCCCACTGGCCATGCAGGTACACGATGAACTCGTGTACGTGGTGCCGGACGAGCAGGTAGCGAATCTTAAGGCGCTGCTGAAACAGGAAATGTGTCGTCCCCCGTCATGGGCACCCGAGCTGCCGCTGGCTGCGGACATTGGCGTGGGGAAAACCTACGGCGACACAAAATAGTCCTTGCTAAAAAGTAACCTTCGCGTAACCTTCGGAAGTAAAGGGTGTTCACCGCAAAGCGCCGCATCACCTAAAAATGGCGCTTCGCGGTGCATTCCGCACCATCCTCTGATCAGGAGAATTTATATGAAGCGACTGCTATTAGCGACCACGGCCTTACTTGCCTTTGCGGGGGCGGCGAGGGCTGACATTGTTCTCGATACCACCGGCCAAGGCGGCACCGGCAACAACGTTATTTTCAGCAGCATTGCCAGCAGCCAACTTATCCTTGGCAAGTTGAATGGACAGAACGACGAGGTCGTTCGTTTCTTCGACGTGTCTGCCAGTCAGGGTTTTTCCGGCTCTGCCAACGGCAACGATATCAAGATCGTTAACACGCGTGATCTAGACATCACGGTGTTCAATTCGACCAACACCACGCAGCTCGGCGTCACACGGGATATTTTCTCCCTGAAAGGCGACGGCGAGGTGTTCTTCCGCGTCACCGCGCTGGAAGCGGACGGCACGTTCAAGACCTTCAACTACACCAACCTTGCAGGAGGTGTCGCAGGGCTTGGGGGTGGCGGCTACGATCTCGGCAACGGGCAGTCCGGCTTCGACTTCAAGGCCATTAATGGTGAGGCGATCTGGGATCTGGATCTGTTCGTTTCCGCAGGCGGCCACATCACCGATTTCGAGCATTACCGCATTGACGTAACGCCGTCCGTAGCGGCGGTACCGGAATTAAGCACATGGGTGATGATGATCCTCGGATTCTTCGGCGTCGGTGGCTTGGCGTTGCGCAAGCGTCGTAACGAAGATCAAGCGTTTCGTTTAGTGTAACAGCTTCCCCATAGTTAAAGCACTGAACGGAAGGGACCAGCATGCCATCGTGGATACCAACTATGGTGGCATGCTGCCTCGCCGCCTTCATCATCGGGTGGATCGCCGGATGGATATGGGATGAATGGACGGAGAAAAATAAGTGAAGAAGATATTATTTGCTTTGTTGTTACTGACGACCCCCGCCCACGCCGCGCTAGTGCCAAACAACGGCGGCGTTATTGTCTACGGCGATTTCGAACATTCCAGCTTCGGTGGATACATTCAAGCGTATTTCTCTTACAGCTTTACCGGCGGCGTGTTTGATCATTACTATAATGTCACCGACCCATTGAACCTGCCGGGACAGATTGTGATCGGCGTCGACATAAACGGGCGAAGGCAGTTAACATCGATTGGCTGCAACGCGTTCGACGCCCACTGCGGCAGGAACAACGTATACAATCCGACAGTCACCATTTTCGGGATGGGCGACGAAGGCTTCATCAGCATCTCAAGTTTCGTGAACGTGATAGGAGCTACACCGGTAGAACTAAGCCTGTTCATTAATCTGCCAACCGGCTTCTCGTTCACGGCACCCCAGATTGCCGCAGTGCCGGAAGTATCTACTTGGATTATGATGCTGCTGGGGTTCGCGGGCATCGCGGCTATGGGGGCGCGAAAAGTTACTTCAAGAAGTAACATGAATGGTTGACGACGAGACCATGAAGCTAGGTATCGTATTCCAACTACCCCCGAAGATGGGCGACCTTTTGGGGCTGCTGCTGGCTATGCCGACGGTCACCAACAAGATGATCCGGCAGCGCGTTACACCCAAGCCAAAAGCCGCTATATTCCGTCTGCGGCAGCTCCTGCCGGGAGTCGAGATACATTCACGGCGCTATGTAGGCTACTGGATCGAAGACAAGGACAAGGCCCGCATCCGTGCCGCCGTGACAGCAAAGATGGAGAACGTATAATGAGGCAGGCTTATCACTCTGCTGGATACAGAGCCTACGATCTGACCGAATGCAAGATCCATCGCCTCGTTGACAAGGAAACCGGCAAAGTGCGGTTTGTTCTTTGCTATCCCAAGAAATGGGAAGCAGATGAAGGATTACCGCGAATGCAATCTGCTAACGGCAAAATGACTGGACGCGCCTATGACGTTCGGGAGTGGCAAGAAGTCGAGTTGGAGATCGTCGAAGACGGTTACCCGCATAACTTCCGGGAGGGCGACGACGATGAGGCTCCAGTTACTTCAGAGGTAAAGCTAAGGAGGAAGTAATGGAATACGGAACGGCCGTCGGGATCGCGGCAGACGAGTTCACCGATATCTGGGTTATGGAAGCCCCGGATCGTCCGGGTCGCCCCTCCCTGCGGGTTCGCCTTAGCGACAAATCCGATAACCCTGACAAGCCTGTCTATGTGCTCCTGCCGCCATTGAACGCGAAAGAGGGGTTTCCGGGGACAACCCCGGTAGTGCTCACGGAAGAAGAGATAGCGGCAGAGCGCTTGGAGTGGATAGCATCGTTGCGCGCGGCACGAGAAGAATTGCTGAAATGACCCGGATCTTGATGGCCGAAACCAAACGCCATGAAGACAGCATCGAAGTGTTCGATGCGATGATACGAGAGACTTACGACAACATCCAGCTTGTGGTCCCTAGCCATCATCTTGTTTTCAAGCAGCATGGCGAGCCGCCGCAGGAAGCCCCCAGCGCGGACTATTTGATTTTCAATCACGAGATAGCGCGTAAGGTATGGGGCGGGAAGTGGCGTGAAGTGTTAACAGCTCTGGCGTTAGAGCCAACAGAAACGCGGGACGCGCTGCTGTATCGGCTGTATTACGGACGGGAGAAGAAATGAGCATCGTTACATCGTTCGACGGCGGTACCTATAAGCCCAAGCCGAAACCGTTTTCTTGGAGCTACTCAAAACTCAAGAATTTCGAGGCCTGCCCCAAGCGACACTACAACGTGGATATTATTAAATCCTTCAAAGAGGAAGAAGGCGAGGCGCTGCAGTGGGGCAACGCGGTCCACAAAGCGCTGGCGGCACGATGCGGACCCAGCGAGGTAGCGCTGCCCAAGCATATGTCTGGTTACGAGAAGTGGTGCGCAAGAGTTACCTCGCCGGGTAACGACCCCGGCACCCCTACAATTCTGGTCGAGCAGCAACTCGCCATCGACGAGGACTTTGGACCTACCAAGTGGTTCGACAGCGACGCCAAGAAAGCAGGCTTGGCACTGCCATGGTATCGCGGCATCGCCGACGTGCTTAAATTCAACAGCATTGGGACTGCCGCGCTGGCGATAGACTGGAAGACCGGCAAGATCATCGACGATGCACCGCAGCTAGCTTTATTGGCGGCATGCATCTTCGCCCATCACCCCAAGGTTCAAAAGGTGCGAAGTGAGTTCATCTGGCTCAAGGAAGACGCAAGCACGCGCCAAGACCTCGCGCGTGCCGAGATGGCTCCCATCTGGAGCGGACTCTGGCCCCGAATTGAGAATCTCAAGCACGCTTATGAAACACTTGATTACCCAGCCAAGCCGGGATTCCTCTGCCGACGATATTGTCCAGTTACAAGCTGCCCACACCACGGCGAAGAATAACGGCGACGAGCGGGAAGCTCGTCGTATCCAGACGTTGATGGAGCAGGCAGCCGGTCGCGCCTCTATTGAGGCGGGCAGGCGAAACAAGATTGTTTTGGACGGCAAGGAAGAACTGCAACGGCGCTTTGGCAAGCAAGCAATCTTGGCGGCATCGTGGGAGTTTCGTGAAGACCCCAATAGTTATTGGGTCGATGTACTCATACAGCCCGCCGACGGCAGCGAGCCGATGTGCTTCACTGAACACCTTGAAGAGTTTCCCAGCGACGAGTGCATAACGAACATAGCGTTGGTTACATGACCCCAGAGGGTAAAGTTAAAGCCGCCATCAACAAAGTGCTGGCGTGTTACCCCGAGAGTTACGTGTTCATGAGCGTGCCGTTCGGGTACGGCCCAAGCACGCTGGACTATCTGGTCTGTCACTACGGACGTTTTATTTCGATTGAAGCCAAGGCTCCCGGCCAGTCACTAACAACGCGGCAAGGACAGATCGCCGGACTAATCATGCACGCTGGTGGCACCCACGTCACCATCGACAGCGCTGACAAGTGCCATCTACTAAGAGTCCTTCTGGAACAGGTGAAACAACATGCTACCAGTCAAAGTCAGCCCCAAGCACAAGATGGTGGGGGTGCCGCATGCGGAACAGATCCAAAACCTTTTCCCAACCGCGACGAGTATATCGCACGCTGGTGGGCCGCACATTCTGCTGCCGCATCGCCCGACCGAGACGTATTTGTTAAGAAAGCTAGGGTACGACGTACCAAGCCCGATCCTGACGCACTATAACTGGTGCGGCGGCAAGCCGTTTGTCTCGCAGAGATCCACGGCAGCGATGCTTAGTTTAGAGCAGCGCGCGTATGTCCTCAACGGCATGGGCACCGGCAAGACCAAGGCGGCGCTGTGGGCGTTCGATTACCTCCGAAGTAACAACATCTGCGGCAAGATGCTGGTTAGCGCGCCTTTATCAACGCTCTCGTTTACGTGGGCGAAGGAGATCTTCAACACCGTGCCGCAATACAAATGCGCGATACTGCACGGCACCAAGGCAAAGCGACTGGAGTTATTGGCCGACCCCGATATTGATATTTTTATTATCAACCACGACGGCCATAAAGTTATCCTTGGCGAGCTGATGGCCCGCAAAGATATTAACGTATTGGTCATCGACGAACTGGCTGTGTTCCGTAACGGACAATCTTCTCGCCACAAGACCATGAAGCGCTTGGCTGATCGCATGGAGTGGGTGTGGGGCATGACGGGCAGTCCGATCCCGACCTCGCCGACAGATGCATGGGCGCAGGCCAGACTGGTCACGCCCGGCACCGTACCGAAGTTCTTCTCGCGATTCCGCGAGGATCTGATGCTCAAATCCGGCCCCTTCAAATGGCTGCCCAAGACTGACGCTGTGGATAAAGCATTCAATGCCATGCAGCCGTCGGTACGATTTACTTTGGATGACGTGGTTGAGCTGCCTGAACTGATCGAGCGCTACGTCGACGTGGAGATGGGAGTCCAACAAGAGAAGATCTATCGCGCACTCATGGCGCAATGTTATGCCGCTGTTCAAAGCCACGAGATCACGGCTGCCAATGCAGGCGCGGTGATGATGAAGCTCTTACAAGTATCCACCGGCTGGGTGTACTCAAAGACGCGCGACGTGGTCTCACTGGATAACAACAACCGCATTCAGGCATTGATGGACGCCATCGAGAGCACTGATCGCAAGGTTCTGGTGTTTGCGCCATTCAAGCATGCACTGGGCGGAATATCTGAAGCGCTTACTTCGGAAGGTTACGAGCATGCTGTTATCGATGGCGATACACCTGCGACGGAACGCGCGAGAATTTTCAGTTTGTTTCAGAATACTGATAAGTACCGTATTATTCTTGCTCATCCTCAATGTCTTGCTCACGGTATTACGCTTACTGCGGCTGACACTGTCATATGGTTTGCTCCCGTCATGTCTCTGGAAATCTACGATCAAGCTAACCATCGTATACGCCGCGTTGGTCAAGCGCATAAACAGTTGATCCTTCATTTGCAGAGCACGCCGGTCGAACGAAAAATTTACAAGATGCTGCAGAATAAACAGAAAATTCAGGATCAGCTTCTTAAACTGTTCGAAGAGGATACTGATTTAAATCCGCAGAGCTAGCCATGAGCAACGTATTCCCTTGGCCGCACGCCCGCCGCACCGATCCGCAGACATCGAAAGACACAGCGGCCCGCATCGATATTTCTGCACAGGCATGGAGGGTCTTACAGGCTTATAAAACCGGCCGCGCGCTGTTGGACCACGATGCCTACAAGCTGGTGGGCATTGCGGAAGAAAACCAGAAGCGTTTCGCCCATCAACGATGTTCCGATCTGCGTGCCAATGGACTGATCGAGCGAACCGGCGACAGAGGCGTTACCCCGTCGGGTAACACTGGATACCTTTGTCGCATCACACAGGAGGGCAAGAATTTCATAGCCAGTGGCGGCAAGAGCATCCTACCACCCACCCCGACTGCAGGAGGAAAAATGCCCGTGGATATTTCGAAGCGTGTCGCACAATACGTGCAGATGCGTGACTTGATCAAAGTCAAGGAGACCGAATTTAAAGAGATGTTGGCACCGTACAAAAAGGCCCTTGAAGGTCTCAACACAGTGCTGCTAAACCATCTCAACGATATCGGCGGCAACAGCCTGAATACCGATGCTGGAACGGTATACCGTACCGAGAAGAAATCTGCCTCACTCGCCGACCCTGCCGCCTTTATGGACTACGTGATTACCAATACTGCTTTCGATCTGATTGATCGAAAGGCCAACGTCACTGCCGTAACCGAGTTCGTCAAAGAAAACGGCACGCCCCCACCCGGCGTGAATTTCTCGTCTGCGTACGTCGTCGGCGTGCGTCGACCCAAACAGGAGAAGGATGACAATGACTAAGATGATCTCCAATAATCTGGGCGCGCTTTCTTCCGTGTTCGGCAACGAGCCGGAAGACGATAGCCTTGGTGCTGGCATCACCACCGGCTATCCAATCTTGCGTATCAAGGGCAAGGTATGGGCCATTACTCGTGGGGGTAACGATCCCTTCGTGTTGATGCGCCCCGATGGCGACGGTCCGCGCAACTCCATCGAGGTAGTTATCCTTGATGCGTCGAGTCACGTCTCGAAGGTCTGGTACGAGAACGGTTACGTCGAAGGCGCGACCGATGCGCCGGATTGCTTCTCGCCCAACGGGATTATTCCCGATGCGTCGTCGGCCAAGAAGCAGAACAACACTTGTAACGGCTGCCCCCAGAACGCATGGGGTTCCAAGATTACCCCGGCGGGTAAACAGGCGAAGGCTTGCACTGACTCAAAGCGTCTCGCGGTCGTCCCGCTCGGGGATATCCGCAATGAAGCATTCGGCGGGCCAATGCTGTTGCGAGTGCCGGGAGCGTCGCTGGCGGCAATCAAGAACTACAGCATGCAACTGAAGGCCCTCGGGCATAAGTTCTATACTGTCGGTACAAGGTTGTCGTTCGATGCGAACGAAGCCTATCCCAAACTGGTGCTGGAGCCGATTGGGAGTCTTAATGACGATCAGGCGCATGCCGTCGTTGAAATGCGCGAGTCGCCTGTGGTGCAGGCGATCCTCGCGGAGGGCAGCGATGTGGCGCAAGAGCCCGAGACTGTTGCCCCCGTAGCTACTGTTACCCCTGTTACTCCAAAAGTAACCGCTGCTGCGGCAGCCAAACCTAAACCCGTCGCTCCTGCGGTCCAAAGCAACGGGTTCGGTGGGCCTGCACCTGCGAAACCTGCTTCGGTTCGCCCCAAGGCGGTAGAGCAGGTCCGGCCCACGGCCCCGCCGTCGCAACCTCTTGTTAGCCCCCAAGCCCCTCAGGAGGAAGCGGCGGCGGTGGACGGCAGCTTTGAAGATTCTCTGGACGCTCAAATCGACAATCTGTTGCCGGGAGCAGCGTAAGAATAAAGGGGGGCGGCAAACCGCCCCCCTCCCCTTCCACCCACATGGAAGCCAAAAATGCAATCCGCTCAAGAGTATCTGGCCAAGGTCTTACCTTGGCCGCAGGACGGTGACGACCCCGCCTATATCAACATCCATTGGTCGCAGGACAAACTCAACCAGTACGGTAAGCCGTTCTGGTCCGGCCGCGCGGTTCGTAGCGTCAAGGAAGCAACCTCCACCGTGCAGTGGGCGTTGTCGCTTGCCGACGTAAAAGACATCTATGTCTGCATGTCCTCGCAGCGCGAGGCGACACCGAAAACATCTAAAGCAGGGCACGGTTATCTGCTGCCGGTTCGTTCGCAGGCTAATGCTGTCGCGTTCAAAAGCCTGTTCATGGATCTGGACGCCAAGGGGAAAGATAAAGACAGCTATGACACACTGGCGGAAGCGCTCACGGCATTCACAGACTTTATCGCAGTGGTGGGCCTGCCTAACCCCAATGTCATCGTCAAGACAGGGGGAGGATTCCATGTTTACTGGACGCTCGACCGCGCACTCAGCCGCGACGAATGGCAGCCCCTTGCAAATGCCCTTGCCGCAGCGGCGAGGGCGCATGGTCTTAAAGCTGACACCGGCTGTACTATTGATGCTGCTCGTATTCTTCGCATACCGGGCACTGTCAACCGGAAGCTGGCTGTGGGTCGGCCTGTTATTCTTGCTGGTGGTCGCACTGGCGGGGACTACTCTGTGGTGCGACTGGAAACGGCATTACAGCCGTACAAAGGAGTTACTCCGAAAGTAACGCCAGCTACCCCATCGTGGGTAGACGAGTGGAGCAAGGTGTTATCCCGCCTGCCACCCATCGTCGAAGACGATGCCCTGTCGGCCGGTATCGAGGACGACAAAGGCCCGCCGATAGTTATCAACGACGTGGCGCGCGAATGCCCCTTTATCAGTGAGGCGGTTACCACCGGAGGTAAGGATTTCGCCAATCCACTATGGAATCTGACCACGTTTATTTCGACGTTCACGGAAGGCGGGCGTGCCGACGCGCACGCCATGGCTATGGGGCATGCCGATTATGACAAAGACACCACCGACGAACTCTACGACCGTAAGGAGCGCGAGCGCGCGAGCAAGGGCCTTGGCTGGCCTGCGTGCAGAACGATCAATGCTTCGGGATTTGGGGGCTGTCAGGGCTGTGTACACCTTGCGGCAAATAGATCGCCTCTCAACTTTGCCGCAACTCAGCTTGTTACGACGGTTTCAGCTACGCCAAATGCGGCCCAAGGTAGTTCAGCAACTACCGATCTCCCTGTCGGCTACTCTCGCCGCGCAGACGGCGTTATCTGCCAGATCCTCGTCAACGAAGACGGCACGCAAAGTCACGAGCCGATCTGCAGCTACGCGATGACGACGCCGTCTATCCAAGTCTATCCAGTCTATACGCTCAACTTCTCCACGATTACCGAAAGCGGAAGAACCTCACAAATCACGGCACCAACGGGCGAGCTATCGTCCAAGGACTCGATGCGTAGATGCCTGCTCCGACAAGGTGTAGCGTTGAAGGAGAACGAGTCGAAAAAGGTGATGGAGTTCTTCATGTCGTGGATCGAAAAGCTGCAGCGGACAAAGTCCATGGTGGTCAGCAGCTCGCCCTACGGATGGAGCACAAACTCCAAATCTGAAGTCGAAGGTTTTGTTTTTGGCGGCAGCATGTGGATGCCGACCGGAGACCGCGCTGCTGCTCTTTCTGATCCTGTATTGGGGCGCAGATACAAGCCGACCGGAGCACTAGAGCCTTGGGTGGCGGCAGCAAAACTGATCACCGACCAGAAGCGCCCCGCGCTGGATGCGATATTAGCCAGCGCGTTTGCCGCGCCCTTAATAAAGTTCTGTCACGAGCCGGGCGTGCTCATGAGCACTTACTCGACCAAGTCAGGCATTGGTAAAACATCCACGATGAAGATCGCCCAAGCTGTATGGGGTCATCCCAAGAGGGCGATGCAGGGGCTGGACGATACGCAAAATGGCGTGTTCTTCAAAATCGGCCAGCTTCAGAACATCCCGATGTTCTGGGACGAGCTAAAGACCGAAGCGGAACACAAGCAGTTCGTGAAGATCGCGTTCGGATTAACAAAAGAAAAAGAAAAGGAGCGCATGACGCAGCACGCCACGATGCGCGAGAGTGGTTCGTGGCAGACGCTTCTAGTGAGCGCTTCCAACGACAGCATAATGAATTTCGTAGTTCAGCAGACTAAGCAGACGGCAGCCGGAATCTACCGTGTGTTCGAATACGAGGTGCCTGCTGCCGCCAACAGCATCGGGCAGATTGACCAAGCCGACGCTTCCCGTATCATCGGTAGGCTCGACGACAATTACGGCCACATAGGGCTTGAGTATGCTCGTTACCTCGGAAGTAATCATGCCTCTATAGAAAAGGACGTTGAAGCGTTTTACAAGGCCATCGGCAATGAAATTAATACGCTGAATGAAGAGCGCTATTGGCGCGTCATGCTGGCTTGTCTCCTCAAGGGTGCGGAGTACGCCAACAAGCTGGGCTTTACTAATATCGACGGTTTCGCCCTGAAGAAATTCCTGTTCAAGGTCATCGACGATTTGCGCGACGAGCGGGACGCCCAGCCGGTGGATCTTGGACAGGCGATCAATGTTTCCAACGTACTAGCGCAGTTCCTCAACGACATGCGCTCCCGGCATACGCTGCGCACCAACCGTATTCATATCGGGCGCGGCAAGCCTTCCAAGGGCTCGATCATGATCAAGACCCTTAGCCCAGACAGGTTAGAGGCAATAAGAGTTCACGTCGGCGAGGACGACAAGATGCTACGGATCAGCAAGACTTTCATGACTGATTGGCTTTTAAAAAACGGCTACTCGCCGCACGCCATCATGAAAGCGATGACTGTCGAGTTCGGTTCGCAGTCGCTGCAGGGACGGATGTGCGGCGGCACCGAGTTCTCCGGATCGACTGAGTACCTGCTTGAGATCGACCTGACCAAGAACAACCACACCAATTTTATCGACGAGGCGTGAGATGAACTTCCGCGAACGCCATGACATGAAATACATCATCGGCATTGCCGCCGCGCTAGTGCTCGTGGGGTTGCTTTATTACGTCCTGACGTAGGAGGTAACATGCCGGATAAATATTTGAAGATGCGCGACAAGTTCGCCAAGAAGATGCCGATGGCGGCGGCAAAGACCAAGGCCGCTAGGTTGTTCAACAGCCAGCGTTCCAAGGGCACTGCGCCGGTTTTGAGCCGTGGCAAGAATGCTCACGGCAAGAAAGGGAAATAACCATGGCAGTTATAACTGCGACGTTCGACGCGGGCGCTCCAATCACCAATGTTGTCAGTATTGGAAACGTACAGCCGCTTGTTCTGCTTATGCCGAACGATTGGACACCGCCCGCCAATCTGAAGTGCCTCTATTCCTATGACAGCACGAACTGGTACCAGCTTTATCATAGCGGCAAGGAGTGGGTGGCTCCCTGCGTCCCCAATAGTGCGTGGGTGCTGGACGTGAACTTATGGCCCAAAGCCAGCTTCATCAGGCTGGTGTCTGTTTTTGGCGGCGAGCCGATAAACCAAGAAGCAGAACGCGTGTTCCAGATCGTGACGAACTAGGGGAGAGAAACAATGCAAATCAGATCAGGTCCACATTTTGCTGCAGGAGCTAGCGTCTCCGACGTAATGGCGCTCGATACCCTGTCGCCTAACGTGATCATCACGCCTGCGAATTGGACAACGCCAGCAAATGTCCGAATGCTTTATTCGCCCGACAACGCAAATTTCTATCCGCTGTACACTGCGAACAGGCGGTGGGAAATGCTCTGCATTCCGAACTCGGCGATAAAAATGATCATGACGGACTGGCCGACCTACAGCTTTTTCAAATTCGAGTCGTTCTTCGGCGACCGTCCCATAGTACAGACCGAGGAGCGCTGGTTTCAGGTCGTGGCGAGCTAGGGGCGGGTAGTACCCTTCTTGCGCTCCCAGCCGCGATTCTGTTTCTTGGACTGGACGCCCAGATTACTTCTGGCGTTACTACCGCCTGAGATAACCGACTTCTTGTGGGCGACATCTTTCCCGGCGATTGCCGCCGCCCCCAGATCTTTGCGCATAATAGCCCTTGCTTGGTTCTGCTGGGCGCGGTTTTTAATAATTTCCGGTCGCGAATTGTATCCGCGATCCATCTTCTTGATCTGCGCAATTGTACGATGACTGGATGGATCGCGGATACCCTTTACCATTGTTACCCCCAAAGGTTACTCGTCACGCCATGACCGGCGCTTCTTGGCTTTTGTTTTGGCTTTCTTGGCGAATTTCTTGGCGGCTTTCTTGACTACTGCCGCTACCTTCTTCTTGGCTTTCTTCTTGACGGTTTGCTTCTTTGGAGTGCCACGGGGCATATCGTCTTCCTCTTGTTGCTCGGAATCTTCCTGATCCCGCGCAACATTATTATCATCTGATTCGTCGTCTGTCCCGTCTTCAGACTCTTCTTCCCCGTTGACCGCCGCGACGAACGCGTCGGCGTCTTCCTGATTGACGAACTGGGCACGCATCACGCCCTTAACATCGAGTATGACGTACGGCGTCTGCGGGTTCATCGCGTCGTGGATCACGCTGACCGGCGTGTCTTCCATCTCAAAAACTTTCGGCATTAAGTCCCTCCGGAGTTGATCTCTATGATGGCACGCTGTGCCTCTTCCAGAGTAGCAAACCGGTCTCGTTTATCGCCATAGCTATCGACGATGACGTACGGCAAATCCGTATCTACTTCGACGGTCACCGTTACCGGTCTTCGTTCGAGCGGGACATAGACCATCGATACCTCACTTGTTGGCCGGGGGTACGAACACCCCCTCGACCCAGTGCCCGGCACGGTCGCGCTGGGCACCGGTTGCGTATTGCGACTCGTCGCTGAACGTCGGGTGGTTGGGCTTCTTAAACCGGTCCTTCCAGTGACCCGTCTCGGGGTCTTTAGTGCCGCCGGTCTTGTAGGCCCCACGCAGATCGTAGTCGTAGCCTGAGTCATTGGGTGCGTTCTTTTTCTTCCAGCCCGCATAGCCCTTCTCTTCGTCAGGGCTAAGGGGGGTGTTGTAGTCGTCGCCCACCAGTCCGCCCTCGGCGAACTTCTGCGCGTTGCGGCGCGTCGGCAGGCCCACTTTTTTGTAGCTCATTTCTTGCCCTTCTTCTTTCCGAACGGCACGAAGCCGCCCTTCTTGAACGCAGGACGACCCACGCCAGCGCCCTTGCCTGAAGCCTTGTCCACATCGGCATTGCTCACGCCGCGTGCGCCGGGGCCGCTTGACTTCATCTTCTTGGGAAACGGATTGCCTTTGGCCATTGTCAGCTCCTATGGGTTGAACACGCTTTCAGCTTGGTCTTGGATCGCTTTATTGCGCTTGGTGGTGGTCACGCCGTGCTTGGTCTTGGCTTTCTCGCTCTCGCGCCGCCGCGCTGCAGCGGAGAGGTCGCTCTGGGTAATCTGCTGGTTCTTGGGGTGGTCTTCGTTGAACGACTGCACCGCCCGCTGCGCCTTGACCTTGTCAGGCCCGGTCGCGGCCAGCCACGCGTTGACCATTGCGCTCCTGTCGGCGCTGGCCTGCTTGCTCTCGCGGGCAACCGTGCCGACCAGCGCGCCGTGCTCCGCCACGGCGGAAGGCGTGAAGCCCATCGCCCGGACAAAAGTCTGCCACGGCGTGAACTGCGCCTGCTTCTCCTTGCCGCTGTCGCCGGTCTTCGGGCCGGTCGCGCCAACAACAGCCTTGGTAATATCGCCAACCGTTCGAAGGGGAGAAGCCTTCTCGATGGCCGTGGCAAAATCGCCCTTGAACGCGGCCTGCGCCGCCTTGACCTGATCCAGCAGGAAGCCGACCGGCGCACCTGCCATGGTGTCAAAGAGAAAGCTCTTGAGGTCAGTGTCCTTATTGCTTTTCGGTGCCCCGAACGTAAAGGGGCTGTCGAGCCCCAAGCGTCCCGACGCCTCGATGCCGATCCCGCGATAGAGCCCGCGCGAGATGATCTCGCCGCCTTTCTGGCCCGCCACCCGCGCCGCCAGTTGGCGTACCGCATAGTCGTAATCGTCCGGCGTGAATCCGGTCAACCCGACCGCATTGGCAACGACCAATGCCGCCTTGAACGGCTCCGTCGGCAGGCCCAGCGCGCCAGCTACCAGCCCGTGGGTCACCATCAGCCCGGCGAACTGCTTCATGGCCTGCGGGTCGCCCTTGAGCGCGCCGCCGATAATGTTACCCAGCAGGTAATAAGTCTTGTGGCCGAACTTCTTGAACTGCAGCGCCACCCGCCCGAGCGGCGAGTTAAAGATGGGCGCGGCGTTCCAGCTCGAATAGTCGCCCATGGTCTCGTGGGCAGTCGTATAGGCGTAGTGCATCGCGGCTTCGTGGTTGCCGCCGTTCTTCTTGTATTCGAGGTTATACGCCGTCAGTCCCGTGACCGTACGGTTGATCGCCTCGATGGCAGAGCCAACTTGGTTTGCCATAAGGTCCGCGCGGTCCAGAGCCCGACCCGCAATGTTAGAATCAGGAGCTGCATACTTGCCGACTTCAAAGATGGCGCTATTGGCATAGAGATTCCTCGCTGCCATGTAGTCGATTACGTCCTGCATCCGCGACGCCTTGTCAGCGCCGAGGATCTTGGACTTGCCGATGGTGTCCTTGAACAGCTTCACGTAGTCAGTGAAGCCGGTGTTGTCGGTGAAAGCACGCGCGGTGTCTTTCAGTCCCGCCATCACGCCCGCGCGCCCGCCAATAAAATTGTAGGAATCGGTGAGCTGGCGTAACGTAGCAGTGAAGCCGTGCCGCCCCCCGATCACCGGCAGCGACGTTGTCCACGGCTCATGCGCGTTGATAATATGAAAACTTGGACCCGCCAGCCGGGAAAGCCGCGACATCTGGAGCAACCGGGTCGTAACGCCGGTTTTATGTTCTTCCGCAACCTGCGCGGACCGGCCATAAATCCGATCTACGAACTCCTTGTATATCTCGTCGCGGCGAATGCTATTGTTATCATCTCTGTGGGCCTCTTTATACTCGCGCATTTCGGCAAAGATCTTGTCGATCTTTGGCCGGTGCTGCAGCATCGCTAGATGGTTCGCGGTCATCCTTGCGTAGTCGGCCGTGACCCGTCCAAGGTCGCGCGACATGCCCGCGACGTTGCGGCGCTGCCTCATGGAGTTTTTGATAGACGTGGTGCCACTTAGCCCAAGGGTTAAGTCGTGGAACATCTCCCGCATCGCCGCCTTCTGGGTCTCGTCGGCGTCGATGTAGCGTTGTTGTTTTTCCAACGAGCGCAGGATGGTCCCCATCGCCCCCTGAATGTTGCGGGCGTTGGTGTAGGCGTCGTCCCGCGCGTGAGTAGCGGCCCCGACCAGTCCTGCGTCCTTCAGTGCGGCTTTATTGTTTTCGGCTTCGGCCCGCGTCGCATGCATCTCGGTGTGCTGCGTCTGCATCGACACCCTGTAAGCAGGGATCGCGTTGGGCTGTTCCTTCTCTATGATTTCCGAAGGGTTAGTCTTGTCTACCCAGACTTTGCGAATCTGGGCCGGGGTAAGTTTATTGCCCTGCGGGGTGTGCGAGTTACTTCGCAGGTAACCCTTCACGGCAGCCCGAGCCCGCGAGTCGCCGTAGTCGGTGCCGTTCTTGGGGCTGGGGTCCACAAACTGCAAAGTATTATCGTTGATCTTGGTAGCGTTCGCAGGGACGCTTAACTCGTGATTAGCGGTTGAAACGAACTCGCCAAACCGCCTGAACGGCACGTAGGTGCCCTGTCGGCGCTTGAGTTCTTTCACTTGGTCAAGCGCCCGCACCAATGCGCTGTCTTTGTAGGTCGCCCGGTCGGCGTCGTTCAGCCCCTCATTGTGGATGCGCTCCGCCATCGCGGGGTCGTGGATGTTGGCTTCGGCGAGGATGTTATTGATGGTTTCCCGTGAAACGGCGTTATGGACATCCCGGTAGGACTTGGCGGCGTCCTGCAGCACTTTACGGACAGGATTAATCGCCGGGTCGTTCCACGCTTTCTGAAGCCGGGCGATCTCGTTCTTGGCTTGGATGCCCATCAGCTTGTCTTTGCCAAGATGGTCGTTGGAGCCATCGAGGTTCACATCGTGAAGCGACGCGTCGAAGATCACGTCCTTAGCCTTGGCCATCGCCTCTGGATGCTCGCGCTCGGCACGGGCAATGGCTTCCGCCGACTCCAGCCCGCCGTACTTCTTCAAGATCAAGTCCTTGGAGTGCTCCTGCTTGGCGCGCTCTTCAAACAGCCTGTGAAGCGGGTTGGACGGGCCGTAGACCGCCGCGCCCCGCCGCGCCATCATCCACACCGACGAGATTTTATCCTTGGCGCGGGCGAGAGTGCCTGCGGTATTAACTCTTGTGTCGGCGTTGGGTAGTGCAGCGCGCAGCGCGTCCATGCTCAAAGCATGCTTGCCGTATGCCCTGTAGCTCCCCTCCCGCATCGCCACACTCTCCACTCTCTGGAGTTGGGGCGCGATGACCTTGAGGGTCTCGTGCAGGAAGTTGTAGCCGCCCTCCGGGATCTTCAGTGTACTGCGGACCTTCTCGACGAACGCACCCCACAGCGTGTTCGACTTCAACGGCTTATTCTGCAGGCCCAGCGCCTTGGCCACCTCAGGGTCAAGGTTCATCTTGGACATGATGATCTGCATGGTCGGGTTCGACATAGCTTCCGAGACGAACTCATGCGGGTTCTCGAACGCGTATTCGATGGAATCCCGCAGCCGGTGCTTCGAAGTTTTCTTGTTCAGCTCGTTCATCAGCGTCTCGATGCTGCTGTGGAACTTGCTGTCGGTATTCAGCCGGTGGGACAATGCGGCGTGCATCGCCTCGTGGATCACGACATGCGTAAACATCTGCCGGTCGTGTATCACCGTCTCGTTGATGACGATGTGACCGGGGTCGCCCGCCTTGTTGTCGTTCGTGTAGTAGCCGCCAGCGGTCTGGTGGTGGGGGTCGCCAAGCGAGTCGGCGATCAGATTGTTATTGGCGATATAGAGCGGCACCCGATCCAGCACCTCTGACAGCCGCCGCCGCACGAAGTCCTGCACGTATTTCGGCGTTTTTGACAGATGGCTGAAATCCAGATTCCGGAGTACGTCGGGCAGCTTCATCGGCTCGGAGAGCGAGCCTTCCTCATGGCCGTAAATATCCTTGGTCTTGTGGATCGAGGTTTCCCAGATGTCGTGCTCGCTGGGGAACAACACCATCTCTTCCCGGCGGTTGAGATGCTTCATTATTTCGGCTGTATCCATATCCCTTATGTCGGCGTCAGGAATCGATGCCAGATCAGCTTCCATCTGCGCCATGATCTGGTCTTCGGTCATCCCCGTCAGGTCATGCTTCAGCTTGACCGTGCCGCCGCGCTCGGCCAGCGCCTTTCGGATTTCGGCCCGACGCTTGTCAGCTAAGTTCTCCGTGACCACCGGCTTGCTGGGCGCGCGCGGTGCGTACGCGGCCAGATCCTCGGCAGACGCAGCCTCTGTCGTCTTCGGACGTTCTTTGCGCTCGTTGGATCGTGCCAGCTCCTCGCGGGCCTCGCGCTCTTTCTCGGCGTCGATCTCGTCTTGGGGCCTGTTATCTTCTTTCGGCGGTGCCTTCTTGGTTTCGCCGATAACGTCTTTGACTAGTTCGTCCTGCTCGGCCTTGGCCTTCGCCGCGATCTTCGTATCGCCATCGAAAGGCCCGCGCCCAAGGTCTTCCTTGAACCACTTCCCGATCTTGTGGACGGTGTCGATGCTGTTGGCATCCTGCAGCATCAACAACGGCTGCCGGGACAGCTTGGCGTAGTCCGCATCGGAGAGAGCGTTGACCCATGCCCGCGCCCTGTTGAGTTCTATGGCGATGGGCTTGTAGCCCTCATGCATGTCGTCCCGGATCTCGGTGATGTGCCACTCTTTGCGCGGCAGCGGCGCTTCTTCCTGTTGCTTTTCTGCAACAGGTTTTACTTCCGGGGTAACTTTTTCGGCGGCTTTCTCTCTGGCGGTAGTGACTACTTCGGCCCCGCGCGGCTTGGTCTCGACAGGCCGCGCCAGCACTTCGGCGGCAGCCTTGGCGTTGGCTTCTTTCTTAGCCTGTCGCTCGGCAAACTCCTTGATCGCCGCGACCTTGGCCGCACCCGTCAGCACCTCACCCTTGTTGGCTGCCCCCTCCGACTCGGTAGACTTGACGCCCTCGGTGGCCTTGCCGGTCTCCTGCGCGCCAGCCTCGGAATCAGTGGTGCCGCCGCGCGCCGCGCGAATGTCCGCCGCCGCATTGCTGCGGCCCGAATGGACTAGGTCGAGACCTTTGGTGTTGAACGCAGTAAAGAAGCTCTCGACGCGCGCCCGGTTCTTGCCCTTGGGGCCAAGCTCTCTGTTGCCCTCCAATATCTTCTGAACGTCGACCAGCTCCCGCAGATACTGCGTCGGAAGGTGGCGTGGTTCGCCAGTCACTAGATCGTTGCCGCCTACCCTCCCCGGCAGGCTGCTGTACCAGCGCTTAACCTCTTTCTCCGTGGGCTTTTTAGCTATCGGGTCTTTTAACCCCTTATTGTAGTAAGCCGCGACGTGCGGCATGTCCGTCGCAACGTCTTCGCGCAGCTCTATCCTTGTCTTGAGTTCGTCGACTATCGGCTTGAGTTGCGCAGCCAGCGCCTTCCGCTCCGCTGGAGTAGCGGGGAGTGTATCCGGCATCTTGAACCCGGACGCGGCATGTTCCGGCGAAGTGTGCTCCGCGTGAAGTTGCGTCGCCAAGTCCTTGCGTACGGCTTCCGCCGCTTTGGCATCAGTCGATTTATTCCCCGCCTTGATGGCTTTCTCGCCCTTCGGGCCGATATCGACGGGGGCCAACGTCGCCGCCTGATCCGGACCGACACGGATGATGCGCCCGCCGCCCTTGTTAACGGCAGGCGCTTCGGTCCCGAAGGGTTCGGCCTGAGTCGCAGTTGGAGCCGTCGCTACTTGCTCGGATGCCGACGGCATGGCCTGTGAATTAGGTGCATCAATGCCCTCGCGTGCGCGTGCAGAGAAATCAGTCGCTCGCTCGGCCCCGGATGTCGTCGAGGGGGCTACAGGGGGCGCACTCACCTCACCCGTTGGCGGCGCACCCGCCGGTCGGTTCATCACCTCCGCTATCTGTTGCCGGGTAAGCCGGACAGCTTCATCCGGCTGTACGCCGCGATCATACAGGTCGCGAAACATCCGGTCGGTGATGACCGGCTTGTCGGGCGAAGTTACTTCCGGGGTAACAGGCGATGCCGCAGCAGCCGCAGGAGGTTGTTCGGCGACCTGTTGCTGCTGCGGCTGTACCGCAGACGGGGGTGGTGTCTGCGGCACGTTCGGGGCCGCCTGTGGAGCGGCGGCTTGGGGGGGAGGAGTCGGTGGTACCGGTGGTTCGACCGGCTGCTGCGGGGCTGGCGCGGGCTGTGTCTTTTCGTCGAGCGCTTCTTTGATCGCCGGATCGACAGCAACTACTTGGTTTTTCTCGACTTTTGGCTTTGCGGTCGCTGCGGGGACACCTTCTTGCCCAGCGGCGACTTGGTCTTTGAGAGACGGGGGTTGTACTTCAACGTCTTCTTCTCCAGCCCTTTTAGCTCTGATTTCATCTGCCTTGGCCTTTCCCTTGCCGCCCCCGATACCGGATGCGCCGGACATAACCCCGCCCAGCGCACCGCCGGTCAGCGCCTGATCGATAATCGCCGGGATGTCGTATTCTTTGCGAAGTCCGCCTTGGATCTCGGCTGTCTGGCCTAGGTACGCACCGCCGCCCTCGTCGGCAGCTTCCCCCGTGAAGCCCTCGGCAGCGGCGCGCATAACGCCGTGCCGCGCTCCGCCTTTGGCACCACGGATCACATTGACCACGGGACCGGCAAAGTCTGACGCAGCGCCAAGCGCGAACGCAATCGGCACTTTCCAGCCCAATATCTGGTTGTTGTATTCGGTGCGCGCTTCCCGCTCGCCCATGTCGGCGCGCAGTCCGCGATAGAGGGGGATCTTCTGCAGTTCTTCTTCGGATAGTTTATCGGTTTTCTCGATGACTCCATCGACGAGGTCACCGGCACTGAGCGTGCCGCCGATGGCCGTCGATGCCGCAATAGCTAATCTGGCGTCGTTAATTACCCCGCCGGGTAACCCCATCGCGATCAAATTGGGCACCTGCCCGGTAGCCTTCAGCATCATCGAGCTGACTGGATGCTCCCAGAACTCGGGAGATGTGATGCCCGCTTCGAACCGCTTGCGGCCCGTCTCGGTCATACCCTCTGTAGATTCGGTCGCGTACTTATTGCCTATATCCTCGACGGCCTTCCACAATTCGCCGCTGGAGTTCTTCCCGTTGTCGAACGCCCAACGCAGCACACCGGCAGTGCCAGCTACCGCCGACCCCGCGCCCGACTTAATGGTTTGTCCATAGTCACCCCATGTCGGGTCTTGGGGCTCTTTGGTTTCGGTGGCCCACGAGTCCCAGCTCATAGCGGTGCGTCCACCCTGCGGTCTTCGTCGTCATTGGGATTCGTCAGCACGCGAGCAAGGCCGGGATGAGTGAGAGCAAGCCCTTCCTTAACGTCGCTACCGAGCTTGCGCACAGCGTCTACAGCGGGTCCGCCAACCCGATTGGCCACACCAGCGGCGGCCTCACCAATCGCCTGCACCGCTTCTTTGCCCTTTGGCGGCAGGAAAGTTCTATCAGCCGCGTCGGATATGCGCGACCCTATCTGGGTGTAAGTTTCCTTCTTGGCGTCTTCCTCGGCTTTCTTCTTAGCCTTATCCATCTCCGCAAGACGCTGGCCGCGCGCCGCCGCCATCGGCAGATAGTCATTCATCGGCATCGTAAGCTCGCGCCCGTCGGGGTACCTGATCGTGGCTTCGCCCGCGTCCTGATCCTTCTTCACCTTGAAGGGGGCCTTGCCGCCCTTCTCGGCTTCGGGGGCCGTCATGTAAGTTCGGGCGGCAGTTAGTGCTTCGTCGTCAGTCAGATCGTTATTGCGGCGGATGTGATACATCGCGTTCTTCACCGCCGCAATTTCAGCAGGCTCAAACTTCTTGTTGGGATCGTTCTTCTGTTCTTTGGCGACCCAATTGTCGACATGCGTGCCGATCTGTTCTTGGGTTGCGGCATACTCCCTCGGCTTCGCTGGTCCGGCGTCTTCATCGTCGTCTGCCGCTTTGGCTTTGCCAGCAGCGCCGCTCGTGCTTACCTTGCCCTTGGCGTCGAGCTTCGCGCCCGAAGTCATCTGCACCAGATGATTCTCGAACCCGCCCGGTGTCGCCAGCTTCATCGCGGCAGCACCGATTTCGGCCGGGGTCGCGATGCCGCCACTGATCTGGTTGCCGTCCTTGTCCTTCATCTCGTAATTGATGTGACCGTCTTTCCCCATATACAGCTTCATGTCGTTGCCATCGGGGACTTGCGCATATGCTTTCAGCGCCAGCTTGATGCCGTCATCGACATTGCCACCGTCCATGGCGGCTTTTGCCAGTGCCGCGTAACGCGTCGCCGCCGTCTTGTAGTGCTGCAGCATCTGAAATGCAGATTGCGCAGCGCCCTGCGCGTCGCCTTGGTTCATCTTGTACTGCCAGACCGACTGCATGGCGTACATATTGCGTTCGCTCTCGCCCATCTCGCCCTTCGGGTCGATCTTGCGGTAGATCTTCACCATGTCCTCGGCCGGTGCCGCGCCTGCGCCCTGCGCGTAACCCCGCAACGCGCGGCTGCGCGCTCCCCCCATGCCGATAGCGGCTTGTGGCGGCGGCAATTGCGTCACGCCATATTTGAGCGCGTCGTCCACCGGGTTGGGCGGGCGCGGCTTCGGCATCGGGGTGCCGCCAACCGCAGGAGCCGCCGTGCGCGCAGCAGGAGCCTGTGTCGGGGGCGTGAGCATGCCGGGTTGATTAGTGTATCCCCGCGACGAAAAATCAGTCGCACGCGGTGCGCCGCCGACTGCAGGCGGAGTTACTCCTGAAGGTAACTCGTCATCGTCTTCAAGATCATCGTCCTCGATCATGCCGCCGACGGCAAACTTTCTAACCAGCCCCCCTTTATTGTAGCCGGATTTATAATCCTCGTCCGTAGTGGCTCTCGGAGACGCAGGAATAGCCGGACGCGTCACAGGCGGGGCTGCAGTCGTAGACGGACCAGTCTCGACCGGGTTGTTCTGCGCGTTTATCATATTCCGATAATACTGCTCCTGTAACGACCGAAGTGAATTGCCCGCACCCACCTGTCCGGTGCGAGCTTTCAGATTCGCAATCTTTGCTTTCTGTTCTTCGTCGTTCAGGGGGTTGTCGATATCCGCCTGCGTCTTCGCCGCCAGCGTGTTCTGGTACTTGGCCTGTGCGGCCTTCAAGTCAGTGTCGCTCATCAGTTTCCAAGAGTCCTTGGCGGCCCCTAAGAACTCTTTGATCTCTGCTGCGAATCCCATCAGACCGCTCCCTGCATCGCGCTAGGACCGGATGCGACTTGCGCCGGGCCGGGCGGCATCGGGCCGACAGCCGGTTTGGCTGTCGCCTTGCTCTTTTCGTTCTGCGCTTTGGCGATCAACTGCTGGAAGAACTTCTCGCCGTACCAGCTTGTGACATCCTTCGGCATGATGAACTCGCCCGCATTGAGCATCGCCTTGACATCATCGGTCTGTTGACCTTGCGATGGCGACGTGCTCATCGGGATCGCGCCACCTTCGGCAAACTGAAGGTTAAGCCCCTTGGCAGTGCCGGTGCCGCTGGCGTCAGTTACAAGATCGCCTGCCAAACTCGCGCCGCCCGTCAGCGACCCCATACCCGCCTTGATAAGCGGCCCGGCGATAGCGCCAGCCAGCGCGCCCAGCCCCGACGTGTTAGTCTGCTCCGCTTTGAACTCCGCCAGCTTGTTATCGTAATCAGCTTTACTCGCAGCCGTCTGCGAGTTGACGCCGCCGGTAGCTGCGTTGACGTAAGGCGCGGCTGCTCCCGCCACGCCCGTCTCCGTCGTTAGTGCTCTGTTAGTCAGGTCGCCCGCAGCGCCGGTCTCCGCCGCAGCCCCGGTATTGGCCGCGAGTGCTCCCGTCTGTGCTTGCGTCGCACCACTGGTAGCACCAGTCGCCGCATTGGTCGCACCCGTTGCGGCGTTGATCGCACTGGTCGCCCCCGTGCCCGCAGATATCTGGTTCGCACCGGCTTGGTTCGCCAGACTGCCGAATTGCGCTCCGACAGCACCGGCTTGATTCGCCACATTGCCAAACGTCGCCGCCGTGTTGCCCGCGCCCACAGCAGTGTTGCCCGCGCCTACCGCTGTATTACCCGCGCCTACCGCCGTCTGCCCCGCAGCATTGACATTCGACCCGGCCGTATTGGCCTGTCCTGTCATCGCGGTCGATTGGCCCGGCAACACCGAGCCTTGCTTGATGGCGGCATCGCGCAGCGAGAAGCCCTGCTGTTCTGTCTGCAGTTGCGCCATTCTATCAGCGCTGGCCTTCTGCGCCGCTTCCTTGATGCGCGTGCCGAGATCCAATGCAGCAAATCTTGTGTCGCTTGGCTTGACGCCGAACGCTTCGAGCTGTCGCGTGGCGGCATCGCGTGCCGCCTGAAACTGCATGCCGACGCCTGCTTGAGCTTCTGCTCCTGCTTGCGCCCGACGTTCAGGCGTGTCGTAAGCTGCGGCGTCCGCCGCAAACTTCTCCATCGCCGCCGGATAGGTCTTTTGGTATTGGCTGTAAAGTTCGTCAGCCTTCTGCTGGATCGCCTGCTGGTCGCCACGGAAGTCCTGCTGGATCTGTTGCAGATCCTGCTGGAATTTAAGTTGAACGTCCTGCACGCCTTTTTGCGTGTCCTGAAAGTCGAGCTGGCTCTTCTGGTTAGCCAGTTGGTCCTGCTGGATACCAAGCTGCTGGTTCTGGTTACCAAGCTGTTGCTGCTGGATAGCACCTTGCGTATCCCCGACAGCGTTCAGTTTTTCGGCCTGCCCCATGGCCGCATCTCTGATATTAACCGCGCCGTCCGCCAGCCCCAACTGCTTGTTCGACAAGTCCTGAAACTTGTCGATCATCCCGCGCGAAGTATCACTGTCGGCTGTGATCTGATCGGTGTATTTCTTGATGTCGGTCTTGTTATCCGCGATTTCTTTGGTGGCCCAATCCATTGTCTGCTTGGCTATGTCCGAAGCCATCGCCGTTACTTCTTTGCCCGCAGCAATCACTCCGCTCATGTCCGGAGCAGGCGGTACTTCTTCCTTGGTGAAAAACCCCACGGCGTGACCCTCGTTCTAGCCAGCGACAGTCTTCGCGGCACATCGACCTGATGACGAGATCCGCGTCGCGGAAAACGCCAGCGATACGCGCTTCATCTTTGAACCCCAGTTTAGCATTGAAGTCCAACGCTTTGCGGTTATTAGACGGCGTCTGTGTAAACAGCTTGCGAACACCAAGTTGGTCGAACGGGTAGTGAAACGCCATCCACAACAGATCTCTATCGATCCAACGCGGACTGAAACTCGCAACTTGAATCACAATGCTCGCGCCGTTGTAGGCTTGAAAAACTACCCCGCCGAGTAACTTCCCGTCCTTCTCCCGGCTGAACACTACATTGCTTTCGGGGTTGTAGAAAAATCCCCCGGCTACGGCTAGCGCGCGACCATGCACATGGTTGCCGACGGTGATCATGTCAGCGTGTAACGCTTCCATGCGCCCCAAACAAAAGTAGAACCATTCCTCAACCGGACATAGCAGGGAACAATAGGATCAGTCAGATGTGTTGCCCGTTGTATTGTCCAGTTGTCGTTCGAATGTTTCCAAACTTCGATGTAGAACCAGTTCACAGTGCCATCGGGAGAATGACCAAGCGAAGACCCGTCATAGAGACCGGGGACTAATATGGTGTCTAAGTCTATCCCGTTTATTTGTTTCGCTTTACCCATGCGAAGATTCATCTGCCCCTGCACTAACTGGGTGTCAGTAAGAGGCTGCGCCACATCGAACCGCAGCGCGCCCGCCAACGCTGTCTCAAGGGCTGCAATGCGCGCTTCAAGAGTTGTAGTTCGCGCGCTCCCTGCAGTTAATTCCGGAAGTAACACTGCTCGGTAGTTTTCATTACCACGCTGTCCCGTCAGCACTTCGAACGCCTGCTTGATCGTCAGCACCGCGTCGCGCAGGCTTTCTACCTTGATCGTCGGCTCCGGGATGGATGGATATTTGGCTACCATCGCCTACGCTTTCATTAGTTCTTTGACGCTGGTCGCAAACTGCACCGAGTTGATCCTGACCACGGTCTCGAACTCGATCTGCCAATAGTCCGCCTTGAAGCCAGAGGGTAATCTCATCAGCTCGCCCGACGTACGCAACTCGCGGGTCATGACAAGCCTGTCGTCGGCGTATACCCGGATCACTCCGTACTGGTCGGTCTTGTCGAATGCCTGCCCCTCTGATGTATCGCGCACCGGGTTCTGGGTTGGTGCCCATGACGGAACTTCAAAATACGCCCGTATGGCAGCGAAATTCTTTTTGTCCGGTGCCTGAAAGATCTTCGAGCGCCACAGCGCCACGTCGCGCGGGAACGTCAAATCAGAAAGATCGAGCCGGTAGAGTTTGTCCTCACGAAGAATCAACGTCTCGCCAGACCACCCATCGTTGAACACGTTAGTGGTAATAACATCGCTGGTAAGCGTGTTGAACGCGATGCGCTGATTGGCGTTGTCCAGCAATATGCCTTTGAAAGACCCGGCAAAGTCATCCTGTTGAAAAGCGTTTGTCTGAAACGCATCCGGCTGCATAAAGCCGACGCGCTCGCTACCGAAAGCATAGTAAGCACTTCCCATGCGCGTCGCGCGCAACGTCGCCACCTTGTTGTAATTATTCCACTCGTCTTTCTGGATCAGCCCTTCTGTTACCAGATTGGCGACACCGTTGGCGACAAGTACCAACCCGTTGGGCGAAGCGTAGAACACACCCTCGGGGATCGATAAGACGCTCCCGCGCGACATGCACGGCTCGAACGAAGCTAATTTAGACATGGAGATCGAGTCAGGGTGTATGCCCGTCGCCACGATAGGGTAGCCCGCCGTACACACAACAAGCGTCTGGTTGATAACCCCAAGCCCGATGATGGGATACTCGACGACGCTTGAGTATTTAGCTGGCCAAGCGTGCGGCCGGAACGGCTCGCAAAACCACAACTCGCTACCCTTCCATCCGGCGATCATGCCGTTCGGCATCGTCACCCACCCGACCAGATCGTCGGGCGGCCCAATCCAGTCGGTGGAAGCCATTATTTCGTGCGACGCTACTGTGCTGTTCGAATTGTTGTCTGCATATGTAGTCGCGGTAGCAGGCAGCTCGACAACAAAGAAAAAATCCGCCGAATCAGCCGACACGACCGTGCGATAGATCCTCACCTTTTCCAGATTGGAATTGGTGACATCAAGAGGCAGCGGCGGCGTCAGCGTCAAATTCCATGTCGCGTCGTTCCTGCCGAAGCCCGACACCGGCAGGCTCGGCGGTCCCTCTTCGTGAAAAGCGGTCACCCAAGTCGTGACGTAGCTTCGCGTCTCGCTTGCTCCAAGGCCACCAAGAATCGAAGCAATAACTGGAGCCGCAGTGGGCTGCGGCACGCCCAGCAAGTAAGGCGGCTGGCCCGCAATGATGCGCGTCAAGGAATTAACCCTTGGCGGCTCCAGCGGGCTTACCCAGTAGTATCTATCGAACTGATCGTCGACGATGGGGCTGCGAATAACATCGGTGTCGATGCTTACGAACTCCATCCAGTAAGCATCTTCGATATGCTCGGCGTCGTAGTAGTTCTTGGGAATCCTAAAAGCCTTGCCGTATTTCAAGTTCGTCATGTTGCGGATGAACTTGGGCGAGACCATCCCCACCAATTGTCCGGTGTAGAGGTAGCAATTACGCGAAAGGGCCGCAGCCGAGTCCGACAAAAGGCGGTCGTCCGTCGCCGGAATCATACCGCCAAATGCCAAGATCTTGACTACGGCCATCCACGTTGACCCTTACTTGCTCTTGGTCTTGTTGCGTTCGTGCTGGGCTTTCTTGTCTTCCAGCTCACGCTCGTTGCGTTCACGCTGGCCATGCGTGGTACGCCCCTCATCTTCGGCTTTTATGACTTCTTCTATCCGCTGATTGTCGACTTCTTGTGCTTTTTTCCGGCCCTCGCCCTGTCGCGCCAGCTCGGAGTCCCGATCCAGCAGCCTCGGATCTTGGGTCCGGTGGTCGGGCGTGCCCTGAAGAAGCTCATCTCCCTCAATGAGTCCATCGGGCGGCATGCCACGGGACGGCACATCGCCGGGAGGACGCACACCTGCGGGCAGCCCATGAGGCCAAAGTCCCGCATTAATCTCCTGTGCCAACTCCGCAGCGCGGGCCGGATCAGCGTCAGCGGGGTTTACAATTCCCCCTACGACTCCCGGCGCTTTGCCACCGTCCCTGATCGCAGCGCGCCCGGCCGCTTGCTCTTCCTGCACCCGTTGCGACGGCGTGGCAGCATTGGGGTTGTCGCGATTGTAATCAGGCGCGTCCGTGACTTCCGTGCTGAAGCCGGGACGTGTGGTGCCTGCATTCTGGTGCGGGGTTACTTCGTGGGTAACTTCGGGTTCTTTAGCCATGGTCGTCTCCTTTGTTTGTTAACACCCTCTACAGATAGATGGTGGCGGTGGCGGGTAGGGCGGCAGCGGGGCTACTTCAGACCCACTGCCGTAAGTTGCGGGAACGCTCGACCCCGCTCCGTCGTCAACGAATGGGCGATCCAAAATCGTGCAGCCCAAGGATACCTATTAGCAGGAATAGAATGAACCAGCTCCCGAAAGGTGCCCAATACGCGCCTGCCGGTCGCCACGGATTCATACCCCAGATCCCGAACACCAGCGTCAGAACGTAGATCAGCCAGAACCAGATATTCGCGCCCATGCTTTAGCCCTCCCTGAACGGGTAGATCACTTCGACCTCGTCATCAGTGACAAGCCCCAGATCGTTCATCAGGCTTGGGGACAAGTCCGCGACCCGCCCGGTGTTCTGATGCGGCCCCCAGTCGGCCGGAAACGCGGTCAACGCCATCCCGGTCTCGACGTTTCGTACCAGCGCCACATCGTTCAAAAGCGTATTCTTTGGTGTGTCATCGTAGTTCCAACGACAGGCGATGTAGTGGGTGTAGGGATTTAGCTTCCGGGCAAGTCCCTTGCCCTCTGTGCCGGGAGTGCCCTCGGGCAAAAACAAATGCGGGATCTGTTCGACCTTCTGAATGAAGGCGAGCCCTTCGTCCTCGGACACGCCAAGATCGTCCGGCCCGCCAAAATAAGAACACTTGCCAGCCGTCACAAACAAAGGCGCTGCCGTGTCGATATCGGCAAGCTCGTCGTCCTCGCCCCCGATCACATCCGCAATGTCATCGCAGATCGCCTCGAAATACTCGTCGTAGAGATGTACGTCAGCCTCGCTGTCCACGAAGCAGATCTCCAACAGGATCGCGGGCATGTTGGTCTTGTTCAGAAAGAACAAGTCGGTGCGCTTTTTGGCACCGCGATTGATAAATCCCGATGATGCGATGGCGGCGGATACTTTGGATGCCAATGTTTGTTGCGTGACATAAAGCACTTCACAGCCCATCGGCTTGGTCACCTGCTCGTAGGCGTTAAAGTGAACGCTGATATCCAGCTCGCGCTTTTGCTTGTTGTGGAATTTCACGATGGTATTGAGATTCTCGTTCTGACTCTTTGAAGTGTTATCGTGGAATGTCTGGACCACGACACCGCGCTGGATCAGTTCGCCCGCCAACTTCTCAACCACCTTGCGCGCCTCGTCGACCTCGTCGATGATCCCCGACGCGCCGCGCACGTACTTGCCGTGTCCGGACGAAATCACCACTGACGTGTAAGTCATTTGTTTCGGTCCTTCAGGTACTCAGTAACGATGCGCTTGATCGAATCCTCGTTGTGCTCGATCTTCTGTTGCAGCACGGCGATCTGGTTTGCCATGTCGTCCATTCGCTTGACGCTGTACGCGGCACCCCGTGTTTCCAGAATGTGAACCCTTGTCTCCAGCTTGACCGAGTAAGAAAGAATGCTCGCCGCACCGGCCCCGATTGCGATCAATTGCGCGATCAGAAAGTAAACCAACGTACTGTTTTCCTTGATCCACGATTTGGCACTTTCGACCATTAGAGTTTGATCATGATGTTCCATGCAGTCCATGGCTGCATGACGTTGAACGGTGTGCTGGAGCCGACAGAAACAGACGTAACCGCCGTTCCGGTGAAAGTATGGCTGTGCGAATTACTAGCGCTCATGAAGCCCGTCTGCCCCGAGATAGTAGTACTGTGTGTATGGAACGCACTGACGGTGCCCGTCTGCCCCGAGATAGTAGTGTCATGCGTATGGTTCGAACTAACATCGCCTGTGTCGTAGCCGCCGCCCCAAGAATGCGTATGATTGGCGTTGGGATCGCCGGTAGTGGCATCCGTCTCCGTTCCAACAATGAAAAAGTTACCACCGCCCGTCGTAGATGTATTTAGAGCAGGCTTTTTATAGCCGTGCCCGTGCCACGCACTGACAGTGCCCGTCTGCCCTCCTCCAACATCAACGTGGTGATGATGGTTGGCGCTAATCCCGCCCGACGTAAACGAACCCGTCTGCGTATGCGTGTGGTTGACGCTTTCGTTCCCCGACGTAAACGAGCCCGTCTGCGTATGCGTGTGATTAAGATCTTTGGAGTCGAGAGTACCTGCAGCCGTCACGTTGTGGGCATGCGCTGCCAGTTCAGCAAGCGACATGGTGTGACTTTCTTCGCCACCAAATCCGCCCACCGCGCGGGCGGTCAATCCGGCACCGGTACCGGCGATGATTAGCGCACGGCCCAATTGTCTGGGGATCACCATGCGGCAATGCGCGCTAAACGCCGTACCTGCTGCGCCTTGCACGGCACGCGTCGTTACGCCGCCCGTGCTTAATTGGAGAGGCGCAATAGCATCAGAGAAAGTATCATAGAAGAACGTAAACAACGCCGCCGTCGCAGTGGCGTGGGCGAGTGTCGTTGCGCCCGAAAGCGCGTCGCCAATCGAACCGTCGTTCGCCAGAATCCAGCCCGCATCCGCCACGATCTTAAACGTCAACTTGGCGTCGCCCGTAGTGGGAAGCCCCAGCGCCACCGCAAGCGCGGCGAAGTCCGCCGTGTTGAGCAGCCCGATCATGAACGACGTGACGGGTAATTCTTCCGCAAGGCCCGGCCCAGCCGTCAGGCGACCGACAATCCTGCTGGTCGCCATGTTGAGATTATGCGACGCATTCCAGTTCGATGGCCGCACCAGCGTGGCGTCAGAGCCGTCGCCTTTGGCCGATACAAACGGATGGTTGATCGTAATGGCCATTACGGTGCCCTTACCGTGTATTGGACAGTATCTTCTTTAACCTGTCCGCCGCTTGTTGTCATAGTCGCGATGGCTTTGTACGATTTGCCGTCGATACCAGCCGAAGCATAGAACACAACACTTCTGCTACCTGCTTCGATAGCGATACCATCGATAAAGACAGGGTCTGCATCGACAGGAATTACTTCGAAGGTAACATCTGAAAGCAGCTCTCCACTGTCGAGCCAGTCGGTATAGTCGATTGAGTACCGCTTTCGCTCGTCAGGCGACTTGAAGTATTTTCCCAAATTCATTAGCAGGCCCTCCTTCGCGGGTAGCTATCCATTGCGTGATCTTCGCGCAGTACCGCCATAGCTTCGTCTTCCGCTGGAACTATCATCAATCGATCCTCCGCAGACGCATGCATGCGGCGGTCTTCGTAGCCCGCGCAAATGACTTCCGTATCTTCATAGAACGTAGCGACCGCCGTCTTGTAGAAAGTATCCGGATTGACGTAGAGCGCCGGTCGGAGAAATACCGTGCCGGACGGCGCTACGACCGTTGCAAAAAACACATCCGGATCGGCAAAGATAAAAGGCTGGAGAATGCGATACTGAACAAGCACATGCGGATAGAACGTGTCCGGATCGACATAGCGCGTAGCTACAAGCGTCGAAGTAACTACAGGCGAGTAGAAAGTATTTGTGTTGATGTAAAGCGAAGGGGCTAGGGGGTCGCGGCCGACGGCGATATTGTGCGGATAGAACGTGTCCGGATCGACATAAGTTATCGGCTGCAGAAGATTCGATGTGACTCGTATAACCGTATGCGCGTAGAAAATATCCGGGTCCGGATAAAGCGCGGCACTGAGAGTAGCTGTACCGGGCGTAAGAGCGTGCGTGTAGAACGTGTCCGGATCGACGTAACGCGTCGGACTAAAGGTGACTGTGCTAGGCGTAAGGACGTGCGGATAGAACACATCCGGATCGGAATAAAGCGCAGGGCTAAGGGTGTTACCTGTAGCGTCCCACGTCAGGCGGACCGTGACGCCCAGACTGATCGCATCCCATGTCAGGCGAACCGTGAGGCTTACACCAGACAGAAGGGTGGCCGGGTAGAAAATATCCGGGTCCGAATAAAGCGGGGGCTGAAGTGCCGAATCATTCCACGTCAAACGAACAAGTGTACCCACGCCACTGACAATAGTACCCGTAGCCGTGTCCTGCGCTTCGATAGCGTCAAGGGTACCGGTAACAGGGACGCCAGAACCAAAGAGCGTCAGGAGCGTCATACGATGCTCCCTACGGCGGCGTCGGAGTAATCGTAATCGATAGCGTAGGAGATACCGGGCTTACACTCGCACCACGCGTTACTGTCGCCGTAATCGGGTGAGTACCATTGACAAGCGCTGTCAAGCTCATGGTGAAGGCTCGCGCACTCACCTCGCCCGCCGTCATCGTATGCGAGCCCAGTAGCACCCCGCCGTCATAAATTTTAAAGATGTCCCCCGCGAGTGACCCGTTGGGAAACAGGATATCCATGTCCGGCGACGTGTCGGCAGTAATGTTGTCAATACTACTCGTCCCGGTATCCTGTGACGCGACAAGATCAAGCGTGACAGCCGACAGCGCATCGCTAATCGCAGCAATGTCCGGCGCTTCGGTAACGGCTAGAACGCCGGTAACCGCAACACTTGTGGGGCTGAATAGTAAGAGAACAGTCATCTCAGTTTTTTAGCCCCTTTCTACGATGTTTGACCCTTGACACTCAGCGTATTGGAGAACCCGGCTACAACTTCGTGGACGAAATGCGCATAATAAACCGTCGCGCTGGTCAGACCCGAGGCGTTGAACGTGTACCGTGCCGGACCGGAGACCGGCAGTGACCCGCTCCATGGCGCGGCAGCCCCGAGCTGATTTTGCCCTGCCTTGATCTGCGCCTTGGTCGGCCGCAATATCGATGTCGTCAACACGCAGTACATGGTGCCACTACCACTCCCCGTAACCGCGCTGACTTGCGCGGTTGTCCCTCCGGTAGGAGTAAAGATTTCTGACGACAACAGGGGGCCAAGTACCCGGCGAACTTCAATTTCATCCCACCACCCCTTCTCTCCGGGGGCCGTCGTGGCTGCATTCATGTATGTCGTAGTCCCGGTAGAGACTGATGTTGAACTAACATATGTCCCTTGTACCCTTGTCGGCACCGTCGCGGGACTTGCCATCGAAAAGACGGCGTCAATAGTACTAAGCGCCAGCGTCGCCGTACCAACACCGTTCTTCCATCCAATGAACGTACACTCGTAAAGAGCACCGTTAACTACCGTCCCGAGGTTACCCTGCGGATATTGCGGGAAACCAACCCCCAAAACACTCGTAAGATAGAACGCGGGATTGCCACTAAATTCTTCAATACCAAATGCAAGGTTGCCATCCTGAGACGAGTCGGAAAGATCAGACATAAAGTAAGTGTCATAATGCCCACCGTTCGGAAAGATATTTACCCCTCCGTCAACCGCCGTAACGCTTAACGTCAGCGCAGCAGTATAGATATTTCCAAAAGAATCGACGCCTCGCAGATTGGCGACGTAAGACCCGATGGTGCCCGCCGGATGGGATATGTAATCGTTCGTAGCCGAAAGCGTAAATCCCGCATCGCTTCCCGCCTGTAACGTCCAATTGCAATCCGGTGCCACCGCTAGACGAGAAGTGTAGGCAGTGCCCACTTCACGCCGAGGCGTCAACGTCAGCAGTCGCGTAACCGACGGCGGCGCTACCCCCGTCACGCTAACCGCCGACCCACCGCCAAGCGTAACAAGACCTATATTCTCCATCCGGGTGTAGCCGGGAGGGGCCGGATGCACCACGTCACTCCAATAAGTCGGATTAATGCCAAAAGAATTATCGACCCCCATGATGGAATCGGCGGCGAGATCGATGATCAGATCAGCGTGCTTGCCGGGCTGCAGTGAGCCATTCGTAGTCCACAGCCGTATCTCCGGATTAACGATATTGCGGCGCGTGTTAAACGTATTGACGCCGCCGGTATCGCCCTGCGGCAATATCGTTGCGAGCAGCAGGTACCAACCCGCCGCACGCCGAGCGTCGCAATAAGCCTTCAGCTCCGATATCCAAGTATTGACGGACGGATAAGTTACCGTGTCGCCCAGCCCGTTCGCGCCAATCAACAGCGACAGCACATTGCGCGCGCCCGGCACGATCAACGCGTCGGTACCGGCAGCGGCGGCGGCCCTATCCCGTAGCGTGTGGCCGGGAACAGCGCGGTTAGCTTTTGTATTATAACCCGGCAGTGATCTGTAAGCAGCTTTACCGGCCCAGTTACTCACCGACGTAATACTGTCGCCCTCGGAGACAAAATTACGCACTGCGGCAAGCGCATATGTCGGCGGCGCGACTATACCGTTATACGCCAGAAGGGAAGCCCATTGCGGCGACGGCGGATCTTGGTAAATGTCGTCCAGCATGGTCCACGCGCCGCCTAACGGATAGCGACCAGTCATCAGGAAATTCGACGGGTACTCCCCCGTCATTCCGGCGGGATACGGGAACGCTCCGAGTCCCCTGAAATTGTCGAACATCTGCGTGGAGTAAGTCTGCACCGACGCTGCTTGCTTGGAGCGGGCTTTCAGCACTATCTGCTCGAAGGGGCTGTCGAGGAAGTCATTCGACATGCCGCCTTCGTAAGCCGTCATTTTTGTGATGCCAAAGTTGGTATTGGCCCACTGCCCCCATATCTGCCACTTCCTAAAACATCCCGTCAAACTAAAGGACAACCCGACAGCGAAGTTTGCGGTCTGGGGCGAGACAGCGAAAGCAAGCGTAAAATCCGGATAGGTGCCGCTGGCGATCTCAGGCCCGTTGGGATATATCACCGAACCACCGTAGATCTGAAGACCCACCCCTACGGTATTCCCCGAGACAATGCTGTTGATGTGAAAGGATACCCCATTTGGCGCGACGGTCGCGTTGACAACCGTATCGATCACGCTGTCCGCCATCGCATCCGCAGCGGAAAGTCCTGCTGTTTTTGCAGCGAGATAAGTTTGCTCGTAGGGAATATTCAAAGACGAGTTACTAAGCGTCCAGCCCGCTCCCGCCGAGCCCCCCGTAACCGTGACGTTGCCGTAGCCCAACGGCAGGAAGATTGTATAGAGGGTCGATGGCTGTGAACCTTCAGTAACCGTCAGCACGCCGCTGGCAATAGTCCCCTTGAACTGAATGCCGCCATACTGCGTCGCCAGCGACGCTAGAGTTTGCGGCCCGCCACCGCCCCGGCCATCTATGGCGTTGCTGCTGTAATATGTCGCGGTTGCAATATGCGATGCATAACGCGTGGCAGCAGGAGCGCCAGACCACGGCACCGGCGGCACCGCTGTAAACGTCACCGTGCCCCACGCACCTGTCAGTGGACCTTGAACCGCCCCAGCACCGACATAAGCCGCCGCGCGGAAGCGGTTCAAATGGTTGATCGTATCGCCCGCCGTCTGCACGCCGCCCACTACCTGATAGGTAACATCCAGATTGCCCGCGCCGTAAATCTGGTAGGCCATCTGCCCGAGCGTGGACAGCACCTTGCCGTACCAATTGTGGAAGTCACCCGCGATTGGCCAGTTCGTGGGGTCAGCCGCATTATAGGCTGTTACCTTTGCTTGGGCATACGTCGTCTGGAAGAAATTCGTGAACGTATTCCACAGCTCGTTCGGCGGCTCGATGCGCAGCTTGGCCCATGCTGGCCGGTTGGTCTTGTCATAGAGCATGACATTCGGCCACCAGTCGGTCATCGGGTCCATCGCCCACGGCGGCGAGACCAACCACGGATGGGCACCGACGGTCCATGCGAGATTAAGCATGCTCTCGATGGGCGCACCGTTTGTAATGCCGACGCCCCCCATGCTGACATCGCCACCATACTTGACCCAAGCATCTAGGGTGGCGTCGTAGTGTAGTGTTCCGAGTTCACGATAGGTATCAGCTTGAGGGTACGAGTTGGTGTTGTCCCCCAGCTTTCCAGAATACTCACTCAAGATACGCTTCGGGTTGGCGCTGGTCCCCGGTGCGTTCAGGAACAGCACGATGCTGCTCTTGATGCCGCCGGTACTTGCAGCGTTCGGCGTGAGAATTGGCGTCAGCGTTGGCGATGCCGAAATTTGAATAGTGCCTGTCGGCCCCGGTGCCGAAGCAGCAACATAGTAATTCGCCCCTTCCGTGACGTTCGACGGAAAGACAGCGATGCTTTCGTGCTTGTAGAAACTAATCTGGTCCCCGATCTGATAGACGTGATTCGGGATCGAGATATTCGCAGCGGCTGCAAACACGACAAGCGGCGAGCTGAAATTCTGCCGCGTCGTCATGCTGACGGGGCCAACCGCCGCAATGTTCCTAACCGGGTCCAGTTGCCACACTGTACCGCTGCCACTTATAATTTTCAGATCACCATCTATAGGCACCCCGGTAATGGTCACCGTCTGCCCAATGGCAACGAACCCTGTGAGGCCGGAATTTACAGTCAACTCCCAACCAACACCACTATGGAAAGCAATGGTACCGGTGAACGTCGCGGTTGCGCGATAACTATGCGCGAACTTCACATGGATCGTCGTCTTGTCGAGGATGCCAGCATAAGCAGCCCCGGTCGCGCTGTTGATCGCAGGCGCACCAACCGTATAAGTAGCGCCGGTAAGTGCTGTCGTCGCGCCCGCGTAGAACGACTGGACAAGCATCGAAGCGTTATAGGAAAAATAGCTCCTCTGTTTGCGTGTGTTCCACGTCGAAGAGGTATTGTTGTTGGCTTGCTGCCAATCCAGAAAACGAAGCACGCCAAAGTTCGCCATCTTGGAAAGATACAGTGGCGTGAACTCATTCCCGGCGTCGAGCGCCGCTTCGTCGTCCTGATGGCAGATCCTGATATTTTTTGGATAGTTTGTAGGACTTGCGATACTGCGGACGCCGCAATTCATATTGTTTCCGTCAGCACCGCCGATCAGCGGGTTAGGCTGGATCACATACCGACCACTGCCATTAAGCCTGCCCGCGACATTTTCAACTGTGGTATTGGTGACGAATAGCGCCTTCGCAGTAGTAAGAGGATCAAGCGCGCCCGTGTAGTTTACACCGCTGTCGATGCGGAACGAGCTGGTAGCCGGATTGACATCCAGCACGCGCCAGCCCTTGTACTGAAGATTGCCCCAGCCACCGGCACCGTCAATGTTCTGGAGATAAATCGGCTGGCCTGCCCGCATATAAGTTGTGGGCGTTGAGCAAGTAAAAGTCTGGATAGTCCCGCTCTGCGTTATGGCAGTGATCGCATAGACGACACCGGGGCCTCCTAAGTCGACACCCCCAACATCTAAAGCAGTGTCGCCATCCCACTTGACGATGTACGCGCCCGGCCGCTGCGCCTGAGACGGCACATAGCAGTTACACACTACACCAACGGCAGCGTCGCCCGACGAAGACTTGAGATAGCCGTCAGCGTCCAACACATCGGGGGTAACAGCGCGTGCGCGAAAATCGGCATAGGACCACAACGACGCACCCTTCATCGCGTTCAGCCACGCGTAGTCGCCGCCCTGCAGCAGCGTTTCCATATTAACTTGCGTCTTCTTGCCGTTGTGGCCAGCAACGACAATACTGCCGGGCGCTATACCGAGAGGAAACCATCCCATCTCAAGTCCACCCTGTACCGATAGTGTGATGATTCGTCGTCATCGCCGCTTGTTCTGTGTTGTCTTTTTTACCGGCCTTGACGAGAACTTCGAAGACGTAACCTGATAGCAGCGCGCCGCCACTATCATTGCCACCTATGGTAAACTTGTTAGTCCCGGCACTGTTAATGCCGTTAGGGCCGATATTGCCGGGCGTGCCAACGGGAGAATTTACACCGTTGACGGACATGGTGGAAGACGCACCGTTAGGGAGAGGCGTACTGGCGGCGATGCTGATATACGAAGCAATTACACTGTTAGCCACTCCGTTGTAATCCTGTTGATAGATGCCAAACCCATGACCAACTAAGCTTGCACCGAAACGAAGTGGGTACCAATTAAACGAGCCATCGCTCACGACCATTCCGCCGCCACCTGTAATCACAACAGCAGCCACCGAAATCGGTTGAGCCAGCGCCGTAGATGCTGTTGCTGCATGCAAGGCCGCGTCGGTGTTGAAGAACATCGCGGGCCTGCCGCCGACCTTGTTGAACGCCAGCGTTGGCCGGTTATCGACACCGAAAATATACGACAGATTTTGTGCAGGAGATCCGCACTGATCGTAGAGCTTGGCGATATAGATAGGCCGATAAGCCGGTAGCTCCGACTCGTTCAGATAGCCGTCTGTTCCGATATGGATGGTGAACGGATTTAGCGCCGTATCGTATTGGTTGGAGCAGATATCGATACAGTTCGCACCGATCTTCGACGAATCGTAAGCGCGCAACCCCCAAAAACCGTACGCTGCATTCCAGCCCGGAACACTACCGGGACCGTTATAGACCACCGGGGCCGCAACGCCGCCAGCAGCTCCACACCCAAGAAGCGTTACCCGCCCCATGACTACACGCCCTTATATCCGGAAATGGAAACTCTGATGGCCGCCGCCACCGATGCCGCAAAGAAGATCCCCGTCGCCAGCGACGTTTGCCGAAGCGGCGTTGGAAACGTCAGCACCGCACCGCCCCATAGCGATGCAGCCGGAATCACATAAAGCGTAGTACCACCGCTGCCGTCCTGAATAAGCACGTCGGTGCCCGCAGTCGCGTGTGAGTTGGATACCGTTATCTGCGTGATGTAGTTGCGCAACCCGGCACCCGGCGAAGGCAACGACGCCGTTGAAGCCGTGGTTGAGATCAACGCCGACGCTGCCGACACAAAATTTTCCGGGTTGGCATAAGGCAATACGATCTGCTTGCCCACGAGATCGAATACCGCTTGGACGCGGTCGAGATGCGATACGACGGCCGCTTCCGCGCTTCTTGCGAGTCCGCCGATCTTTATCGGGTTGCCGCTGTCTGCCGCGTCATGAGCGACCTCACCCGCCGCTACCGTCGACAGATATTGCGCCGATGGCAACGCCTGCGTGCCCGTTGCAATGATGCCAGCACTTGTCGGTGCCATGTTCACCGTCAAACCGTTGACGGCGTCTACCGGAGCGACACCGGCATTGGTCGTGGGATCGCCAATCACCAACACCTGACGATGGTCGCCGCCAGCCATAGTTCTTGTGTCAATAACCCCACCCGTTGCGGGAAGTGTAAGAGAGCTGTCAGCCATGTTATCGATCCTTATCCATGAGTGATGGTGCCAGCAGTGATGGTCACCGCATTGCCGCTGGTAACAGCGGTGCTGCTTAAAATGATATCGGACCCCGATCCAGACGTGCCAACCGTCAGGCCCGACACTATGACTATATCGCCAGCGGTCCTGAACTCGGCCTTCGCCGCCGTGCCGCTAGCACTTGCCATCGCCGTCAGCCCGCCACCCGTGATCAAGTCGAGCTTGGTGGGCGGCCCCGCCGTAACGTTGAATGGCGTAGCAGGCAGTGTGATAGTCGCCAGCACACCCGTCGTACCCGACAACGTGTTAGTGCCAATCACCAGCTTGCCCGCCAATGCAGGACCGAACGACGCCACGAACGATTGGCTCGCCACCTGATCGTTGACTAACTGCATCCGGGCGGTCTTGAGCGTAGTACTGTAAACTACAGGCATAGTGTTCCCCTACAGCGTGAAGATGCCCGCTGCGTTCCACGCAATGTCGATGTTGCTGCCGTTGGGCGTAATCGGCAGGCCGCTGACGCCCGTGTCGAGATACGCCACCAACTGCCACGTCGTGTTCGCACCCGTGTTCCTGCGATAGAGCACCAGCGCTTCCAAAGAAGGCCCGGCAGCGACCGCCGTATGCGTCGTGTTGTTGCCGTCAACCGTGCCAGCCGTCAGCGTCACCGCCGTGACTTCCTGATCAGTCCCGGCGATGCCCGACAGCGAAGAGTAAAACTGATGCGCGGCGTTGTAGGTGTAGACGCCGGTATCGACCAGCGCGACGTAAAGCCCGGTCGTGCCGCTCCCGGTCAGCCCGCTGTTGGCCGCATTCGCCAGCAGCGACTCTTTCCATTTCGGATAGATTGCATTGGCCATGTATTATCTCCGTCGAGTTCTGAAACTTTGCGGGAATCTCCACGCCTGCCCGTTGTGGACGTTGCGATGGACGCTCTCGGTAGCCGCAGTCGAGATCGCCCGGCGGAATCCCTGCAGATGCTGCGCCGCCAGACTCACGTTGCTGTAGGGCTTGGCGGGCTGCGCCATCATCCGCCCCAGCAAACCATGGAGAATGCCGTTGCCGTGCTTCTCCAGTATCCACGCCGGAAACTCGGGATAGCCGTCGCGCTGCACCGGGTCGACGATGCTCAACACCACTAGTGCCGTGTAGATATTGTACTTGTCGGGCTCTTGGAGAGACACCGGAGTCAGAAAAGTTACTTCGCCGGGTATATCCATCACCGCGCGCTGCCAGAAACCGTCGAGGTTCGCCACGCTGATCAATCGAACGATGGTCGAAACGCTCTCGGGCTCGATGTAGTAGACCGTTCCGGCCGGGTCATTCGGATACACCGAAAACTGGATAGCCTCGGTCCAGATACCGGATTCGCGGAAAAACTGATCGAGCACGTTGAACAGCTCCAGCAGGATCGCGCTATCGAGCGATCCCGGCAGGGCGACGCGTGCGTTTTTGATCAATCTGTCCGTGGCGTAGCTCATGCAAAAATACTCATGAAAGTGTCATCAGTTGCTGGGTGAACTTGGAAATGAACGCCACCGCGCGAGAGTCCTGCGTGTCCTCTTCGTCGCGCAATTGCGCGAAACCAACCATGAAAAACAGGAAAGCCACCCGGTACTGCACGTCCATCGCGAACGCCTTGCCGCTGGCGATATCGGCAACGACAAAAAATGGAATGGTGGTGACCTCCATGAACAGGTCCGGCCGGTTGCGCCGTGCTGTCATGATGGCGAGGTTCAGCGCCGAGATAAGCTCGTTGTCGGCATAGCGATATGTCGGCACCCGGTCCTGCAACAGGACGCGCGCCTCGCTCACGTAGTCCGTCACGGTATCCAGCGCCATCCGGCCCTCCTGTGGCAAGGCAGGCGGTCGAGGCCGAAGCCCCGGCCGCCTACGTCACTGTGGGCACTAGCCGACGGTGATGACCGCCTGCGCGAGCGCAGTACCGTCTACGACCTTATGACCGAAGACTTGCAGGCCCCTCATGATGGTGCCGAAAGTCATCTCGGAGCGAAGCGTCTCCATCTTAGTCATCTGCGACGCGAACGTCAGCCCGTGGGCGTGGCCCGCGTACATCAGATACTCGCCCGCGACGAGCCCGGCGGCGACGCCAGACGGCAGCAGGTTCGACGTGTAGAGCGTGAAGCGGTCGACCATGCCGATGCGCCCGTTGCGCAGGATCGACTGGCTGTCACCGGTCAGATAAGCCTCGCGCAGCTCGCTCATCTTGATCAGCGTGGCAGCCCATGTCGGAAGCACGATCCAGCGGCCCGTCTCCGGGATGTTCTGCTCGTCCAGCGCCTGACCGAGTCGAAGGATCGCGTCGACGATTTCGACCTTGCCTGTCGTCGGCGAGCGCGCCACGACCGCGAGAGGCCCCGTCGAGGTTACACCGAGATTGATGGCGTGGGAGATCTTGCCTGCCGCAGAGCCGCGATTGTCGGTCGCAGCCGCCTGATCCTTCATGGCGAGAAGCACCGCCGTATCGATGGTGATCTTCATCTGTTCGGCGGCATCGTCGGACCACATCGAAAGAAGATTCAGGTCGCTCTGAACATCCATCACGTCGTCCAGAATCGTGTTGAAATACTTGCCCTTGTCGATCAAGAGATCGATCACGTTGCCGGACGGGCGTTGCAGTGCGAGCGCCATGTCGGCCTGATAATCGCTGATCGTAATCGTCGGCTTGGTGCGGATACGCACCTTGTCGCCCTGATTCTTGATCTCGCCTTCGTAGTCGGTGTTGCTGATCGCCGCGAGCACTGTCGAGGCGTAGAATTTCTCGATCAGTTTGCCTGACCAGATCTCGGGGATGTAGCCAGTCTGTCCGAGGGTATTGGCGACACCGCCTACCGGATATAGCGCAGCGCCTGCTGCGACTGGAAATGAGGTTGTATATGTCGACACCTGAGATGCCTCCTTGAGAAGGGGTTACCGAATACGCCCCTCCCGCTCCGCGTCGAAGATCATGGCTTCGAGCCGGGTTTTCTCTGCGTCTCGTCCCCGGTACTTGCCCGAAGCCGAATCGGCATAGAACTGCGAGATCTGGGCGCGTGAAATGATCGGCTTCTCAACAGGGGCCTGACCGGCCGCTGAAGTCTTGGCTCTGCCCGGTGCGGCGAAGGATTCGAGCGGGACTTTGCCGTCGATCTGCAGATCACCGGCTTGGTGCGGCTCGCCCCCTTGCGGGACGAAAGCAGCCTCTTGATCAAGGAAGCCTTTGAAGAAGGCGAGCACACGGGGAGTGTTGTTCTGCGCGTATGCCGTCTTCAGCAACTCATGTCTAATAGCACCGGAATACATATCCGGCAACGCCAACCACGCGTGAAACTCGGGCAGGAAGTTTATGTCGCGCCATTGCGGGATGCGCTGGTCGAGCGACGCTTCCATCAGGAAACGTTCGCGCGTGGTGTTCTGTTCGGCGGTGGTCGCAAGCTGCTTCTCCAGATTGGTGAGCTTCTGCCGCAGCGCGTTGACCTCAGGATTGAGTTCTTCCTTGGCGCGGCGCGCGACCACACCCAAGAACTCCTGACCGTATTCGCTGACTTCTTCCGGCGTAAGAAGGCTCTGGGGACGCAGCTCGGCAGGCGTCTCCTGCGCGGGACGCTGCATCGACGCAATCAGATTTTGCATCGATACGATCTGCTCGCTCATGCTGCGTATATCGTTTTCCTGACGTTTGTATCTTCCGATCAGTCCTTTGTACTGCCGCTCCCAATCCTCGTTGCCGCTTCCCTCTACCGGGGGAGATGCTTCCGGGGGCGGCGAGGTTACCTGCGGAGTAACCGGCGGGGGCACATCACCGGGGGGAGACTCGGGCGCACCGGGGGGATTTTGCGGGGGTTGCTCCTGCGGCTGCTCCTGCGGCTGACCGCTTTGCGCGCGGAACGCGGCATCGGCCTGCTCCGCCATTCTCCGTACCGCCGGGGGAATGAACGTATTGGGGTCGTCGACCAGTCGCGGCTTCGTGGACATTATTTTCTCCTGTCGCTTTTATCGATGCTCTCGGCAGTCTTGATGCAGGTGTCCAGCGACCGCAGCAGCGCCACCAGACCCTGCGCGCGGCCTTGGGCGACCTGAAGCATGTCGGACTGGGCTTGGATGCACTCGACGCATCTGGACTCGGTGTACTCGCCAAGCGCGTCGACGAACTTCCTCCATGGCTCTGGCGTGCCGCGCGCCAGCACGGCTGCCGCCATCACCAGATCCCTGTCGTTCAATACTTCACCTGTGCCATGTCCAATACCGAGGGCGCTTCCAAGGCCCCTTCACCTGATGGTGTGGTCTTGGCGTAATTGTTGAGCGAGCGTTGCCACTGCTCGCCACCGCTAAGGGTGTTCATGGCATGGCGGTTGGGGAGCATTTCCATTTTGCTGCCCTTGCCGGTCTGCTGAATGATGTTCTGTTTCATGCCGGATACACCGTCTGGGTGCCGCTTTGCGTACCCGTGGTATTGATCGACGCACCGCCCGGCGTGGCGGAGATCTGGAACGCGCCAGCTCCATAGCCGGGCGTGGCCACATAATAGGGCGTACCCGCAACGATGCCGGTCGGCAGCGCGCCGGTCGTGGTGAACTTGACCGCTTGGTTGATCGCAAAGCCGTGGGTCGCCAACGTGACAACGGCAGGAGTTGCAATCGTAATGGTCGCCGTCCGCGCGTTGACCTTGCCCTGCAGCAAGACCGTAAACTTCTCCCAGTCCTGACGGTCGAGCCGTATGCACCGCTCCGCCACGGGGACGCCCGCCGCCACCTGCAGCGCCATGATCTTCGAAGCAACGTCGCCGTCGTCGACCTTCAGATTGATCGGCGTGATGCTGGCTGCCGTCTGCGCCAGCGGGATAACCTTCTCAAAGTCGTTGGCATCGACCTTGGTATTGGCAGTGACCGGCATGGCGCTTCTCCTTTGCTAGCGCAAAATTACTTCCCGGTGACGCCGGAACGGCGCGGCGAAGCGTGTTGTTTGCCGAACATATGATGCGAGCCACCCTTACCGAACTTGCCGCCAGAGCCGCTTTGCGCCTTGCCGGTGCCCGCCTGAGACAGCGACTTGCGCGGCCCGGCACTTTGTTTACCGAACATCTTGGTGTTGCCGCCACTGTGGAAGCCGGGGGTGCTGCTCTTGATCACTTTGCTCTTCGCCATAATCTTTCTCCCGTGGGTTAAACTTTATCCTGCTCCGCCTTGGACCGTGTTGGTCCGTGGTCCCTGATCGTTGTTCATCGCTGGTCCCTGCTGCGCGCCCTGCGCCTGCGCCGCCTGCTGTTGTTGTATCGCAGCCGCTTGTTGCTTTTGCTTGAGATCGTCTTCGGACGGCACCACCTGCTGGCCTTCCATGCCGATGCCTTCTGACACCTTTCGAAGGACGACTGCGCGTCCCTCCGGACCCATGATGCCCATGTCGATGGGGTTGGCGGTGGCTTGCAGGAACTCGATCTGGCGCGACCTTTCAGTCTCGCGCTGGATCGCCACCGTCACGCCCTTGACGCGAATGCTCTCCTCGCCGGTCAGCATGCCCGACTGGTCGGTGAGCATGATCATGTCGAACAGATTCGATAGCAGCCCCTGCAGCACGTCACGGTCGATGTTGGCGGCAACCGTCTGCAGAATTTTCGAAGCGTTGCCCATCAGCATCGCTAGGCCGCTGGCGGTTCGTCCGGCTCCGCCCGACGCGCCGCCGGATAGATATTTCGGTATCGCGGATAGTTCGTCGGCCAGATCCGAAAATTTCTGGTAGGTCTGCAGCAGCTCGCCAGCGTTGGAATTAGGCTGGAAGAAGTCGATTGGCTTCTGGGCGCTTGAATTGTTGCCCATGGGGTCGGAGGTGACCCGCCAGCGCTTCCACGGGTAGAGATCTTCGCCGTCTTCGTCGGGGGATAACCTATCAGTGTTGACGACCACTTGTGGTCCTGACGAAATCGACAGGTTGTTAACCAGCGCACGGAGCGTCGCATTCGCCACTTCGCCTATGTCAGAGAGGATATCCGGCAACCCATTACCAACGGGAGTGCCCGGCACCTTCTCGAAAGACGTGATAAAATAGGGATGCCGCTTGCGGGGGCTCGGCGATAACTGGACCTTGATGACGTGGCGGCCGATCAGCCAGCATTGGATCATGTAGTCGCGCATCTCGTCGGGGACTTGCTTCTTGCTCATCCCATATTCGATTAACATCCGCCCTTGCACGTTGCCATGATACTCGATGCATGAGATCAATCCACTTCGGTTCATGTTGGGGTTTTCGCGATTCTCCTGATTGGCACGCTCCGCGTCTGTAGTGTCCCAGTCTTCGTTCAACCCCCCTCGGCCATACTCGTCGAGCACGGCACGAATCTCTTTCGCGTTGTAGCCCGGCAGATCCAGCAGATCGTTCAGATCAGCGCGCGAGACGCGCGAACGCTCGATGACGGCGGCGTCCTCGATGTCGGCGCATCCCGGCGTCCACCACACATCGAACGGCGAAGTCCGCATCCAGAACAATCTTGCTTTCTGGGTGATCAGCGCAGTGCCGTTCTTCCAGTCCACCACAGGCACGATCTTGACCACCGGCCCCTTGATGCAGGCAAAGGGGAACATGGGTATGTCGACCAGAAAAGCTGCGAGCGCTTCGTAGAATTTTCCCTCGGAAAGTATCTCGTCGATCTTGTCTTCGGCGACCTGCGCCTGTTTCGCCGCGCGCTTTTTGGCGGCCTGTCGCGCAGCATCCATCAGCGAGAAAGTACGATCTCTTATTGACGTGGCGTCTATCGGTGCGCCCGCTGCGGCTTGGGTCTGGGCTTCGACGCCGACCAGTTGCGAAATACTTGCAACGATCTCGGGCGGCACATCGGGATCGGCGGGCGGCTCCAGCCCCCACGGGCGTTCGTTGGAGAGATATACGTCCCGCAGAAGAGAAGAAGCGCCACGGCATTTCATGCTTATGAGGCGCGCGTAAACTTCACTTCCGCCAAACTGTTTGATCTCGGCGATCTTCGTAGCATCGTACTGGCCGTTGAAGACGCGCAAGCAACTAAGAAGGCGCTCGCTCCAACCAGCAGATGAATTATTGCGGTGTTGCTTGAATGCTTCGAACTCGGCACGGACAAATCCAGCCAGCGAGCTTGCGACCTCGGGATCTATCGGGACTTGTGCCTTGGCTTTTTCTTCGTCGGCGAGCTTAATGGCGGCATTGAGCTGTGCGGGCGGCACCACACGCATCACGCCACGCCCGCCAAAGCGCGGCGCGTTACCCGCAGGTGGTCCAATAGCTCCGATTGCCATGATAGAGTTCTAGAGCAGCGTCCTATGTGAGGGAAGATCAATGACGCAACTTCTTCTCGACCCCACCAACTCCGATATCTCCCTAGTCAAGCTAGCGCGAGAGATCGCGATGGACATTCAACCGCTCGAAACAATACTCAAACAATATGCAATAACAGAAGAAGCGTGGATCGAGCTGCAGCGAAGTACGCGCTTCAAGAGCCTGTTGGCGTCCGAAGTCGAGGCGTGGCAGACCGCCTTGAACACGCATGAGCGTGTCAAGATGAAATCGGCAGCGATGCTCGAAGAGTGGCTGCCGGATCTCTACACGCGCATGCACGACCATGAAGAAGCGATGCCAGCGGTGATCGAAGCCGGAAAAATGCTGGCGCGAATTGCTGGCTTGGGGATGCCGACGGATGTCGTTGGAAACATCGGCGAGCGTTTCGTGATCAATATTTCGATGGGTCCGCAGGCAGCGCCTATCGAGTTCACCAAAGACGTAACGCCCGTGCCGGTCGTGATTGATGGTGAGGTGAACAAGTGAAAGCGATCAACTATGTGGCTCCACCTACATGCGGACGATTCATGCAGAGCGCTTCTTTTGGAAGGCTACTGGCAGGCCCGGTTGGCTCGGGCAAGACAACGGCATGCATATTTGAATTATTGCGACGCGCTTGCGAGCAAGCACCTTCACATGACGGTGTGCGTTACACAAGATTTGCCATCGTGCGGCAAACCCTCAAGCAGCTCAAGGACACGGTGCTGAAGGACATACTTCAGTGGTTGGAAGGATTGGTGTCATATAAAGTCAGCGACAACACGATCTATATAAGCATTGGGGATGTGAGGTCGGAATGGGTGCTGATCCCCTTGGACTCTCCGGAGGACCAGCGGCGGCTGCTCTCGATGCAGTTGACGGGCACATGGATGAGCGAAGCCATCGAGATGCATGTGGATCTAGTGGATAGTTTGGCTGGACGGCTTGGGCGCTATCCGTCGGCACAGATGGGCGGCGCGACATGGTTTGGAATGATTGCCGACACCAATATGCCATCCGAGGGTACCGAGTGGCACAAGTTCATGGACACGGACACGCCGATTGACTGGCAGATTTTCATCCAACCCGGTGGCTTGGAGCCTGAAGCCGAGAATCTGGCGTGGCTGACGCAGACTGCAGAGACGATGAAGCTGCCGGTGTATGACCCGGTAAGGATAATGCAGGGGAGAAGTTATTATGAAAGACTCGCGCGCGGGCATGGATCGGATTGGGTACTTCGGTATGTTCACGCTAAATACGGTAACGACCCCAGCGGCACTGCAGTGTTTCGGGAGTCCTTCAATCGATCCTTTCATGTTCGCGAAGACGTACTCCCCGTATCGTCTCAGCCTGTCATCGTCGGGCAGGATTTTGGGCGAGATCCGTGCAGCGTCATCGGACAACTCGACCATAAGGGGCGTCTACTTGTTCTACAGGAAGTGATCGCGGAAGACATCGGGCTGGAGATGCATATCGAGAAAGCGTTACGCCCGGTGTTGATGAGCGAGAGGTATTTAGGCAAGCCGGTGGCGATGGTCGGCGACCCCTCGGGGATCAGCAAGAGTTCGATTTATGAAGAGACAACTTTTGACGTACTTAAAAGACTGGGAATGCACGCCTTCCCCGCGCCCACCAACGATATCGATCCACGTCTACGATCCGTCGAAGCGTTCCTACTTGGTCAGCGCGATGGCGGACCGGCATTCATTATTGACCGGGATCGATGCCCTGTCTTGGTTAGAGCATTGGGAGGAGGTTACCGTTACGCCAAAACCCGCAACGGAATGAGAAAGTTATTACCCGACAAGAACGAGTATTCGCACGTCATGGACGCGCTCCAATATTTATGTCTGGCAGCCCATGGAGGGATGAGTGGTATGATGGCGCAAAGACTCATTAAGCGCCCTCGGTCCGTGCGGCCGAAGATGCGCGCGGGTGCGTGGACCTGAGGAGTAGCGACATGAATTGGGATTGGGAAGAGACGATCAAATACATCATGAGCGTGACCGGCAAGACCCGGCGGCAGGCGGAAGCGGAGCTGCGGGACAAGCTGGCGAGCGGCGAGCTACACGCCACCGGCATCAACCCCAAGACCGGGGTGCGGGAGCAAGTGCCAATCGGGGCGTTCCCCAGAATACATTAGGCGCTTGGACGTGACGCCGGGATACCCTAAGCAGGTTCTGGTAGTAGCGGGTCTGGTGCGGTGGTGCCAGCGACTTCTACTTCGATGTGCAGCACATGCCCGTCGCGGGCCAATGCAGAGATCGACAAAGCCAGCAACTGATCCGCATCCGCCATCCCCGCCACCATCCCCAGCACCTCCTCCAGACTCGTCGCCGCCATGAACGACACATGGTCGGTCGTGCTCCGGGTGTTCCGGCGCGGGAAGTGTAATATGTTGTCCATGGGCGTTACCCCTGCAGGTAACTTTCCATATCGAGCTGCTGGGGGTGTTGAGAATTAGTATCGGGTTTGTTCTCGCGTTTGCGCGGCACGCTCGGGGCTTGTTTCTGGCGATTAGATTCATCCTGCATCCACTTGGCGAAGTCAGCCATGAGGTAAAAAACTTTCTTGCCCAGTTTGATGCTGGGCGGACCTCTGCGCTTCCAGCGCCACGTTGTGAGCGTCTTGGTGGATACCTGAAGCACGTTTGAGATCTCGTCGGCAGTGAGAAGCCCGACTTCTTCGCAGATGCTCACTTGAGAGTTTGTCATTGTTGTTTCCCCTGCAGGCTAGTGGCTGGTGATGATGTGGTGGGTGTTGTGGACGATACGGCTAGATGTTGATGGTGAATAGATGTCCCTTGGGGCATGCGGCGTTTTTGTAATTAGAACAAATAGGGAACATGGGTTTTTAGCAATCTATATTTTTAAGGTACCCAATCAAAGCCCGGCCGGTGGGGCCACCCCCCTGTCCAGTCCATCCCCCGGTAGGCCACCCCCCTCCCCCCGTTGATAGGTTGTACCACGGAAAGTTACCCGCCAAGGTAACCCCCGGTGATGTACAGAGTGAGGCCCTAGAGCAAAGCCTCTGCCCCAATTGGGAGTTGCCCGTATCGCCAGCCCTCGTCTGTCTGGGATACGTTTCGCTACGCCGCACCCCCGTAACGCAGGGGCAGGCTGGGCTGGGAAACGCCAGCAACGGGACCATCATGTCACCCCTCTAAGTCGAGGCGCGCGGAAAGCGCTAGCTAGGTGATGTGCAGACTGGTTTCCCGCCACACGGTCCCCGCGAGGGGTTTGTGCCGCTAGGCTAGATGCTGAACGGGTGACGTGTGGAAGAACCCCTTTGAACGGTTGAACCGCGTAGCGTTAACTGCGCGGTTCGACTGTTCTTCAGGTTACTTCACGGAGTAACCCGATGAACAGTCGGAGAGCACAACATGGCACTACCATCTAAAGGAATGGATCTAGCTACTCTCAATGCGATCCACGAATGGATGAAACAAGGCAACAGCGTCAAGCATCCCGCACCTAACTGCAAGAACCTCAAGAACGATACATGGCAGGGATCGAAGATCACCTGCGGCTTCCAGATCAAGTCACTCAGCGACGACGCTGGCGCGAAGGCATGGAGGTAACATGGCTAAGTCAGGCAACACTTGGTGCAAGAAACTTATGACCAAGGGTAAGGCGTATGCTTTGAAGCAGGCGCTTGGTAACGAGAACAACATCATGGGCTATTGCTCGAAGGCGCGCACTCAAACCGCGCGCCCCCTCGACCGGCAGACCATCGAAGATAAACCCACGCCCAAAGGACCAAGCTATCCCAAGGACGGCAAGCTGTTACTTCCGCGAGTAGAAGGCTGGAAGCCCAAGCCCTTTGGGCGGCGCGGGCGATAAACGGCACGCAAGAGAACGCGGGAGGTACTACGGCACCGAAAAAGCGTGTTATATTAGGTAACTAATAAATTACCTAGTAGTTACAATACTATATATAATATAATATATATATATATAAGACTTACGAGGATAGCTCTGTAACGGAGGTTACCTATAAGTCACATTGGCCCCGTAGACCCCTTCTCTCAAGGTGGGCCTCTCTCTCAAAGTTATATATCTATATATATTATATTAGCTAACCCATTGACGCCAGTAGACCTACACCGCTTCGTAATATAACATGCGCACTCACCGCCGCGCCCACCTGTTATATTACGCCTGTATTCCCGTACCCTCTTTATGCTCTGCTTGGGCGTATGCCGCAGAGCATAAAGTCAAAAAATCTAGAAGTCAAGCCCCCCTCCCAACACTCACACCGAAAGGTATCATGATGACATACAAACGCGTCGGCGGCTTGCGGTTCGTCCGCATTGGCCGCTTCGGCTTCTCGTTCTTCTGGTCCCGGAAAAAGCTGCTTTAAGCTCTGCGCTGCTGGCTTGAGCTTAAAGACGAAAAATCTGGAAGTCAACCCCCACCCAATTACCCCTGAGGTAACCCGACCATGATTGAACTGATCTCTATTGTTGCCGGATTCGTCACCGGCTTTGCCGTGTTCGGCATCTCGTATGCCCTCGTCGACGCGTTCACCCCCGATTACCCACAGGAGTAACCATGCCACGCTATGGCGACATCGTTGAAGACCGTTCACTATCGTCGGGCACCGGCCACATCGCTTACCTCAGGGGTAACGAAGTGTACGTGCGGTACACCGATGGCTCGGAAGAGGTAGTCTCTGCCGAGTTGCTTGTGCATTACGACGAGCGACACTGGATTATCTAAGAGATGGCTGTGAGCCCTATGCACTGGGCCACAGAGCTGGCGGCCGGATAAGTTCACGAGACCCCGGCGCGGCCAGCGCACTCACCCCCGCCCACAACCCATAAGGAGACCACACCACATGAGCACACTGGCACACGACACACAGAACGACACCCGCCAAGCCGAGTTTCACGCCTTCGTTCGTGAGAAGGGCCGCGCGGCTGCCGATGGCAAGGAAGCTCTACCCGGCCTCGCCATTGGCTTCGTCCGTGCCGTCTATGACGGCATCGAAGATCCCGCCAAGGACAAGAACGGCGAGGACGCTGCGACACGCATGTTCAAGATGTACGCAGCCAGCGAGGGCAAGAAGGCGTTCCACGACAGATCCCATGCATCGCAGAAGGTGCAGATATCCAAGTTCAAGCAGCTACAGAACGCCGCCAGCAATCCCAAGTTCGACTTCGTGGACGTGCTGAACCGTGCGGTCGTCATCCGGCAGAAGGCCATCGACGACGAAATCGAAGTCAAGTCGCCCTTCCCGGCCTATGTGGACGTGGCCCGCGAGCAGCTCAAGCTCGACGACGAGATGGACGACGCCATGATATTTGCAACAGTCACCAAGAGCGAATCTACCCGCGAGGTAACTCTGGAAGGGCAACTGAAGAAGGCTGCCAAGATCCTCGACGACCTCATTACCGGCGAGAAGCATCCGGGCGTGCAGGACAACTCGCAGGAAGTAATGGTGGCTGCCGAGCAACTGAACGCAAGGCTCAACGCCATGATGATAACCAAGCAACAGCAAGAGGCTATCGAGAAGCTGGTTGCCGTTGGCTACGTCAAGAACGAGGATGGCTCGTGGTCGATGCCGAGCTAACCTCGTGAAGTAACTGCTGCACGTCTAGCTAGCGTGTAGAGCGGCTGGTGCTACGTGGATCTACGAGCACGCGAGCCGCGCACTCACCCGCACGCACACCTATAAAAGAGCCACCACATGAAACAGCCATCGCTGTCGACGCTCGCGCTAGCTACCAGCGCGCTGGCGGTGCTTGTGTTTGCGTCAAGCTCGCGCCCGCCCATCAAAGCCGACGCCACGCCGGTTACCCGGCAAGTAACTCTACCGCCGCCATTCGAGATCCCGGTGGATCTACTGATCGACGACGCTACCAAAAGCTGGGCGCTCAAGCGCGCCTACCAGCTCAACAATAACTCGATGGTTGGGCTGACCATCGACCTGACCACCGAGAAGCCGTTCACCCGCGTGGTGCCGCTGGAGCGCATCATGGCCCCGCCCGCACCGATCACCCAAAGCGACATATCGACACCATTGCCGGTTACTTCAAAGAGTATCCAGCAGGATATCTGTCGCGGCAAGGGCAAGCGATACACACATAATGGATCATCATGGAGATGCAGGAAATGACCAACAAAGAGATCGACGACACTATCAATAAGCAACTGGCCAAAGATGGAGTTGGGGAGTTCAGCGTCGTGCAGTTCTTTGCTGACGGGCATTACGAGTACGTCGCACGCTATGTCCCCGTCGAGGACGCGCTCAGTGCTGCCGCCCACTACACCATGAATGTCTCTGCCTATGCGGGACTTACCTCGAAGGTAATCATCACCGATGGCGGCGATGACACCGTGTTCGAGTGGCGCTTCGGCGAGGGCGTGGTGTTCCCCGATAACGTGGTCGAGCCACAGCGAAGGAATTATTCCAAATGAACGAGCAAACCGTTCTGATCGTTGGCGACGATATCGATAGCGCCATTGTCATTGGTCCGTTCTCGTCTGCCGAGAACGCTATTCGTTATGCGGAGATCGATTGCCGCAATGAAGAATGGGCCATCGCTTCGCTCTACCCGCCCCGGCAAATGGAGGACGACAAGTGAACAGGGAAGAAGAACGGCTCGTCAACGATATGTCTAAGCTGCTCCGAGGCCGCTTGCGTACCCTCCTAAGCGACACCTGCATCACGATGGATCATGCCGAGATGGACCACGAAATCATTCTCAAGATAGTCATGGCGGCATTGTTGCATGAGCTGGTCCGCACCAATGTCGTGCTCGAAGTAACCGAGAAGGGCTTCATGGATATCTGCCGCACCGGCTACGAGGTCATGGCACCCGACATGGTTAAGTATTACACCACCAAGACGCGGGAGATGGAAGAAGACGAGTAGCGCACTCATCCCGCTTCGCTACGCTACGCCGGACGCAGCCCCGCCCCATAACCCCAAGAGGTAACTAACATGGCAGACAAAGAAGCGCGTGAGCTGGTGCGTAAGCTATCCAAGATCGTGCTGGAACTGGTCGGCGATCTGGAGGATGCCGCCGACGTGTCCAACGAGAATAAATACCACGACGAGATGGCGGTCTACGACCAAGCCATCGCGTGGCTCAAGCGTAACCCGGAGAAGTAACATGAGCGCACCTGCCGACGAGGCTTTTTTCCCCGCTAATCTAAGGGCGGAACAGGTCCAACGACTAACGGCTCGCATCGAGGCGCTGGAGGCGGCGATGCGACAGAGTGTAGATGATTGGCGCAAGCGCGGCAGGCGCATCGAGGCGCTGGAGGTGGCGCTGCAATCAACAGCTACAGCCATTGAGGCACTAGCCTTTGAAATGCCACCGCCCAACCCATACACACCGCAATTTGTGATGATTGCGAACAGCGCCCGCGCCGCCCTCACACCGGAGCAGGACAAATGAACCAAACCGAACGCTTGATGACCGACCTGTCGGACCACATCGCAGCTACGCTAGAGCAGCCATCCGACATGCGCGCATGGGAGCAGTTATTGATTTATTGCCCGAGCGGCATCTTGCTTGAACGCGCCGCCAAGCACGCGCCCCCACCGGAGCAGGACAAATGAGATCGACGCCAGAAATGCGCGCCCGCATCCGCGAGTTGATGACCGATCCGCAGGATGACTACGACCGCGCCGTCGAATGTGTCCTTAATGATTTCGAGGCGCTGGAGGCGGCGCTGCGGGACATCCTTGGCGCGCGTGATCTCTACGAAACGGAATGCATCGCCAGCGCCGCCCTCGCACCGGAGCAAGACAAATGACGCCTATTTCTCCTGAGTACACCAGAGGTGACTTAATCGCCATGATCCATCAACGCGACGCTTTGGTATCAGGCCTGAAAGAAGTCTGCACGACGAGGGCCGCCCGCATCGAGG
>Ga0157374_10000163_pt1 | contig 61838 bp, 57 predicted proteins | sample M25metaG_FD_115308 | JGI IMG/M metagenome (GOLD analysis project Ga0157374, IMG submission 115308) | Miscanthus rhizosphere microbial communities from Kellogg Biological Station, Michigan, USA - M2-5 metaG | ecosystem: Host-associated > Plants > Roots > Rhizosphere > Soil | place: USA: Michigan...
CCGGCTGCCGAGAGGACACGCCGGCCGGCAAGCATGGGCAGGGCGAAACGCGCGTCTTGCGCACATCAGACGAAACGGTAGTACGAGGAGGCGAGTTGCATCGACGCATGCTCCGGTCCGCGGAAGCGGACCGCGACCGGTTTCTCGGACTCTACGTTTTTCTCGTGGCGGGCCTGGTCGCGGCAGCGGCGCTGTTCATCTACGAGGCGCGCCTCATCGTCGAAGACAATGCGAACGATGAAGAAGCGTTCGCCGTGCTGCTGGCCGGCAACCAGGTATTGCACGACCTCGAAAACGCGGAGACGGGCCAGCGTGGCTACCTGCTCACAGGCGGCAGCGCTTATCTCGAACCGTACCGCCAGGGCGTGGACGACCTCGACGACATGATGCCCAAACTGCGTCAAGCCGTAGCCGCGGACCCCGATTCGGTCGAGCTCGTCCGCAAGATCGAGCGTGCCAGGTCGGAAAAAGTCATGGAGCTCGCACGCACGATCGGTCTGGCTCAATCCGGCAATCGCGAAGCCGCACTCGCCTTCGTCCGGACAGATGAAGGCAAAGGCATCATGGATGCACTGCGCCGCGATCTCGATATCTTGCTGGACCGGTGGAGATACCGCCGCAGCTTGGCGACACGTGATGCGCATACCCGCGTGATCTTCGAAAGCGCGGCGCTGGCAGCGATTGCGGCACTGGTATGCGGCCTCATCGGCTATGCGGCTTTCGTGCAGCGTCGCGCGTTCGCGCGTGCGCGCGATGCTTCGATCTTGCTGACTGAACAGGCCACGCACGATGCCCTGACCGACTTGCCGAACCGCCGGCATTTGCTGAACGCGCTCGACGCGTTGACGATCGAATGCGCCCAGGAAGGCGTGAGGGCTACCCTGCTCTATCTCGATATCGACGGTTTCAAACCGGTGAACGATACGCTCGGTCATGCCGCGGGCGATGCGTTGCTCTGCGAACTCGCGCGCGCGTTGCGCGCGACGATCGACGAGGATGACCTGCTGGCGCGCGTGGGCGGCGACGAGTTCGTCGTGCTCACGCGGCGCAATGCGGATGACGCGCAGCTCAGGGCGCTCGCGCAACGGCTGATCGCGTGCGTGAGCGCGATCGGAGAACGCGAGTACGCAGGCCGGTTCGCGATCGGTGTGAGCATCGGGATCACCACCCTCCCCGATCGCGCAAGCACGGGCCTCGAGTTGCTCGATGTGGCGGACAGCGCGATGTATCGCGCGAAGCGGGCCGGTCGCTCGCAGTATGCATTCGGCTGCGCCCCGGAGAAGCCGTTCTCGAACGTCGTGTCGCTGGTGCGTTAGCCGCGCCGCCAGGCGGACGGTGGGCTCGCGCTCGACGCAACGAACGACACCCGCTATGCCGCAGTCGTCGACTGCCTCCGGTGGATGTCTTCCAGCCGTAGTTTTCGCGTCTCGATAGCGCAGGCGAACGTCAAGACGGCGCTCAACGTCATCGAAACGGCCCCCACCAGCGCGATGTTCGCGATCGAGGGTGCCGCCAATCCCGCCGCGGTCGACGCAATGATCGCCACGCCACCCGCCTTGCTGGCACCGGCGGCATAGCCGGTTCCGCGCGATCGCACGCCGGTCGGATAGATCTCGGCGCTATAGACCGAGAGCACCGCCACGACGGAGCTGATTCCCCAGATAGGCACGGTCAGCAGCAAATAAAGCAAGCTGCGATGCCGGACCACGAAGTCCGGGGCCAATGCGAATCCGAACAAGGCAGCGGCCGTCAACGACGTCAACACGACGATGGTCTTCTTGCTGCTCCAGAATCCATACATCCAGGCCACGACGAAAGTCAGCGGAAAACCCATCAATGCGGCATTGCGCAGCAGGGCATCCGGCTGCGCGAAACCGAGCATGCGCAAATTCGTGGGAATCCAGAGGTTGAAACCGAATAGAACCAGCCCCGAGCTGATTGCCAGACAACCGATGACGCCAGTGCTCGAGCGAAGCCGAGGACTCACGAGTTCGCTCCATGCATCGGTCGGTCGCGCCGCGGACGGCGGCGCCGTTTCGCTTTCGACGATCGCGGCACCATAGCGCGCCATGACGATGCGCGCTTCGCGCTCGCGCCCATGACGAAGCAAGAACCGCGGAGACTCCGGCATCCATCGATTGAGCACGATGAAGAGCGCCCCCGTGGGCAGTCCGATCAGCCAGAGAATGCGCCAGCTGAAAAGCGGCACCAATGCGGCGGACAGCCAACTCGTCAATACATAAGCGCCCGCGATGTCCCCGCCGATCAGGATCATGACCCAGCCGCGATGGCGAGCAGGAATGGTTTCAGCCAGCAGCGCATAGCAAATCGGCAGCATCCCGCCCACCGCAAGCCCCATGACGAAGCACATGACGAGATTCCACCCGAAGCTCGGCATTGCACCGCAGATCGACGTCCCCATGAATGCTATGCCCGCATAGAGAATCGATGCGCGCCTTCCGATCTTGTCGCCCAGCCATCCCCATAGGAACGAGCCGCATACGGTTCCCGTCGCCGAAGCGAGCGCGATCCAGACGACCGGAGTCGTGCCGGTCGGTACGAGCGGCGACTTGAGCCCGTATTCCAGCGCCATACCGGGCATGACGAAGGCCAGGGCCGTCGGCTTCATGACGTCGATGGTCACCGCCAATGCCATTGCGAGCAGCAAGCGGTAATGCGCCGGCCCGAGCGGCACATCGTCGAGCGCGGCCACTCGAATCCTGGAGCCTACGCGAGCTTCGCCGGCCGTCGCGGGAGGAACCAACCCATACAGACTGACGGCGAGGCCCACGATGATCGCGGCCATGCCGGCCACCATCGTCGCATCCATCGGCATACCGACGAGCCGATAGCCGAAATGCCGGCCCATCAGATACATCGGCAAATGCGCGAGCACACCGGCGATGACGGCGATGACGCCGAGCCAGAACGCCGCCGGGCGATAAAAGGTCAGCCCGCGCGATGCGGCATCCTGCTCTACTCGATTCCGGTCCATCGGCATCCTATGGCGTAAAGCTGAAAATCGACGCTGTCCGGATCGAGCAGCGTGTCGAACAAAGGCGCTCGCGCGCAGTCTACCGGCCGAGCCGGAATACACGACGCACGACGAGCAGCGGCAAGCGCAGCACGAAACCCACGAGCAAGCGCGCGTGCATCCAGCTCAGCAGCGCGTTATCGCGGCAATAATGAAAGTGCGAGACGCCACCTTCCTCACGCTTGAAATAGCGCACGGGCGCGTCGATGTTGATCGGTGCGACGCCGCGCCAGCAAAGCCGTACCGCCGCCTCGGGATCGAAATCGAAGCGCCGCATCCAGCGCTGAGCGTGCATCAGCGCGCGCAGCGGTGTGACAGGATAGACGCGAAACCCATAAAGCGAATCGCCGACGCCGGCCCACAGCGTTTCGACGTTCGCCCAGAAATTCGAGAGTTGGCGACCGAGCACGCGGATACGCGGCGCGGTTTCGTCGAACAACGGCCGCCCAAGCACCATACATTCGGGGCGCGCCGTCGAGGCAGCCATGAAGCGGCCGATCAGCTCCGCCGGATGCTGCCCGTCCGAATCCATCGTGAGCACGTGCGTAAAGCCTTGTGCGGCGGCTGCGTCGAGCCCGGCGAGCACAGCGGCGCCCTTGCCCCCGTTGCGCGGCAAAACGATGACCCGCAAGCCCGGGTCCTGCTCGGCCATGGCCTGAAGGCGCGCGGCGCTGCCATCGGTGCTCCCGTCCACGACGATCCAGACCGGATTCCACTGCTCGCGCGCGCGCCGCACCGTGTCGTAGACCTTCTCTCCCGGGTTGTAGCTCGGGATCAGGACGAGATGCGTGGTCGAGGCAAGGGTCATCGGCATGAGCGTGCGGGGGTGCGCGGCATCGATCAGCCCGCGGGCGAATCGTTCGCGAGTTCGGCCTCGTAATACGCGTGCAACTGCGCGACAAAGTTGCGCACCGCGTCGGGATTCGCTTGCGGCGGCGCAAAGCAGCGGCCGATTCGCACCCGGTAGGTCAGCGGCAGCACCGGCTTGCGCAGGATATGCCATCCCTTCGCGAGAAACGGCGAGCCGGCCTCCACGATGAGCGTCTGCACCGGAACGCTCGCGCGTGCGGCAACGAGCCCGATGCCGGCCTTCAGGGGATTGACGGGCGGCGAGTCGGTGCGCGTGCCTTCGGGAAACAACAGCAGCGGATGGCCGCGCCGCAAATCGTCGACGGCGGCCTTGATCATCCCCTTCGGTGCATCGTTCACGATGTAGTCGGCAAGACGCGCGCCGGCACCCAGGAACATGTTGTCGACGATGTCGCCCTTCATCACACAGCACACGCGCGGCACGCAGGACGCGATCAGCATTGCGTCGATCAGCGTCGGATGGTTGGGCGCAAGGATCATCGCCGGCTTGCCGCGCAGCGTCGCGAGCTCGGACAGATCGAAATGCGCCGCGCCGAGCGCCGAAAGCGCATGAAAGTAGAGTCGCCAGACATGTTGGATGACCGCGCGCCCCAGCGTGCGCGCGACATGTCGCGGCAGCAGTACCCGCAACAGAGCGGCAAACGGCAGCCAGCCCAGGCAGGCGATCGCGAGCAGCAGCAGACCGAAGTAGAAGACCGCGTACTGACGCAGCGCCGCGAGCCCGCGCAATACCGGGTCGATGCCGACGCGCTCGGTCGACGGAGGTCCGGCGTAGCTCACGCGAATACCTCGACAGGATGGCCGCCGCTCGCCTCGATCTCGAGCAGCAAGTCGGCGCGGCACACGTCGGCATGCAGATAAAGCACACGCAACGACGAACCGCACCGCGCGCGCAACACCTCGTCGATGGCGGCAAGCGCCTGCGCATCGTTCGCGTCGCGCACATAGACCTTGTAGGTCAGCTCGGCCAGTGCGGTTTTGTCGCGGGTTTGGCGTGCGGCTTCCTCGAGCACGGTTTCGATGTTGACGAGCGTCTCGCGCAACTGAGCGATCACATCTCCGCGATGAGCCGTTTCGTGTCCCACGATGCTCGCGGTGCCCGAGACGAACAAGGCCGATTCCCCATCGGGGTCGGCAGCGCCGCTCCATGCCGCCGCGCGCGCGAACGTCGGCGCGCTCGGACCGTATCGAGCCGGATAACGGTAAGCGCTGACTTGCCGGGGATTTTCAATCGCACGGTTGGGCGAGCGGGACGCCAGGAACGACACCGACAACGGCGTCGCGGGCGCAGCATCGCCGACGATGCCGGCCGCGCTGCCGAGCGCGCTTGCGGCCGGCACGCTATCGATGACGGGGCGCCCGCAGGCCTTGAAGGCCCGCTGCCGCCCGGTGTTGAACTGGCGATAGCGCTCGCTGCCGAACTGATGCGCGTTGATTGCGGGCACGACGTTCCAGATTCTCAGCGGATGGCGCATGTCGAGCGCATCGAGCACGCTGAAGATCGCCTCGTAAGCCTCATAGGTGGCGCGTTCGAGTGGGGTCTCGCCGCTCGCCCGCGGCACATCTGCGTGCGCTTGCTCGTACACTTCGACGCTGCCGAACACGATGCCGGCCGATTCGCTGAACCGGTAGTGGAGCGGACCGTGCCGGCCGTTCGCGAGATCGGCGGCATCGCACTGCCAGATTTCGAAACAGGTATCGCTGCGCTCGTGCGCGGGCTCCGAAGCGGGAACGAGCCTCGCCATATGAGCCGGCGCGAGCGGAAGATGAGGTGCCGCCTCGGCGAAGCTCGCCCATTGCGCCGGATCCCCGAAGCATGCAGCACCCAGCGCGCCCGGAAATGCGCGCTCGAACGCCTCGTTTCGCGCAGGGCCGGGCTCGGCTTGCAGCATCGCCGCAAGTCGTGCGCCCTCGAGTCGGACGAGCTTCAAAAACGGAACCGGCATCGAGACCACCTACCCCGCTGCCGTGCGGGCATCGTCGGCTTGCCGCAACATGCGGCGGCGCGCACGCCACGCGCGCAGCGAATTGCGCGCATCGGCCAGCGCCGACAGGTAATAGATGATCTTGAACACGCGCAGCGACGGCCAGATCGGCGTGCTCTCGAAGATATCGCCGGCGAGCAGCGACAGCAGCGCCTCTTTCACGCGGAACATGTTGCGCGGATTCATGAACAGGTTGCGCATCGTCGGCGAGGTCATCCGGTAGATGAACCAGGCGAATTGCTTCGGCCCATGACGCACGCGCCGATCGAATTCGGCGAGCGCCGCGCTCGCGCGTGCCGGTTCGCGCAGGCACGTATCGATCGCTTCGGCGCCCATGAACGCGCTTTGCATTGCAAGCATGACGCCGGACGAGAACACCGGGTCGATGAATGCGAACGCATCGCCGAGCAACAGGAAATTGCGCCCGTGCGTCACGTCGCCCGAATACGAAAAATTGCCGGTCGCTTCCACGCCGGTCACGAGCTCGGCATGTTCGAGGCGCTTGGCGAGCGGAGCACACATCGCAATCGTTTCGAGGAAAAACGTCTCGAGCGAGGTGCCTGGCGCGCGCCGCTTCAGATAGTAGGGCCACACGACGGCACCGATACTCGTCGCTCCGTCGGCGAGCGGAATGAACCAGAACCAGCCGTGCTCGAACCAATACACGGTGATGTTGCCTTCGTCCGCCCCGGCGTGGCGTTGCGCGCCGCGCAAGTGCGCGTACAACGCGCTGCTGTTGTGCTTCTTGTTGCGCTGCTTCGTGCGCATGCGATTGGCCAGCAGCGTATCGCGGCCCGATGCGTCGACGACGAAACGCGCGCGGCACCGATACGGCCGCCCGTCGTCGTGCTTCGCGCTCACGATCGCGCCGCTGCCGTCGGCGAGAAACTCGACGTCGCGGACCTGACAACCTTCGACGACATCGGCGCCATGCGTCGCCGCGTTGCGCAACAGGATTTCATCCAGTTCCGAACGGCGCACCTGGTAGGCGTAAGGCATGGATTTGTCCCATGCCTCGGCGAACGGGAAGCGCTGCAGCCGCTGGTCGTGGAACGGCGAAACGAATTCGGCGGCCGGCTTCATCATGCCGATGTCGCGCACGGCCTCCCCGACCCCGAGCCGCTCGAACAGACGCAGGTTCGCGGGCAGCAACGATTCGCCGATGTGAAAACGCGGATGGCGCGCCTTTTCGAGCAGCTGCACGCGATAGCCGGCATCGGCCAGCAACGTGGCGGCGGTCGATCCCGCGGGGCCACCGCCGATCACGGCAACGTCCCACTCGGTCATCTCGTCAAGGTGCGGCGGATTATTCATGGGCTTGGCCTTCGCTTCGTTCGTGCGATATTTCGTGCGATGTCGGTGTCTCGAGCCGGTCTGCTCAAGCCATACCGCCGTTGACCGACAGGACCTGCCCTGTCACATAGGCGGCGGCATCCGAGACGAGGTAGGTCACCATCGCAGCGACCTCCTGCGGCGTGCCGCTCCTGCCGGCGGGCACGAGCTGCTTGATGCGCTCGGGCGGGAAGGCGGTTTCGGTCATCGGCGACGCGATGATGCCGGGCGCCACGGCGTTCACGGTGATATGCCGCGACGCGAGTTCGAGGGCGAGCGATTTCGTGGCGCCGATCAGCCCTGCCTTCGCCGCGGCATAGTTCGTTTGCCCCCGATTGCCGACGAGCCCCGTCACCGAGGCGATATTGACGATGCGGCCCCAGCGGGGGCGGATCATCGGCATCAAAAGCGGTTGCGTCACGTTGAAAAAGCCGTTCAGCGTGACGTCGATGACACTGCGCCACTGCTGTTGCGTCATGCCCGGCATGGGCGCATCGTCGTAGATGCCCGCGTTGTTGACGACGATCTGCACCGGGCCGCTTTCGAGCACGCGTTCGAGCGCCGCGAGCGATTCGGAGGCGTTCGTCACATCGAAGCCGATCGCATGGGCGTTGCCGCCCGAGGCCGCAATGCCCGCAACGACGGCCTCGGCGGCCGCCATGTTGCGGTGCCCATGCACCCAGACTTCATGGCCCGCGGCGGCGAGCGCCTCGCTGATCGCGTGGCCCAGCGCGCCGCTGCCGCCCGTCACCAATGCTTTCATCGCAAGCGCACCGGGTCAACGCACACGATGCTCGGCCACGTAGGCAGCCAAGGCACCGAGGGTCGAAAAGATCTTCGTGTTGTCGGGATGGTCCGACCTGAGCCCGAAGCCGTATTTTTTCGAGATGAGAAGCGCGATCTCGAGAATGTCGATGGAATCGAGCCCAAAGCCTTCACCGTACAAAACCGTGTCGCCGGATACGTCGGTGATCTTGATATCCTCGAGGTTCAATTCGCGGATGATCAATCCGGCGAGCTCTTGTTCCAATTCATTCATGATGCTTACGGCGAGCTGACAACAAGGATGCAGCCTGAAACGGCGGGCGCGCGGCGCGCTAGGCGAGCGGGCACGGCGTCGTTGGTCCGCTCCGGCTTATTGGGGGGCCCATCCGGGCCGATTAAGGGGTCCCTTCAGGTTCGAGCGATTCTAGACGAAGCGTTTCCTGCCGTATACCCGAATGGTTACTGAATGAAGCAGCCGAACAACGGGCCGCTTCCCGGGCGAGGCCCCGTCGCGCACGGCGCCTCTTCGTTTGGAGCGCTAACGTGCGCTAAAATCCGGCGCTGCCCGCCGGTGATCGACTTGCAAAAAAGTTACAAAACGCAGCACCGGCGCCCACTGAACTCCGTATGATCGATCGCACAAAGCGACAGACTCAAACTCGCGGGCGGTTGCCGTCGGCGGGTCTTATTCGGGATGGCACTGATTTTTTTTCGCCGGGTTTCATTCGCGCGTAACACAAGGTACTGCAGCACGGGGAGCGTCGAATGAGCCGTTTGCGATCCATCGTTCGCGGCGCAGCCGGAGCCGCACTCATCGTCGGCTATGAGATCGGCGCGCATCGCGCCGTCAGCACGCCCGGCCTGGAACCGCTCGGCCTTGCGCTCGTGCTCGCGCCGGCGCTCGTTCTAGCCCTCGGCTACGCGGCACGCTCGCCGCGGCGCGCCGTGTTGCTGCCGCTCGTGGCCATGGCCGCCGCGGGGCTGTGGCTCGCGCGGGGCGCGCTCGTGCGCCATTACGCGTGGGGGCTTTTCCTCGAACACGTGCTGTTCAACGGCGCGCTCGGGTACCTGTTCGGCCGCACGCTCGTGCAAGGGCGCGTGCCGTTGTGCACGCAGTTCGCCGCCCTCGTGCGCGGCAACCCGCTTGCGCCGGAAATCGCCGTCTATACGCGGCGGGTCACCGCTGCCTGGACGCTCTTTTTCGCGTTTGTCGTCGCTGTCTCGACCCTGCTTTTCGCGACTGTCCCGATCGAAGTCTGGTCGACCTTCGCCAACTACCTGACGCTGCCGCTGACCGCGCTCATGTTCATCGCGGAACATGCATGCCGCCGGTTCGCGCTGCCCGGTGTGCGGAGCTCGGGAATGGTCGCGAGCATTCGCGCTTATCGGCGCTCGACCGCGGGGCGGCCCGCCGCGCAACGATGAATGTCCAGGGAAGGTCTGTCAGGCATCGCCTGCGAGCCGCCCGCTTACCGCTTATGCCAATTTGCTAGCAACGTTATGCCGAGTTTTCCGTTGGTCTCTCATGTATCGCTCGACCGGACCATCGCCTGGCGCGATGGGGCGAGCGTCACGGTACGTGAATTTCTCGTCGACGTCAGAACGCTTGCGGCCGCCCTGCCGGCGGGCCGGCATGTGTTCAACGTCTGCAAGGACCGCTACCGTTTCACGGTCGGCCTCGCCGCCACGCTGCTCGCCGAAAAGGTGAGCCTGCTGCCCTCGACCTACACGCCGCAAACGGTGCGACAACTGCAAGCGTTCGCCCCCGATGCGTTCTGCCTTCACGACATGGACGAGTGCACGATCGAGCTGCCGCGTTTTCGCTACCCTGCCGCGCCGCGCGCAGCGCTGGCGACGTACGCCGATATCGGCGTGCCGCAGATCGACGGCGCGCGCATCATGGCGTATGTATTTACTTCGGGCTCCACCGGCGCGCCGGTGCCGCACCGCAAGACCTGGGGATTTCTCGTCAAGAACGTGCGCGCCGCCGCGGCGCGGCTCGGCCTCGTCGAGGCGGCCGGCACGACGCTCGTCGGCACGGTGCCGCCTCAGCACATGTACGGGTTCGAATCCACGGTGCTGCTCGCGTTGATTGGCGGGCTCGCGTTCAGCAACGGTCAGCCGTTCTATCCCGACGATATCCGCGGCGAACTCGAAGCGGTACCGGCGCCGCGCGCGCTCGTCACCTCGCCGATCCACCTTCGCGCGCTGCTCGCGTCCGAGCCCGCATTGCCGGGTGCCGCGCTGATTCTCTCGGCCACTGCACCGCTTTCGGAAAAACTGGCGAGACAAGCCGAAGCGCGCCTCGGCGCACCGCTGATGGAGATTTACGGCAGCACGGAGACGGGCCAGATTGCGACGCGCCGCACCGCGCATAGCGCCGCCTGGGAGCTTTTCCCCGAAGTCACCTTGACGGCGCGCGACGCGGCGACCGGCAGCGACGAGGGTGCCGAAATATGGGCGGCCGGAGGCCATGTCGAGGTGCCGGTACAAATGGGCGATGCGCTGGAGTTGATCGATGCAACCCACTTTCTGTTGCACGGCCGCAAGGGCGATTTGATCAACATCGCTGGCAAGCGCTCCTCGATCGCTTATCTCAATCACCAGTTGATGGCGATTCCCGGTGTCGACGACGGCACCTTCTTCATGCCCGACGAAACCGCGACCGACGGATCGGACGCCGATACGCAAGGCGGTCCGCCTGTCACGCGGCTGATGGCGCTCGCGGTGGCACCGACGCTCTCGGCCGCCGAGCTGCAACGCAAGCTGCGCGAGCGGATCGATGCCGCATTCATGCCGCGCCCGCTGCTATTCGTCGACAGTTTGCCGCGCAACGGCACCGGCAAACTCCCGCGCGATACGCTGGCGCCGTTCGTGGCCGCGCTGCTGCAGCGCTGCGCAGCGCCCGCGAGCGAGGCAAACGCACCGCCGCCGAGTACCCGAAGTGCGGCCGAGCGCCAGCACGAACCGATCGTCTTCGAGATTCCGGCCGATCATCCCGCGTTGCCGGGTCATTTTCCGGGCCGGCCGATCGTACCGGGTGTCGTACTGCTCGACCATGCGATCGCGCGGATCGGCGCGGCCCTCGGGTGCGAGTTGAACGCATGCACGATCGGCTCCGCAAAATTCACCGCGCCAGCTTCGCCCGGTGAACCGCTCGCGCTCTCGTTCAGCTGCGACGAACGCGGCGCGATCCACTTCACCATCCGCACCGGCGAGCGCACGGCAGCGGCCGGTGTGCTGACACGGCGGCAACGGGCATGAGTACGAAAGCGAACCGCGATCATTCGACGTGGGCCGAACGCCAGGAGCGCGGAAACTTCGCCGTGCTGCGGATCATGACGTGGCTTTCGCTGCACTTCGGCAGACCGTTGACGCGCATCGTCCTGCACGGCATCACGTTCTACTTCCTGCTGGCCGCGCCGCTCGCACGCCGCGCCTCGCGCGCTTACCTCGCGCGCGTGCTGGGACGCCCCGCGCGTTGGCGCGAGATCTACCGGCATCTGCTCGTCTTCGCGACGACGATCCATGATCGCATCTATCTGCTCAACGAGCGGTTCGATCTGTTCGATATTCGCGTCGAAGGCGGTGCGCTCGTCGACGAGGCGCTTGCCGCAGGGCGCGGCGCATTTCTTGTAGGAGCGCATTTCGGCAGCTTCGAGGCGCTGCGCGCGATCGGCCGCACGCGCCCGAATCTGCGTGTCGCGATCATGATGTACGAGGAGAACGCCCGCAATATCAACGCAGTGCTCGCGACCGTCAATCCCGCCGTGAAGCAGGACGTCATCAGCCTCGGCCGGCCCGAAGCGATGCTCGAAGCCGTCGAATATCTCGATAGCGGCGCGATGATCGGCATGCTCGCCGATCGAACGCTGCGGCAAGAAGACGGCAGCGCGCTGCAGCAGTGCGCGTTTCTCGACGGCCGCGTCGGATTTCCGCTGAGCCCCTTGCGCATGGCCGCGATGCTCAAGCGCCCGGTCATTTTCATGGCAGGGGTTTATCGCGGCGCAAACCGCTACGACATCCACTTCGAACCGCTCGTCGATTTCTCGGACGCCGGGGCCGGCGATCGCGCGGCGCGCGTGCAAGCCGCGGTCGAACGGTATGTCGGACTGCTCGAGCAGCACTGCCGCCGCGCCCCCTACAACTGGTTCAACTTCTTCGATTTCTGGCAGGACGGCGAGCCCACCTTGCCGTGCACATCCCAATCGGCCAGCGAGGTGGACGCATGAGGCGAACGTCTGACTTCAACGCTTTGCGCGCGAACGCGCGTGCGGCGTGGGCCGTCGCCATACTGGCCGCCGCCACGTGCTGTCTGAGCGCCGCGCCGCTTGCCACGGCCGCGGCAACGCCTGTGGCTTCGCCTGCGGCTACCGACACAGCACAATGGACGCTCGACCGGCTCATGTCGACGCTCGCACACAACAAATCCGGTCGCGCGAGCTTCACCGAAACGAAATATCTCGCTATCGCGGACAAGCCCATCGAATCGACGGGCGAGCTGGCCTTCGTCGCGCCCGATCACCTCGAGAAAGTGACGGTGAGTCCGAAGCCCGAGCGGCTCGTGGTCGACGGCGACAAACTGACGGTCGATCGCAATCAGCGCAAGTACACGGTCTCGCTCGCGCACTACCCCGAGCTCGCGGCATTGATCGAAAGCATCCGCGCGACGCTGGCCGGCAATCGTTATGTGCTCGAACAGCTCTACAAGGTCTCCATCGGGGGCCACGGAGACGATTGGACCTTGACGCTGACGCCGCTCGATTCCCGGATGCTGAAGACGGTGCAGACGATCAAGCTCGACGGCACGCGCGATGTACTGCGCACCGTCGTGATCGAACAAGCCGATGGCGATCATTCGGTGATGCAGCTTCGCAACGCGTCGAGACAGTGATGCGAGACCCCATGGCGCACCGACCCGATTCCGGCTCTCCTCGTCGCGCGCTACTGCGCCGGCGTGCGGTGCAGCTCTGGTTGCTGTTTCTGATCGGCTGCGCGATCGCGATTCAACGCGCCCACTTCACGGCCGACCTTTCCGCATTCCTGCCGCGGGCGCCTAGCGCTCAGCAGCGTTTGCTCGTCGACCAATTGCGCGAGGGCGTCATTTCGCGGCTCATCATCGTCGCAATCGTTGGCGGCGATGCGGCCACGCGCGCCGAGCTCTCGCGCGGCATTGCCGCCACACTGCGCCGCGATCCGCGCTTCGTTTCCGTGAACAACGGTGAGCCCGTCACGCAGGCGCGCGACGAGCGCTTCGTTTTCGAGCATCGCTATGTACTGAGCCCCGCAGTCACGCCGCAGCGGTTCTCTGCCGAGGGCCTGCACAGTGCGCTTGGCGAGAGCCTCGATCTGCTGAGTTCATCGGCGGGGCTCATGTCGAAAGCGCTGCTGCCGCGCGACCCGACGGGCGAGGTGACGGCCATCGTCGGCCAGTTCGAGGGCGAGGCACAGCCGGCCTCCGCCGATGGCGTATGGGCCTCGCGCGACGGCAAACGCGCGTTGCTCGTCGTGCAGACGGCCGGCGCCGGCTCCGACACCGACGCGCAGGAAAGTGCGATCGCCGCCGTGCGGGCGGCATTCGCCTCAGCCGCGCATGGCAAGCCAGCCGCATCGTCATGCCGGTTGCTGCTCACGGGGCCCGGCGTGTTCTCCGTCGAAACGCGCGATACGATCAAACACGATGTCGAGAAGCTGTCCGTCATCAGTCTCGCGCTGATCGTCGGGCTGCTGTTGCTCGTCTATCGTTCCCCGCTCACGCTGGCGCTCGGGCTCGTTCCCGTTGCGTCGGGCGTGGCTGCCGGCCTCGCGGCAGTGAGCCTTGCGTTCGGCACCGTGCACGGTCTCACGCTCGGATTCGGTACGACGCTGATCGGCGAAGCCGTCGACTATTCCATCTATCTGTTCATTCAATCCGCGCGGCATGACACGTCAGAGGGCAATGGCGATGCGATGCGCGCATGGATCGCCCGTTATTGGCCGACGATCCGGCTCGGCATGTTGACGTCGGTCTGCGGGTTCGCGTCGATGCTGTTCTCAGGCTTCCCGGGGCTCGTGCAACTGGGCCTCTATTCGATGGTCGGCCTCGCGGCCGCCGCCGCGGTGACGCGGTATGTGCTGCCTCACCTGGGCACTCGCGCCCCGGCCGTTCGCGATCTCTCGGGTCTCGGCACCTTGCTGGCTCGAGCGGCGGATGCGGCAGCTCGCCTGCGCTGGCCGTTTGCGGCGCTGATGATCGGCGCAGTGGCCGCCCTCGCGCTGCATCGCGGCCAGTTGTGGAGTCACGAACTGTCGTCGCTGAGCCCCGTCCCCGCGTCGAGCCAGGCGCTCGATGCGGCATTGCGGGCCGATGTCGGGGCGCCCGATGTCCGCTATCTGGTTGTCGTCTCGGGCGCGAGCGAACAAGCCGCGCTCGAAGGCGCCGAAAAAATTGCCGCGCGGCTACAACCGCTGGTCGATTCGGGCACGCTCGCCGGCTTCGACAGCCCGGCCCGCTATCTGCCGAGCAACACGACTCAACGCGCGCGGCTCGCGAGCCTTCCACCGGCGGACGTGCTCGAAACGCGCATGCGCTCGGCGGTGGCCAACCAGACTATCGGCGTCAAGCCCGGCGTTTTCGCCCCGTTCATCGCCGATGTCGAGAAAGCGCGCAACGCTTCGCTTCTACGTCGCGAAGATCTGCGAGGTACGTCGATGGGGCTGGCCGTGGACGCACTGCTGACCGAGCGCGACGGCCAGTGGCAAGCCATGCTTTCATTACGCGCGCCCGCGAAGCCGGGCGCTGCAACACAGCCCGCGAACGAGACGAGCCTCGACGCGCATGCGATCCAAACGGCCGTCGCCAGTGCCGGCGTAGCGGGCGCGCTTTTCGTCGACCTCAAAAAAGAAGCCGACGCCCTCTACGTGAACTACGTGTACGAGGACATTCGTTTGTCGCTAGCTGGATTCGCGGCGATTGTCGTGCTGCTGTTCGTCGCATTGCGCGACCCGCGGCGCGTCGTCAGCACGCTCATGCCGTTGATCGCGGCCGTGCTCGTCGTGACGGCCGCGTTCGCGCTGTTCCATGAGCCGCTCACGATCCTGCATTTGATCGGGCTGCTGCTGATTGTCGCGATCGGCTCGAACTATGCGCTGTTTTTCAATCGACGAAACGATGCATCGAGTGCCGATTCGGCCGGGACGTCCCCCGCCGCACAGACCGTTGCACCGCTGACGCTTGCCTCGCTGCTGATCGCCAACCTGGCGACTGTCGCAGGATTCGGATTGCTGGCTCTCTCGCATGTGCCGATGCTCGAATCGTTCGGGCTCACTGTCGGCCCGGGCGCGATTCTGGCGCTGCTCTTTTCGGCGATTCTGGCGCCGCGCGCACCGCACACGGTATTGTCGCGAGCAACGACCGATGAACCGGGCCAAAGGAAGACGGCATGAACGAGCCAACGCCACTGCCGCTCGTCCGCCCGTCTGCCGGTTCGCAGGCCGGCAGCCCGCGCCGCTGGCGCCCCACCCCGCTCGTCGGCGGCACGATTGCATTGCACGCAGGCGCCGTCACGGCACTGGCCGTGCAACCGGCGTGCTGGCCCTACGCGGCCGGCGCAGTCGCGCTTTCTCATACCGTGCTGACGGCGGCAGGCCTGTGGCCGCGCAGCGCGTGGCTCGGACCCAACTGGACCGCGTTGCCCGAGTCCGCCGCTGACCGGCAGCAGATTGCGATCACGATAGACGACGGCCCCGATCCCGAGGTCACGCCGCGCGTGCTCGAGCTGCTCGATCGCTATGAAGCGCGTGCGACGTTCTTCTGCATCGGCGAAATCGCGCGCCGCCATCCCGCGCTCGTCGAAGCGATTGCGACGCAGGGACACGCCATCGAAAACCACAGCCAGCATCATCGGCATCATTTTTCGCTGCTTGGGCCGGGCGGCCTGCAACGCGAGATCGATGCCGCCCAACGCACGCTGACGGAGTTGAGCGGTACGGTGCCGCTCTTCTTTCGCGCGCCCGCCGGACTGCGCAACCCGTTTCTCGAGCCCGTCCTGTGCCGGCTCGGCCTGCAGCTCGCGAGTTGGACGCGGCGCGGATTCGATACTCGGACGTCCGATGCCGGCCTCGTCGCAAAGCGGTTGCTGCACGGCCTCGCACCGCGCGACATCCTGCTGCTGCATGACGGTCACGCCGCGCGCGACGTGCGAGGCCGACCGGTCGTGCTCGAGGCACTCGAGACAGTATTGCGTGCGGCGCGCGACGCGCGGCTGCAATGCACGACGCTGCGCGCCGCCGTTACGGAAGTACCCGAGACCAACGCAACGGTAACGGTCGCCAAGACGACCGCTCATCATCGATAAAGCACATCGGCATCCGGATTGATTCCTGTGAAACCACTGCAACTGACCCACTTCACCGCGACGAGCTGCATCGGCAGAGGCCTCGACGCCACCTTGCAAGCGTTACGCGAATCCCGCGGCGGGCTAGCGCCGTGCCGCTTCGAGCGTGCCGAACTCGAGACATGGATCGGCACCGTCGACGGCGTCGACGACACCCCGGTCCGCGCCGATCTCAGCGCGTTCGATTGCCGCAATCATCGGCTCGCGCAACTTGGTTTGACGCAGGACGGTTTTGCCGAAGCCGTCGAATCCGCCGCGGCGCGCTACGGGGCCGCGCGCGTCGGCGTGTTTCTCGGCACGAGCACCTCGGGCATTCTCGAGACCGAGCTCGCCTATCGACGGCGCGATCCGCAAAGCGGCGCGCTGCCGGCCGACTTCCACTACGCCGAAACGCACAACACGTACTCGCTCGCCGCTTTCGTGCGTGCGTACTTCGGCCTCGTCGGGCCGGCGGCGGTCATTTCGTCGGCATGTTCATCGGGTGCGAAGGCTTTTGCTTCGGCCCGCCGCATGATCGAGGCCGGGTTGATCGACGCGGCCGTCGTCGGGGGCGTCGATTCGCTGTGCCTGACCACGCTTTACGGTTTCAACTCGCTCGAACTGCTTTCTTCCGAACCGTGCAAGCCATTCGATATGACGCGCAAGGGCATTTCGATAGGAGAAGCGGCGGCATTCTTCCTGCTCGAGCGGCCGCGCAACGGCCACCGTGCGGGGATGGGTACGGAGACGCGCGATGACGCGATCCTGTTGCTCGGCATCGGTGAATCGAGCGACGCGCATCATATGTCGTCGCCGCATCCGGAGGGACTCGGTGCGCGGCGCGCGATCGAAGGCGCGCTTGCGACGGCCGGCTTGAGCCCAGCCGATATCGACTACGTCAATCTGCACGGTACCGCGACACCGAGCAACGATGTCGCTGAATCCCTTGCGCTCAATGCGCTGTTCGACGGAACGCCTGCGAGCTCTACCAAGGGTGCGACCGGGCACACGCTCGGCGCGGCAGGCGCGCTGGAGGCCGTGGTTTCAGCGCTCGCGTTGCGCCATCAGTTCGTGCCTGCCGGGGTCGGCACGACGCAGCCCGATCCGGTCTTGCAACTGGACTATGTCCTTGCAAGCCGTGACGCGCGAGTGCGTACCGTCCTCAGCAACTCGTTCGGTTTCGGCGGCACCAATTGCAGCCTCATTCTTGGCCGCCGTAATAGCGTGCGCGGAGGAAGCGAAACATCATGAGCAAGACGAGCGCATATATCGAGGGGCTCGGGCTCATCGGCCCGGGCTTCGCCAATTGGCCGCAAGCCGTGCCGATACTGAGCGGCGCTCAGGCGTATGTCCACGCGCCGGCCGCCAGTCCCGCACCCGCCGCGCTGCCATCGGCCGAGCGACGCCGCACGAGCCAACCGGTGCGATTGGCGCTGGCCATTGGCTTCGAAGCGGCGCAAGCGAGCGGGCGCGACGCCGCCGCACTGAGCACCGTCTTCACGGCATCGGGTGGCGATGGAGAGAACTGCCATGCAATCTGCGAAACACTCGCAGGCGACGAACGGGAGATTTCGCCGACACGGTTTCATAACTCCGTTCATAACGCGCCCGCGGGATATTGGAGCATCGCGGCCCATGCCATGACCTCGTCGAACGTCTTGTGTGCCTACGATGGGAGCTTCTGCGCGGGGCTGCTCGATAGCCTTTGCGCGGTCAGCGTGGATGCGCAGGAAACGCTCCTGATCGCGTTCGATACCGAATACCCGGATCCGCTGCGCGGTGTACGCCCTACGGCGGATGCATTTGGCGTAGCACTGGTGCTGACGCCGCGCGACAGCGAGCGCACCGTGGCGCGTATCGATGTCGAGTTGACCGATGCGCCGGCGACGACGCTTGCGTCGCCGGCACTCGAAGCGGTGCGTCTCGGCAATCCTGCGGCGCGTGCGTTGCCGTTACTCGAAGCGCTGGCCGCAAAGCAGGCCCGGACGGTCGTGCTCGATTATTTGGACGATTTGCGTCTGCGGGTGGACGTCGTGCCCGTCGATGCACGTAAAACTCTGACGCCATGACAGCTGACGATCGATCCTCACTGCCGCTCGATCATGCGTGGATCGCCGCGCACATTCCGCATAGTGGCGCGATGTGCCTGCTCGATGAAGTCGTGCAATGGGATGAAGAAACCATCCGCTGTACGGCAACGAGTCATCGTGAGCCGGTCAATCCATTGCGCATGAATGGCCGTCTTGCGGCTGTTTGTGCGATCGAGTATGCGGCGCAAGCGATGGCCGTGCATGGCGCGGTGCTCGGCGCAGCCTCGGAGCGGCCGCGCGCGGGGTTTCTCGCGAGCGTGCGCAACGTGCAAACGCACGTCGAGCGGCTCGACACACTGGAGGCACCGCTTGTTGTCGAAGCCACGAGAATCAGTGGCGATGTCAACAATATCCTCTACCGGTTCGTTGTTAGCTGTGATCGCCAAACGATAGTCGAAGGGCGCGCTGCCGTGATTCTCGACGCCTCGGCTGCCGGTGCCGTCTCGCGGCAGGAGGCCGGTTGAAAGGATGGCCGATCTTCAGGACCTCCGATGAATTTTATGACGATGAAAAGGAGCAATCATATGAGAACAACAGTCCGTCGTTTGCTGCTCGTCGCTTTGATTCCGGCGATATTGAGCCCTGCCGCTTATGCGGATGTGAAGGAAACGGCGCATGAGGCGAAAGAGAACGTGAAAGCCGCCGGCAAGAAATTCGGCGAGGATGCGCGCGAGGCTGCACATGGCGCGGCCAGTACCGCCAAGGCAGCCGGCCACGCGATCGCAAGCGGTGCGCGCAGTGGGTACTACGCGACCAAACATGCAGTCCGAAAGGCGGTCGGCAAGGATAAGGCGACGTCGGACGAAGAGACGAGCAAGTAGCCGAAGCCCGGGCGGTGGGCGGCGTTCGATGAGCTTCGGCGACGGATCGCAGCGTTGCAGGGTTCTTAGGCTCTGTTCGGCAGACCCAACGCCACTCAACCGCCTCCCAAAACTGGCAGTACGGCAGCGAGGAATTTCCATGCCAATATTGCGAGCCCAGCCCTAATGCGCCGGACAACGGACTTGTTGCCGGCGCAAACGGGTTTCTGCCTCGATCGAGAAAATGCCGCATGTGTAGAATGTTTGGGCTATTCGGAAGCAATAAGCGCGAAAAAGTCATCGAGGTCATCGAATACCTGAACGCCGGAGGACCAGACGAGCAAAACGTTCGATTTCTGCGCACCGGCTTGCTCGGGCATACTCGTCTGTCCATCAACGGTCTGCTAAACGGCAGCCAACCCTATACTCTCGACGGCCGGCACTGCATATTCGTCGGAGAGATCTACAACCACAGGGCGTTATCGTCCACATACGGAATCGCCCGAGACGTAGATGATGCCGATGGTTGCGTCATATTGCCGCTGTTCGATCGCCTCGGCCCTCGCTTCATCGAGAAGCTCGAAGGGATGTTCGCCATTGCCATCGTCGACACGCGGCAAAACGACAAGCTTTATCTGTACACGGACAGCGTCGCGGTCAAACCCGTCTATTACAAACATTCGACAGGCGGCCTGAGCTTCGCCTCGGAAATCGAGGCACTTCCCGATCTCGCCGAATCGGACAGAACGATACACGCGTCGAGTTTCGATACCTACGGTGCTTTCCGTTCATTTCTCGGTGCGCAAACGATCTTTCCGAACGTCAAGGTGCTCGAGCCCGCGACGTATCTGACGTTCGATGGCGAACGGATTTCAATCGGCCACTATTTGCCTTCGGCCGAGCAATCGCCACCGGACTGTTACAGCGCTGAAGGGTTCCGCGATGACCTCAGTCGCGCCGCCGAATGGATGACAAGCGCAGACGTGCCGGTTTGCTCGACCTTGTCAGGCGGCATCGACTCGAGCCTCGTTACCGCGCTCGCGAGCCGCGACCCCAAGATGTCCAATGCATTCAACGTCTGGTACGAAGGCGACTGGCAAGAGGACGAAACGGCGTATGCGAAGATAGTCGCCGCGCAAGCGCACATCCAGTATCACCAGGTGACCGTCGAGAACGAGCGGTTTCCCTATCTGATCGAGCGGATGTGCCGAGCGTTGAGTCAGCCCAACGCGGCCGCCCACTGCCTAAGCACCTTCAGGCTCTACGAAGCCATCTGTACCGCGGGATTTCGCGTTGCGCTCGTCGGAGAGGGAGCTGACGATTTTTTCGGCGGTTACGACCGTATCGTTCAGGTCGCTACAGCCCCCGAGCAGGAGGAGGCACTCTCCGCCTATGTCGGCGATCTCGCAGCCATACCCAGCCGCCTTCGCGCCCGCTTGATCGAGCCGGGGGCGCTCGACATGCAGTACGCCATGCGATTGAAGGACTTCATTCGCGGCCTGCCTGGAGGCAACTGGTTCCGCAAGATTCTCCACTTTGAAGCGAAGCATCGGCTGCCGTACTACATACTCCATCGAGTCGACGCGCTGAGCATGGCCCATTCGGTCGAGGCGCGCGTTCCATTTTGCCTGCCTTCGGTCTACCGGCACGCGTCGGTTTGCGAAGACGAGCAACTGGTCGATCGACAAGCGCGCAAGCGGCCGATCTACGATTGCGCGCGAGGCATTTTGCCGGAAGCGATCATGACGCGGCACAAGCAGCCGTTTTTGCTTCCGATTGCCGGGATGCTGCGGCCGGGCTTTGCGATATTCGATTACCTCATGGACACGTTGGGCTCGTCTTGCCGAACGTTCGACTTCATCAACAAGGACGTGCTGCTCGGATGCATCGAGGAAAACGTGAATCGGCCGACTACGGCTCTCGGCAATTCGATTTGGGCTTGGCTGATCTTCGAGGTGTGGGCCAATGAGCACGACGTCGCGTTCCGTTAAGCCTGGAATCGTCCTCTCCATCCTGTTGTGCCCGATCAGCCTCGCGGGCATGGGAATGTTCGTCAAATCGACGAAGGGCGTGCCCGAATCGGCCTTGTTGCTCGCGCGCTTCGGCGTGCCCGCTTTGATCTACTGGGGCCTGCTTTCCCTAAAGCGCTATCCGTTCACGAGTATTCGCCCGCATAAGCATCTGCTACGCGCGGCGCTCGGATTCTTATCGGTGTGTTGCCTGTTCGCCGCGATCGCCCGAGTCCCCCTATCGACAGCGCTATGCCTGTCGTACACTTTGCCGTTCTTTGCGTATGCAATCTCTTTGATTTCCGGGCGGGAACGCCTCGACGCCAGAGGCGTGTTCGTCATCGGAGCATTAGCCGGCGTCGCGTGCATGACCAACCCGAATGCGCATGCCGACGTCATCGGCATCGCTCTTGCGCTCGCATCGGCGCTCTTCGGCGCAGTCGCGCTCTATGAAATCAAACGCGTCGCGCGATCCGAGGATTCGGACGCTGTGCTCGTCATGTATTTCACGATTTCCACGATCGGCCTGACGATCTATATCCTGTTCTTCGATAAAGCCGCCATGCAGACGATAAGCCCGGTGCCTTGGGGGAAGCTCGCCCTTATCGGCATTTGCGGCTTGCTCTATCAAGTCGGACTCGTCACTTCGCTGAAGGAAGTGTCGGTGTCGCTCGTCTCGATGTTCCTGCTGCTCTCGGTCGCCATCAGCTTCGTCGGGGATCTGCTCTTGTTCAGATCGGCCTTTACCTTCGTCGGTACGATCGGTCTCGTCATTCTTGCCGCCAGCATTCTCTGCTTCCAGTACTGCGAAAGGGCGGCGCGAAAACGGTTAGAAGCTTAGGCCTCGGCGGCGAGAACCCGCTTACTCGATGTCATCTTGCGGCGGCGCCGCCTCGCCCCGCCCCATCGCCAACGACGCAAGGTCGATCGCGGGGTCGAGCGGCCGCCCTGCTGCGACACGTTCGCTGTATCGGTCGACGAGGTAATCGGACCGCCCGCGTAGCAGCAAGGTGAACTTCACGAGTTCCTCCATCACGTCGACGACGCGGTCGTAGTATGGCGACGGCTTCATACGCCCTTGCTCGTCGAACTCCTCGAACGCTTTGGCGACCGAACTCTGATTCGGGATGGTAAACATGCGCATCCATCGGCCGAGCTGGCGCAATTGATTGACCGTGTTGAACGATTGGGAGCCGCCGCTCACTTGCATGACGGCGAGCGTGCGGCCCTGCGTAGGGCGGATGCCTCCCATGAAGAGCGGTAACTGGTCGATCTGCGTCTTCATGACGCCGGAAATCGTGCCGTGACGTTCAGGACTGCACCAGACCTGGCCCTCGGACCAGATCGAAAGGTCGCGTAATTCCTTGACCTTCGGGTGGTCGTTGCCTTCCACCGCATCGGGGTAAGGCAGCCCGCGCGGATCGAATATGCGCGTCTCGGCACCGAAATGTTGCAGCAGGCGAGCGGCTTCCTCTACGAGCAAGCGGGAATAGGAACGCTGGCGCAACGAGCCGTAGAGCAGCAGGATGCGTACGGCTGGGGCGTCCGGCATGCCCAGGCGTGCCGCTATCGCGGTGTCGAGGAATTCGGGATTGGCGGCTGGGAGGAGAGGGTCCATTACGTCGATATTAAGGCAATTGTCTGGGATGCGATGAGCTTACGGCAGCGGCTCGCATTTGCACTGGCGGGGTCGGTGCGATCAACGTCTTGGCGCGGGGACACCGCGTTGCAGCCTGTGGAGAGCCGGCGCAGTCGGGCCGCTCGGTGAAGCAGGAACCCGCCGAAGCGAGCATGCAGAACATCGCGTGACGCCGTAGGAATCTCCTCCTTTCAAAGCCTGAAGGCCGAGGCTTTCCGCGCATCTGGTCAAGTCGCGGATTCAGCATGCCGGGCTTCGCGCTTGCGAACGGACACAACGAGGGAATGCTCCTCAAAGTTTGCAAGAAGATTTGTCTTCTGCTTTTCCGTGAGAGCCGACTGGGCGATGAGGGCTGGCCACTGTTTGGCGGCGGCCTGCACGACACGTTGAATGACTTTCGCCGCCGGCTTTTCCAGCAGATCCAGCAAGCCACAAAACTCGCGCAGTGTCGCTGGCGTGAGGCTGGCTTTTGCGGTCTTTGCTTCGTTCGCCTGCTGCGCGCGCGCCTTCGGCTTATCTCGCGACAGCGGCGGTAGGATGAACAGCGCGTGTCCATTCCGGCGATGATAGGCACTGTACCCGACGATATCGTAGGCGGGAGAAAGCGTCGGCGTTTCGCCATCCCTATAGATGACGCCCATGTTCTTTAAGTGCATTTCCGGGTTGCCGAGCAGCTCGTTGACAGTCATCCGTCGGAGCAGCTCATGGACTGCGCCCTCGCCGAGAGATGGAATAGCGAGCATAACCGCCGCTACTTCCAGGTAGCTCTTGCTGTATTTGTCCTCAGGCTGCACGTTCAGCATTTGTGCGAAGTCTTCCACATGGAAGCGTGCGCCCGGTGCGCGGTCGAATCGCGTCACAACCAGAAAGGAAGTTTGCTTGTCCGCGTCGCCGAGGTCATAGCCGTGTTCGATGACAAGCTTTTCCAGCGGTTCGAGCTTGGCCTCGCAGACAGTCACACCTGCAGCCTTGGCGAGGCGCAACGAGAGCTCTTCCAATTCAGGCATCAACGGATAGCCCACGACGGGCAGCTTCGCGATGATGTGCGTGTCCTGCAGCTTGGTGCGCCCCACGTAGCGGTCGCCTTCCTTGATCACACCGACCTTGGGCTGCACGCCGGACACGGACACGCCATCGTCCATCGGTTCTTCCGTCACGCTCATCTCAAGTGAATCCGCGTCCTGCGTGATCAGATGCGTAAGCTCGTCGCGGCTGAGTTGTACCGGCCGAGCGTACACGTTGCCGGGCAGGTCTCTGCCAGTGGCTGCGAGCATCTCGAAGTGGTCTTTCGGGTCGCACCTACGAAGTTCAGCCACGTGGTCGCGGAACACACCCTCCGGCAAAAGTCCCTGGAAGAACGCCGGCAGCAACCAGCCGTTACGGTTCGAGTACCGTCCATTGAAGAGTTTCGAGCCTACGTTCGCCCACAGGGCGCGTTGCGCTTCGGGGTCCTCTGCAAGCATGGACAGCGACACGGTCGGCGGATTCGCCATTTGCGCGTATGCGTCGTCGACAACGAACCGCAAAATAGGACTATCGTCGCCGCCGTATTTGAATAGGGTCCCCACGCGCAATTCGCCGATAAAGATACCCAGCGCCTTGACGTTCACGCCTTCTCCCCTTTCAGCCGGTCAAGAGCGGCTTGCACTCTCGAGCGAACTTCTGGCTCGGGTCGGACGTCAATCATGCCTCGTGCTGCCTCTTTAGGAACGAGCACGAGTTCCAGGCCCAGCCGGTCCGCGACGGCCATCAACGTCGAGACCTTGTAGTCCTGGGTTCCAGACAGTACGTGTTGGAGGGTGCGGTAGGTAACCCCGGAATCTTCCGCAAGCTTGAGTTTGCCGTACGAGCCCTGCACGGCGTGCTTGGCGAGCATGTCAGAGACTTCGGCGAGCGTGCGCATAATGACATTAAAGTATCTTTTTCAGTCTAACTACTACTTTAGTACCATACGAGAGGGACGTCAAGCTGCTAGTACTAATGTGTGATTTCCGGGATAAACAGCACTTTAGTACCTTATCCTGCGGTAACTTCGATTCCTGCGATCTTTTGTGCCCGCCTCACCCGACACCTGGGCCTTCCAGGGAACCCCGGGAACGCCGGCCGTTAAAACAAGATGCGGTCCGCCGCACGGTCTCGGCGCCGCGGCCCGCGAGTTCGGTCATCAGTCTGGCATGGGCTTTATCTCGACCAGCCGCTGGACGCCGTGCCGAACGAGATACGTCGCGAGTTCGAGATCGGTGGGAATGGGTTCGTCTGCATATTTCTGTGAATGCCGGCTACCCGCATGGAGCAACGCCAACTCTGACCAAGGACGCGCGGAAGGCCCCGATCCGTCGGTGGTGCGCTGTAGCGTCTCGTCATGCATCGCAAATGGCACTGGAACGGGATCGGTCGTGATGTTGACGTCGTACTCGGCCGCACGATAGCCATACCGAACCGTCTCGCGGGCTCCCGCCAGTGTGTTTTCTGGCGCGATCCTGAACTCTCGCGGCTCGGTTTTCCCGCTGAACCGATGCGCAACCAGTTCCGGGCAGTGCCATGGGGGCAAGTCGTAAGCGTCTTCGGGTTTGCCGTCGGAGCCTGTTCCTGCCTTCTTGTCCCAACGTAGGCAGGCGTCAGGAGCTATCTCATGAATCATGTCGGTAACGACGCTGTCGATCCCCCAGGAAAACAATTGCCTCATTCTGTCCAAGTCATTCACCGTGTAGCACATGATACGGAATCCACCTTCATGTGCCGTCTTGATGATCTCAGGCGAAATGTCGGTGTGGTCCAGATCTATCGCGACACACCCAAGGCTGTGCAAACGATCGATCCAGTCGGAAGGCAATTTCCCGGTTTCGACGTTCAGCACGCGCTGCAACTCCGGGGCCGCTTCACGCGCGCCTCTCAGAGCGGATTCCGAGAATGACAGCATCAGTGGTGGGACGGCCTCCGATCGAGACGTATCCAGCGTTTGAAGGGCTACGGCCACACCCGTGACGTGTTCGATCCCCCCATTTTCGTTGGCATGACGCAAGGCCGCTTCATGTCGCCCCAACAAGGTTAGTGGACGGTCCGCACTGGCGGTTTCGGCATCGTCCGGCTTGGCGGGGGCTCCTCCAGTGGGCCCAGTTCGTGCTCGCTTCGGCAGCCCACCGAGTTTCGAAGAGTCCGCGAGCGGCGCACGCCTGGCTGCCGGCCCGGCAGCCACGGAAGCGTCTTCCACACCCGGCGCTTCTGAAGGATTGATAGTGCGCGGCGTCCACGCACTGCCAGACGTTCTTTCCATGATGCAGTAGCCCTTCGAATAGCCGGAGCGCAAGGATCGTTCGCAGCATTAGGTAGTCCGGAAAACTTAGTGCGCGATCGATTGTAAGGGCGCTAATCGCTGAGAACCAACAGGTCCGCGCGACGCAAGCGATGGCCAAACGACGTTTTTCTCGCGATGCATGGCGCCGTCGAGCATCGCACGATGCCTTTCACTGCGTCTCGCCGAGTGATACCGCATTTGACGTATTTATCGCGGACCTGCTGTTCCCGTACCTTCCCAAATACGCGAAACGCGTCTCAGATCAGCCCCATCGATCCGAGCCTATTCCGGCGTTGGCACCGCAGCCGAAACGCATGACATACATCGTCAGCAAGTCCCCACATTGCTTTGAGAGGAGCAACGAACATGACTTACATCACCATCGCAGCTTTCAACATCGAGAAAAACGGGCAGTCGTCGGATCCCTTCAAGCAGCAAAAGGTTTCCGAGTTCGTCGACTTTTGCTGCAAGCGAGGGACGGACTTGATCTTTCTCTGCGAGGTGCACTCGGCGCGAATCCAAGACTACGTCGCTTTTCTAAAGAGTGTGTATTCCGAGCACTACCTTTGCGAATCGCTCGACGGTGGGCATAGCAATGCCTATGTCGTCATGCACAAGAAGTCCGTCGGCTTCAGTTTATCCTACGACCAGCTGAACCACCTGAATCGCAACTTCCTGTTGTGTACGATCGAGAACAAGCTCGGAGTCGGATTCGCTCATTTCAAATCCGGTCAGACGGGCCTGACAAAAAACCAAATCGAGAATGCAGCCGAATTCATGCACGGTGCGCTCGGCGACACCTGGGCGATCGCGGGCGATATGAACTGGGATATGGCCAACTTCAGCAAGCTCAACCTACCAGCTGGGTCGCATTGCGCGAGCTGCTGGCCCGATATGACGCAGGCTAGCGGCGGCATCTTGGATTGGTGCCTTGCAGGCAAGGGCGTCAAACTGGCGGCGGCGAACGGTTACACAGAGTTCCATAAGGACTTCCAGACAATGGATGGTCCTGATCACCGGCCCGTGTTGTTTCAACTCGAGTTTTGATCGGGGGGGGAGGCTTAGCACGGTCCCTTTATCAACGTCTCGGCCACGGTTGCAAGCCCGATTTCGAGCTGCCGGATTGTCATGGGAGCAGCCATGGCGATCCTCACAGACCGGGTTGAAGGCACATTAGGCGCAGCGAATGCGGCTAAGGGCGTAATCGCTACGCCCTGTCCTTTCAATGCGTCTACGAAGGCGTCAGGCCTCCATGGTTTTGGCAAATCGAGTAAAAGATGAAAACTGGTTGGGTGCGCCATGATCGACCATGCCCCGAGAAGGCGTCGTGCAACCTCTTGCCGCAATCGCGCCTCGTTGCGCTTCGCGACGATCCAGCGAGCAAGCGTTCCGTCTCGCATCCACGCGGAAGCTAGCCCGGCAGTGATTGCGCTTGCGGACCATAAGGTGGCATGGAGTCCTTCATAAAGTCGTTTTCTGAGCCGCGCGGGTGCGACCAGATAGCCCGTTCTCAAGCCCGGTGCCGCGCTCTTCGACATGCTGTGAATTTCCACCACCCTGTCCGGAGCCAAGCTTCGCAGCGTCGGTGGCGGTGATGCCTCGAGAAATCCGTACACGCTGTCATCGACCAATAAGAGGTCGTGACGATGTGCCACGTCGACCAGGGCGAGCCTGCGTTCGAGTGTCATGACCACACCGGTCGGGTTGTGCAAGGTGGGCATCGTATAGACGACCCGGATTCGGCCTCGATGCTTGCGGCAAAGCTCATCCAGAGAATCCGGAACGATGCCGCTGTCGTCCATATGAACGGCGACCAATGGGATGTCCAAAAGCTTTGCGGCATTTTTGAACCCAGGATATGTCAATGACTCGACGGCTACGAGATCACGCCGAGTGAGAAGGCTCGACAAAATGACGTTAAGGGCATGCTGGCTACCACCGCAGACCATGACGTCCGCGGTATCGATGGGAGCGTCGGCAGTGGATAACCACTTTGCTGCCGCCTCCCTGTCCTCCAGACGTCCGGGAGGCGGGTGATAGTCGAGCAACGTCGCTATGTCTCCTTTGTCCGATAGCGTTCGCAGCGCTCGACGCAACTGCGCGGCTTGCTCAGGCAAAACCGGATAGTTAAACGCCAAGTCGATCAAATCTGCGTCACGCTCGCTGGTCTGCGAAAACTCCGCCGCGGCGCGCGTCACCTGCGTGCGGACGAACGTGCCGCGTCCTACTTCGCCTACCGCCAAGCCGCGCTCGATCAGTTCTCGATATACGCGAGCAGCGGTTGCCGCAGCAATGCCATGTGCTTGCGCGTAGTCGCGGTGGGCCATCAACTGACTCCCCGCGGCGAGCGAGCCATCCTGAATCAACGAAGCAAGTCTTTCCAGATGTTCTCGGTATCGCGCGGGAGCAGCCATGGTCTCGATGAATTGATATTAGTGCAATGTAATGATTGCACTAGAAACGGAATGCAGCAATACTTTCGCGAAAATCAATTTCCGAAGGCGCCCATGAGCGATGTTCTTTTCCCATCTGGTTCACGCGCGGATCGATGGCCCGTCTACGTAGTAGCTTTGACACTTTTCCTCATTACGAGCGCGGTGAACCTTCAGGCGCCGCTCTATACGACTTACGCCAGAGCCAGTCACCTGGGCGCCGGGGCACAAACGATTGCCTTTGCCTGTTACGTGGCGGGATTAGTGCCGACGCTGATTTTTCTGGGCGGCATATCGGATCGCTTCGGACGCAAACGGCCGTTGGCTATCGCGCTACTGCTCACGACTGTTGCAACCGCGGTGCCGATGAATTGGCCTCGACTGGAGGCGCTCGGGGCCGCGCGCATATTGTGCGGCATTGCCACCGGCCTAATGGCCGGTAGCGGAACCCAGTTCTTAGTCGAGCTGCTCGGGTATCGCTCGGCAGCGTCCACGCGAGCTGCGGTCATCGTGGCGGCATCGACCTCTCTAGGATTTGGTAGCGGCGCGCTCGCTACTGGCCTCTGCCTTCTGGCAGCGCCATCTCAGCAGACTCCGATAAGTTATGGTGCGTATATTGGTTGCGCCGTGTCGGGCATGGTCTTGCTGGCAATGATCCGGGAATCATCATTTTCGCGTTCGTCATCATGGCTGCGCTTGCCGGTCTTCGTCAGCGGAACGCTGCCCTACGGCATCGCCATATTTATTGCGTGGTCTGCATCCGGAATGGTGATCGGTCTCGTTCCTGCAGCGCTCTCGTCCCACGGACACGATGCATGGACGGGGTTCGCGACGTTCTTCGTCATCGCGACCGGGCTCGTCGCTCAGCCAATGGCCCGCAAACTATCGCCTTTGAGTTCGCTGCGCATCGGGATGCTTCTCGTGCCGTGCGGTCTCACAGTCTTGATTGCCGGCGTAGTGCTTCAGTCATTGCCGGTGCTACTGATCGGTGCAATGCTCGTGGGCGCCGCTTCATACGGCTTTACCTATTGCGCGGGCCTCGCTGCAAATACGGCCAATGCGAACGACACCAACCGAGCACGAGCGACATCCGGCTATTTCCTCTTTGCATATTCCGGATTCAGCGTGCCCGTGGTCGCGAGTGGGCTCATGGCGGACCGCATCGGCGTGAACTGGACGCTTTGGTTCTTCGACGGCTGGATCGTTATCGCAACGGCTATGCTTGCGCTCTCGATGATGGCGTGCTGGCGGCAAACGATGCCCGCGTCCGCTTCTGCCGTAGCCGTCCCTGAAAATTGAATTGGCTCATATAGCCGCACCAGCCTACAGCGACCTGACGTGAGCGATTTCGTTAGGTTCTTCGCGTTCTACGTGGCGTGCGGGGTCACCGTTTCGGCGCTTCGGCAGGCGCTGACTGCCCCGTCAGCCGGACGATCAGGTTTTGCAGCCAAGCCATTTGCGGCGCCTCGCGAGTGTCGAACTGCTGTCCGGTATAACCCCACCAATCCCAACATCCGTAGTTCTCATCCGCCGTGCGCGTTTGGGGGTAGACGATGACTAATCGGTAGTCGTCGGCCCAACGGTTGAAGCCGACATTGCGCGCAAATGTCTGGCCGACCGCAGCTTCGTTCTGGTTGCATCCGTGTAGTACCAGGAGCATGCCGCAGGGATTGCCGTCCCTGCATACCTTGGGCTGGTAGAGATAAGTATTGGGGCCGATAAACGCGGTCTTCGTCGAGCGAAATCGGTCTGACACGAGCTTCATGAACGTGCCGTCCTGCTTCGACGGCTCGTTGCCGGTCGTGACGTCGGGATACAGATGCTGGAGGATGTCGAGTGCGCCATCGAAGCGGCAATGCCCCAGGTACGGCGATACCGACTTATCGCAATCCTCAGGCGGAGGGGCAAGGTACGTCGGGAAAGTGTGGGCGAACTTGCGCGTGCCGTCTTCGGTGACGGTCAAACCGGCGAGCGCCGCATCTTTCTGCTTGAGCGTTTTATAGAACTTCGTGACGGCGCCGGCTATGCCGGCACCGACGACGATGTCCTCGGTGCCGTACAGGACATAAACGATGCCCTTGGCGAGTTTCGACAAGTCGCCGAGCGAACCAGCTTTCGATTTACGGATGGCGTTGTCGACCGCGGTCTCGATCTGCTGAGCGTTGAGTGTTGCGGGATAGAGGCATTTGCCCATACTGCCGGCGATCACCGCACAATCGTACGGTCCGCCCGCAAGTACCGCCGCGCGCGGGAAGAGCTCGGGATAGGCCAGCTGCAGCTGCGTTGCCATGAAGCCACCGGAGGAAATGCCCGTGACGGCGACACGGGAGGGATCGATGACGACACGGGCCAGCTCGGCAGGGGCTGGATTTGGTCCAGTCGGGCGCGTTTGGGCATTGGTATTCGTGACCACCAACGACAGGATTGCGATGGCGGCCAGTGTTCTCGAGCGCATCATTGACCCTTCCCCTCTTCGTGCGTTAGGCGATGAAATCCCGATACGACGATGCTTCGGCCTTGACGAGCGCCTGCAGGTTGGTGGACCGATTTTAGAGCGCGGGCCGGTAGAGCGGGCCTATTAGAAATGAGGGGCGGGGCGGCCGCTCGCGCCGTGTGCGCTCGGGTGCGTCCTGCCTGTGGTTATTCGGTACCTGTTGCGGCCGGCAGAAGGATCTACCGCGCCTTGAGTTCCCACAACGCGTCGAGGACGTGCTGGGTCGCGCGCTCGATCGGGCCCGCCCGATGGGCAATGCCAAGCTCCCGCGAGAGGGCTGGACGCAGCGAACGCATCACAATGCGCGCATTCGACTGCGGCGCCCCCGCCTCATGCGGCAGGAGCGCCGCGCCATAGCCTGCGGCGACAAGGCTCTTGATCGCGTCGTTGAAATTGAGTTCGATCCGCGGCACCGGCCGGTAGCCGCCCAACGCGAACCATTCCGATATGAGCCGCGACAGGCGCGTGGTCGCATCGTTGAGAATCAGGGGTTGCTTCGCGAGCCACGCGGGCGTAATTCGGGCCGGGCAACGCCAGTCGGCAGGCAGGAAGGCCATGACCGGATCGCGGCGCCACGACCGGATCGCGAGTCCCGCGACCGGAGATTGCGGCAGGGCGACCAGCCCCACATCGAGCGTGCCTTGCGCGAGGCGCACCAGCGTCTCCTGCGACGTGAGTACCGCGATCTGCACGTCGATGTCCGGGTACTGCTCGCGAAGTTGCGCTACCGACTGCGGCAACAAATGCGCGATCGCGCCGGTAGACGCGCCCAGGCGTACGCGCCCGGCCAGCCCCTGCACCTGCCGGCTTAGGTCGTCCAGCGTCGACTCGATCTCTGCAAGCAGATGGCGCGCCCGCTCCACCAGCACTTCGCCGATCGCCGACGGCCGCACGTCCCCTCGCTTGCGGGACAGCAACGGGGCGCCGACGCGGTCTTCCAGTTCGGCGATGTGGAGGCTGACAGTCGGTGGTGCGAGATGCAGCAGCCGCGCCGCAGCTAAAAAGGACCCGTGGTCCGCGATCGCAACCAGCGTGCGCAGGCGGTCGAGACTGATCTCTCGCATCAAAATTCTCCAGTTTTGAAAACTGAATCAGCCGCTCAGAAAATTCAACTTTTCCTATTCCGGTCAGTAGGCGGATGATACAGCCTCCCCCCGCATGATCGAATTCGAGGAGCGCAGTGACTATGAGCTTACCTACAGTTTTCATTGACGGCGACCAGGGCACCACTGGGCTGCAGATCCATGAGCGTCTGGGCGAGCGCGCCGACTTGCGGCTCGTCGCACTGCCCGCAGCCGAGCGCAAGGACCCGCGGCGGCGAGCGGAAGCGATCAACGCATGTGACATAGCAATTTTGTGCCTGCCCGACGCCGCCGCGCGCGAATCAGTCAGTTTCATCCGGAATCCGCATGTGCGCGTGATCGATGCGAGTTCAGCCCATCGCACCCAGCCCGATTGGGTTTATGGCTTCCCGGAAATGGCCGACGGTCACGCACAGAGAATCATGGAGGCCCGGCGCGTTACCAATCCGGGCTGCTATCCGACGGGAGCGATCGCCTTGCTGCGGCCGCTTCTGGAGGCCGGCCTGCTGCCGCACGACTATCCCGTGGCGATCCACGCGATCTCCGGCTACTCGGGGGGCGGACGAGCAGCTGTCGACGCATACGAGTCGGACGGCGCCTCGCGTGCAGCACCCATTCAGGTCTATGGCCTCGCACTCGAACACAAGCACACGCCGGAGATCGAACTGTACGCGGGGCTCGCGCACCGTCCGTTCTTCATACCGGCCTACGGCGCGTACCGGCAAGGTATCGTTCTCACCGTGCCGATAGAGTTGCGCCTGCTCCCGGCCCGGGTGGACGGCGAGCGGTTGCACGGGTGCCTGGCGCATCGATATGCGAACGCGCGTCATGTCGAGGTCATGCCACTAGCAGATGCGGACGCGCTAACGCATCTCGATCCGCAAGCGCTGAACGGAACCAACAACCTCCGGCTAGGCGTATTCATCAACGCGGACCGTGGCCAGGTGCTACTGTCCGCCGTCTTCGACAACCTCGGTAAAGGCGCGTCCGGCGCGGCCGTACAAAATCTGGATCTGATGCTCGCCGCATAAGGGCGACAATGTCAGCCGGCCGTGATGGCGGGCGAGGCGATCAGTGAACAGGTAAGCGAGGCCGTTCGGGTGCTTGCACAGGATTGGCCGCAGGACTACCCGGAAGTCGCAGTCGAGTGGCTATTGGTGGGAAGCGCGGGCCGCATCAATCAGAGCGTCGAACGGCCTGACTAACCACCCGCATTCAATGACGGCGGCCTGAAGGCGCGCCCGCAGTCGCAGAGCATGACATCGATTTTCCGAGGCATGCCGCGCTTCGACCATGCGCGGATGCTGTGGAACCGTTTCACTTAAGCCCCGCCCCCCGGACGTTTGCGGGAATCTCATGGGGCGTTAAGTGAAACCTCGGCGATTTGTTTTAAGCGAAACTATTCGAAGTTGCAACAGAGACAGTTACGGTAATCCCCCCTCACTCCACCGTAACCGACTTAGCCAAATTCCGCGGCTTATCGACATCGGTGCCGCGCGCACAAGCCGTGTGATACGCCAACAACTGCAGCGGCACCACATGAAGAATCGGCGAGAGCATTCCATAATGCTCGGGCATCCGAATCACGTGAATGCCTTCTCCATTCCCGATCCGCGTATCCGCATCGGCAAACACATACAGCTGCCCACCGCGCGCCCGCACTTCCTGAATATTCGATTTCAGCTTTTCGAGCAGCGCGTCGTTCGGCGCCACCGTCACCACCGGCATCGCCTCCGTCACGAGCGCGAGCGGCCCATGCTTGAGCTCTCCAGCCGGATAAGCTTCCGCATGGATATACGAAATCTCCTTGAGCTTCAACGCACCTTCCAGCGCGATCGGAAAGTGCATGCCACGCCCGAGGAACAGCGCATTTTCCTTGCGTGAAAACTCTTCCGACCAGGCGATGATTTGCGGCTCCAGCGCCAGCACGCTGTTCAATGCCGCGGGCAAATGCCGCAAGCTCTTCACATACTGCGCCTCGAGCTGAGCATCCACATGCCCGCGCAGCTTACCGAGCGTCACCGCCAGCACAAAAAGCCCAACGAGCTGCGTGGTAAAGGCCTTCGTCGAAGCCACACCGATCTCGCGCCCGGCCCGCGTCATAAACGCCAGTGCCGTCAAACGCACCATCGCGCTCGTCGAAACATTGCAAATCGCGAGCGTATGCTTATGCCCCAACTCCTGCGCATGCTTGAGCGCCGCAAGCGTATCGGCCGTCTCGCCCGATTGCGAAATCACCACCACCAGCGCCTTCGGATTCGGCACCGACTCGCGATAGCGATACTCGCTGGCAATCTCGACCTGCGTCGGAATCTTCGCAATCGATTCGAGCCAATACTTCGCGGTCAGCCCCGAGTAATAGCTCGTGCCGCAAGCCAGAATCAGCAAGCTGTCGATCTCGCGAAACGCCGCTTCGGCGCCTTCGCCAAACAGCGCAGGGTCAAGCGTATCGCCCTGCGGCAACGTATCGGAGATCGCGCGCGGCTGCTCGAAGATCTCCTTTTGCATGAAGTGCCGATACGGCCCGAGTTCAACGGCACCGCCATACGCGTGAACCGTGCGAACTTCGCGCTGGGCGTCCTGCCCGGCACGATCGCAGATGCGCACGCCGTCGAGCGTCAGCTCGCAAACGTCGCCCTCTTCCAGGAACATGAACCGGTCCGTGCTGCCGGCAAGCGCCAGCGCATCGGATGCCAGAAAGTTCTCGCCCTCACCCAAGCCCACGACGAGCGGCGAACCTTGCCGCGCGCCCACGACCGTATGCGGCTCGTCCTTATGCACGACGGCGATCGCATACGCGCCATGCAGTTGCCGCGTCGCCTCGCAAACGGCCGCATAGAGACTGCCGCGATAAAGGCTGTGCACGAGATGAGCGATCACCTCCGTATCGGTCTGCGAAACGAACTCGTAGCCCTTGCCGCGCAGCATCTCGCGCAGCGACTCGTAGTTTTCGATGATGCCGTTGTGAACGAGCGCGACGGCATCGCGCGAGAAAATCGGGTGAGCGTTGTCGGTCACCGGTGCGCCGTGCGTGGCCCAGCGCGTATGCGCGATGCCGGTCACGCCTTCGAGCCGTCCTTCGTGCACTTGCGCATCGAGGTCCGCCACGCGTGACACGCTGCGCGCACGGCGCGGCGCGTCGCCGGCCAGCACGGCCACACCGCAAGAATCGTAGCCGCGATATTCGAGGCGGCGAAGTCCTTCGATGAGAACAGAGACGATATTTCGCTGCGCAACCGCGCCGACAATGCCACACATGGTTCTATCCCTTCCTCGATGAAACTTCCGCCATTTGCAGCGCACGCCGCGCGCGCGCCGGTTCGTATTCTGATCGGCCTCGTCAGCCCTTTTTCTTCACCGGACGCACGTAGCCCGTTCGGGTACGCTGCGTCTTCTCATTGAGCACGAGCGTATCTTCGGGTACATCCTTCCAGACGGTCGTCCCCGCGGCAATCGTGACGCCCCGCCCAACGCGCACAGGTGCCACGAGCTGCGTATCGGAGCCCACGAACACGTCGTCCTCGATCACCGTGCGATGCTTGTTCGCGCCGTCGTAGTTGCAGGTGATCGTACCGGCGCCCACATTGACCCGCGCACCGACGTCCGCATCGCCGATATAAGTGAGATGGTTCGCCTTGGAGCCCCGCCCGAGCGCGGCATTCTTGACTTCGACGAAGTTGCCGATATGCACCTCGTCCGCAAGCGCCGTGCCGGGCCGCAGCCGCGCATAAGGGCCAAGTACGGTGCGCTCGCCCACGGCCGCGCCATCGATATGCGTGAACGGTTCGATGCGCGTACCGGCGCCAATCGTTGCGTTGCGCAACACGCAGTGCGCGCCGACGCTCACGTCGTCACCGAGCGTGACCTCGCCTTCGAACACGCAGTTGACGTCGATCGAAACGTCGCGCCCGCAGCTCAATGCACCGCGCACATCGAGCCGCGCGGGATCGGCCAGCGTCACGCCGGCTTGCAGCAACGCGTCGGCGATATTGCCTTGATGAATCCGCTCGAGCTCGGCCAGTTGCGCCTTGCTGTTCACGCCAAGGGTTTCCCATTCCTCGTCGGGCTGCGTCGTGACCACATCGAAACCGGCTTCGATGGCGCGCTCGACGACATCGGTCAAATAGTACTCACCCTGCGCGTTGTCGTTCTTCAGCGCGCCGAGCCACATCGCGAGCTGTGCCGTGGGCGTCACGACGATGCCGGTATTGATCTCGGCAATGCGCAGCTCTTCGAGCGTGGCATCCTTCTGCTCGACGATGCGCACGACATAGCCGGCGGGGTCCCGCACGATGCGGCCGTACCCGTGAGGATCGTCGAGCGTGACCGTGAGCAGGCCGTAGCGGCCGTCTACGGCTGCGTCGACGAGGCGTTTGAGCGTCGACGCCTTCGTGAGCGGCACATCGCCGTACAGCACGAGCGTGGGCTGGGCCGGATCGAGCAGCGGCAGGGCCTGCTGCACGGCGTGACCGGTGCCAAGCTGCTCATGCTGCACGGCGAACTTGATGTCCGGGGCGGCCACGGCCTGCTGGACGGCCTCGCCGCCGTGCCCGACAACGACGACGATGCGAGTCGGAGACAGCATTCGCGCCGTTTCGATGACATGGGATAGCAATGGCCGGCCGGCCAATGGGTGGAGCACTTTGGGCAACGCGGAGCGCATCCGTTTGCCGGCGCCTGCGGCCAAGACGACGATATTCATTGCGTCGACACGAATAGAGAGGTATCAGGTGCGCGATTCTAACATCGCGCTCTTTACGCCAAAGCGGCACGGCACACGCTCAGGGCGCGCCCGCGCATCAGAGGTCGTCGAATTGCGCGAACGAGATCGGTTGTGCTGCGCCGGCATCCCCGCCGCCCGCTCCGTCCGCTGAACAAGGGTCATCGTCGAAAGCGATGTCTCCAAGCGGATCGGCCTTGCCCGTGGCGCGCAATCCCGCAAACGGAAAAAGCCGCGGATCCATCAAATGCGACGGCACGACGTTCGAAAGCGCATTGAACATGTTCTCCACACGCCCCGGAAACCGTTTGTCCCACTCGCGAATCAGCGCTTTCATTTCCGCACGCTTCAGATTCGGCTGACTCCCGCACAGATTGCAGGGAATGATCGGAAACGCACGTAATTCGGCGTATTTCTCGAGGTCCGTTTCTTTCACATAGGCGAGCGGCCGGATCACGACGTTCTTGCCGTCGTCCGACTGCAGCTTGGGCGGCATGCCCTTGAGCTTGCCGCCGTAAAAAAGATTGAGCAACAGCGTCTGCAGGATGTCGTCGCGATGATGGCCGAGCGCGATTTTCGTGGCGCCGAGCTCGCCGGCCACACGGTAGAGAATGCCGCGCCGCAGCCGCGAGCACAGCGAACAGGTGGTCTTGCCCTCGGGCACGAGCCGCTTGACGATGCTGTAGGTGTCCTGGTTCTCGATATGAAACGGCACGTTCAGGCTGCTCAGATACTCGGGCAGCACATGCTCGGGAAAGCCGGGCTGCTTTTGATCGAGGTTCACGGCCACGATATCGAAATGGATCGGCGCGCGCTCGCGCAGCCGCAGCAAAATATCGAGCAGCGCGTAACTATCCTTGCCGCCCGACATGCAGACCATGACCTTGTCGCCATCCTCGATCATGTTGAAATCGCCGATCGCCTGCCCGACCAAACGCGCAAGCCGCTTGAACAGCTTGTTGTTCTCGTAGGCTTCCTTCTGTTCGCGGCGCGTGAGCGCCTGGCGCGCTTGCCCTGCCTCGGCGTTGGCGGCGGCGTGTTCTGGCGCATTCATCTCAATCTTCCTCTTTGATGCGAAAGACTTCGACGCCCACGGCATCGCAGTCCGGATAAACGTCAGGCTTTTCGGTCGATACGCACACGGCCCTCACCTGCGGATGCGCGAGCAGCACGCGGGCGACGTCGTCGCACAGCGTCTCCTGCAAATGGATATGGCCGCGGCCGACGCGATCGGCGATCGTCGCGCGCATGAAGTCATAGTCGACAACTTCGTGAAGCTTGTCGTCGACAGGCGTCGTCTGCGCGAGCGGCACGAACAGCTCGACGTTGATCACGACGCGCTGCTCGCCGCGCTTTTCGAACTCGTGCACGCCGATATTGATGAAAACCTCGTAATTGCGCAGAAAAAGCCTGCGACAGTCGGCGAGCCGGGGGTGCAAGAGAGCGCAAACCATATTCATTCCAATCAAAAAATGCGCACCGGCGATGCCTCATCGCATCCGGCCAAGCTCGCCAATCGAGCGTCGCGCCCGGCACAGGCGCCCCGGTCTCCCGAAACGCTACTTGCCTTCGGGCGTCAAAAACATCACATCGCGCGGCAGCGGCACGAGATGCTGGCCGCCATCCACGACGAGCGTCGCCCCCGTCACGCCCGACGCATCGGCGAGATAGCAGGCCGCCTGCACGATGTCCTCGAGACGCGACGCACGGCCGAGCGGCGTGACGCGGTGCGCGGCGGCAAAGCCGTCGGGCGTTTGATCGGCCGAGGGCAAGGTCAGCCCCGGCGCGATACCGACCACGCGCACTTTCGGTGCCAGCGCCTGTGCCAGCGCCACCGTTGCCGTCTGCAGCGCCGCCTTGGACAATGTGTAGGACAAATAGTCCGGATTCAGGTTGTAAAGCTTCTGATCGAGCACGTTGATGACGACACCGCGCTCGGCCTCGTCTTCGCAGGCGGCCGCGGGCGTCGCCGCATGCAGTGCGCGCGCCAGTACGAGCGGCGCGCCCAAGTTGACCGCCATCAGTTGCAGCAGCGTCTCGTAGCCGACGGTCACCGCCGTATCCTCGACGAAACGCGAAGCGTTGTTGACGATGCAGCGCGGTCGGCCCAGCGCGGCCGTGCAGGCCGGCACGAGCTGCGCCACGTCCTCCTCGACGGCCAGATCGGCTTCGAGCGCGCAAGCGCGGCGGCCCAGCGCGCGAATCTCGGCGACGACGCCCTCGGCCTCGCTGCCCGATGTGCCGTAATGGACGGCCACATCCCAGCCTTTTGCAGCGAAGCCGAGCGCCAGCGCCCGACCAATGCGCCGCGCCGCGCCCGTGACGAGGACGACGCGCCCGTGCGCGCCCGCGCCACCGGTGGGAGTGGCGCGACTGGCACCAGCGTCAGGACTCGCGCGCGGATCGGATGGGGCGCTCATTTACAATGCCGGAATGAATCAGAATGCTCACAAACCCGGTAGTTTACCCGTTCCGGACGCGGACGCGCTGGCGGCCTCCCAGGCGCTCGTCGCGCTCGTTCGAGAGGACATCGCGGCGGCGGGCGGCTGGTTGCCGTTCGATCGGTACATGGAGCGCGTCCTGTATGCCCCGCGCCTCGGCTACTACAGCGGCGGCGCGCGCAAATTCGGCCTGCGCGCGCAAGACGGCAGCGACTTCGTCACGGCGCCCGAACTCTCCCCGCTTTTTGCGTCGACACTCGCGCGCCCCGTCGCCCAAGCGCTGGCCGAGAGCGGCACGCGCGAATTGATCGAATTCGGTGCCGGCACGGGCAAGCTCGCCGCGGGCCTGCTCACGGCACTGGACGCGCTCGGCGTGCCGTTCGACAGCTACGCCATCGTCGAGCTGTCGGGCGAGCTGCGCGCCCGACAGCGCGAGACGATCGAGGCGCTCGCCAGAGACCTCGCGCAGCGCGTACGCTGGCTCGATGCGCTGCCCGAGCGCTTCGCCGGTGTCGCGCTAGGCAACGAGGTGCTCGATGCGATGCCGGTCAAGCTTTTCGTACGCACGGGCGGCGTATGGCATGAACGCGGCGTCGCGACGGGCGCAGACGGAAGACTGGGCTTCGCCGACCGCCCCACCGGGCGTGAAGACGCCAACGCCGAAAACGGCGGCACGGTGCTCACCGATTACGACGCCGCCGTGCTGGCCGAACTCGACGAGCGGATCGATCGGTCGATCGACTACGTCGCGGAAACGCACGCGGCTGCTGCAGCCTTCACACGCACTGTCTGCACGATGCTTTCCAGCGGCGCGGCGTTTTTCGTCGACTATGGCTTTCCACGTCACGAGTACTACCATCCGCAACGTGCGCAAGGCACGCTCATGTGCCATTACCGCCACCACTCCCACGACGATCCGTTCTTTCACCCGGGGTTGCAGGACATCACCGCTCACGTCGAATTCACGGCCATTGCCGTCGCGGGAACGGAAGCGGGCGCCGATCTGCTCGGCTATGCGTCGCAGGCCCGGTTTCTGATGAATGCGGGCATCACGGAGGCGCTGTCCGAACTCGACGCGTCCGACACGTCGCGCTTCCTGCCGGCGGCGAATGCGGTACAAAAGCTGCTTTCCGAAGCCGAGATGGGCGAACTCTTCAAGGTGATCGCCTTCTCGCGTGGCATCGAGCGGAGCCTGGATGCGTTCGCGCGCGGCGATCGTTCGCACACGCTATGACTTGACGTCCTCGCTGAGCGCGTCGGGCGCCTGCCCCAGCGCGGCCGCCACTGCCGCGACACGCGCGCGATGCACGGCTTCCTTTATCTTCTCGGCTCCCGCGGGCTTGCCATCCTGCCCTTGCCCCTGCGCCAGGGCTTGGGCGATGGCCCCGGCATCCACCGCCCGGGCGGCCACGAGCGCCACACGCAGCCGTTCGGCCTGAGGATACTCGCGCATTTCGAAGCCGAGCCGCCCGCGCACATCCGATTCGCAGGCCTGTAGCGCTTCGGCGAAGCGCGCCGGCTTGCGCAGTGCATCGGAGCGCTCCAGAAGGCGTACGAGTGCCGCCGCGCCCATGTCCATTACGCGGTGGATGTTGCCGTGCTCGCGCGCCACGAGCAGCGCCAGGTCGCGGCATTCGTTCGGGACACGCAACCGCTCGCACATCGGCCTGAGCAGGTCGACGCTGCGCATCTCGTGGCCGATATGTCGCGGCAAAACGTCAGCCGGTGTCGTCGCCTTGCCCAGATCGTGCGTGAGTGCAGCGAATCGCACGGCCAGCGCATAACCGCGCGCGGCGGCGTAATCGACGACCATCATCACATGCACGCCGGTATCGACTTCAGGATGGTAGTCAGCGCGCTGCGCGACACCGAAGAGCGCGTCGACCTCGGGCAGTACGCGCGCCAGCGCCCCGCAGTCGCGCAATGCCGCAAACATGCGCGAAGGCTTGTTTTCCATCAGGCCGCGCGAGATTTCCTGCCAGACGCGCTCGGGTACGAGCGCATCGACTTCGCCGGCCGCGACCATCGTTTTCATCAGCGCCAGCGTATCGGGCGCCACGTCGAAATCGTGGAAGCGGGCCGCAAAGCGCGCAAGGCGCAAGATGCGTACCGGATCTTCGACGAACGCCTCACCGACATGCCGAAACCGCTTTTCAGCGAGATCGCGCTGCCCGTCGAACGGATCGATGACAGGCCCCGTCAGTTCGCCGTCGGGCCGGACTTCGCGCGCCATCGCGTTGATGGTCAGGTCACGCCGTGCCAGATCCTCTTCGAGCGTCACGTCCGGCGCATAGTAGAACTGAAACCCGTGATAACCGGCGGCCGTCTTGCGCTCGGTACGCGCGAGCGCGTACTCCTCCTGGGTAGCCGGATGCAGAAAGACGGGGAAGTCCTTGCCCACGGGGCGATACCCCTGCGCAACCATCTGCTCGGGTGTCGCGCCGACCACGACATAGTCGCGGTCCGACACGGGCACGCCGAGCAGTTCGTCACGAATGGCACCGCCTACAGCGTAAATCTTCATTGCGGCGTTTCGTATTTGTCGAGCCGATGCGTTTCCCGCAGGGCGCTTTCGATCCATTCCCGCACCGCCGGCAACGCGGTGATGTGCCTGGCGTAAGCGCTCGCCGCCTCGGACAGCTTCGGGGCATAGGTATTGAACCGCATGACGACCGGCGCATACATCGCATCGGCGATCGTAAACGACGCGCCAAAGAGGAAAGGACCGCCGTAGCGCGCAAGGCATTCGGACCAGATCGCATCGATGCGGGCAATGTCGGCCAACGCACCGGGCGTGGCATTGGCGCCTGGCCACTTCGCCCGGATGTTCATCCACATGGCGGAACGAAGCTCGCCGAAGCCGCCGTGCATTTCGCTCGCGACCGAGCGCGCATGCGCGCGCGCCGCGGGTTCGCGAGGCCATAGCGCCAGCTCGGGAAAGCGCTCCGCGAGCGTTTCGGAAATGGCCAGCGATTCCCATATCGACTGACCCTCGTCGGTGACGAGGCAAGGCACCTTGCACGAGGGCGAATACTGGAGAATCCGCGCGGGCGTGGACGCTTCGCCGAGCTCGATGGAGATTTCGTCGAACGGAATGCCCGCTTGGCGCATCAGCACCCAGGGCCGCATCGACCACGAGGAATAGTTCTTGTCACCGATTACGAGTTTCATATCGCGAGTTGTGATGGGAAGGTTGAGCAAGCGACTGACTACGGCACATCACGACGGCCGTCAACGACGGGCCGTCGTACGAAACGCACTGAAGCGCGATCTGAGCGAAGCATTGCCGAGATAGGCCGGCGCGATGGCCTCCATGCTCGCCGGCTCGATGCCGAGCTCGGGCGCAAGCGGGCCGCTCAGCACGGCATCGCGCGTCATCGAATCGAGGTTGTCTCGCGTGAGCACGGCTCCCGGCAACATCTCGAACGTCATGGCCTGCATATAGGCGAAAGCATCGGGCAAACGCACGATGCGCGCGTGACGCCCCACCGCGTCCCCGCAGAACTTCACGAGCGCTTCGAGCGTATAGACCGTCGGTCCGCCCAGTTCGTAGGTGCGCCCGCTTGCCGCATCGAGATCGAGCGTATTCACGATCGCGCTCGCCACGTCCCCGACAAAGACAGGCTGAAACTTCGCATCGGGCTTCGCGAGCGGAATCACCGGAAAAAGGCGCTGCAGTAGGGTAAAGGTATTCAGGAAGTTGTCTTGCGGCCCAAATACGACCGACGGACGAAAAATCGTCGTGGCCAGCCGCGATCCCGCACGCACGGCTTTTTCGCCATCGCCTTTCGAGCGCAGATACATGCTCGGCCCGCCGGGATCGGCATTGAGCGCGCTGATATGAACGAGCCGATGCACACCCTTGCCTTCGCAGGCGGCAACGATCTTCGCCGGGAGCTCGACATGCGCGCTCGCAAATTCGCGCCCGTAGGGACGGCCCCGCCCGCCATGGAGCGTGCCGACCAGGTTCACGACCGCATCGGCGCCCTCGACGAAGCGCGCGAGCGCCACAGGATCGAAGACATCGACTTCGAGCACGTCGATGGGCAGCATCGTCAGATGACGTGCGCGTGCGCGACTTCGCGTGGCCAGCCGGACGGACTTGCCCGCCGCGACGAGCGCATTGGCCAGATGTGAGCCGATAAAGCCGGAACCGCCGACCAACGCTACGGATTGATGCCGCATCTTCGCCTCCTTTCGCTTTTGGCCGCCGAAGCACTCGCGCGCGCACGGCGCACAGTGAGCTGCGCACCGGGGCGGCCGCTAAGCGGCGTCAGTTTGGCAGGATGGCGCCGAGCCTGGCCTTCAGCGATTGCGGACGGCCTTCGAACAGCGCCGCGTAGTAGACCGTGTTCGACAGCACATTCTTGACGTAGTCGCGGGTCTCGTTGAACGGAATGGTCTCCGCGAAAATGGCCCCTTCGACGGCACGCGGCAACGCCGCCTGCCATTGCCGCGGCCGCCCCGGGCCGGCGTTGTAGCCGGCGGTCGCGAGCACGGCCGAACCGTCGAACTGATTGTAGATCATCGACAGATAGGTCGTGCCGAGCAGGATATTCGTGTTGATGTCGTTGAGCTCGGCCGGCGAGACGGCGCCAAGGCCGATCTTCCTCGCGACCATCTTCGCGGTGCCCGGCATCAACTGCATGAGGCCGCCCGCGCCGACACCCGAGCGCGCGTCGATGATGAAGCGCGACTCCTGACGAATGAGCCCGTAGGCCCATTCCACGTCGAGCCCGTTGGTCTGGGCATCGCGCTCGACGATATCGCGAAACGGCGACAGGTAACGCAGCGAGAAATCATGCTCGGTTCGCGTGCGATCCGCCGTGTTGACGGTGCGATCGTAAAGCTGGATTCGGCGGGCATACTCGGCCACCGCCAGCAATTGGCGGTCCGTCATCCCGCGCAGCGGCCAATTCCACTCGCGATTGCCCTCGAGCCGCAGGTTCAGCGCAAAAAAGCGCCGCGCGAGCTCGAAGCCCGGCGTCTTGGCGACAGCCTCGACTTCCGCGTCGGTCACCGTGGTCTTCGGCGGTATCTCGATCTTGCGGCCCAGCTCTTCCGTGGCCAGTTGGCCATAGAAATCGAAGCGCGAGGCGATACGCTCGAATTCCTCGTTCGCCGCGGCCGTCTCGCCGGCCTGCTTCAGCGCGCGCGCGTGCCAGTAGACCCAGGCCGGCCTGCCGCGCAGCGGTGTGGGCATCTGCTCGATCGACCAGCGCACCATCGTCCAGTCGCCCGCCAGCAAGGCGCTGCGTGTGCGCCACTCATAGGCCGGGTACGAAAGCGGTGCATTCGCGGACAGGCGGAACCAATCGACCGCGCCCGGCACCTGCCGCGCCGCGGCCTGATAGCCGATCGTGCCCCAACCGATCGCACGTTCGGCGAGCGAAAGCTGCGGCGCGACCGTCGCGAAGGTGGCGGCCGCCGCGGCCGCATCGTTGCGCGCCATGACGGTGATGGCCAACAGGGCGAGCTCGTGCGAGGCGGAATCCGCGCCGATACCGTTCGCGAGCAGGAGCGGCGGCGCGCTCGTCGCCTGTTCGAAGCGCGTCGCATCGGGTCGCGCCGCGCCGAGCGCGTCGGCGATACGGCTGCCCGTCGTCGTGGCGTTCTGCTCGTAGGCGAGCAGGATCTGCTGCCACACGTCCTCGGGCGTGAATTGCTTCTCAGCCGCAAGCGCGGTGATCAGATCGACGCAGCCGTCGCCGTAATAGCGCGGCTCCACGAGCAGCGCGCGCGCCGCATCGGCCACGTATTCGCCGCGCGCGGCGCGCGACTCGAGCGCATAACATTTGATCTGCGTATCGTCGTCCAGCACGAAGCGGGCGTATTGGGCGTCGAAATTGCGCCAGTCGTGCCGCGCGCCAAGCACCGTCAGATAGTCGTTGCGCATGCGGTCGGCGAGCGCTTCGCCGTCGTGCCGCTTCAAGAAAGACAGCACGGGCTCGTCGGGCGCGTCGAGCCGGGCATGGCCCGAACTGTCGAAAAGCTGGGGCTTGATCTGGAAGTACTCGAGATAAGACGGCGCCGGATAGTCCGGGATCATGCTCGCGAGCTGCGCGGCACGCGCCGCGTCGTTGTTGCGGGCCGCCTCGCGCAAGTGCACGAAAATGCGGTCGTCGCTCATCGGAGCGGGGGCCGCGTGACGCCCGGCGGACGCGGTGCCGCACGCAACGAGTGCCGCCGCGGCGAAAGCGGAGCAAGCCGCGCGATATACTCGAAAGAAGCGTTTCGACATCATGATCGGTGGAGCAAAAATTGAGCGACAGCATAGCACGCAACGTTGCGTCGAATTCGAAAGCCGAACTGCGCAAAGCCTTGCGTGACGTGCGTCACGCGGCGGCTGCGGCAACGGGCGCGAACGCGGCGCTCGGCATGCATGTGCTCGAAGCGCTCGAGCGCTTCGAGCCGCACACGGTGGGATTCTATTGGCCGCTGCCGGGGGAATTCGATGCACGCGACGCACTTTCGCGCTGGCTCGCGCAAGACATTCGCCGGCAAGCCGCTTTGCCCGTCATCGCGATGAAAGGCCATGCCCTCGTTTTTCATGCGTGGGCACCCGATACGCCGATGCGAATCGGCCATCACCGGATACCCGAGCCGCTCGACACACCCGCCGTGTTGCCCGACCTGCTGCTGATTCCATGCGTGGGCTTCGATGACGACGGCTACCGGCTCGGCTACGGCGGCGGCTATTACGATCGCACACTGGCGGGATGGCCAGGCACGAGCCGCCCAGCGACCGTCGGCATTGCTTATGACGCCTGCCGCATCGCCTCGCTGCCGCGCGAGCCGCACGATCTGCCGCTCGATGCCATCGTCACCGAAACGGGCGAGCGCGCGCGCTTTACGACCTGAGCGCGCCCGCCCAGACAAATGAACTGAGCGCCGCCGCGCCGCTACAGCGAAGCCGCCGCGCGCGCAGCGGTATCGTAAAGGCCCGATGCGTTTCGCATGAGTTGCGCCGCCGCGCCGATCTGCTCGTTGACGAGGCCGCTTTCCTTGAGCGCGGCGATGAGGCAACGCTCGCGGACATCGCGGTACCGCGCGCAGAGCTCGCGCCCGATGGCGGTCGCCGAGAAGAACACTTCCTTGCCTGTCTTTTCGCTTTTTACATACCCTCTAGCCACGAGCTTCTTCAAGGCATACGTGGCGACGTGCGTATCCTCGATGTTCAGCACGAAGCAGATGTCGGCGAGCTTCTTTTTGCGGTCCCGGTGGCTCACATGGTGCAGCAACGACACCTCGACAGGCGTCATGTCCTTGCCGCCGGCGGCCGCCATGCAGCGCACCATCCAGCGATTGAACGCATTGCTCGCCATGATGAGTCCATACTCGAACTCGGACAGCTCGGCACTGGTCTCGGAAACGAGGTGCTCCGAGGACACGATCTTGGTCGGTTGACGCGACATGGCAGCCACTTTGAATACGACGAAACGATGATGGTCGCAGTGTACGACGCGCGCGCCGCCCGCACGCTTGGCGAAAACTCTCATTTGTAAATTATCGATATTTTATCGATAATACGTTAGAAAGGAACGAGCGGCGGCTTTGGCGTGCCCTTTTTGGATCGATGTCAACGAGACTCCGGCGATGACCCCACCCCGCATCTTTCCGTTCGGCGACGCAGCCTTGGTCTGCGAAGTGCCGCCCCCCGCCACGCTCGAGTGCCAGGAGCGCCTCTGGGCCATGGCCGAGATTGCGCGGCACTGGCCGCACGTCGTCGAAGTCGTTCCCGGCATGAACAATCTGACGATCGTCTTCGATCCGCTCGCGGCCGATAGCGCAACGCTAGCCGGCGGGCTGGCAACAGCCTGGGAAAGCGCCGAAAGCGCCGCGACGGCGGGCCGCCTCGTCGAGATCCCCGTGCATTACGGCGGCGAATCCGGGCCGGATCTCGCCGATGTGGCGCGGCACACGGGGCTCGACGCCGAGGAACTCGCCAGGCGGCATGCCGCGGGCGAATACGTCGTGTTCTTTCTCGGCTTTCAGCCCGGCTTTGCCTACCTCGGCGGGCTCGATCCCGCGCTCCATACGCCGCGCCGCGCGGTGCCGCGGATCGAAGTTCCGGCGGGCTCCGTGGCGATCGGCGGCGCACAGACCGGTATCTATCCGGCTGCCTCGCCGGGCGGCTGGCACTTGATCGGCCGAACGGCCTTGACGCTCTTCGATCCCGCCGCCACACCGCCCACGCTCTTGCAACCCGGCGATCGCGTCCGCTTCACCATTGCGGGGATCGAACGATGATCGAAGTGCTTCGCGCAGGCATCCTGACTTCGGTGCAGGATCTGGGCCGCCCCGGCTACCGGCATCTCGGCATCGCCACGGCGGGCGCGCTCGACACGCTCGCGCTCGAAGTTGGCAACCGGCTCGTCGGCAATGCGCCGCAGGCCGCGGCCATCGAGGTGACGATGGGGCCGACCGCGCTGCGCTTCACGCAAGCCACACGCGTTGCGATCACGGGCGCGCAGTTCGACGCCTCGCTCGACGGCAAACCCATCTATGCGTGGTGGAGCCTTCCCGTGCGGGCGGGACAGGAACTGATCTTGCATGGGGCCGTGCGTGGCATGCGCTGCTATGTTTGCGTGCGCGGGGGCATCGATGTGCTGCCGATGCTCGGCTCGCGCAGCACAGACCTGTGCGCGCGCTTCGGCGGACTCGGCGGGCGGACGTTGCGCGAAGGCGATCGTCTCGCCGTCGGCACGCCGTCGACACGGCCGGGCTCGGGCATCGCCGTGCAGGCGCCGCCTTTCGGCGTCAAGGCACCGCAATGGTGCCGCTTCGCGGCGGCCGGCCACGAACCGGCCCGGCGCGGCAAGCATCTGGCCGGGGCCGAGCGTGCGGTCGCGATACGCGTGCTGCGCGGCCCCGAGTACGAAAGCTTCACGGCGCTCGCGCATGAAGCGTTATGGTCCGACGAGTGGCGCGTGACGCCGCAGAGCAACCGCATGGGCTACCGGCTCTCGGGCTCGGCGCTCGCGCGCGAAGCGCAAGGCGATTTGCCTTCCCACGCTGTCTTGCCGGGCACGATCCAGGTGCCGCCGAGCGGGCAGCCCATCGTGTTGCTGGCCGATGCGCAGACCACGGGCGGGTATCCGCGCATCGGAGCCGTCATTCAGGCGGATTTATGGAAACTCGCGCAACTGCGATTGAACGGCAGCGTACGGTTCGTACCGAGCTCTCGCGAGGAAGCCGTCCTCGCCCTCGGCGAAGAGCGCGCCTATCTGCGCCAGATCGATGTCGCGATGGTCATGTATGAGGAGCGGTTGCGACAGTCGGCACGCGCCGCTTGAGCGGTCTTGGAACGAGGAAGTCATGGAAATCGATTTGAATGCCGATCTTGGCGAAGGCAGCGGCTCCGACGAAGCTCTGCTCGATCTCGTCAGCTCGGCGAATATCGCGTGCGGCTGGCATGCCGGCGGCTCCAACGCGATGCGCGACTGCGTGCGTCTCGCGCTTGCCAAGGGTGTCGCCATCGGCGCGCACCCGAGTTTTCACGACCCCGCCAACTTCGGCCGCAAGGAAATGGATTTGCCGGCCGAAGACATCTACGCCGGCATCCTCTATCAGCTCGGCGCGCTCGCCGCCATTGCGCAGGCTCAAGGCGGACGCATCGTGCACGTGAAGCCGCACGGCGCGCTCTACAACCAGGCGGCGCGCGATTCGGCGATCGCCGATGCGATCGTCTCGGCCGTGCATGACTTCGATCCGTCGCTGGCCATTTTCGGTCTCGCCAACAGTGGTTTCATCGAAACGGCCCGACAGGCCGGCCTCGCGGCAATCGAGGAGGGCTTCGCCGATCGCGGTTATCGCGCCGACGGCTCGCTCGTGCCGCGCAGCGAACCGGGCGCGCTGATCGAATCGGAAGACGAAATGCTCGAACACGTGCTTTCGATGGTGCGCGACAAACGCGTGCGCACAGTCGACGGAACGTGGGTGCCGCTCAACGTGCGCACGCTGTGCCTGCACGGCGACGGTCCGCACGCGCTTGCGTTCGCGCGCCGGCTGCGTGCCGTCCTCGAATCGAACAACATCGACGTGCAACCCGCCTGGACCTTGCGTACGTAACGCCCGCGCACCTGCGCCCATCACGCCGGATCGACGACGAACCCCCGCTCGCGCAGCAGCGCGAGGACACCTTTGCGTCCACCCAGGTGCAGCGCGCCGATCGCCACGAATATCGGACGATTGGGCGCGGCGAGCTGGACCATGCGCGCCGTGAACCGGCGATTGCGCTCGAAGACGATCTTGTTGTCGAGCGAGCGGGCAGCGGCCTTCGACGACGCGAGCCGTTCGGACTTCGCCGAGGCCCACGCCGAAATGGCATCGGCATCGCCCACGCGCCAGAGCCGGTGAAGCGTCTTGACATCGTCGACCGTCTGCTCCGGCGTCTCCTCCAGATCCTGCGCGAGCATTTCGCGCTGTTCGGCCTGCGTCAGATTCGTGAACGCGCGCATCTGCTCGCCGAGCGTCTCGAGACCGACCACCTTGCCGCGCGAGCGCAGATAGACGTTTTGCAGCTGGGCCTCGGTGCCATATTCGGTCTGAAGACCCGCGCTCAAGGATCCATAAGTCTCGACGAGCAGTGCCGCGAGCCACGGCCGCGTCTTCTTGATCTCGGCGAGCGCGGCCGGGTTCTCGCGCAGCCGTGCGGCGAGCTTGCGCATGAGCGGCGCCGGTAAAAGCCGCGGAAGGCAAGCGTAGTTGCACACGCCGTATTTCGATACGTCGTCTTGCGAGGCAATGAGGTCGTCCGGCGAAAGTTCCAGCGCGAGCGTAGGGGCGGCGGCAAGCGCCGCCAGGATCGGCCGTCTGAACGGCGCGCTCGGCGGATAGTCGGCCGGATCGCCGACGTGCAGCGTGCCAAGCACGTAGATCGTCGTCGTACCCTTCGTCGCCACGTAAAACGGCATATGCGCGGGCTGCGCGACCACCGGCCCGCTCGCACTCGTGCTCGACGCCTCGGGCGGCCCGTGAAACCCGGGAATGACGGCGGCAGGCGCCGCCGGGGGCGCGGGCGCGGCAACGGCCGAACCCGGAAGACGCACCGGCGGCATCGCGGTGCCGCTCGGTCCGGCCACCGCGCGCGCGAGCCCGAGCACCGCCTGCGCCTCGCAGTCGACGGCATTCGACAGCAGCAGCACCAACACGAACGCGCGCAAGCGGCGCCGCCGCATGCCGGCGGCCGCGCCGCCACGCACGTGCCGCGCCGCCTGCGCATCAGGCATCCGCGTCCCCCACCTCCTCGGCGCGATGACAAGCCACGAGACGCCCGTCGACGTCCCGCAAGCGCGGCTCCTCGACGCGGCACTGCTCGATCGCATACGGACAACGCTGATGGAACGTGCAGCCCGACGGCGGATTGAGCGGCGACGGCAGCTCGCCTTGCAGCTTGATCTGGATGCGCCGGTCGGACTCGAAGATGGCCGGCGTCGCCGACATCAGCGAGCGCGTATACGGATGGCGCGGATTGGCGAAGATCGTCTGCTTGGGGCCAAGCTCGGCGATGCCGCCGAAATACATGACCATCACGTCGTCGGCGATATGCTCGACGACGGCCAGGTTGTGCGAGATGAACACGTAGCTCGTCTTGAACTGCTCTTGCAGGTCCATGAAAAGATTCAGAATCTGCGCCTGGATCGAGACGTCGAGCGCGGAGACGGGCTCGTCCGCCACGAGGATGCGCGGGTCCAGAATCATCGCACGCGCGATCGCGATACGCTGGCGCTGGCCGCCCGAAAACATATGCGGGTAGCGCTTGGCATGCTCGGGCCGCAGCCCGACCGTGCGCATCATATGAGCGACGCGTCCGGCGCGCTCCGACGCCGAGAGCGCCGAGTTGATCGCGAGCGGCTCGCCGAGCGTCTGCTCCACGGTCTTACGCGGATTGAGCGACGCGAACGGGTTCTGGAAAACCATCTGCACATGGCGGCGCAACAGGGCAATGCGCTCGCGCGACGCACCGGCAACGTCCTCGCCCTCGATGACGAGCCACCCCGAGGTGGGTGTCTCGATCATCGTCAACTGGCGTGCAAGCGTCGATTTGCCGCAGCCCGATTCGCCGACGACGGCCAGCGTCTTGCCGCGCGAGAGCGCAAACGAGACGTCGTTGAGCGCTTTCACCGTGGCGTGGCCGAAGAGACCGCGACGCACCGGATAGTGTTTCGTCAGCCCCTCGGCGACGAGCACGGTGTCGCCGCGCTCGGGCGCACGCGGTGCTTCGGGTACTGCGTTCATCGTGCGCCTCCCTGGGTCGAGCGAATCGAATCGAGATTGAGCGGCTTGATGCAGCGCGCACGCATGCCGTCGTTGCCCGCTTCCAGCGCCGCGAGTTCGGGCCGGCCTTTCCAGCAATCGTCGACGACATACTTGCAGCGCGGCGCGAACAGGCACCCGCGCGGCCGGTCGTCCCGGCCGGGCACCATGCCCGGCAGTGCCGCGAGACGCTTGGCGCCGAAATTATGCTCGGGAATGGCCGCGAGCAGCGCCTCGGTATACGGGTGGTGAGGGCTCGCGAAGATGTCGGGAACACGATTCGTCTCGATGATCTCGCCCGCGTACATCACGGCAACCCGCTGCGCGACTTCCGAGACGACGGCAAGATCGTGCGAGATCAGCACGAGCGCCATCCCGCGCTGCTTTTGCAGGCTGACGAGCAAGTCCATGATCTGCGCCTGGATCGTGACATCGAGCGCCGTCGTCGGCTCGTCGGCGATCAACAGCTTCGGATTGCAGGCGACGGCCATGGCGATCATGACACGCTGGTTCATACCGCCCGAGAGCTGATGCGGAAACGCGCCGAGGCGGTTTTTCGCATCGGGAATGCCGACCTGGTCGAGCAATTCGAGCGCGCGGGCTTCCAGCGCCGCCCCGCGCAGGCCCTCGTGCAGCCGCAGGACCTCCTTGATCTGGTAGCCGACCGTATAACTCGGGTTGAGGCTCGTCAGCGCGTCCTGGAACACCATCGCGATGTCCTTGCCCACGGTCTTGCGGCGCTCCTTGGGCGAGGCGTTCATGAGATCGCGCCCGTCGAAGGCGATCTCATCGGCCGTCACGGTGCCCGGTGCGTCGATGAGCCCCATGACGGCCATCATCGTCACGCTCTTGCCCGAGCCCGATTCGCCGACGACGCCGACGACCTCGCCCGGTGCGATGGAGAAGTTCACGCCGTCGACGGCAGGCGCGCCGCCGAACGTGACCGACAGATTGCGGATCGTCAGAAGGTCGCGCATGGCAGTATCCCGCGGTGAGTGTGGGGGTCGTTCCATTCATCCCATCCGTTTCAATTTGGGATCGAGCGCATCGCGCAACCCGTCTCCGAGCAGATTGATCGCCAGCACCGAGATCAGTATCGCGAGACCCGGCATCGTGACGATCCACCAGGCGTTGTCGATGTAATCGCGTGCGGAGGCAAGCATCGCGCCCCACTCGGGCGTCGGCGGTTGAACGCCAAGGCCAAGAAAACCGAGCGCAGCCGCATCGAGAATAGCCGACGAGAAGCCGAGCGTCGCCTGCACGATCAGCGGTGCGGTGCAATTGGGCAGCACCTGCGAAAACATGAGCCGCGACGTCCCCGCGCCGGCCACGCGCGACGCGAGCACGTACTCCTTGTGCAGTTCGCCTTGCGCCGACGCCCGGGTCAAGCGGACATAGCCGGGCAGCGCGACGATCGCGATCGCGAACATCGTGTTGACGAGACCCGGTCCGATGATGGCGACGACGGCCACCGCGAGCAGCAGCGAGGGCAACGCGAGCAGCACGTCCATGAGGCGCATGATCGGCGTATCGGCCCATTTGTCGAAAAAGGCGGCGACGAGCCCGAGCACGATGCCCGGAATGAGCGCCAGCACGACGGACACGCAGCCGATCCAGAACGACATGCGCGCACCGTAGATGAGGCGGGACAGGATATCGCGGCCCGCCTCGTCCGTGCCGAGCACGAAGTGCCAATTGCCGCCCGCGAGCCATGCGGGCGGAATCTTGACGAACTCGCGATATTGCTCGATGGGACTATGCGGTGCGACCATCGGCGCGGCTACGGCCAGCACGATGAACACGAGCACGATGACGCCCGCCGTCACAGCGCCGCGATTGCGCGAGAAGTTGTGCCAGAACTCGCGGGCGGCGAGCCTGCGGCCGCTCGCCGGTGTCACGGCCTCGGGAATTGCGTTTTGTATGTCTGCCATGTCGGGGCCTCGCTAGCGCGTGTGACGGATGCGCGGATTGAGCACGCCGTAGAGCAGATCGACGGCAAGGTTCACGATGATGACGAGCGTGGCGATCAGCAGGATGCCGCCTTGCACGACCGGATAGTCGCGCCGGCCGATCGCGTCGATGAGCCATTTGCCGATGCCGGGCCACGAGAAGAGCGTCTCGGTCAACACCGCGCCGGCCAGCAATGTGCCGACTTGCAGCCCGATCACCGTCACGACGGGAATCAGCGCATTGCGCAGCGCATGCACGATGACGATGCGCGCCGGCGAGAGCCCCTTGGCGCGCGCCGTGCGGATATAGTCCTCGCGCAGCACCTCGAGCATCGACGAGCGCGTCATGCGCGCCACGACGGCCAGCGGAATGGTGCCGAGCACGATCGAGGGGAGAATCAGGTGGCTCACGGCCGAGACGAACGAACCTTCGTCGGGCACGAACAGCGAATCGATGAGCAAAAAGCCCGTGACGCGCGGGATGTCGTACTCCACGGCGATGCGGCCCGAAACCGGTGTCCAGCCGAGCGTCACCGAAAACAGCATGATGAGAATCAATCCCCACCAGAAGATCGGCATCGAGTAGCCGGCAAGCGCCGTGCCCATGACACCGTGATCGACGACGGTGCCGCGCCTGAGCGCCGCGAAGATGCCCGCCGGCAGACCCAGCACGAGTGCGAACACCATCGCGCAGATCGACAGCTCGACGGTGGCCGGAAAACGCGCAAGAAACTCGCCCATCACGCTCGTGTTCGTGATGATCGATGTGCCGAGATTGCCGTGCAGGGCGCGCCACACGTAGTGGATGTACTGCAACGGCAACGGCTCGTCGAGGCCGAGCCGGTGCAGCGCCGCCGCGTGCATCGCCGGATCGACGCCGCGCTCGCCCATCATGACTTCGATCGGATCGCCGGGAATGAGGTGAATGAGCGCGAACGCGAGAATGGTGATGCCGATGAAAGTCGGTATCACCATTCCCACGCGGCGCAAAACGAATCGGAACATGGTTCGCCCCTTGATCTGCGTGGGGAAAAATGCGACCGGCGACGAGAGGCGCATGTCCTCTGTCGCCGGATCGATTGCGGCACCTTTCGGTTACCGCAAATGACGTCCATCGAACATACCGGAGCGACGCCGGCGGCTACTTGAGGCTCACCCCATCGAAACGCGTATAGCCGAGCGGATCGATCTTCATGTCGACGACGTTCTTCGTCGTCGGCTGATAGACCGTCGAGTGCGCGATCGGCGAGAACGGCACCTGGTCGGCGAAGATCTTCTGCGCCTCTTCGTAGACCTTCGTGCGCTGCGCGCGGTCCGTCGTCGTCCGGCCCTTTTGCACGAGTTCGTCGAACGGCTTGTAGCACCACTTCGAGAAGTTGTTCCCGTTGATCGCCTCGCAGCCTAGCAGCGTCCCGAGCCAGTTGTCGGGGTCGCCGTTGTCGCCGGTCCAGCCGATGAGGTAAGCGTCTTGCTCGCCCGCATGGCCGCGCTTGATGTACTCGCCCCACTCGTAGGTCACGATCTTCGCCTTCACACCGATCTTCGCCCAGTCCGACTGGATCATTTCGGCCATCAGCTTCGCGTTCGGGTTGTAGGGACGCTGTACGGGCATCGCCCACAGCGCGATTTCAAAGCCGTTCGGATAGCCGGCCTTCTCGAGCAAAGCCTTCGCCTTCGCGGGATCGTACGAGGCGGCCTTCAGGTCCTTGGCGTAGGACCACTCGGTCGGCGGCATCGGATGCGTCGCCGCCTGACCCGCGCCCTGATAGACCGAGTCGACAATGGCCTTCTTGTTGATCGCCATGTCGAGTGCGCGGCGTACGTCGACATTGTCGAGCGGCTTATGCTGCACGTTGTAGGCGAGATAGCCGAGGTTGAAGCCGGCTTGACTCGGCATCTCGACATTGCTGTCGCTCTTGAGCGTGGCGATGTCGGCCGGCTTCGGATAGCTCATGACCTGGCATTCGTTGCGCTTGATCTTCTGGGCGCGCACGTTCGAATCGACCGTGATCGAAAAGATCAGCTTCGAGACCTTGACCGCGTTCGGCTTCCAGTAATCGGGGTTGCCGTCGAAACGGATCGTCGCGTCCTTCGTATAGCTGCGGAAGATGAACGGGCCCGTGCCGACGGGGAACTGGTTGATGTCGGAGGCCTTGCCGGCCTTCAGCAACTGGTCCGCGTATTCGGCCGACAGAATCGACGCGTATTCCATCGCCAGATTCTGGATGAACGGCGCGTTGACCTCGTTCAGCTCGAAGCGAACCGTGTACGGATCGACCTTTTCGACCTTCTTGATGAGCTTGTCGAGGCCCATGTCGGTGAAGTACGGGAACGATACGTTGTACGCCTTGCGAAACGGCTGATTCGGATCGAGCATGCGCTCGAACGTAAAGACCACGTCGTCGGCATTGAATTCGCGCGTGGGCTTGAAGAACGAGGTCGTCTGGAACTTGACGCCGTGACGCAGATGGAACGTGTACGTCTTGCCGTCGGGCGTGACTTCCCATTTCTCGGCCAGCCCCGGCTCGATGTTCGTGCCGCCGCGCGCGAATTCGACGAGGCGGTTGTACACGGTAAACGTGTTGGCGCTGAAATCGACGCTGGTCGTGTATTGCGCGGGATCGAAACCGGCGGGACTGCCTTCCGAGCAGTAGACGAGGGTCTTGTTGGGAATCGTCGCGGCCTGCGAGATCGTCGCGGCGCCAAGCGAGGCCGTCACGGCTGCGGCCGCGAGAGCGGTGACCCGCGCGGCACGCAACAGTTTGTTGAGTTCCATCATTCCTCCAAGTCGTAGTCCGGCTAGCCGGCGTAGCCGGATATTACTGACCTTTGATTACCCGAACAAGCGGTCGAAAATATATGATGGCGGGTTGGCCCCAGCGCCGGCGCGGGTCGCGAGAAGGGGGCCCGGCCTTTCCTCGGCCGAGATCGCTTGGATCATCAAGTGTGTTCGCGAACTGCTGGCGGAAGAGCCACTGCAGATTGATAGTACCGCCGGAACTCCGCGGCTGTAAGCCATGAAGCGAGGCGGCCATGACCCGAGTCCATATCAACGTTCCCCGTGCTGCAAGTCACTTCGGCAACGTCGAAACGTTGCTTTTCATTTCGCGAAGCGCTATCTAGGCAGCTCAAACGAAGGGACCAGGTATGGACGATTCGGTGATACAAACGCACGACGGCTGCGCCAAGAAGTTGATGGTTACAGCTGCGACGCAGCTCACGTCGGCCGCAGCGCTCATTGATAGCGTCACTCGCTCGCAACTTGAGCACGCTTTAGACGGGCAGCGGTGCGGCCCGAGAGTATACGAGAGCGTGAGGAGCCTGAACGAGATCATCGGTACACACTAGGCGACCGCGTCCTTTTCGAGCTGCTTCAGCACGCCCACGACGCGCACGCCGTCGGCGAGAAGGACGAGGTCGCCATCCACTTGCTGGTCGCCAACGACAACACGGGTTTTCTGCTCGTCACCAACGAGGGGTGCCCCTTCTCCGACTCAAACTTCGAGGCGATCCGCAACATCGGAACGAGCGATAAGGAAATCGGCGAAGGCATCGGAAACAAGGGCCTCAATCAGAGGCGCGTGCCAATCATGACCGGCCCGCGCTTGAACCTTTTAGTCCTGCGTCTCGTCCTTCAGCCGCTGCGACACCCATGACTGGCTGCGGCCGAGCACGGCGCCGCGTTGTTCCTGCGTGAAGTTGTTTAGATCCTCCAGCTTTTCGTCTTGCGATGCGCCCGGCAGCGGCAGCTTAATGGTGAGCATCGTGCGCGTTTTCGTCAAAACGACGTCGGGAGCGGCAACGGTCGTTTCGCCCGTTTCCAAATTGTGCGCCTTCGGGCGCGCGGCCAGCGGCCGGCGCGCGAGCGCACCACGGCAAGCGACATGGGGTTCTCCTCGGAGACGGGCCGCTGAATCATCGGCCTTTGAGATCGCGAGCGCCCAGAGCGAACGCCCTCTTATTGCGAGTGTGCGGCGCTGTTGCGTTTGGCCGGCGCCTGGCGTCGCGCGTTGCACGCACTGTAGCAACGGCGGATGTACCGAGCTAGGCGTCGGAGCCATCGTTGGCCGTTCGGCCTAGGTTCGCGGGGGTGGTGCCGTCCTGCTTTAGTTGGCGGGCCAAATATCCGAAACCCTTGTGTGCCAAGGCTTTTCTGCTTGCCTCGAACCGAGCTCGAGAGTAACATGGCCATGTGAATTAACGTGGCCAAGTGAAATAACATGGGCAAGTGATATGAGCGACCTGCACTTCGCAAGCGGAGCTGCCGACCGCCTCGCGCGCCACTCCGTGAATGCGCTTTTCCAGAGCCAGGGTTGGGACGTCCTTGAGAAGGGCGAGGACGGCAAGAGTGCGGATTTCATTCTGACGAGCCCCCGTGGCCAGACGTATCACGTTGTATTGAAGGCGCTGACCGAAGGACGTGCCGATCGCGCGATCCCGCTATTCTCGCAGGCTCTGCTGGAGTCGCGCGCACGCGCGAACGGACGGCACGACCGATCCCGCCCAGCTGTCATCCTCTGGGTGGGAGTCGCATCGCACGCTCTCATCAGAAAGCTCGTGGACTTCCAGAAAGAGTATGGGAGCGGTGAACCATTCGCCATCCTCTCAGACGTGCCGCTGTACGCTGATTTCCCCGAACTGGAGGCCGAAGAGCAGCCGGCGAGCGTGCGGCGCAGCAGCCATTCGGCACCGCCGACGCTCGTTTTCTCCGACCTCGCCCAATGGATGCTCAAGCTCCTGCTGGCGGCCGACATCAAGCGCGAGGGCCTGATAAGTGCCCCGCGAAAGACGTACATGACAGCGACCGAGCTTGCGCGGGAAGCTCGCGTATCTGTCATGAGCGCCACTCGGCTCATCAATGCCCTGAAAGAAGATGGTTTGGTCGAATTGGCACCTCATTTGCGGATCGTGCAGCGACGCAAGCTTGCGCAACGTTGGAAGGCAGCGTACGTGAAACCGGCCGTCGGCGTGCCGATGAAATATCTCGCAGGTGGCGTGCCCGAGGAGCAGCAGTTACGAAAGACGCTCAAGCGCGAAGAAGGAGCGACGCTGGGCCAGTTTGCCGCGGCTAACGCTCTGGGCGTAGGGCACGTTCATGGCGCGATAACGGCCCTCTGGGTGCTCGATCTCGCAGCGGCAGAACGATGGCGGGGTCTGAAGCGTGCACGCGACGGCGAACGGCCGGATCTGATCCTGAAGCAACACCCGTATCCGCAATCGCTGCTTCGCGGGCGCGTGATGCGTGATGGAGCCTGGGTGTCCGACATCATCCAGACATGGCTTGATGTTTCCGCCGAACCGACGCGCGGTGCGGAGCAGGCCGCCGAGCTCGAGCACGGCGTTCTGGCAAAAGTAGTGGGAGAAAAAATGTGAGCGACTTCGCGGAATTCAGCAGACTTGCCATGACCCTGGAGCCGTGGCGCGCGCAGATTGTCTTCGTTGGCGGATGGGCATTCCGGCTCTATGGCTATGAGCCGCGCGCTTACACGGCGGACCACAAGCCCATCTTCACCCAGGACGCGGACGTGGCATACGACAAGCACGAGCTGCGCGAAGGCGATATCAAGGCGGCATTGGAAGGGGCTGGCTTCACTGAACAACCGAACCTTGCTGGCGGTTTCAGGCCGCCGGCGATGCGCTACAACCTGGGTGGCAATGAAAACGGGTTTTACGCTGAGTTTCTTACGCCGCTCACCGGCAGCGGGAAAAAGCGCGACGGAAAAGGAGGATGGGAGGAGGACGCCACCGAACTGCACGCGGGCGTCGTCGCGCAAAAGCTTCGGTTCCTCGAAGTTCTCCTGTTCAAACCCTGGCTTGTGACCATCCCGAAAGAAGAGTCCGGGCTTTACGAGGCTGTGGCCGATCTTCGCGTGCCGAACCCAGTGAGTTTCGTGGTCCAGAAGCTTTTGATCCGGAACAGACGGGAAGGGAAAAAGCGCGCTCAGGACGTCCTCTATATAAGTGACACGCTCAAGATCTTCTACGGAGCAATCGAGAGTGATCTAGTTCCAATCTGGAAGGAACTGGAGGCCACGCTGCATGCCAACCAGCGAAAGTCGGTTCGCGAAGGCGTGCGAGAGCTGTTCTCGGAGATGAACGACGTGATCCGCGAGGCGGCAGAGATTCCTGATGACAAGCGGGACCCTGAAGCGATGCTACAGCTTTGCAGGGAAGGCTTCGAAGAACTATTCGGCGAGGTCTAGTACGCCGCCTCGGCCCCGGGCTTCGCGCTAACGCAATCCCACGTTCCAGAACTGCGTCGGTCCGAACGGATCGATCTTGAAGCCCGTCACCTCCTTGCGCAGCGGCTGATAGACGAGCGAATGAGCGATCGGCGTGAACGGACGTTGATCGGCGAAAATGCGTTGCGCCTGCCGGTAGAGTTTCGTGCGCTCCGCTGTATCGGTCGTTTCCCGCGCCTTGACGATCAGATCGTCGAACGGCTTGTAACACCATCTCGCGAAGTTGCTGCCGCCGACGGCCGAGCAGCCCAGCAATACGCCCAGCCAATTGTCCGGGTCGCCGTAATCGCCCGTCCAACCGATCAGCAGCGTGTCGTATTCGCCCGCGTGGGCGCGTTTCACATATTCGCCCCACTCGTAGGTCACGATGTTCGCCTTCACGCCGATCTTCGCCCAGTCCGCCTGGATCATCTCGGCCATGAGCCGCGCATTCGGGTTGTAAGCGCGCTGCACCGGCATTGCCCACAATGTGATCTCGAAGCCGTCCTTGAATCCGGCATCGGCGAGCAGCCGCTTTGCTTTTGCGATGCCGCGCGGCGCATCGGCGATCGACTCGTCGTAAGACCACTGCGTGGGCGGCATCGGATGGCTCGCGATCACGCCCGCGCCCTGATACACCTCGGCCAGAATCGCCCGCTTGTCGATCGCCATGTCGAGCGCGCGGCGCACGTCGACGTTATCAAGCGGTTTTTTCGTCGTGTTGTAGGCGAGATAGCCAAGATTGAAGCCGGCTTGCGACGGCACCTGCAAATCGGGATCGGCCTGGAGCGAGGCGACGTCGGCCGGGCGCGGGTAGGTCATGACCTGGCATTCGTTGCGCTTGAGCTTCTGTTCGCGCACGCCCGCGTCAGGTGTAATCGAGAAAATCAGCCGCCTCAAGCGCACCGCGCCCGGCTTCCAGTAATCGGGATTGCCGTCGAAACGGATCGAGGCATCTTTCGTATAGCCGCGAAAAATGAACGGCCCCGTCCCGACGGGAGCGTTGTTGATCTCCGACGCCTTGCCCGCGTTCAGCAGTTGCTGCGCATACTGGGCCGAGAGCACGGACGCAAACGGCATCGCCAACTGCGAAAGGAACGGTGCATTGACGGACGCCAGTTTAAATCTCACCGTGTATGCGTCTATCCGCTCGATGCGCTCGATGGTCCTGTCGAGGCGCAGGTCCGTGAAATAGGGAAACGCTACCGGATAGGCCTTGCGAAACGGCTGGTTCGGATCGCGCATGCGCTCGAACGTGAAGACGACGTCATCGGCGTCGAACTCGCGCGTCGGCTTGAAGAACGAAGTCGTCTGGAACTTCACGCCGTGGCGCAGATGGAACGTATAGGACCTGCCGTCCGGTGAAACCTCCCAGGACTCGGCCAAGCCCGGTTCGACCTTCGTGCCGCCATGCTCGAATTCGACGAGCCGGTTATAGACGGTATAGGCCGCGGCCGAATTTTCGACGCTGCTCGTGTATTGCGCCGGATCGAAGCCCGCCGGACTCGCGTCGGAGCAGTAGACGAGGGTTTTGGCGGGAAGCTCGGTGGCCCCGCAGGCAATGCTGCCGACCATGGCGCAAGCCACTGCGCCTGCTGAAACGATGAACGAAGTCGAACGAACGCCAAAAAGCGGATGACGGACCGACATGGGCACTCCCTCGGTAACCGGGCCGCACAAGCGTAGCACGGCGCGTTCGCATCGCGGTCCGCGGATCAGCGCTCAGGCGAATCGAGGATGACAACCCGAGTCGGCCAACGTCTTTGGGCCCGTTGCGCTGGAATCGGTCCTAGATTTTCGCGAATAACGCTGTCTCTCTCACCTGGCGGTTAGCCTGCGCACCGCAGTCGAGCGCGCGTTCGTCGCGTCTCGCGCTCCCGATTCGTTCACTCATAGAGGCATAGATGTTTCGTTGTTTATCGGTCCGTATCCGTACGATCCCCTTGGCATTGCTGCTAGCGACCACATCGGTCGTTTCGCTCGACGCGCTCGCCGATTCAGGCGACTACCGCATGCGAAGCGAAACGCGCTCGAACGGCGTAGGCGTCCTTCAACAAGTCGATGCCAA
>Ga0157374_10000164_pt1 | contig 61685 bp, 54 predicted proteins | sample M25metaG_FD_115308 | JGI IMG/M metagenome (GOLD analysis project Ga0157374, IMG submission 115308) | Miscanthus rhizosphere microbial communities from Kellogg Biological Station, Michigan, USA - M2-5 metaG | ecosystem: Host-associated > Plants > Roots > Rhizosphere > Soil | place: USA: Michigan...
AGGCTGCCTTGGAACTTTCCCACCGGAGTGCGACAGGCGGAGATGATGACGACATCGTTGTTTGCGGGCATGGGGCTCTCCTCGATGGACACATTCAATTATAGGAGCTTGCATCCAAGGTTTCAGCCTGCGCTCGACTTCGATTCGTGTCATCACCAAGACAAGCGTCGCCCAGGCGTTTCAGGATCATCGTCATCGCTTCACAGGAGGCATCCATCTCTTCATTGAATCAGCCCGAGGGCTCATGGTTCGCAAGTGAAATGTCTGGCGCGCAGACGCGAGCTGGCAGAAAATTCATCGCTCGCGCCGGAATGATTCCCGTGAACGACTCTTCGGTGACCTTCGTACCTCCAATTCGAGCGGCTTCATGCTTCATTTTTTTCTTGACTTCAGATTTCAATAACTCTATACATTCAGACAGTTGCAACAGACGACCGTTGCATTGATCCATGAACAATGGAAGGGAGAATAGTTAACATGGCAACCAAGAAGAAAGCTGCAAAGAAGAAGAAACACTAATTGCTGATTGCAGCAAAAGGCAAAGGGGACGCGAAAGCGTCCCCTAAGTTTTTGGGAGTTGTTTCAGTTGAACTGTTCTGCCGCAATGGCAATCTCCGGCACCCGTTTCTCGGTCTTCGGGCAAATCCCGCGATAGGCGCAGGAATTGCAGTGATAACCAACTCTCGGCTCAAACTTCCCTTCCGCAATTTTCGCCGCAATCTTCTCCACTTGGTTGCGAGCTTCTTCGAGTTCCATGGCACCGCGGGCAGTGCTGATCACCGTATTCCCATCCAGATTGTGAAAGGCGAGACGTTCGGGAAGGTATCCCCACTTTTCGCGGGCGGCTAGCGCATACAACGAAAGCTGTAGGCTCTCGTCGGCGTCCTCCTGTGACTTTGGCTTTCCAGTTTTGTAATCAACGATCACAACCCCACCGTCCGGCCCGCGGTCCATACGATCGATGCGGCCTACAAGGGTGGTCACGCCCACCCGGATATTGAAGTACTCCTCGGTATGAAGGACCTGGCTTGGCTTGCCCTCGGCGGATGAGAGGAATTCCTTCAACTGAGCAATTCCCTGCTGTTCGTACAATTCGTGCTGATAGGGATCAGCGATGGTCTCGGCCGTGAGATCGTCGCGGAATAGCTGGAGGAGTTCGGTTTCCGACTTGGGGCGGCCCAGCCGAACCGAATCGTAATAGGTTCGTAGTACTCGGTGCATCGAGGCGCCGTATTGCAGTGCCGCCGACACTTCGCCCGGGATTCTCCACTCCCGATCCAGCTTGAAGCGTAAGGGACAAAGTTTGTAGTTGTCGATGGCGCTGGCGCTCAAGGTGCTGGCTAGATCAGACGCAGGAGGCATCGACACCCACTCGGAGAGGCGCGAGGAAGGGGCAAACTCTTCCTGGGTGAAGATTCCGGTTTGAAATTCGCGGCAGTTGCGTTCCCGAAGCGCGGGCTTGAGCTCACGTGCTTTCAACAGCTCGCGTAAGAAACCGGGCGGGGTCCGGTCCTTCTCGCCTCGTCCGAAGGGAGCGTACACCGTCAACGTGTCGCGCGCGCGGGTCATGGCAACATAGAACAGGCGGCGTTCCTCGTGTTCGGAAAGCGTTTTGTCGTCGAAAGCGGAGAACGAGGTCGAATTTCGCAGCTCGCGCGGAAAATCAACCAGACTCTCGCGGTAGGCCGCTGGGAAACTTGGCTTGATGGCGCGCAAGAGGAAGACGTGCTGGTACTCGAGGCCCTTCGCCCCGTGCACGGTCATCAGCTTGACCGAATTCTCTTCTTCAGCAAGGGCAAGGGGCACCGTTCCGCGGGCTTCGCGGAAATACTCGAGGTACTCCAGGAACTCCAGCGGGCTCCCGCGCTCGGTTAAGGGAAATTCCTCCCACCTCTCGGCAAATTCGAGGAAGGCACTGATGGCCGAATTCGAACCCAGCTGGAATTGGCGAGCGAGCGAAACCAGCGCCGCGTTGGCCTTTAGACCCCGAACCGCTTCTCTTGCCGCTTCAATCGCAGTCAGAACCTCGACACCCCCTCGAACCCCGGGAAGGACTTCAAGTAAGCCGGCCGTAGAGTCGCGTGGCAAAGACTTCATTCCGCTTCGCAGGGCTTCCGGATCGCAATCAAATCGGGGCAGTGCGACGACTCGAAACAGCGACGCACTGTCCCCGGGAAGGAACACCGATGAGAGGCAAGCGAGGAGATCGCGCACCTCAGGTGTGTCGAGCACATCCATCGCCTCAATCGAAAAGGGCACGCCATTACGGGCTAGTTCATGGGCGACTTCCTCGCGATGGGTGTGGATGCGGTACAACACTGCAATGTCTTTCCACTGGCATCGTGAGCGTTTCCTGCGTTCCATCAGCGCTTGCACCAGATCGGTGGCCTCCATGAAGGTGCCGGTCACCAGCACCGCTTCGACCGGCAAGCGGGTCGATGCGAGCTCAGGGTCTTGCTCATCGCGGGCAGAAACCAATGGCTCGCGCCGGTATGGTGTTCCGGCGTGCGCAGATATCTCCGGGTTCTTGTCGATCACCTGGTAAGCGCACCTGAGAATGGGAGCTGTCGAACGTCGGTTGAGAGTCAGTGGAACCAGCTTCGCGTCCGGGAAGCGCTGCAGAAAAAGGTCGAATGCCTCGCTCGAGGCCCCCCGGAAACGGTAGATGCCCTGATCGGGATCGCCTACAGCAAAGATGTTGGGCTGTGCAGGGTGCTCACCTTGGCCCGCGCTGGGGGCTTCGCTTCCCGCAATCTTGCTCAAAACCTCGATTTGCGCGTAGTTCGCATCCTGAAACTCATCGACGAGGATGAACTTAGCCCGCATGCGGGCTTGGTCACGCACATCAGAGCTGCCTCGGAGCAACTCATTCGCGCGAACAATCATGTGATTGAACGTCCCCAGGTTGCGTTCGCTCAACATCCGCTCAACCGTCTCGAACACGAAGGCAATCTCCCGGCAACGGCCCAGGGCCTCATCTCCGCTGAGTTCATGGACGTCCTTCGATTTCGTCACCCTGGGAAGCGGGAGCTCGTCGTTTTCGATCCGCCTAAGATAATTACGGTAATCCTCCGGAGTGACCAGTTCGTCATGGCAACGACGAATAAAGTCGAGCAGATCGTCGAGGAACTTGGAGACGTTGGCTGCACGCACAAAATAGTTCAATTTCAATTCGCGCAGATGGCGGCGCAGAAAGATCCAGAGTTGCTTGTCATCGAGGACGCCGAACTTTCGATCGGCGGCGATGAGCAGGTCGTTGCAATACGCATGGAACGTACATACCTTGAGACCTTGAATCTCGCGGCGCCCCAATTCCGCCCCAAGACGGTCCCGCATTTGGGCGGCAGCGTTGTCGGTATAGGTCAAGGCAACGATTTCGTTGGGGTGGGCATTCCCCTCGCGAATCAGCCTCGCAACACGCTGAATGAGGACAGTGGTCTTGCCGGTTCCGGCTCCGGCCACAACCAGCATTGGGCCATGAACATGCTCAATGGCCAGCCTTTGCTGCGGATCGGGGAGGATCGAGGAAACCTTACGCGTTACTGCCATTGAGCCGAGGATAGCAGAGTTGCTTGCGGAAATTATGGCCGGAACGCGAGCAGGAAGTACCGCGAAGGCGCACCGGAGGAGCCCCGGGATCTCCTCTCATGCTCGGCCAAGCAAAGAAAGGGCGATGGCGACGGAGGCGATGATGGCGGTTTCTGCCCGCAGAATGGTTGGGCCGAGTGAGGCCGGCTGCCATCCTGCTTGCCCGAATTCCCTCAGCTCCTGTTCTTTCCAACCACCCTCAGGGCCGAAGGCAAGTGTGAGCGGGCCAAAAGGTGGGATCAGGTTCCTCAAGGCATTCTCCTCGACTTCGGACAACAGAACTCTAGTTCCGTTCTTCGCGACAGCTAGAAACGCTTTCACTTTGGCTGGTTCATCGATCTGCGGCGGCGAAACCCGCCGCGATTGTTCAGCAGCCTGGTGTGCGATGCGTCTCCATCTTTCTACCCGTTTGGACGCTGCCGAGGCCAGGTGGGGCTCGGAACGCGCCGCAATCAGCGGAACGATTCGTAAGACGCCGAGTTCGGTGCACTTTTCAATTGCCCACTCCATGCGATCGAACTTAAAAATGGAAATGGCGACAGTAATCGGAAAAGGCTGGGAAGCAAAAACCGCCTCACCGAGGTCGAAATCGACACGCTCAGGGGAAATCGCCGCGATGCGGCCGCTACGGACCTGCCCTTCAACGGATATTTCAAACTCCTGACCGACCTGCGCGCGCAGGACCTGCGCGAGATGACGTGCGTGTTCGCCGAGGAGTGCGGCGCGGTTTCCCAAAGCTTCGTCAGCGATCCAGCGTCGGCGGGTCATGGAGTGAACAGAGAGTAGCGAATCCAGAATCGTGCCGTCTTCAATTCCCCATCCACTATTCTCTCGTCACGAGAGGTCGTTGAACATCTCTTTCACTTTGCCCAGCAGCGTGCGGCGCTGGGGCTTGTTCTCAACCGGAGTCGTCCCTTGCAGCTCTTGCAGCAGTTCACGCTGCCGCTTGTTCAGCTTAGCCGGGGTCTGCACCCGGACTTCGACGAACAAGTCGCCTTTGCCATGGCCATTGAGCACGGGAACGCCCTTATTCCGCAGCTTGAGCACCGTACCCGATTGCGTGCCCTCGGGGATCTTGAGACTCTGCTCCCCTTCGAGGGTGGGCACCTGAATCTCAGTGCCCAGGGCAGCCTGCGGGAAGGAGATTGGGACCACGCAGTGTAGATCGGTCCCCTCGCGCTCGAAGAATGGATGATCCTTCACATGGAGCACGACGTAGAGATCGCCGGCAGGACCGCCATGCACGCCGGCTTCGCCAAGCCCCGAGAAACGAATGCGGGTCTCTTCCTCAACGCCGGCAGGGATCTTGGCTTCGACTGTCTTCTGCTGAATCACGCGAGCTTCACCCTTGCACCTCAGGCAAGGATCGCTCACCACCGTGCCCGCACCCTGACATGCCGAGCAGGTGCGCGCAATGCTGAAGAATCCCTGTTGGTAGCGGACCTGGCCGCGGCCCCCGCAGGTACGGCAGGTGGTGGGAGCCTTTCCGTGAGCGCTGCCCGATCCCTTGCAGGCATCGCAGGATTCATAGCGGCGATATGAAATGGTCTTCTCAGTGCCGAACACCGCTTCTTCGAATTCGATGGTGATGTCCTCGCGCAGGTCGGCTCCGCGCTGAGCGCGCGTGCGGCGACCGGCGCGGCCACCTCCGCCAAAAATGTCGCTGAACCCAAAGAACTCGCCGAAGATGTCGTTGAAGTCCTGAAAGACACTGGCGTCAAATCCAGCGCCGCCGGCGGGACCACCGATGCCGGCATGCCCGAAACGGTCGTACATGCTGCGCTTCTCCGCATCGGCCAAGACGGCATACGCCTCACTGCATTCCTTGAATTTCTCTTCGGCGTCCGGGTTATTCGGATTACGGTCGGGATGATATTGCAGCGCCAGCTTGCGGTAGGCGCTCTTAATCTCCTGATCCGTTGCGCCCCGCTGGACGCCCAATACTTCGTAATAATCTCGTTTTACGTTACTTGGCAGGGTTTCGCCCTCTCGAATCGCGAATTTAGTAGTTAGTGTTTTGTATTTCGTGCCACGCGCACCATGGCCGGACGCAACAACCTGTCCTTCAACTTGTAGCCACGCTGCAGCTCATCGATGACCTCGTTGTCCTTGGCGTCTTCGGTGTCCACCATTTCGATGGCCTCGTGAAGCCGGGGATCGAACGGCTGTCCCTTGGCCGCAATCGGCTGAACCCCAATCTTCGCCAAGGCATCCTGCAATTGCTTGTGAATCAGCTCGACACCCAGGTGGAACTCCGATTTCTCCGGCGACGACTGTAGCGCCCGATCGAAGCTGTCCATCACCGGAATGAGCGCCTTGATCGCATCGCTAAGGGCGTAGTCGCGATAGTCCTGCTGCTCACGTTGCGCACGCTTTCTTGCATTGTCGAATTCCGCCTGCATACGCGCCAGGCGGTCGACGAGAACATCGCGCTCGGCACGGAGTTTCTCCGCTTCAGAAACCCTTTCCCCCTTAGCTGGGTCGGCCTTTGCGCTTGGCTGGTCTTCTTCCCCGTCCGAAGGCGGGAGCTCGTGTTCTACGTCCATGGGCTGCTCATCGAATTGTGTTTTCCCGTTGCCTCTAGCCATGACTACTCATTCTCATTCAGAATTTTGTCAAACAGCCGTGCAATATAGGACACGGCAGTAATGGTGTGTTGATAGTCAATCCGCGGCGGCCCCAATACCGCCAAGGACCCCATGACTTCTCCGCCCACGCGAGCTGGCGTTCCGATCAGCACCAGGTTGCGCATCGAAGGCTGGGCTTCGTCGAGACCGATGACCACGCGCACCGCTTCTTGCTTGGCGTCGAGGTATGCGCTCAGCAGTTCCACCAGCCGTTGCTTTTGTTCGAGCGCCGCGAGCAGTTCCTGCAGGCGCGCGCGGTCCTGTTCATTGGCGACCAGGTTCGACGCACCCTCGATGAATACGACCTGCGCGGAGTCGTCGCCCGAGAGCACGCCCTGCTTGTACAACTGCTCGACGGACGACATCAACCGGTCGTACTCGCTGCGCTCTTTTTCTAGGCGACGCGCAATTTCACCGCGCACCGCTTCAAGCGTCCAGCCGCGAAAGTTATCGTTGATGAAGCGCGCAGCAACGTCCAGGTCAACTTGCGGCAAATCCAGCCGCAGCACGCGATCGCGTACCAAGCCCGATTTCGTCACCACCACCGCGAGCACTTTCTGATCGCCTAAGCGCGAGAAGTAGACATGTTCGAGGGCATTTTTCGGCCCGCTTACAGCTATGGTCACGCCAACGTTCCGCGAGATCAGCGACAACACATGCGATGTGCGCTCCATGAACTCTTGTACGTCGCTCACGCCGCGCAGGGAATCTTCGATGACGCTGGCGTCCGCCTGGGATAACTGCGTCTTTCCACTGAGCTGCTCCACGTAATACCGATACGCGGCCGTACTCGGAACTCGGCCGGCAGAGGTGTGCGGTTGGTCAAGGTAGCCGGCATCCGCCAGGTCAGCCATGACGTTGCGAATGGTCGCCGGGCTCAATCCCTCCCGGCTTCCACGCGAAAGCACACGCGAGCCCACTGGCTCGCCCGTCGAAATATAGGTCTCGACAATCGCCGTCAGTATTTCGCGTTCCCGGTTCCCTATGGGTTGGCCTGCCGACATACTTTATTGAGATGGGAAAGCCCCGGTTCCCGAACCTTTTACGCCATTAGGGCAACAGCATAGGAAACAATAGGTTAGACGGCCATCGCTCATACGCCAAAGCTGCCTGCCGCCTTCCGAGCGCTCCCAATTCGCTATCCTTTTATATTCTAGCCACTCAGAAAACCCCTGTCAGCACGGGAAAGACTTGCTGGTCTGTACGTAAAGGGCTCCTGCCTATTGGATGAGACCGGGAAACTACTGGATGTGGATGACGCCTTCCCCGGCGTTTGCCCGGATTTGCCCAACCCGCTCCACCACTTTTCTAGCAAAGTCGAACAAAGCCTTGGCATGCGGAGAATTCTCGCCTTCGAGCACTGCCGGTTTGCCTTCATCCCCGGACCGCCGGATCTCGGGATCAAGCTGTATGCTGCCTAGGAAATTCAACCCGAATTGGCGAGCTGTTCTCTCGGCACCGCCGCGTGAGAAGACATCGATTTCATGGTGGCAGTGCGGGCAAACAAAGTAGCTCATGTTCTCGACAATGCCAGCGATATCGACCTTCATCTGGCGGAACATCTCGATCGCCTTACGCGCGTCTTGGAGAGAAACATCGGACGGAGTCGAGACAACGATCGAAGCTGTCAGGGGCACATTCTGAATCAGCGACAATGCCACATCTCCGGTTCCGGGAGGCAGATCGACGATAAGGTAGTCGAGCAGCCCCCATTCTACTTGTCCCAGGAACTGGCGGACGATCGAATGCAGCATCGGCCCGCGCCAGATCAGAGGCTTGTCCCCCGGGTTGAGCAGGCCCACGGAGATGGTCTTGAGTCCATGAACCGCCGGAGGCTCGATCCGGTTCTCGCCGACCACTCTGGGCTGGGCGCTGGTGCCAAGCATGAGCGGAACATTGGGACCATAGACATCGGCATCGAGCAAACCAGTCTTGAACCCGAGCTTCGCCAAAGCAAGGGCAAGATTCACCGCCAGCGTGGTCTTTCCCACGCCTCCTTTGCCGGAACCGACGGCCACGATCGCGTCCACCCCCGGCAAGGGCTGTGGCCCGGGCTGCGGCCCTCCATGCATGTGTGCGCTCAAAGGATCCCCTGGAAGGAAGATTCCAACCTTGTTTCATTATACGAGGATACGGAGTGCACCATTGTGCAAGCCCCTGGGCGGGGCATTGGAATCACCTGAGCTGGCGAGTTGAGAATGCGAGTGCCCGAACGGGCTCGCTCACCCTTTCGCGCTGGCTGCCTTGCGACTGGCTTTCTGGCTTTCGCTTAGCCAGTCCGCCAACTGTTGCCGTGCGACGCTCGGCATGTCGACGAAACGGAGACCGCCGGTTCCGTGGTAGTCCTGCCACACCAACTCCGCAAGGCAGTGGATCCGATTCGCCGTTCCCGGCAGTGTGAACTCCAGGCTGAGGGTGTTTGCAACCGGGAGATCCCCCTTCTCGTAACGGATAGCTGCTCCGGAATCGCTCAGGTCCGCAAGCAGCACTTGGATAGCAGACAAGCGTGCGTGGCGCGGGCCAATTCTTGCCGGCACCATCGTCAGAACCCGCTGGGTTCCACGGCGGCGCTCCCTGGCCATCAGATTTCGTACCGCACGGAGACCCTGGCGAACTCGCTCCGAGGATAGCGGCTTGTAGAGCACAATCTGCGAGCCCGTCTTGAAAATGCCCGGCATCGTGGCTTTGTGTTCGGCAAGCACGATGCGTACCGCCTTGCCGCAATTGGCAAGGCCGACGATCTGCTCCAAGGCACTCGCAGCTTCCTCCACCTGGTCATCCACAACAATGGCGTCGTAGCGCGTTTCAAGAGCGCGTACCAGGAACTGATCGGATCCCGAACAGTGCTCAAGATCAACTTCAAGATCCTTGAAGCCACGCGTGATCATTCGTGTAGTGGTCTCGTCACGACTGAGGAGCAGGCTGCGGAGCATACACCGATGCTAGGTGCAGTGGTCACGCGGGGGCAAGTTACTGAAGTGACCAATCACCGGCTCCGAGAGCAAAGGCAAGGAAGGCTTCGGAAGAGAAGGAGCTTGGAAGTGTCCCGGACCCCGGGCGCACTCGCTTGCTCGCGCCTGAAGGCCGCTGGCCTCGAGCGAAAAGGGCTCCAAGGAACTTTTGCCGGCCCGTGCTCGTATCATTCAGGGCGGAGGTCTCAGGTGGCAGCATTCCTTCTCTGGTGCATTCTCTTTGTGCTCTGTTGGCCGATAGCCCTCGTGGCCTTGATACTCTATCCGATCGTTTGGTTGCTGCTGCTTCCTTTCCGCATCGTGGGAATTACCATGCACGGTGTCCTGGCGTTAATTACGGCTGTCATTCTGTTACCTGCGCGCCTGCTCAGCGCTCCTTTCCGCCTGCACCGCGCCGCATAGCAGCTCTTGCGCGAACCGCTGCCCGAGACAGAGCTGTGTTCAGTCTTGGGTGTTTCAGGAACGCGAGACGGCCATTTGCGTCAGGATCTCGGGGCACCAGCAAACTTCCTTAAGCGCCGTTCCCCTGCTCCGAGCTTTTGATTCCCTTCGTGGTGTGGGGCGGGATCCCAGAAAAATCGCGTCCGATCGGTTCCGAATTCGAAAGCGACGCTTGGTGGGGGAGCAGACACGAGTCTAGTTTCTGCCGCATCTCGGGAGTGCGGACTTGGAAATTGATACCGCACTTTCCCTGCTTGTCCTCCCAAATCACAATTCCCGTAGCCAGGACGACAAAGCCATCCGGCAGCACAATTTCGAGATCGAGGCTGTCGAACTGCTTCGTACGCATCGAGCCAGAAACTGCAATGCCGTTGGAACTGATGTTTACGCTCGAACATTCAAACGTTGCCCCTGACCGTACCATGCGTAACCGCACCGGCAGAGCGATTTCGCACCGGAACTGCCGCCGCTGATTTGCCAGCATGACATCGTAAGCCGCACGCAAGGTCCGCTGCAGTTCGACCATTTCAAAAGGGCGCCGGAGGACGAAGTGCGCACCCCAGTCAAGCGCACGTTCCAGCTTTTTGGCGCTGGTTGCCACCCCCACTACCACCGCGTTCTTATTGATCTTGCTCTGCTGCAAAGCGGAAAGATATTCTTCCGTCTCCTGATGATCAAAATCGACAATCACACCGACATATTTCCGTTCCGCGAGATGCATGGCGATCTCTTCCACAGGAGGAATCGGTTCGGCCGCAATTTCCAGCTGGTTACAGACAGCCAGGAAGCTTCGAATCGTGGTTTCTTCCTGGATTAGAAGAAACACACGCAATTCCCCCGTGTTCGCCATGAGTCTCCCCTTGGCAGCGATGTCCACAGGGTCCAACCGCGCATCGGCCTACCCTGCATGAAACTGCCGGTTCCACCATTCTGGATTTTCGAGAATAAAAAATCGAGATTACATAAGGTTACGGCCGGAACCGGAGGGTATTACCCATGAATTTCCCTGGCCCAACCGGACCAGACAGATCAACTTCGGTAGCGCCCCGAGCCAATGAAAAAGGCCGCCGAGGCGGCCTTTTTGCTGGTGCTTTTTAGACAGCAGAGGGGAAAGCCCCCGGGTTTTCTAGTCTCCCGAAACGGGCTCGGCCACTTCCGGCTTGCTCTCAGGAGCGGACGGGGAAGAGCCGTTGCCGTTGGGTTTGAGCAGGGCGTTGATCGGAAGGAATCCGTTCTCCGATTGCGCCGGCTTCTCTTTCAACACGACCTCGCGGTACAGGGCCGCCATACGGGCGTTGTACGCTTGATCGTTCTTCTGTGGCCCACGAGCATTCCCGTTCTCGCCTGCCTTCAGCTTGGCGTCGCGCGCGCGAATCTTTTCTTCGCGTGCATTCTTCGCAATGCCCAGCTTGTCGAGATCGTGCTGCTCTTCCTCGGTCACGATGCCCTCGCGGAGGTACAGCGAGTGCTCCCTTGATTCCATGGCGACGTTCTTGCCGCCGGCAAAGATCTCGTGCCGCCCATGCTCTTCGTACCACTTGGTCAGGGTTGCGGTCATGTGCATCTTCTCGATGATGTTGCGCCAGCCGATACCCGTGTTGTACGCACAGAATGAAATCTCGCCTTCCTGCGTGGCGTACGGGATGATGCACTGCTCGGTGCGGCGGAAGTCGTAGTTGAACAAGTCCTGAAACCACATGCCCGCGATGAACAGGAAGTTCCACCGGTCCTGACGCCGCTTTATCACGTCGTCGAGGGTGCGGTCCGGACCAACCTTGCCGTAGTTGCGGCCAGTAACGTTGTAGTTCTTGTCGAACTTCTTCCAGAGGTCCCACAGGCGGAAGTGTTTCGGGGTCTGGAAAGGATCGTAGTTCTTCGCCAGAACGAGCGCCATGCCAAGCCCGCTGAGGAACTTGCCGCGAGCCGCGTCGTTGATCTTGGCGATGTCTTTGGCCAACTGATCGCCATGGAGAAACGCCGTAACCGGAACCGCTTCCTTGGTCTCCTTGTCGATCATGACCGCCATACCCGTGCCGCAATTTGGGTGGCAGCCGCAGGAGAGTTGGCCCCAGTTATTGTTGGTGTCGTTGGCATGCATCAGGTCGGCCCAATCGCTGAAGGTCGACATGAAGCTGATCGGGAACCAATCGCGCGCGGGCTCGCCAAGTCCGGTTTGGTTCTTCACGTCGTGCGCCAAGTGCGACAGAGTATAGCGCTGCGCCTGGCGGCGGTCGTCGGTGATTTCCTCGTCACGGCCGGTAAAGCTGACCGGCTGGAACGACAGGAAGCCAATCCGCTTTGGATTGTCCAGGGCGAACTGAATGATACGGCCTACCTGTTCGTTGTTAATGCCGTTGACAATGGTCACGACCGGCACGATTTCAACTCCGGCGCGATGCAGGTTGTCGATGGCTTTCAGTTTTACGTCGAACAGATTGCCAACCTTGCGATGAGCATTGGCAGCATTGCCGATACCGTCGAATTGCAGATAGGCGTAACGCAGACCAGCTTCGGCAGCCTGCTGCGCGAACTCAAAGCTCTTTGCGAACTCAATGCCGTTGGTCGCCGCCTGGACGGAGTTGTATCCAACCTTGCGGGCGTAACGCACGGCATCGAGGAAATAAGGGGACAGTGTGGGCTCGCCACCGGAGAACTGCACGCTCATCTGTCGTCGCGGCTTGATGGTGATCGCGTTGTCAAGCATTTGCTTGATTTCCTCCCACGTCAGCTCATGCACGAAGCCGACCTGGTTCGCGTCCATAAAGCAGGGATCGCACATCATGTTGCAGCGGTTGGTGAGATCGATGGTTAGCACCGATCCGCGGCCATACTTCACGGTCGAAGAGCCGTGGTTGTGCAGCTTCTCGTCGTTGTGGGCGCGGATGTCGCGGCCTGGGAACACCTCTTCGAGGTGCTGCGAGAAGGTGGTGTCGATCGACATCACGTCCTCGAAGTGGCCGTGTGTCGGGCAATCTTTGATCATCATGATCTTGCCGTCGCGCTCGAGAATGGTGGCCTTGATTTCTCCGACCTTTTCATTGAGCAGGATGTCGGTCGGCAAATGACCATCGAGAATCTGGTTGCGAATTTCCGGGACGCACTTCGGGCACAGCGAGTCGGTCGTGCGCGGCCATCCGAGCGGAGGCTTCGACTTCTCGTAAGACTTGAGCAGCGGCTTGTCGGACCACTTCGGCTTGGGAGATGGATTGGGCTTGATGCGGTTCAACCGTGACAACACGAACCACGCGCCCGAGGCGGCAACTGTGACCGCTTTCTCTACATACTTAACCGGTTTGTGCATGTACGAATGCCTTTCCGCAGCCAGGGAATGCGCCGTACGTCGTCACTCGCAAGCTGTTCCGAATCCCCGAAGCCCTTTGCGGGGGTGGTTTTGCGGACAGCGGACAAAGAACGACCTACGACGGTTTTCAAGCCCTTATCCTATTGAGTCGCCGGGGGAAGCACACCTTTAAGTCAATAAAGTGCAAAAAATAGGCCTTAAGCGGGAGAAACCCGCAGCGGGCGGAGAGCCCAAACCTTGGTAACTGATTGAAAAATTGAGGATTGCGCCTGAGCACCGACCGGTTGGAAGCCCCAGGTTTCCTGGGACGCTCCGGTCTTTTTTGGGGCCTCCCCTGCCCCGGGCGCTATTGCGAAAGGCGAAAGGAAGATAGTTCAGGGTCTCTCGAGCACCTCGCCCGGGTGATTCAACCGAGAGGTAGCGAGAGAACCAACAACTCAGGCTATCTTCTCTCCCTGATCAAAATTTGGCGCGGCCTCCCTTGAAATCCCCCTAGAACTCCATCCCAGTACTGGGAGCAGGCCTGAGGACGGCATCCTCCGCCCTTGTCCGGTTCATCGTAGCCGTGGTTCTCTGGGGGGTCCCTTTTTGACGAGAGCGGCCCGCCCATAACGTTGACTGTCAGGAGCAAACCATGAAACTGAAAGCTTTGTTAGTGATGATGTTGGTGGCACTTTTCACCGTTGCCGTCGCCTGCAATCAGAGCAGCAGAAAGTCCCAAGCGGACGCCGTAAAGCAGGCCTTGGAACAGGCCGACCTCAAGGACGTTACGGTTACCGACGATGCCGATAAGAGTACGGTGACACTTGGCGGAACGCTGCACTCTGCAGATGCAAAGACCCGGGCCGGAGAAGTAGCGAAATCGGCCGCGCCCGACCGCACGATCGCGAATGAGATCAGCGTGCAGCCCGTAGGCGATGAATCGCAAGCCAAGTCCGAGCAGTCGAATCTGGATGACGGAATCGAAAGCAATTACAAAGCCGCGCTGGTTGCGACCCGACTGAACAAGCAGTCGATTCACTACGACGCGAAAAACGGAGTGTTAACTTTGAAAGGGAGTGTGAAGACGCCCCAGCAGAAAACCGAGGCTGAACAACTGGCTTCGAAGATTCAGAACGTACAGCAGGTGGTCAATCAGATCGAAGTAAATCGGTAGATCGAACATTTGCAAAGGTCCCACTCAAGCCAGACGCGCTTGAGTGGGCCATCACTCGGTTGCAAATGCCGAACGGATCCCGACGCGAGGAAGCTACAATCCAGCAGTCCGATGGCGAATGCCCATAATCCGGAATTCAACTAGCTCATCCGGTGTCGGATGAGGATACCCCGCCTTCTTCACAGCCTCGATAAATCCCGGATCGACATGATGAATTCGGAAGTTGACCAGGTCTTGTGCCGAGAGATTCTTGTACCCTTCTTTGGCCAGATCTTCGATTTGGCTGGCGTTCACATTGAAGATGCGGAACTGAACCAGTTGGTCCGCATCGAGTTTCTCAAAGCCAAGCTTGCCCATTTCTTGAATGTAGTCAGGCGTCACATTGTGAATCCGGAAGGCGATCAGCTGATCCACGTTCAGCCCTGCATATCCTAGGCGGGACATTTCCGAGGCAAATTCGGGAGTTACGTGGTGAATCCGCATCTCGGTCATTTTCTCGAGAGAGATTCCGGGAAAGGATGTGCGCATCTGCTGAACGTATTCCGGCGTGACGTTAAAAATTCGGTACTGCACCAGTTTGTCGAGTTCGAGAGAGGTGACGCCCACGGCTTTAAGCCCGTTGAATTGCTCGCGATTGACGTTGAAGATGCGGGCTTCGATAACTTTATCGAGGTTGGGATGGAAGCCCAAGGAATGCAGTTCCTCGACGTATGCGCGGGTAACGTTGATGCAAGCCAGCGTGAAGGCCTTCTCGGCAGCGTCGGGATATCCCATCTGCTTCATGGCAGAGAGAAACTCCTGGTTGGCGGTGAAGGTGAATTCGCCGTAACCGACGCCCTCATTGAAGGTGCCCTCGAACTGCATGGAACCCGCTTCCCGCACCAGGGTGAACTTCACCGGCGTGTGTTTGCCATGGATAGCTGCGGGATCGAGCCCCTGGAGTTCTGACGGGCTCAGAGGATGGCCCATCGAGCCGAGATCCTTCGAACAGGTCAAGCGAAACTGAAGCTTTCCAGACTGGTCGTCGGAGAGTTCGGCGGTCCAGGTGCCGCGATTCGCGCTGCACTGTGCGACGCCGGCAACGGTCAATGCACTCAGGAATAGATACAGGCCTGCAGACTTGTAGGCAATTCTCATCGCATTCTCCTACGCGCAAGATGACGGTTAGACGCACGCAAGAGCTGAGGGTCAACAAGAGTTGGCGGGGCTGTCCAAGAATTTCCGGAAGGGCTTTCTCGCCTTCCCGCGGACAACCAGGATTTTTTGGCGGGAACAGCAGACTTCTAAGCTGAATTGGGACCATTCAGGAACAAAATGGCCCCAATTCTGCCCGAAATGATCTTTTCGTGTTAGCGCTCGGGCTAATTTGTGGGTTGCTCGGCGTGATCGACCACGATGACCGGCACGCGTTCGACTTGCGGCTGCAGTTTAAGGCCGAGTTGCTCCTGGACCGCGGTGATAAGAGGAGGCGCAGAATCAGTCGGGGTGGTTGGCTGATCGTCGACGAGTTTCTGAGGCGACATTGCGGCTCGCACGCGCCCCAATTCTTCCGCGTCAGGAGTCCAGCGCAGGGTGAAGTCGTAATTCCCTGTCAGCCCGGTTTTGTCCATGACAGTTCGGCCAAGGCGCCGCGAGAGTTGGGCGACGAGAATCTGCATGGGTGCACCTTTGGCGCTGATCTCCCCTATGTTCATCGTAATCATGCCCAGCTTGCCTCCATTCTGGAGTTTCACACCGCCTTCGGCGGCCACCAGTTCGTAGGCAGGAAGATCTCTGGACTCCTGGTGCAGGCTCAGTTTGAAATAGTCGGCCAGCAGTTGTTGCAGCATTTGCTGCCCAATCAATTCGCGCTGCTTTTCATTGAGTCCACGCACCTGGTCAGCGAAGGAGGCATCGACGGTCGCATTGATATCATAGCGATCAGTTTTCATCCACTCAGGCTCGCCCGTGAGCTGAGTCTCTTGGACTCGGTAGGCATTTTGAATCAGTGCGTGCAAGGAGACGTTGGTCGCCATGAAGCCTGAGTTGTCCTTCTCCTCCCCTATCCCCACTATCTTCATCATCATCTTGGTCGTCGCCAAGCCATCGTTCCCGGCCGGGTGGGGTTTGATGGTAACGCTCGCAAACTTGGGGACACTGCCCACGGACGATTCAGCCCGTGAGGGAGTCACGGCAAGAAGGCCATAAGCAATGGGCAGGACAATGACAAGGCATGCGCAGGCCCAAAGCAGGAGTTTGCGGCTGAGATTGAGTTTTCGAACCACATGGTCGGTCATGATATGAACCATCCTTTTTTTCAAATCGGCACCAGTTACGCCAGACACGCAAGTCAGAGGAGAGCTCAAGCAGAACTCGCAGACTTTCAGAATGCTCTCGGCATAGGTACGAGGCCGGCTGCCGAGTTCAAGGACAGCTTCGTCGCAGGCCCGCTCCCTTTCGTCGATGAGGCGTAACCCAATCCACCAGACAAACGGATGGAACCAAAAGATTGCTTCGACGAGCATATGCAGCGCGGCAGCGAGATTGTCGCGGCGACGCACGTGGACGAGCTCGTGGGCAATGACAGCTTCCAGATGATCGTCTTCGAGATGGTTGGAGATAGAACGCGGCCAGAGAAGGGCGGGGCGGAAGATGCCGAAGACGCCAGGTTCCAGAGAAGATCCGGAAAGTCGAAGAGTCAGCGGAGGCAGGCTACGGGTGAGATGCCCCAGCCGGCCGAGGGCTGTGAACTCACGGCCTTCCGAAAGCAGCGTCGCCTGCCGGATCATGGCGGAAACGCGGAACCAACGAACCATCCACACCGAGAGCACCACCAGGAATCCGGCCAGCCAGACCCAGGGAAGCAAAGGCAGCAGCCGCACCAAAATGGCAGAAGTAGTAGACGGGGCTCGAAGCGGAGCAGCCAGCGGCAACGATTTGGTGAACGGCTGACTGAGAACTTCCATGCTGTAGATGCCGGGGGAGGCCGAACTTGGCGCCGTTCGCCATGAAAACGCCCCACCGAGCGAGATGAGCAGCGAGAAGGGAACGAGAAACTTGAGCGAGGCAGCAAACCAGATGGAATACCGAAGGCGCGCAGAATTGGTGCGCAAAACAAAGGTAAGCAATCCTGCAACTCCGGCGACCATGGTGGATTGCCAGAGGTGATCTGCAAATGCTGAAGCGGCGGCGTGCCACATGCCGGACAACATACTCATTTCTCCTCTCTTTGCAGCTGGCGCAGCGTCTTCTCGGCATCTTTAATGTCAGCGAGAGTGAGCTTGCCCGATTCGATCAAATGGGCCATGACGGGCTGGGTGCGGCCACCAAAAAGGGCCAGCAGATCGTCAATAAGCTTGCGCTGTGCATGGTCGCGAGAGATGGCGGCCTCGAAGATGTGAAAATTTCCCACCTTCTTGACCCGGCGCAAGGCGTTCTTCCCTTCCAGGCGATATACCGTGGTTTGGATTGTGGTGTACGCCGGGCGCTTGCTCTCGGGGAAACTCTCCTGAATGTCGCGGATGGAGGCGGTCCCGCGGCTCCAGAGTACGTCCATGATCTTGAGTTCCAGTTTGGTTAGCTTTGGCCGGTCCATGCTCGTCTCCTATGGACGTATGTATTTCTACTACACTCGTAGTAGATAAAGCAAGATATTTTTTAAAGGTTCCATTTGGGTCGGAGAGGGTATCTTCACCGCAGGCCTTGGAGAGCCTGCGTCCATAACAAACAGGTGTGGGGAGTGCCCGCCATCAGAGGAAGGAGCCATGAAACTTAACAATCGCTGGATGATCGCGGCCCTGTTGTGTGCGATGAACCTGGTTTTGCCCGCCCAAGGGAAACGAAAGATCATTATTGATCAGGATGGGGCCGGACCGGGAGGAACCGACCAACAGGCAATTTTGCTGTTGCTCCAATCGCCAGAGACCGAGGTCCTGGGGGTAACGCTTGTGACCGGCGACGCGTGGCTGAAGGAAGAAATGGCCCACACCCTGCGCACTCTTGAAATTGTGGGCCGAACCGACATCCCGGTCTTTCGCGGAGCGGAGCTTCCGCTGATACGGCGAAAGCAGGACACCGAGCTGTGGGAACAGCGATACGGAACCTTCACGTGGCTGGGTGCGTGGACGCCGGGACGCTACCATGCGGCGGACAAACTTGGCGACATGCCGGAAGGCATGCCGTCGACCAAGGCGGCGGATGAAGACGCCTCGCATTTTCTGGTCCGAATGGTGCACCAATACCCAAATGAGGTCACCATCTACGAAGGTGGGCCCATGACAAACCTGGCGCTTGCCATCTCGATTGATCCGGAGTTTGCGGGACTCGCGAAGGAACTGGTGTTCATGGGGGGCTCGGTTCATCCGCAGACGAGCGATCCCGAGTTCGCCCAGAATCCGCACCACGAGTTCAACCTGTGGTTCGATCCCGAGGCGGCTCACATTGTCTTGCGTGCACCGTGGAAGAAGATTGCGTGTACCACCGTGGATATTTCCTTGAAGACGCAGTTGACTGCCGAGCTACTCGACCGTCTGAGGAAGAGCGACGCCCCGGCAGCTAAGTATGCGGGGACCTACACGAAGCTGCGCGGCTTCGACTACCTTTGGGATGAGTTGGCTGCCCTGGCATGGCTCGACCCGAGTTTGATCACGAAAAAAGAAACTCGCTACATGGATGTGGACTTGGATCGTGGTGCAGGCTACGGGAATACCCTAACCTGGAGCGAAAAGGATAGGCCGAGAACTCGAGCAGGAACGGTTGAGATTCAGGGCGATTACGATCGCGAGAAGTTCTACAAAATGTTTGTGGATTTGTTGAGCACTCCGCGGCCCCACAACTGACCAGGTCGTCGTCCTCCATGAATCTCCGGGCTCGAATGCCCTACCGAACCAGCCAATCAGCGGTGGCGCAGAAAGAAGAACATCACGCCTGCCAAAATTGCCAGAACCAGCAGGATGCGGAGGAATTTGCCTCCGCCTTCGCTGACCGGCGTGATTGGCGAAGAGTCCATGGCGGCGTGGGAAGCGCCGAAGGCGGCCTCGGAGTTGGATGGGATGTCACGGGAGTTGCCGGAGCTCAGGGCAGACACCGGCGGAGAACCCTGTTGCCCATGGGCAAACAACTGCGAAAGAGAACCGAATTCCGTAGGATTCGCGTCGTGTTTCGTGGTGATCGTGAAACCCGAGGTCCTGTTGATGAAGACCTTAACGTCACCCGAGGCGAGTTGGGCACTTAGAGCCTCCGGGGCTTCCGGGAGCATGTGCTTGCCGACAAAAGAAATCAGCTTCTCAGCGAAGTGGCTTTCGACTTGGCCGTGGTTGGCGGCATGGAAGGGGCCGGCAGCCGGGTCCGAAGAATGAATATCGAAAGTGCCGTCAGGCTGCTTCTCGACGTGAAAAGCGAACTTCAGCTCGCTTGTGGGTGAGGGAAGTTGCAAGCCAGGAAAATCGGCGCCCAGGCCAGCGAGAATTGTGGACTGAATTTTGTGCTGGAGATCTTCGCGAGTAGCGGCTTCGATCGCTGGAATGTTGGGATCGCTGGCGCGAGCGATGAATCCACCTTCGGGTTTCGGCTCGATACGATAGACGTATTTCGAAACCAAGTGCTTGATTTCCATGGGCGGATTGTATCTCGCAGACGCTCTCCCGCAAAGATCTCTCCTGGCACGGGGAACGATCAACTCTAGCGAATCAATTTGCTGGTGGGCATTCCGCGTTGGCATGCGGGCGGGCGAACACCGGAACTGCCCTCTGAGATCAGAAGGAAAGCGAAGATCGCGGCTAATACCGCCAGGCCACCCCATAGGAGCGCTGTGCTGAAGGTACCGAAGATCGAATGAAGGACGAAATGTTCCATGACGAAGTGGCGCGCAACAGGGCGGGGCTCGGAACGCCTTACCGTCCGAGGATGCGTGCGTTGAAATCAGCTTTGCATGGGTGGCGATCCCTCTCAAATTACGCCAGTCACTCAACGGGATTACTGTCTAGTGGAAAACCGATAAATCAAGCGTGCCATTGTTGATATCCCTAGCGGCTTCGAGGAGATGCTCCGCTCGGCCCAGGTCGCGCCAGTAGTAGTCATCGGCGCGAAAGGCAAGAATCTTCTGTCCCGATCCGGCCAGACGAAGATAAGTATGGATGATTGAGAAGACACCCGTCTCAGTCATGAGCTTCAACAGCCGCGGCGAAATCGCCTGGATACCGCAAAACGCCAAGGCCTCGGGATTGCCCACAGGCCGTACGAGCTCCGTTTCGGGTGCGGCGTTATCCTTCGCGATCCGCCGGCCGACCAGCTCGGACCCTTGATCGAAGAGCAGATAGCGCGAGCTGCTGCGATTGCGCACCGCGAGAACAGCGAGGGCGTCATCCTGGTGAAGAATGCGTAGCATTTCGCCGAGATCGATGGTGCTGAGCACATCCACGTTGTGCAAAAGAAACGGCCGCTCGGCTGCGTCCCGCAAAAAGAAGTTGGCCGCTTTCTTCAGGCCACCGCCGGTATCAAGCAGTTGGTCTTCGCGCGAGATCTCGATGTGCATTCCGAAATTGTTGTTGGCGGCAAGATAGCGGGTTAGTACGTCCGCGAAATGGTGCACGTTGATGATCACCTCGCTTACTCCGATCGCGCGCAGGCGAGAAAGCGCGATCTCGAGCAGGGTGCGGCCGTTGATCTCGACCAGAGCTTTGGGTCGGTCATTGGTGAGCGGTCGAAGACGGGTGCCGAGGCCCGCGGCCAGAATCATGGCCTTCATCGCGGGCGTTTCTCCTGTTCGGTGTGGCGGACATCAACCCGAACCCCATTGTTTGCACGAAGGTGTTTCGCAAGTTGCTCTGCGAGATAGACGGAGCGATGCTGGCCACCGGTGCAGCCGAAGGAAACCATCAGGTTCGAAAACCCGCGCCGCCGGTACTCATTCACACTACTGTCCACCAGGGCGTAAACGTTCGCCAGGTAACGGTGGACGCTCTCCTGCTGGTTGAGATATTCCGCGACCGGCGCATCCATCCCGGTGAGAGCCTTGAAGCGCTCTTCCCTGCCCGGATTGGGAAGGCTGCGTCCGTCAAAAACAAAGCCGCCTCCGTTGCCACTTTCGTCCCTGGGAATGCCGTCACGATGGAAAGAGAAGCTGAAGATTTTGACCGTCAGTGGAGAGGATGCGCTCGCGGCCTCTTGGTCGTGTTTTTCCCCGCCCAGTTGCTGAAGTTTCTCCGAGCCGAGCATCGCGCGAAAGCAGTCCGTGAGAGTGGGCAATTGCACGGAAAGTTCTACGTTGTGCAAGAGCCAACGGATGTTCTTCAGGGCATACGGAACGCTTTGCAGGAAGTGAGGTTTGCGCTCGTAGAATCCGCGGAAACCGTAGGCGCCGAGCGCTTGCATGATACGCACATAGACATAGGCGTAGTAGTGCTCGAAGAAGGCGGTGCGATCAAGCGGAAGATAATTCCCGAGCGAATCGAGGTAGTGGTCGAGCAACTGCTGCCGAAGGGCGGGTGGCAGATCGGCTTTGGCGTCATAAAGGATCGAGGCAACGTCGTACTGCAATGCGCCTCTGCGCCCTCCCTGATAATCCACAAAGAAGGGGCGGCCGTCGCGGAGCATGACGTTACGCGACTGAAAATCGCGGTATAGGAAGTAATCGTGGGGCGCGCTGAGCAGGAACTTGGTGAGGCGTGTGAAATCCTGCTCCAGTGCCTGCTCATTGAACGGGATGCCCGCCAAACGCAAGAAATAGTACTTGAAATAATTCAAGTCCCAGGTGATCGACTGACGATCGAAGCTGGAGCGCGGATAACAGACTTTGTAATTCAAGTCACGGCCCGCGACCACCTGGAAGCGAGGCAGGAACTCAATCGCCTTTCGATAGGCATCCGCCACGGCAGGTGCGATGGTTTTGCCGCTGCGATGAGCGGAGAGAAAGTCGAACAAGGTGGTGTCACCCAGATCTTCTTCGAGGTAAGCGTTGTGCGCGAGATCGTCGGCATAGATTTCCGGAACCGGCAAATCATGCCTTCGAAAGTGGCGCGAGAACTCCAGAAATGCAACGTTCTCTTCCCGGACGTTATAGAGAATTCCAATGGCCCGGGCACTTTCCCCGTGAAGACGTACGATGCGCCGCCCGGAAGCGCCGAGGTCGCCTTGCAACGGCTGAACACGCAGTACCGGCGCTTGAAAATGCTTCTCGAAAAGTTGCGTGAGGACGTCCATCAGTCTAAGGACAAAGATAACACCCGAAAGGCCCGCTCCGAATTACCCGTGGCGAACCGCGCGAACTACAGTGCTCGAAGGCCTTGGAGCAGCGATCGCAAGGCATCGATCGCGAGTTGGGCCGCGTGGCTGGAGGCGGGGGGAACGCCTCCGACAGCGCGCAGAATGTCATCGCGGGTCAGGGATGATGCGTCGCCAGGAGTCTTACCGCGAACCAGTTCCGTGAGTGCCGAACCGCAGGCGATCGAGGGAACGCAACCTTTCGCCTGAAACCGGATTTCCGTGATGGTGTTGTCGTGCAAAATCGCAGTCAGTTTGAGTATGTCTCCGCAGGCGGGATTCTCAAGTTGTGCCGTAGCGTGAGCCCCGTCCAGCACGCCCGCGTTGCGCGGGTGCTCGAAATGATCAAGCAGGCGGGGAGAATACACGGCAGTATTCTAATCTGCCACACAGGGCGGTCGCTGGAGGGACCGGTTTCGGCACAGCTTCATCCCTGCAAGCAACAGATTCGAATTCACGGAAATTCCCTGTCGCTAGATTCACGGAGAGAGTGCTCCCCCCAGCAAGGTTTGTCATACTACAGGGATGGAAAGCCCGCGGACTCCCCGTCAGATTGTGTCGCTGCAGCCAAGCGTGACCGTCATTCTCGACGAGTTAGGCAAGCTCGACTTGTTGGCGGGGTGCACGAAGTATTGCGTGGCGGTTTGTCCCGAGGTCCAGAAACGAAACATTTCCATCGTTGCCGATTCCTGGACGGCACAAGCTGAACAGATCCGGCGGATCCAGCCAGATCTTGTAATCGCATCGGTTCCTTACCAGGAGAAGTCTCTCTCGGAAATTCTGAAAATAGGGGTCCCGGTGCTGGCCCTGTCGCCGAAGAACCTTGCCGATATCTATTCCGATATCTGCATCCTCTCGAGAGTAGTGGAGGCGCAAGAAGAAGGTGGGAAACTGGTCCGTCGCATGCAGGAGGAGATCGATCAAATGCAGCGGCGCACCGCCGGCCTTTCCCGCCCGCGAGTGTTCTGTGAGGAGTGGGGAAAACCGTTGATCGCATCACAGCCCTGGGTCGCGGAATTGGTGGAGGCAGCCGGAGGAACATTTATCGGAACACCGGGCGCGCAGATCGATCCCTCTACGGTTTCGCAGGCAGCACCCGACGTCCTGATTGCGGCTTGGTGTGGCGCAGGCGACCGCGTCCCGCTCGAGAAAGTCGCCGGATCGCGCGGATGGCAGGACCTGCCGGCAGTGAAAGCAGGTCGGGTCTACTGCATACGAGACGAGTATCTCAATACGCCCGCCTCAACCCTGCTCCAGGGCTTGCGAGCGTTGGCGGCTGCCATTCATCCGAAGTGCTTTCCACAAGTCGAAGGGTTACGATGCATGAAACGCATTTGAGTAACGTTGTCATTGAGTCCTGGAGCTCGAGGTGGGTTGATAAGCATCCCGAACATGGTCTCCGCCGGCGGTTCCATTCCTCAATTGTCAGGGGCGATACGATCTTCTATGAAACGCGTTGTGGCAGCACTTATCTGGAAAAACGGGAAAATTCTGATCTGCCAACGCACGCGGCACCAGGCCATGCCGCTAAAGTGGGAGTTCCCTGGGGGAAAAATCGAAGAGGGCGAGCAGCCGCGGGATGCCCTCCGGCGCGAACTGGATGAAGAACTGGGTATTGCGGCGGTCGTCAACGACGAAGTTGTGCGCATTCAGCACAAGTACCCCGGCGGAAATTCAGTCGAGCTGCGGTTTTTCCAGGTGTACGAATACTCAGGCGAGCTCGAGAACCGCATTTTTCGGGAGATTGTCTGGGCCGATCCGAAAGATCTGCCAACTTACGATTTCCTTGAAGCGGACTTGACGCTGGTACGGGAGTTGGCACAGGGAAAGCTTCGTTAACTTCAGTCAGCGATGCTTCGGTGAAGGCGACTTTAGGAACCCCCAAGCTTCCAAGGGAAATGAAGAAGACTCGGAACCAGTCCCCAGCCCTGGTTTGAGCTACTCGCCCGCGGGGTCAGCGAGGCTGGGGCGCCGCTTCAGCGTGGGGCGATTAGGGCTCTGAATTTTGAGACCGCCTTGCATCTTGTTTAAGTGATCTTTGACGTCTTGAAACTCTGAGGAATCCAGTTTGTATTCCGCCTCTGCAGGAAGCAGGGTCGCGATTTCCTTCTGGGTTTTGAGAATGCGATCGGGCGTTTGTGGGTGGGTGCGGAAGGCTTTGGCAACCGCACTCTCATGCCGGCCTTCCATGGCTTTCACTTTCTCAAAAAAGGATGTCAACGCCTGTGGATCGTAGCCGGCCTTGTACATATATTGCACGCCCAAAAAATCCGCTTCCGCCTCAAATTTGCGGGAGAAGCTGAAAAAAGTCAGCGGGGTCGCGATGGTCAACCCCTCGTAGGCGGCATAGCCAATCGGCCCTCCCACCAACATGAAAGGCAAAGATGCCATGTTCATCAGCTGTCCGCGGGTGCGGCTGCGCGCCGCGTGGCAGGCGGCCACGTGCGCGATTTCGTGTGCCATCACTCCAGCGAGCTCAGCCTCGTTGTCGGCGGCAAGGATGAGTCCGGTATCGACGTAGAAAAAGCCGCCGGGAAGAGCGAAGGCATTTACATCGTCCGACTCAATCACCTTGATGTTGAACGGGACTTGCGAGTCGGAATTGCGGACAAGGTTTTGACCGATACGGTTGACGTACTCGACAATTGCTTGATCCTTCACCAGCTTCGAGGTCGATTCGATCCGGGCCGAGTACTCTTTGCCCATAGCCATCTGGCGATCGAGGCTATACCAGTTACCAAGACCGCGTCCGCAGCCGAGGTTGCGATTACCAATGGCGCTGATGTCCCGGATGCTGCCGTTGCGGGCGGTGAGTTTCGCCGGCGGCCGAGGGTCAGGAGCAGTCTGGTTTGGCGCGGCGGAATGCGTTTGAGAAAGGCAGAACGCCGTGGTCAAGCAATACGCGACCAGGTAGAAACGGAGCACCATGTTTGCTCCTTGGGGGAAGAACCAAGTTGGCAAGCACGTTACTCCAGGACTCAGGAGAACGCAAGATGAATCTCGTCGAGGCCGTCCGACCCTCCCCGCAGCTAGAGCGGGCCTCCGGTTGGCATCAGGTCAATTTCCTCGACGGTGGCTTCAGGAGGGAGTTTCAGGGCGGCAACAATGGCTTGGGCCACGGTTTCGGCACGCATCATCTTGGAGCGGGGCGCTTCGGGCCAAAGGGTGTCCCAAATAGGGGTATCGGTGGAACCGGGGAGTGCCGCGATGACGCGGATGCCTTGTGAGCGGAGCTCTTCCCGAAGGGCATTGGTCAGTCCCAGGGCCCCGAATTTGGAGGCCGTATAGGCGGCCAGATTGGGGAAGGCCCGTTTCGAGGACATCGACAAGACGTTGACGATCGAGGACCCGCGCGACATCAAGGGGAGGGCGGATCGAGTGACGAGGAACGTGCCGGTCAGGTTGGTGGCTAGGACCTGGTTCCATTCTTGGGTTTCTAGTTCGACGATGGACCGAAAAGGATGCGCGATTCCGGCGCTATTGATCAGGATGTCGAGGTGCGAAAACCTCTTGCAAACGGCGGCAAACATGGAAGCGACGCTTTTCTCGTCGCGGACATCGCAGGAAAGAGCTCGGACCGGGATTTGCTTGCGAGAGAGCTCGGACTCGGCCTCAGACAGGCGCTTGCGATCGCGGGCACAAAGGATCAGGCCGCATCCTTCGGCGGCAAGCGATTGGGCCAAGGCCAAGCCTATCCCCTGAGTCGCGCCGGTGATCAGGGCAAGTTTGCCGTGGAGAGAGGTCGCGCCAGGCCCCGCATCGGAAGGAATAACCGGACGGCGAGTAGATTTCTTCATTCGCGAAAACGATTCTAGACGCAAACGCTAACTTGCCCCAAGTCCGGATGTGCCACTCCCGGAGAGCAAAGCAGCTCGCTCAGGCCTCTCCCCGCTCTCAGAAAAGCGAGATTTCGAGATGGGGCACGTCTACAACAGAACAGGGAAAAGACGAGCAATGGTCACGGGCCATTAGGACGTTGTCGGATGAGGGACAGGAACTCCTGCCGGGTTTCCTGCTCGTCGCGGAAGCAGCCGAGCATGGAGGATGTCACCGCCGCCGAGTGCTGCTTTTCGACGCCGCGCATCATCATGCAGAGATGTCGGGCTTCGATGACCACGCCAACGCCTTGCGGCTGGATGACTTTTTGAATGGTTTCAGCGATCTGAGTGGTCAAGCGCTCCTGAATCTGCAGGCGGCGCGAAAACGTCTCGATTAGGCGCGGGATTTTGCTGAGTCCGATGACTTTGCCGTTCGGAATGTAAGCGACATGCACTTTGCCGAAAAACGGCAACATGTGGTGCTCGCATAGGCTGAACATCTCGACATCTTTGACAATCACCATTTCGTCATAGCTGACGGTGAACAAGGCGTTCTTCAATAGTGACTCGGGGTCTTCGTTGTACCCCTTGGTGAGGAACTGGAAAGCTTTGTGTACACGGCTAGGTGTGTTGAGCAGACCTTCGCGGCTTGGATCCTCGCCCAGGCGGACCAGGATCTCCTTCATCAGATCCTCGAATGAGGCTGAGGTTAACGTCATGGTCTCAAGTGTTGGCTTCATTGGCAAAAAAACAAAACCTTGAAACATCGGATCGATCAATGGAACTTCCCTGAGGGCTTCTTCAGGCCGGCTCGCAATGATTCAATCACTCAATGATTTCAATGCTTTAGCTTCCTCGGTACTCGAACGAGTTCATCATGGTCTCTTCCAGCCGTACACCTTCCAGATGCGCCTGGCGAAATTCGCGCTTCAGAATATCGTAGATCAGGGTGCAGAGATTTTCCGTCGTAGGCACGGAGGAAGCAAACTCCTGCTGCATATTTAGATTTTCCAGGTCGAATCTGGTTACAACGTTGCGCTGCACGCATTCGTCGAGATCGCCTAAATTGCAGACCATTCCGTTTTCGTCCACCTGTCCACTCAGGGTCACTTCCAAAATGTAGTTATGCCCGTGGCCGTGCGGGTTGTTGCATTTGCCGTAAGTGGCACGGTTCTCAGCATCAGACATCTGGCGGTTGTGGAGACGATGCGATGCGGAGAAGCGGTAACGACGATTAAGATAAGCCTTCATGCTGGTGGTCTCGTCGGCTTCATTCGAGGCGTAGAATCATCCGGATTATTGAAAAACCGTCGGGTTACACATCTCAAGGATTCGCCACTCCTTGTTTCCACCATTCCCATGCTTCATTTTTCTCCATAAAAATCGACGAATAAATCGTGGTTTTCATACACCCGGACCCGGTGGAGTTTCGCGTTGCTCAGCTTCGGTGCAAGGCGCTGCCAGATGATGATGGCCAGGTTCTCCGTGGTCGGAATGCGCGTCGAGAATTCTGGCACCTCTTTATTGAGGAAGCGGTGGTCCATTGCGTCCAGGACCTCGCGACTCATGATCTCCTTGAGCTGCTTGAGATCAACCACAAAACCCGACCGCGGATCGATTTCACCTTTCACAGTTACCTCGAGGAGGTAGTTATGACCGTGTCCGTTGGGGTTGTTGCACTTTCCGAACAGGCGCTGGTTCTCCTCCGGGGACAGATCCGGGTTGTGATAATAGTGTGAGGCGGCGAATTCAGCTTTGCGGGTAAGGTAGAGCAAGCGTTCTAGTTCCCTTCCGAAACCAACCTGTCATTTTAAAGAGAAGCCGGCGTGTCCTGGGCTTAGAGCCTGAATGTAAGGCGCTCGGTTTCATTGGTGTGACGGCGATAAAAAAGCTGCAGAAAAGCTGAAACTAAAACTCCAATGATGGCAGCTGCGGCAATCACGTACCAAAGCGCTGGAATTGCTAAAAGGAAAACCAAAGCGCTTCCGACCGCGAAAACCAGGCCGGGAACGTTGGAGCCAACGGGTAGCTCGTGCATGGTCAGGCCGCGATGCGGGTAGTCATCCCCGGAAACATGGGAGGTACGCATAACAACATTGTACGCGCCGAAGAAGACAACGTGCCTGGAAAACCGAGGGAAACGGCTCAGCACGGGATCGAAATTCATGCGGCCCGTAAGTGTTTAGTAGAAGATCAACACCACCCAATAGGCGCCACTTGGATACTTCTGGGTGCGAGCGTAGCAGGTGCCGGCGGAATAGGTCTTGAGGCCGCGCTGGGCGATCACTTTCGAGATGTTTGCCGGCAGCTTGTCCGGAGTCATGCTGGTGTATTTGAGCTGGTAGCCTCCTCCGGCAGGAGGGGCGGCCGCGCTGAGCGAGTCGGCTTGGGCCATGGCGCAAGCACTGGCTTCGGTATTGCGGTTACTTACCCGCGCCAAACCAGGCATATGCGCCTGCGCGCGCAATCGTTCTACGCTTTCTTCAACCAGCTCTTGCGCCTTCTGAACTGAGACGGCTGCGATACCGTCTCCGAAGTCCTGCGCGACGAACAGCCGCGCGCCTTTGCGGACTACCCCTATTCCCGCCACGTTGAAATTAGGGCTGAGCAAGTTATCGCGGTGCGGGGGAGAAGCCATAAGAGCATGGTGAACCCGGCCGGCGTCGGCGGCAGTGGCGACGTTTTCGCCCGCCCGGTCGAGATGGAGCGCGGAGTTCGCCAGGATGCGGTCGGTGAGGGATGGCTCACCGGCAAACTGATGGGAAAGCTGCTCTTGTTCGGCCATTTTGGTGGCATGAGCCCGAGCTGCGCGAACCAGGCCGTCATCCATTTTGAGCGGTGGCAGCCCGGCGCGGGCGCGATCGGCATTGGCCAGATCCAGTAATTGGCGCTCGGCCTCCACCTCGAAAATTGGGGCGGAATCGGGCGCGACTTGCTGCCAGGAACTCTGGGGAGCCGTATCAGGAGCTGCAGCCTTCGGCAAGGCTGCGCCAGCAGCCAAGTGAAGGGAAATCGCCGTGATGAGGGGCCAGAACATTGCGCTTGTGAGTAGCTGAAATGACCGCCCAGCCGCCGTCACTTCAGACGCTCCTGCCTACGTTCCAGATGCCCCCGGGAGAAACCGCTTTGCTTCAAAAAGAATAGTCTCTACAATCGGCCTAATCACGATTACACCGGAGATATTACCGATTGGCCTCTCTCCTGCTGCTCGTTGGCCTGCTACTCGCCGTTAACCTCGTCCAATTGCTGTGGCTAGTCGTGTACCAACGTTCCGCGAGTACGCAAGCTGCTGTCCTGAAAGGACTTGTGGAGCGTTCCCAGGGGCTGCAACAGGCCCTCGGCCAGCAGTTTTCTTCGGCGACAGCCGAACTCGCCTCCCGTTTGGAACAGACGAAAGGCGACCTGCGGCAGGCGGTTTCTGACCGCCTGAACGGTGGCTTCGGGGAGATCCGTCACGCTGTGGAAAATCAGATGACGGCGGGACGCCGAGAACAAGCGGAAAGACTCGGCGAAACCCGGTCAGAACTGACCAATTCTCTGGCTTTAACCACTGAATCGCTGAAATCGGAGTTTGCGCGGCTGAATCAGCAGACCGGCGACAGTCTGGAAGCGATTCGTGAGCGGGTCGATGCCAAGTTGCTGGCCATCACCGAGCAGGTTCAGTCGAAACTCGACCAAAACATCAAAGAAGGATTCGCGCAGTTTGAAAAAGTGCAGCAACATTTGCGCGCCGCCGAGGAACAACTGCGCGAAGTCGGGGCGCTGGGCACTCGATCAACGACCTCAACAATCTTCTAAAGCTTCCACATCTGCGCGGACAATTCGGGGAGGCTAGTCTCGAGCGCTTGCTTTCAGACTTCTTGCCGGCTCATATGTTCGAAATGCAATGCTCCGTGAATGGCGGCGGCCGCGTGGATGCCATGATCAACTTCCCAGAACGTCGGTTGCCGATCGATGCAAAGTTTCCCCGCGAGCAGATTCTTGCGCTGTTTGAAAGCAACAAGGAATCCGAACTCGAAGAAGCGCGCGTGGAGTTCGTGCGCGTCATGAAGGCAGAGACCAAGCGTATCAAGACCTACATTCAACCCGAGCACGGGACCACTGAAATCGCCCTGATGTATCTGCCGAGCGAAACGCTGTATATGGAGGCGATCCGCAACCGCGAATTAGCCGATTGGCTCAACTTGCAGCACGTCTTCCCGGTTTCGCCCAACACGCTTCTGATGACGCTGCAAACCATTGCGCTCGTGCACAAGTGGTACGAAGTAGCCAGCCGGTTCGAGAAAAGCCGCCAGGAGCTGGCCAAAGCGCAAAAATCCTTCGATCACTTCCAGAACCAGTTCGAAAATGTCGGTAAGAACCTGAACAAGGCGCAAGAGGCGTTCGACACGGCAAGCAGACATCTTAAGACCTACCGCGGCCGCGTCAGCGCGCTCAGCGGACAAGAGCAACTCGAGCTTGATTCGGCCGGGGGCGATGCTCTGCCTCTCACCGACAAGGCCAGCGCCTGACAACTCTCGCATCGGGCCGCCGCGGGAATCGAGTCGGTGGTTCTACGGGGACCTGGGCCTAGGTTGCTTGTCTAGACTCAGAGTTTAATCATCAGCTCCCCGCACGAGGACACTCCCATCGAAATAAGTTCCGCTCTCACATCCGATTACTTATGTCACTCGGAGAGTGCACCGGCGGTTGTTATCCTGAGCTTTCAGCGTGAGGGCTAGACATGAATCGTCTCACATTTTCCATGTACCAACCGATTGGTATTGCTCTTCTTCTTTTCCTAAGCTCAGCTTCTGCTTCTGCACAACGGAAAACCACCAGTGCGCCGTCTTCCGAGCAAAGGAGTGAGCTCGGCAAATATCCGCTGAACGACTTTGGCCAACTCTTTACTCGATGGCAGAAAGAGGTCGAGCTTCCTGCACCTCGGAAGGAAAGCCGTCTACTGCCTCTTTTGCCGCCGTCCACAGTTTTCTACGCCGCCATTCCCAACTATGGCGATGCCGCCAAACAAGCGCTGAAGATCTTTCGCGAGGAGCGGGAATCGCGTCCGGAGCTACGAAAGTGGTGGCGAAGTCCCGAAATAGCAAAGAATGGCCCGCAAGTGGAGATGGCGGTCGATGCCATCAGCAACCTCGCTCAATACCTGGGAGACGAGATTGTCGCCGTGGCGTCATTGAACGGATCGAAATCGCCGAGTGTCGTGTTGCTGGCCGAGGTCCGCAAGCCCGGACTGAAGGAAGCTCTGGACTTCGCAGCTCAACTAGCGTCGGCCGGTTCAAAGCCAGCGGTGCGGATCCTCGACAAATCCGGACTCGCGGGTGCAAGCGAATCGACGCCCCGCCAATTCACGGTCTTGGTAAGACCGGATTTCGTGATTGCCGCTCCGGACTTAGAGACGGTACGCAATTTCAATCGCCAGCTGGACATGGGAAGGCATGACTTCGTTTCAAAGGAATTCGGACGGCGCCTCGAGCAAGGCTATGGCGACGGAGCGGCGGTGATTGCCGGGGCGGACCTCGAAGCAATCCTGAGCCAAATCCCGCTTCCCGCGCAGCAGGGGCAAATACTCCAGCAGACGGGCTTTGGAGACATGAAGTATGCCTTTTGGGTACATCGTGGCCTTCCGGGACAACCCAGCAGCGAAATGGAACTGAGTTTCACCCGTCGCCGCCGCGGCGTAGCTTCGTGGCTCGCCGCCCCTCGCGACCTCCGCAGTCTTGACTTCGCCTCACCCCAAGCGATTTTGGTCGCCAGCATCGCGCTCAAGAACCTGGGCAGCATCTTCGACGACATCCAAACGCTGGCAACCGCCATGAACCCGAATGCATTCGCACAGATGGACCAAATGCAACAGGGTCTCGGGATTAACTTGAAAGATGATCTGTTGAGCCAATTGGGAGGAGAGATCACCTTAGAGGTCGACGATATCGAAAAAGATCAGCCGGCCTGGAAAGCAGTTCTCGAGGTGAACGACGCGGCGCGCATCGAGCAGACATTCACCAAACTGCTCGCTGTCGTTCCGCTCCAGGCGCAGGAATCGAAAGAGGGTGGCATCACCTTCCACAGCCTGACAGTGCCATCGCCCGCCAAGCCAGTCGAAATCGGATATGCATTCGCAGATGGCTTCCTGGTCATTGCCTCGAGTGACGCGGCGGTTCGGGAATCGGTTCGCCTGCATCGCAGCGGTGGATCTTTGGCGAAGTCGAGCGCTTTTCTGGCAGCGCTGCCTCCCGGACATTCGACCCAAGCCTCCGCGCTGTATTACCAGGATCCGCTCAGACTGATGGGAACGCAGTTATCACGCTTGTCACCCGAACTCGGCAACTCGCTGTTTAAGGGAACGGTTAGCAGTCCCGCGCTGACGTGTGCCTACGCGGATGAGACGACCATTCGCGGTGCCAGCATGAGCCAAGCATTCGATGCCAGCACCATATTGATCGCGGCCGCCGTGGCCATCCCGAACCTGTTGCGCGCCAAGAACTCTGCCGATGAAGCGTCGGCGGTTAGCACCATGCGAACCATCATTACCGCGCAGTTAGCCTACTCGAACGCCTATCCGGCGCGAGGATACGCCCGCGACTTAGCCTCGTTGGGAGTGGACCCGAACGACCCAGGCGTCTACACCCCGAAACATGCGGGCCTGCTTGACATGGCGCTGGCCAAACCGGAGTGCAAGGTGGGAACGTGGTGCGAAAAATCAGGATATAACTTCACCTTCGGACAGGCGTGTCCGAGACTGCTCTGTCAGGAGTTTGTAGCGATTGCAACCCCGGTATCGACCAGTACCGGCGGCAAAACTTTCTGCGCAACCTCGGAAGGAGTCATTCGCTACAGTGTCATGCACCCCTTCGGTCCTTCCATTACTGCCAGAGAGTGCAAGCAGTGGCAACCGCTCGAGTAGGCCTCTTAAACGCGGAGTAGGGATAACGGCAGTAATCCCGGAAGGGCTATCTCTCGCGTCGTTGTTTGGACTTCCGCGTTGCTTTTGCGCCTGGGAGTGGGTTTTGAGAACGGCGTTTCTTTCCTGGGATTCTCCCGATTCTCGGATCGCCCGCGATCACCAGCTCACAGGCACGCATTGCGGACTCTTCGAAGTCCGGAGCGTCGATTGGCAACAGTTGCCAGTTCGTGACCGGCTCCCCGAGTAGCTCGATCGACCGCATGTTGGGGAAATCCCCCTCGAGGCTCGAGTGGTGCTCGCGGGTGGTTGCCATCCAAACCCCGTTGTCGCGCTCGTAACTGGCTTTCTGGCGCAGGATCAAGACAATCTTCTCCCCGACATAGATGGCAGTGCATCCGAACATTGGCCGAGTCCAGGGCGACACCGGTGCGAGGGTCTCGAGAACGAACTCGTGCGGAACCGAGCTTCTGGGCTTACTTGTAGGAATGTCATCGAGACGAGAGGGCTTTCTCGGGATTTTTCGCCGCCCAGGCATGGCGTCAAGCATACAACGCCAGCGACTACTGAATGGTTGATCTGAGGTTCGCCCTCACCGAACTCGCCCCGTCCAGAAGATCGGCCGCACCATACTTCTCTACCGTCAACTACAAACCCAACGGGACCAGCGCTTTCAGGCGGAACCGCTCGGGCTTGCGCCTTTGGTCCCTCGGTAAGACCGGGGAGGTCACTCGCCGGTGAATTGCCCCTGTTTGCCGATTTCAGGAGGCAGGCCAAGGTCAAGACGGGTAACGTGCAGTCATGACGGAGAGGAGAACGGCAATGGCAAGCAATCGGCAAAGCCCACTGTGGAACCAGGACGCAATCATGGCGGCAGGGTTGGCCTTCGCGGGAATGACAGTGCTGCAGAGTACACTGTTGCGGGACAGCCGGTTGGGCGCGTGGCGGGCTGCATGTGTCGAACTATTCGGCCATTTCGTGAACTGGCACGCGTTTGCGTGGTGGTGGGGAGCAATCCTGATTGTGGCCGGCGTCGTGATATGGTGGCGCAGTGTTAGGCAGAACCGGCGCAGGCCATCGGTGGCATCAGAGGTACCAATGGGAGGCTCAAGATGAGCTGCTTCGATAACAACGGGAAGCCAGATCGGGGCCCGGTGATCGGCGGCGTGGTCTTCATCGTGGTCGGAACCGTACTGTTGCTGCAAATGCTAGGTTATCTGCCGGCGAGTTTCGCTTTCCATTTCTGGCCGACGATTTTCATCGTCATCGGTATCGTAAAGCTTGCCTATGCGGGCGGACGTGCACTCGGCGCCATCTTGATCGCCGTCGGAGTGCTCCTGCAACTGCAAATGTCAGGAATCCTGCACGTCGAGTTCTGGCAATTGTGGCCCGCGATTTTCATCATCGTGGGAATCGTCATGCTCTGGCAGGCCCTGACGGGCGAGCGAGTTCCCTCCACTGAGAATCCGCAATTTGACTCCGTTTACGTATTTGGCGGCGGCGAAAGGCAGATCAATAGCAAGAATTTCAAAGGCGGCAACCTATTTGCCATCTTCGGAGGCTACAAGGTTGATTTTCGGCACGCCGATCTCGATGGCGACAAGGCGGTGATCGATGCCAGCGCGGTGTTTGGCGGCGGAGAAATCATCGTCCCTGAGCACTGGATGATTTCCGTACAAGGGATAGCCGTTTTCGGTGCGTATCAGGATAAGACGCGTCACTTCCAGCCTGATCCCTCGAAACCAACGAAGACGTTGGTCATCAAGGGCGTGACCGTGTTCGGAGGTGTCGAGGTAAAGAACTGAGCCGCCATGCATCCCATCACCAACAACTTCCGGCGGCTGCTGCTTTATCTTTCGGCGTGGGGGCCGGTTTCCGCGATCCTGGTGTACCTGTTTCGATCGGTCGGCGGATTAACTTGGGCATCCGCGGCAGCGCTGGCACTCCCCTTGTCGTTGTACTACGCGGTTGTGTGTTTGTCCGGGTGGTATTCCTGCCGCAACGTTCCCTTAGCGAATTCTTTGTCGTGGCTGAGGCACCTTGCGGCAGCATGCGTGGCGAGTCTTCTCTGGATCGCAGTCGCGAAACTGCTAGCGATTGCGCTCGCAAGTTCTCGGACGTTTGCCGGACTCGACCACGAAGTGGCGCGTGTAAATCCGGTCTTGTTTGGCAGCGGAGTGTTTCTATATCTGTTAGCCGTGGCGATGTATTACATCCTGCTGCAGTACGAAGCGGCGCACGAGGCGGCAAAGCGCGAACTGGAAGCCCAGGCCTTAGCCAGGGAATCAGAACTGAAAGCGCTTAAGACGCAAGTCAATCCGCACTTCATCTTCAATTGTCTGAATTCGATCAGCGCACTGACTGCGAGCGACCCGGCGACGGCGCGCGAGATGTGCATCCGGCTGGCAGAATTCCTGCGCAAGACGCTTGGTCTGGGCGAGAGGTCTCAAATTACGCTGCAAGAAGAGATGGATCTGATTCATGCCTATTTGTCAGTCGAAAAGATGCGCTTCGGTGCCCGGTTACAGCTGGAAGAGAGCATCGAGCCAAGGGCTCTTGCGTACTCGGTCCCCCCTCTGCTGCTTCAGCCTCTGGTCGAAAATGCGATTCGTCACGGGATAGCAACCCTCACCGAAGGTGGATGGATTCGGCTGGAGATCAACAACGGCACCCCGGGGCTGGTGGCGATCAAGGTAGAAAACAATTTCGATCCTGAGGCACCCCGCCGGAGTGGGGCGAGTATCGGATTGAAGAATGTCCGCCAGCGCGTGGACGCGATGTATGCCAGCCGGGCAAGCTTCGACGTGAGCGCAGAAGAAGCCCGCTTTCAGGTATCCATGCAGCTCCCGGCACAAATCGCATGAAAACAGACGCCACCATTCGCACCATCATCGTGGATGACGAGGAACTCGCGCGACAGGTGATCCGCGAGATGCTGAAGACTCATCCCGAGATCGACATTGTAGGTGAGTGTGGCAATGGTTTCGACGCGGTAAAGGCGGTTACCGAACTCAAGCCGCACCTCATGTTTCTCGACGTGCAGATGCCGAAGCTGGATGGCTTCGAGGTGCTTGAACTCATCGGTTCTGAGGTCGCGGTGATCTTTGCCACAGCCTACGATGAGCACGCCATCCGCGCCTTCGAAGTCCACGCGGTGGATTACCTGCTGAAACCCTTTCGGGCGGAAAGACTGAACCATGCGTTAGAGCGTGCGAAGGAGCGGATCGGGAAAAAGCCGGCCGCCGCGCCGGATCAACTGGCGGCGACTGCGAGGGCGGAAGAATATGCCGGGCGAATCGCCGTAAAAGATGGAACCCGTGTGCACATCTTCCCGGCCGCCAAACTCGATTATGCCGAAGCACAGGACGACTACGTCGCCCTGGCGAGCCAAGGCAAGAAATATCTCAAACAGCAAACCATCTCGAGTTTGGAAGCGTCTCTTGATCCCCGCAACTTTGTGCGCGTGCATCGCTCCTACCTGGTGAACCTGGAGCGGGTGACGAGACTGGAGCCTTATGGAAAGGATTCTCACATCGCTATCCTGAGCGACGGCAGCCGTCTGCCTGTAAGTCGCGCCGGGCTCGGTCGCTTGAAGGAGTTCTTGGGAGACAGAACCTGAGGCGTTCTCAACTCAAAGGGATTGGTAGCGTCAGGGATCGATTGTGCCCAGAGTTTGTTGCTGAGAAATCTATCAACCACTCATGGACCTCTCCAAACCGGGCCTCTAAAAAACGAGATTGCTCTCGGACAATGATCCGACCTGTCCCATCCGGGCGCTGGGGGTGACGTTCGCGGTGTGCTACATCTTTTGAGGAATGGACGCACAGCCCACCCCTCGTTCAACCTAAATGCATTCGGGGGCGTTCTCGTCCGGGAGCAAAAAAGCGCACCGCGCCACTTGCACTTTCCTCAGCACTGAAAGAAGCTGAACTGGGCCGCTCGTTCAAAGACTCCTCCGCGTCGGACGAATCGTGCGGTCCGGCAGTGTTTTTCGATCTTTTGGTGCTCGTAAACTTGCGCCTGCTGAAAATCCGTCTTTCGGCAGGTCAGCAAATTTCGTTGGGGGGGGACCCATGGCCACTGCCACCGTCCAAGTTCGTCGAACTACGTCTTATTTCCGACCCAAATATGCAGTCTTTACCGTCGTTGGGCTGATGATCGCCTACGTTATCTACCACAACGAGAGCTTCCTTTGGCATCCTCACGATCCCGTTTGGCAGCACTATGAGGGCTTCAAGTGGTATCTGTTGCCGCATGGCCTGGCTGGGGCGTGCGCAATTTTCCTCGGCCCCATGCAATTCTCCTACCGTCTCCGCCAACGGTTCACCAAGCTCCATCGTATTCTGGGTAGGTTTTATGTCGCGGGCGCGCTGATTGTTTCGCCGCTTGGCGTATACCTTCAATACTTCGACGAGCGCATTGGCGGCCCCCGATCATTCACACTCGCAGCCGCCGCGGATGCCGCGCTGCTAATGATCACTACCAGCGTAGCTTTTTTCTTCATCCGCCAGGGAAAGGTTCAGCAACACCGCCAGTGGATGACGCGAAGCTTCGCCGTTGCCATCGTATTTCTGGAGGTCCGGGTCATTACTGGGCTCGCCGGATGGGAAAACCCCGTCGCGACGGAAACCGTTGTTTGGATGTGTCTAGCCTTCGCACTCCTGGTTGGAGACATAGCTTTACAGGTTGAGGAATACCTGCGAACGCGGCCAGTCGTCAGGGCGCAAGCCACAGCACGCTGAGCAAGGGGCATTTGTGGCGACAAATCTCGTCTCTGACGATGTCGGCTGTGTCAACCACGGTGAACTCATCACAACCCTATGCAGGATGAGTCAGTTCTTAGCCGTGTTCGCTTTCTTTTGCTTGACCCACTGTTCCTTGACGATTTGGCGGGAGCGGCCTAGGGCGAGCGCCTCCTCGGGAACGTCGTCGGTGATGCAGGAGGCGGCGGCCACGTAAGAGCCCTTTCCAAGTTTGAGCGGCGCAACCAGAATTGAGTCGCTGCCGACGAAGACTCCGTCTTCGATCACGGTCGTGTACTTGTGCACGCCGTCGTAGTTGCAGGTGATGGTGCCGGCACCGATGTTCACGCCCGCGCCGATTTCAGCGTCGCCCAGATAAGTGAGGTGATTGGCCTTTGATCCGCGGCCAAGCTTTACCTTCTTGGTTTCAACGAAATTACCCACGCGCGCGCCTTCGCCAATGTCGCTGCCTGGCCGGAGGTGGGAATACGGGCCAAGTAGAGCGCCACGAGCCACGCGAGCGTTTTCCATCACGCACCCGGGGCGAACCAAGACACCGTCGCCGATCTCTGAATTCGTGATCACGGAATAGGAACGGATGCGGCAATCGGCGCCAATTTTCGTGTGTCCGAGGAGTTGGACAAAGGGCTCAATGACCGTGTCGGCTGCAGCCTCAACGTCAGAGTCGATAACGCAGGTATCTGGGTAGAAGATGGTCACCCCGGCGGCCATCAGGGAAAGTGCTTTCTCGCGCCGGAAGGTGCGATCAAGGTCGACAAGTTCGGCGCGAGTGTTGCTGCCCAAGATCTCGGATGGATTTGCGACCGGTACGACCGCGACGCGCTGCTTTGCTTTCCGCAATACCTCTGCCATGTCGGTGAGGTAATACTCGCCGTGCGCATTGGCAGTTGTAAGGCGCTCGATATTGTCAAAAAGTGCCTTCACTGAAAACGCATAGAAGCCAGAATTGATCTCCTGCAATTTTCGCTGGGCAGGGGTGCAGGATTTCTCTTCGACGACAGCCTGCACCTCATCCGTCTTTCCTTTCCGGATCACGCGTCCGTAACCGGTGGGAACATCCAGTTTCGCGCTCAAGATTGTCATCGCGGCTTTTCGCTGCAGATGAAATTCGAGCAAGCGCGAAATGGTTTCTGACCTGATGAGAGGCGCATCACCGGAAAGCACCACCACATGATCGTAGGCAGACAGGCTGGGCGCGGCACACATCAGCGCGTGCCCTGTTCCCCGCTGCGGCTCCTGACGCACAAAATTCACTCCTGCACTGCGGGTTGCTTCCCGCACGCGCTCGGCTTCGTGACCGATGATCACGTAGACGTGTTCGGGTGGAAGGACTCGGCTCGCGGCGGCAATCACATGGGCCAGCAGCGGTTTGCCGCCGACCTCGTGAAGCACCTTGGGGTGTTTTGATTTGAGCCTCGTCCCCTTCCCTGCAGCCATGATGGCAATTGCGATCGTTCCAGGTTTTCCGGAGACGCCGTCAGCCGGCGACTTGCGTTCAAATTTCTTCGTGGGCATTCGCACTCAATCTTAACGCGCGGCGAGCGTCCCCGGGCGCTTTCCCTTCCCATTCGGGAGGCAATATCCACAACCGCATACCGTAGCTAAGTTCCTGAATGGAAAGCCACTTCTTCCGTGACTCAGCGCACGCGGAATACGAGATATCAACAGATAAAAGTTGTGCAACCTTTTTCCTACTCTGGTAGGATGCGCAGCTATACAAAGGTAAGTATCTGCTTGAATATTGAGGTACTTACCTTTTTCGTGGCAGATGCTGACTGGCAAGGTAACTGCAACGAAAGTTGTATCTCCCCCCTGCCCAGTAATGGGTTCGAAGAGTCCGTAGGAGATCAAGGTGAAGCATTCGCGTGCTAGGGGCAGCAGGCGGCGGAGCCGGCCAAGAGTCGGCGGCGTTCTGATACGCAGCGTCGCGTTTCTTGGCTTAGTGGCAGCGTGCGTCGCGACATGGCGGTGGGTCGTTGAACCCCGGTCGTCGACTGCCACCCATCAAGCCGTCTCGAAACCCTCATTCACACTTCCAGGGAGCTTCGCAGCCCCGCGTGTTGAGAGTCGGAATCACCGCGTTGTGTTTCCTTATTCGGTTGTTCCCGGCGGGGTGATCTCGAGCGCCGAACTTCAGGAAATCACTGCTCACGACCCAGTAGTCGCTGAACACTACGCCGGGTTCGACTACAAGCGGGCGCGGGTGGTTGAGGTAACACAGCCAAAGCTTGTGTACCTGTCATACCGGCGTGGCGACAGGATCTTTTGGACGCGCAAGCAAGCCAGCCTTCACAAGGGTGAGAAGCTTCTTACCGACGGACGCACGACGGCACGCACCCGCTGCGGGAATCAAGTTTCAGTTCTGCCCCAGGCGAACACCGCGCCGAACGAGCCGACCATGGCTGAGCTGGACCGACCCGCTGAAATGGCCAGCGGCATGAACCGCATGCTGCCTTCCACGTTCAATTCGGATCTCATGGTGCTTGATCCCGGCCTAACGCTTGGTCCGACGACTGGGACAACTGGCAACTGGTTTGCCGGGGGGCCTCCGCCCGGTGGCTTTATACCGATGCCGATCGGGGGAATTGGAATCTCGGGGAAGCCACCGGTAAAGCCACCACAGTGCCAGCCGGGCGACACCAGCCGCGACTGTAATCCACTCCCGCCACCACCGCCTCCGCCGCCACCGCCGGCGGTTCCTGAACCGGGAACGGTCGTGCTCGTCGCATCCGGTGCGGCGGCTATGTGGGCGAGGATAAAGTACAGGAAGGCGTAGAACGACCTGCTTTCGCCGGGACAACCGTCCCCTTCACTAGCTGTTTCGCCTGATGGTACTAGAACCAAAGTGCGGTCGGAACGAGGCGAGCCGCTGCTAGAATTCGCATAGTGAAGTCCTCCCTCTCGAGTTTGCTGGCTCTGGTAGCGCTTGTGCCGATTTCGGCGCAAGCTGCGGAATCATCTCGCCTGCCGAGCATCAACAAAGTTTCCGTGGTTGCCGAGAATCCCTTTCAACTTCGGATAGATACTTCCGCCCAGATTGCGCCGCAAGCGCAAATGATCGAACAACCGGACCGACTGGTAATTGACCTTCCGAACACGCGTCCGGGGGCAGCCTTACACCGCCTCACTGTGAACCGTGGCGCGGTAAGGAGTGTGCGCGCGAGTCTGTATTCAACCCAGCCTGCGATGACGCGCATCGTTGTCGACTTAACCTTGCCGCAGTGGTATCGCATTGTGCCAGACAAGTCAGGAGTCCTGGTGACGATCGGGGGAGGCGAAGGCGCGCCGACGGATCCAGGCACAACCATTGGGTGGGTTTCGACAAGATCTCCTATAGCACGGCCAAGTTCCGCGAAGACCTCGCAGAGTGCGCATGTGGCGAATGTAGCTGCCAAGCGGGAAGCACCAGTCAATGGCGTCAGCGTGGAGTTCACCGACGGCCTGCTGACCGTGCATGCGACGAACGCAACCCTCTCAGAAGTTCTGTTTCAGATACAGAAAAAGACCGGAGCAGAGATTGCGATTCCCTCCGGAACGGAACAAGACAAGGTTGCCGCCGATTTCGGGCCGGGTACGCCCAGTGAGGTATTGTCTCAGTTGCTGAACGGGTCAGGGTTGAACTTTGTGGTTGTAGGATCGGAGGGGAATCCGAAGATTCTGCGAAGTGTTCTCCTCAGCCGGATGGGGCCTGACATCCCGAACGTAGCCCAGCCGGATGACCCGCCCGTCGCAGAGAACATGCAGATGGAAGCGCCCGATCAATCCATCGTCATTGTCCCCCCCGGGCAAGAAATGACGCAGCAGCAAGTCATGCCCGATATGGACAATCCACCGCAGCCGAACGCACCTGAGGCGCCTCGCCAACCACAGCAAGACCCACCGAACAACTAATAGAAGGTTCCCTGCCAGTGAAAGGCTACATAGAGTAGAACAGCCACCGCCGCAGCGACCCCAAACGGCACTTTGATGGCATCGGGATTGTCTATCGTGAGGTCCTTTTCTGGCAGGTGAAGGCGAAACAGGGCGGCAAACAGCCGGCCGATATTACGCAATGTCCGCCAGATGCGTTTCTTGGCCACGATCAGCACAATCGCCATCAGAGCATTGATGAGCAGCGTGGCAAGGAGCACGTTCAACAAGTGGCGCCATCCCAGAAATGCGCCTAAAGCGCCGACCAGCTTCCAGTCGCCGCCGCCGAGACTTCGCAATAAAACAAAGGGGAGAAGCAGGACCAGGCCCAGTGCAAGTCCTGCGACTGAGAGCTTTGCCTCAGGCCACCCGCCAGCGAGTGCGTGCAGCCCCACCCCGATTGGCGCCGCCGGATAGGTCAGCCAATTGGGGATACGGCGCGAGCGCAGGTCGGTTACGCCCGCCGCAAGCGCGAACAGCGCAGACACCATCCAAATCGTAACCTGCATGGAGTGTTGAGATTTTACTGTAGGCGTTTGATTTTCGCTTTGACCGGTGGCAAAACCTTCCTCGGCCAAGGTCGCCGGGTGGGAGTTGCCCCCGTTTGATACCATCTTGCGGGAAACTTTGGAGGGCTGCATGCCTGAGAATAATGAGCGGGAGTCCACCACAGCTGCCACTCTTGGCCGCCGAGTCTTGGGAATCGTGCTGGCGGGAGGAAAAGGCACCCGGCTCTACCCTCTTACGAGAGAACGCGCCAAGCCGGCCGTTCCCTTTGGGGGGAAGTACCGGATCATTGATTTCGTTCTCAGCAATTTTGTGAATTCTGGAATCTATTCGATTTATGTACTCACACAATTCCGCAGCCAATCGCTGCTCCAGCACTTGAGCGAAGGGTGGCAATTCAGTGGTCTCCTGAAGAGTCAGTTCATCACCAATGTTCCGGCTCAGATGCGTTCGGAAACGGAATCCTGGTACCAGGGCACGGCAGATGCGATCTTTCAAAACATCAATTTGATTGAGCAATCCGATCCGCACTATGTGGCGATCTTTGGAGCCGATCACATCTACCGGATGAACATTGCTAGCATGATTGATTTCCATCGCGCCAAGAAGGCCGAGGTGACGGTTGCGTCCATTCCTGTACCTAAAAGTCAGGCTCGTGAATTCGGCGTGATTGAAGCCGGAGCCAACGGACAAATTCTGGCGTTTCACGAGAAGAAAGCCGACGCGCCCACCATGCCCGGCGATCCCAACCGGGTTTACGCCTCCATGGGAAATTACATCTTCTCGACCCGAACGTTGCTGGAATTGCTCAATGCCGACGCCCAAAATCCCAATAGCCATCACGATTTCGGGATGGATATACTTCCCAAACTTGCAGGCAAGGCACCCATCTACGCTTACAACTTCGAGAACAACCGGATTCCAGGAGACATGGAGGATTCGGCTCCTTACTGGCGCGATGTGGGAACCATCGAGGCTTACTACGAGGCCAGCATGGACCTCAACCATGTTAAGCCCGAACTCAATCTCTACAATCGGGAGTGGCCGGTGCGGAGCACAAGTTATCCCGATCCGCCGGCAAAGTTCGTGTTCGATGAGCACAACCGTCGCGGGGAAGCGCTTGACAGTATCGTTTCCGGGGGATGCATTCTCTCGGGAGGAATCGTAAAGAAATCAGTGCTCGGGCGGACCGTGCGTGTGCACACGGGTGCCGTGGTCGAAGGCTGCGTCATCATGGATAACTGTGATATCGGCCGGTACGCCAAGGTGCGGCGCGCGATTCTCGATAAGAATGTGCGAATTCCCGAGGGCGGATCCGTCGGCTACGACCTCGATGCCGACCGTGCCCGCGGATGGCACGTAACCGAATCGGGAATCGTGGTCATCGGGCGCGAATACAGTGCTGTTCCGATGGCAGCGATGTTTACCTGAGCTCGCCCGTAATTCTCTAAAGGATCTTCACCCGAGGAGCATCCGGCCGCGCCACCGTCTTCCAGTCGAGAGCTCTTGTCTCGGTGTGTTCCGTGATTACGAGCTTTTCAATGCTGAGCTCGCCTTCCACCATCTGGACTTTTAAGTCTCTTTCCCTGAGCTCGATCGTGCCGAATCCGGAGGCCGCGCTGAAGAACGTTCGGAAAGGACGCACTGGCAACTTGGGTTCGAACCAGAGGGTCTTTTCTACCGCCGAGTAGCGGAACCCGGAAATAGCTCCGAGCAGAGCATAACTGGCCATGGCACGAGCGTAGTAGTTACCGCACTCGTATTCGTTCCAAGGATTACGAACTCGCCCATCGTAACGGCTGCGCAGCGCTTTGACCAAGGTGAGGCCTTGCTGAACGAAGCCCTCCGCGATCAGGTGCGAAGCCACTTGATATTCGATGCCGGTCCAAACCTCGTCGGAGTACACGAAGGGTAGAGTTGGTTTCCCGCCGCGGGGCCAGGTGCACAATAAGAGTCCCGGTTCGTGTCCCATCGCGTAGCCGGAGCGCTGAGCATTTGCATGCTCGCTGAGGTCAGTCTTGAAGTTATGCTCGAAGATCGCCTTGAGCGCGCTGCGGACATTGTCTCGCTTGAGGGGTGTCCGAATTCCGTAGGTGCGCGCCATCCACGCGCCGATCACGCCATCGGAAATACAACCGGTGTTGTACTGATATTTGGGGCCTTCGCGCTTCAGCAGCTTCTGCATTTCGCTGCTGGATTCATCGACGCGGGCCACCATCTCCGCAAACGAGCGGTTTCGCAGGTCGGTGTACTGTACCTTCTGCTCGTAGTATTCGCCATTGAACAGATGTCCGTCCATGAACGCAGCGCTGCGCTCGGCCAGTTCCTGGTAAAAGGGAGCGTCTTCGGGAGAACCGGCTGCCTGTGCCATCTGGCTGAATGCCGATAGTGCCCCCAGGTAGATGCTGGTGCACATCCCGTCTGGACCCCAGAATTCGATGTCGTAGGTGTTGTGATGTGGCTCAAACAGAGCACCGCGATGATCCGGATCCCAGGTCCGAATGCAGTAATCCAGGCTGCGTTTCGCCAGGGGATACATCTTCTTCAGCCATTCGGCATCTCCGGAACTCTGCCATTCGCGGAAGACTTTCATGATCCCGCCGAGTTGCCCATCCGATGCGGCGTGGAAGTCGTGCTTCACCGGACCTTCCGGAAGCGCGGAACGGAAAGTCACATGGCCCGTCTCATCCATCGACCGGACTAACTCCAATTCGCGCAGGGTGCGCTCCAACCTCGGGTAAAGATTGGGAAATGCCTGTGCGTAGTTCCACACATGCGTACACGATCCATGGCAGCAACCGGCCTCAGGGAAACAGCCCTCCCAGCCCCACAGGTCCCCATTCTCCAGGCGGAGCACCGTGGGAGACTTGAGGATGGCCAAGTTTGCGGAAACGGCATCGAGCACATAAGGAGGTAGGGTCGAAGAGAATAGCGCGTTCTTGAATGCCAAGGTGCGCTCACGAAGCGTGCCATAGTTGGCTTCGAGGTAATCGGCCAATTCACGCGCATCGCGCCAAACCGAGGCGTAATAAGGCCGCCATGGCGGAGCCTCGGTTTGCGAGAGCGTATGGCAGCCGGCCGGGCCCTCGGTTTTGTCAGCAGCAACTCCTCCCACCTGCACATAGCAGTTCGGAAAATGCCAGGCGATCGCGACCGTATGCCTTTGCGATTTGCCGGGGGCCAAGGTTCCGGAAAAAAGAAGTGAGCACCCATTGCGCCCGGCGGTATCGATCTGGTTCGAGCCTTGATTCTCCGTGAAGGCACCGGTAGAGACCTCCCGCCAAAGAGCAGAGAGGGAATCAAACTCCCACCCGGGACTGCGCAGCCACATTCCCTTGATGCGGGGGGTGTCGCCAATCGCGATCAGGCAAGCGCTGCCCCAGGCTTCTGAATTCTTGCTTTCAACGTTGTCGAGGAAAACGCCGCGGCCGGGAATGACGGTGTTGCGGCTGTTGATCTCCTCCTTGCTGCAGCCCGCCGCCAGATGAGACAGGTGATAGGAAAACTCGTAGTCGATTCGATGAGCGGAGGTGCTCGAGAGCGTGTATTCCAGGATGGCGCAAGGAATTCCCGAATTCTTCTCGTCCAGGGGGATGAAGGGATTCCAGGCATGAAGGGTTACTTCAATCGGGATCGAGGAATCGGTGAACTTTACTTCGCCGATTGGATATTCACCTTGGAAGACAGATTTGGCGAAGCGAGGAAAGCCTTCAAACCCTCCGCGGCGATAACCCTCCCCCTGCAATCCCTGGTCATAAATTTTCAACACCGGGAAGGGCCCCTCCACTAGTTTGGTTACCGGCGAAGCGCCCCGGATATGAAGGATTGCGAATGCAGCACTCGAGGGGGCAAAGCCCTCAGGCAACGCCGTCGTACTGGGATGGTTGCGGATCGAAAAATCTTGCAGCCCTCCATAGCCGTTCAAACACACGCATCCGGCACCGATTCCTCCAATGGGCATTGCGATCTGAGTGAGTCGGTCGCCGCTGAAGGTGCGTTGTGGACCCAGGCCGAAAAGGTCTGCGCTCGAATAACCGCCGTGAGCCGGTGGGTGGGGTTGCGGCGGGGGGGTGCTGGCCTGAGCTTCAGAACGAGAAACGGTCGCTCCCAGAGCAGCCGAGGATGTCGCTACCAAGAACTCCCGGCGGGTAGGTTGAGATGGTTGGTCGGATCGGCGTGGCTCTTCAGGCTTCATCAAGGACACCCCTTATTTTCCTTGTGCCGTATCCAACCGCAAGAAGCGCGCCGCATTGTTGTAAAGGATGTCGCGCTTCTGCTGCGGTGTGAGGTAGTCGGCCTGGTCAATAACGCTGATGGAGGTTCGCATGAGTTTCGGCCAGATCATCTGATCCGTGCCGAACATCACACGATCTTCAAATCCGGCTTCGACAATACGCCGGATGTACACATTCACTTCCTTGAGCGGATAGCTCCAGATCAGGCCAGCGACATCAACGTAAACATGAGAATTTGCCTGCAAGAGCGTGAGCAGGTTGTCGATCATTGGGTAGCCGGCGTGCATGATCCAAAGCCGTAACTTAGGGTGGCGTGCCAGCAACTCTTCGAGCAGCAGCGGATTCCCCATGGAGCCTCGAAATTTGGGCATGGCGATATTGGCGCGTCCCGAGCCGCCGGTGCCCATGTGAATTCCGACCGGGATATCCAGCTGCTCGGCCAGAGCGAAGTACTGGTCGACGGACATGTCGCTTGGCGATATTCCCTGATATTGCAGACCGATTTCACCCATCACTTGGAAGCCGTCTTTGGTAAAGCGGGCTCGAAGTTCCTCGACGGGCAAGAACTTGCCGTTGCCCATGGCGTTGTCGAATGACGTGCCCATGATGACCCGGCCGGGCGCAGCCGCCTTCCACTTCTTCACCGACTCGGGATCCCCCATGATGACAGCCGTGACGTTCAGTTCTTCGTACTCCGCGAGCATGGCTTTCATATATTCGTCGGCTGATTTGGCCGGCTCCAGCCGGTTGGTGCAGTCCTGGGGAGCCCATCCGAAAGGAGCTTCTTTTGACTTTGGGTCAGAAGCGAGAAATTGTGTGTTGAATGGGCACATAGGGCCAACGCCGGGGAACCCGCCGAGCGTGTGGACGTGTATGTCAATCACCGGAGGACGCTTATTGTCAGAAGTGGGAGCGACATTTTGGGCGGACACGAAGGAAGCGAGCGCGAGACCGGCAAGCAAGAAAGCGGAAAGCATTCTCATGGCGCGGCGAGAATATCACAGGTGATCTCTCAAGCAGGCGTCATCCCAGCCACTGGGGGTTATGGATCGTGCCATCGAAGTCGTGCGAAGTCTTATAACGTTCGAACTCTCCCTTGGCCGATGCGCTGGCCGTCTTCTGTAATAGTTTGGCGACTTCCTCTTGGCTCATGGGTTTGAAGCTGCGGGCAGCATTGAGGGCTTGTTCTAGAACCGTCATCGAGTCGCACCCAGTGATCACAACGCTGGTGGGCAGGTTCATCGCATAATGCAGGCATTCAACTGGAGTTGCGGTTTTGCTGTTGAGAATGATGGCGTCGCCCATGGGCTTCATGCCCAGGACCCCGATATTGTGCTTGACCAGAATGGGAAGCACTTTTTTCTCAAAACTCTCAAAATGTGCGTCCATTACGTTTAAGGGCATCTGCACGGCATCAAAGGTAAACTTATGCGCGAAAGCCGTCTCCAACATCTTGGCATGAATGTCCGGGCTCTTATGGCCGGTAAAGCCGATGTATCGGACTTTGCCCTGTTTCTTTGCTTCCAGAACCGCTTCCATCCCCCCTTTGGAGAAAATTTGCTCCGGGTCGGTGTCGCGGATGACTTCATGGAATTGCAACAGGTCAACATGGTCGGTTTGCAGGCGACGTAATGACTCATCGAGTTGCTGCTCGGCCGCGCGCCTGGTGTGGCCGTCGATCTTGGTCATGACAAAAGCTTTCTTGCGATAACCGTCGCGGAGAGCTTTTCCCATTCGCTCTTCGCTGGTACCGTCGTTGTAGTCCCAGCAGTTGTCCAAAAAATTGACACCCTGATCAAGAGCAGTCCGCACAATGCGAATACTCTCTTCTTCTGAAGGCCGCCCAAGATGATATCCGCCGATGCCGATGATGGAGACTTTTTCACCGGTTTGCCCGAGAGTTCGGTAGGGGATGGGGGTGTCCGCGGCCTGAGAAAGAGTGGGCGACAACGAACTCACCAAGCCCGCGGCGGCAACCGTCTTCATGAAATCTCTACGATCCATAGAACCTCCTTTTGCAAAGTCCCAGGACGAACCATTGAGATGCGAATCAAGGTTGTGAGGTCGACGCGCAACGAGTGTACACCCAGAGGCGCTTCCAAAGGCATCCGTGATGGCAGGAGGAGGGTAGCGTTATGCGGCTTCTCGTTCCGGGAAACAAAGTAAACCCTGTGTCTTGGATCTGTCTCCCGACGGCTTCACATCAATGTGGAATGCAGCTTGATCCATTGCCAGCTTAGGACCAATCACACTGGTGAGCCTCTCAAGCGCAGTGGTTAAGTCTTTAGCGCGCAGCTGCTGCAATTCGACCGTAATCGTGGCGTCAAATAACTCGTTCCCGCCTTGCGAGGTCTGCTCCCGATGAGCGAATAAACTGCCACCTAGAATCCGAGCGAGACTTACAAGCGACCGACCATTGCAGCCTGAGCACTGGTCACCACGGCTGCTCGTGACCATCTGACAATCAAGGCAAAAGACCGCACTCCAGATTGGAAGGCCACCATTGTTTAAGCGGTTCTTTAGAGCAATCATTTACGGCAACCTCCACAACCTGAGTCGGCCAGAGATCCGAGAGACAAGATTATGGCACCAGTTAGCCCATATCATCAAAAAACTTTCAGGCTGCAGAAGGCCCCCTCACGGAGCCACCCAAATGCGATGCGTGAGATGGCATGGCAGAGTCGTACTTACTTTCATGGCATAACGCCTTAACCTGTTGTTAACACGCCTCTGGTAGGCTGAAATCAGACGGAAAATGCCTTTTCGGAGGTATTTATGAATCCGCTCTCTTCCATCGTTCGCAACCGCCTGACCTGGTCGAAAATTCCCAGTACCCCTCATTACGAACTCAAGATAAATGAGGAAACTACGGGCATATTGTCGCGTCCTAGTTGCTGGTCCCCGAGATTTCTGGCAGAAACGCGAGATGGCTGCTGGGTATTCCGCCGCCAAGGCTTCCTCGGCACGGGAGTCGAGATCACGGATGCGGATTCCGAGGAGCCAATTGCAAGGTTTAAGTCTTCCAGTGGCGGAGGCGGCAGGCTGATTTTTACCGACGGGCAAGGCTTTTGGCTGAAGTACAAAGGCTGGTGGCGTCCTGTGTGGACTGTGAGCACCGACGACGGCCAACCCGTGCTGGAAGTGCACACCAGGGAGAACATCGTCGAGTTACGTGCGAGTGCAGGCATCCCCTCCACCCGGCTGTCGCTGCTCATAACCTTTTGTTGGTCCCGCGTGCTGCAGGCCGATGAGGACGCCAGCGCTGCTTCGATAGCGGCAATGACTGCGGCATAGATCAAACGGCCCGATAAGAAACTACCTGCCTGTCACCCAATCTGATCACAATTGTGGCTGCGCTGATTTCTTCAATCACTGCTGATTGCGACCATTCTTTGAATAGAAGATGAACCCCGGGTCAAACTTCTTCGCGACCCCGCGCGGTATCTCGCTGAAAACGTGAGTTCCGGACCAAGTTTGCACATTTCACTAAGGCGTTCCCCGGATTGCTGCACTACTTCGCTGTTTGTATTTTCCTGCCCGTACTTACTCAGATCTGCGACCCCAGTTACTTCCCCGAGGTGCCGATAGGAGAATGGATGAAACTTTTTGCGTTGGGGCTACTGCTTTCAAGCAGTATCGTCTGGGCTCAAGTTCCGCAATCCAAGCATGTCTGGATCATTACTGAAGAGAACCACAGCTATGAATCGGTGATTGGCAACACAGCAATGCCGTATTTCAACTCGCTCGCGAGCCAGTATGGTCTGGCAACTCAGTATTACTCTGAACAACACAACTCTATTTCGGCTCTGATGTGGCTGGTTGCCGGCCAACCGATCACCACTAACAACCAGACAACCAGTTGCTATAACGTCGACAATGTTGGGCGACACCTGATCGCACAAGGTTACTCTTGGCGTTCCTATCAGGAGGATCTTCCCTATCCAGGTTTCCCCGGCATCAGCAACCTGAATTACGTTCGACGTCACAATCCAATGATCGATTTTTTGGATATCTGTGCGTCTGGCCAGGCGGTCAATTCGGTACCGTTTACCCAACTCGCAGCCGACATCGCAAATCACAGCACGCCGAACTATGCCTATATCACGCCGAATCTCCTGAACGACGCGCACGATGGTCCGCTCTCGGCAGCCGATAACTGGCTTTCCCAAAACGTGCCGGCGATCCTGGCCTTGCCAGAATTTCAGCCGGGAGGAGACGGGGTTCTCTTCGTAGTCTGGGATGAGGCGGACCTGTCCAGCAATGGCGTGACTCAGGACAACCGCTGCTCCATGCGAATTTCGGGTGGCTGTGGAGGCCGTTTAGCGACGCTCATTATAGGGCCGCAAGTGAAGCCCGGATATAAGTCGCCTATACGGTACGACCATGCAAACCTTCTGCGCACGGTGTGCGACATGATGGGTTTCTCCTCTTGCCCGGGAGCAGGGGCGGTTGAGAATGCGATGGCAGATTTCTTCAATACGGTGAATATTCAGACACCGTCCGAGAACGCTACGGTTTCCTCACCCATCCACATCGTGGCAACGACATCGAATGCCGCACCCGTAACCGCCACCCAGGTCTACATCGACGGTGTGCTGAAATACCAGTCCAACGGCTCGACCGTGGATGCCTTCCTGCCGGTGGCGCTGGGGAAACACTATGCGATCGTGCAGTCCTGGGACACAAAAGGCGGCATTCACAAGCGAGGCGTAAATGTGAGTGTGCAGAACCAGGCCATTGTTTTGAGGAGCCCAGCTCCCAACTCGCTAGTGTCTTCTCCGGTGCAGGTCCTGGCAACCGCAGGGGGGCAAAATCCGATTACCAGAATGCAGCTTTACGTGGACGGAAGCTCTCAAGCTCAGAATAGCGGCAACACTCTGAGCGTCCCCTTGACACTCTCATCCGGAAAGCATTCGCTCAGGGTGCAAGCGACCGACAGCGTCGGCAACCTTTTGGCAAGCAATTTTTCAGTCACTTCAGCTAAAGCAGCGGTTCAGGTAGCCGCTCCCGCACCCACTTCTGCAATTTACACGCCCATGTCCATCTCGGCCACAAGCATCGACCCTACTCCCGTGGTTGCCACTCAGATTTATATCGACAATGTACTTGCCTATGAGGTAACCGGCATCGGAGTGCAAGCGACCATCCCCCTCACCACAGGAACGCACTGGATAGTGGTTCAGGCCTGGAACCAAGCTGGCGCGACCTACAAAAAGGGACTCACCGTTAATATCGTCCCTGTGCCGATCACCATCTCCTCTCCGCCTGCGAATGCCACCGTACCGTCCCCTGTCCTGATCAGTGCCTCCGCTCCGAAAAACAGTCCCGTACAAACGTTGCAGATCTACGTCGATAATGTGCTGCTCTATCAAAGGTCCGGCCAGAGCGTCGCAACATCGCTGCCCATGTCCCCGGGACCGCACTATATCGTTGCCAAAGGATGGGATGGTTCTGGCAATAACTGGTCTTCGGGCGAATCCATAACCGTCCCTTAGCAGGTGAGAGTGAACGACCGCCGCGCAAGGACGATGCTTTACTTTTGTTCCTGCACCTCACCCGTTCCGACGATCTTCGATGAGACTCGAAATTTCCTGTAATCGCGAAAAGTCTGCTCCAGGCCTACGTTGAACCCCTTTAATAGCGCAAGCCGGACATCGATCTTGGCCGTCACGTGCGCCGGCAGCCAGACCTCGTCGTTCACCCGCGTTTGTTCGAGCATCAGGCGCGAACCTTTGTGAAAGCGGGCGAGAAACAATCCAAATGAAATCGTGTCCAAGCATTCCACATCCATCCTGGTAAGTTGCAGGTCGGCTTTGTCTATCCACACCCGCCCGTGAAACTTGGCAAGGAGCTTGGACTCCTTCATGTGCGGCACAAATCCCGGGCGCGGCTCGCCGTCAATCACCCAGGCTTCGCGACCGCCGACCCTTTCGGTTCCCACCAGCTTGAAATCGTAGGCATCGGCCACTTCGGTCACGAATTTGCGTCCCTGCTCACGATCCTTCTCCTCACGTTCTTCGCGCTTCTTGCGGTCAGCCGCCGATTCATTTTTTCGCTTTTCGATGATCTTGTGGATCTTCTCTTCTTCTTTGTCAGCATCCTTCTTCGACAGCGCTTTGTCGTCTTTTTCGATCAGACGTTCGACCTGGTCGCCATAAATCTCCAGCACCTCGTAGGTTTTTATTTCGGTGGACTTGGGATTTCCTTTCTTGTCGAGCTTGGTTTCAACCTCACGCTTGACGTAGGTATAGTCGCGTTGCCGCTTGTCGTTTTCAAGATCCTTGGCCGCCACCGCGCGAAATAGCGCCTGCATCTGCGCCTGTGAGAGCGAACCCTTCGCGTCGGGCGTAAGGTCGAGGGCGGGCTTGGTAACTTCCATGGTTTGCTTGGGAGGAGGAGCCGTCGGTTCCGTCTGCTGCCCAAGCAGAGGGAGAGAGAGTGACAGCCCGACCAGCAAGATCCTCCGGTAAGAGCGCGCGAGTCTCATGACCTTCCCTAACCCTACCAGAGCGACCGAGTTGCGAAGAAGAACTCGAGTGTCGCGCAGCGCTTTGAGAGTTGCCGGTTCTCTGAACCAAGCGCACCCATGGCATTTTCCTGAAGGACTTGTTCAGCCTCCATTTGGGCCAGATTTACCGTCGGATTGACTTTTCGCCAAGGAGAAAAGTAGCGCTCCTCCTGCTGAAAGCGCATCGGCATAGTCAAGGAGCGAGAACCCCTGATTTTGGGAATAGGGCTGATTTGCCAAAAACGGGATGTCTATAGAGTCGGCAAACCTTGCCGGGTGAATCCGGCATTGCCGCAACTTTGCCTATTCGCCTGCTGCTTGCGCGATCCATAACAACAACAGGAACAGCGACAACGCGGGTGCTTTAAATCGAACTGGCGTCTTCTTTCCGATGCCGCACAGGCCGAAAACCAAACCTAAGAATGCTAGACAGAATCCGACAAAGTAGATCCGTACCAGGGTCGGATCGTTGAAAGGAAATCCTCCCTCCCTGAACTGAGCGTAGGTGCCAGATGCTATTCCCAACGCGGCAGAGGCGGAGGCGAAACAAAATCCAGCCACGGACGATCTCATCCCCAGGCTTAAATTCTGTGGCCGATGTCGTCGAAACGCCACCCATCCCCAGACCACCCAAGCGATCAGGCCGCCAAGAACACCGATGACAAAAAGTCTGTCCGCGAGCGGTCCCATGGTGTGTTCAGTGTAAGGACTTGAGGCGGCGCTTCAAGTAACAGCAGTAATCGGGACTGTCAGCGAAAAATCCCTGTCTCGTTCATCGACCTTGAAAAAGCGCACCTACGCCTGTTTTTCGATAAATTGGCCGAATCAGGCGATTCTGGCTTGCTAGGATCTAGTTTAATGGTCCCTCACGCATGCGCCCTTATGCATTCGTAACGCTGACACTGGCTGCTGCAGAAAGTACCCAGGGGCAATGTATGTAATCCACGATGCGCTCGACACGTGGACCAGCCACTTCGAAACGGATGGCCGAGTACGGTGTCCATGTATCTGCACCACGGCGGAGAACGATGACCACCGGTTCGTTGTCCACCTCGCCCAATGCCAGTTTCCAAGGCCATGGCCACCGATCGTAGTTGAAGAAGTAGGGCGCCTGGTCGAACTTTCCCGCAAATCTTTCCGCGACGTTAAGCCGCGCGTCGGCGCTGACCAGTTCGCGAACTCCGTCCCAATCGCGGCGGTTGAAGCGCTCGACATAGAGTTGCATCACTCGTCTCAGCTCTGGGCTGATACTTCGAGACGGCTTCCCGCTAGGAGAAGACTCAGCCAGCTTCGTTCGGGCCCGATTGAGCGCCGCTTTGACACCGCCGACGGTCGAATCGACTAGATCTGCGATTTCCTCCAGCGAATAATCAAAAACATCCTTTAGAAGAATGCATGCACGTTCTTTCGGAGGCAGGGTTAGCACCAGGTGTTCGACTGCCTTTCCCATCCCCAAAACCGGATCAGCCGGCTGTGTCGTTTCCCCCACGGCCGCAGCTACTTCCGCTTCATTCCGCACGCCGCGGCGCCGTAGAAAGTCTATGCAGCGATTATGAGCGATCCGGAACAGCCATGGCTTTAGTGCCCGGTTCTGGTCGAATTGGTCAAGCTTCCGATAGGCTTCGAATAAAGCCTCTTGAACGACGTCCTCTCCGTCCATCACTGAACCGGTCATTCGAGCACAGTAGCGGTGCAGGCTGGGCCGAAGCGTCGAGATGGTCTCAAGAAAGGCCAAATAACGCGCTTCGAATGGGCCGGTGTCTTCGAGATATTGACTGTCGTTCAGACTATTCATCGGAAAAATAGACCAAAGCCATCATGATGAGGCACGGAGCCGCGTCTGTCTTGCATCTGCACTGTGCACCAAGGCGTCGCTTTCTTTAGCTTGCTTTGGCCTCTTCCTCATGCCTTCGGGCGGCTGCTCCTACGGGGTCGGTCAAGATGTCGACCCACTTCGGATGGGGCGTGGGCTCAGCATCGTAGTTATCGTGCCAGTTCCACCACTTGTAGGGCGGCGTCTGGGGATAACCCTCGGGCGAGTCCTCCCAAGTTTCCTGACGGCCAAGCGGCGTAATGTCGAGGTAGCTCCATACACTTCCCATGGCCTCGTCGCCACGGCTGTTGATGAAGTAGGTGCGGAACACCTGATCGCCGTCTCGGAAGAACACATTGTGCCCGTGCCATTCGTCTACGCCGAAGTCTTTATCGAAACTATCGGTCATGGTGTACCACGGCATCTCCCAGCCCATTCGCGCCTTCAGCCGCGCGATGTCTGCCTGGGGCGCTCGCGAGGCCCAGGCAAGGGTGGTGTCGCGAGCATTCAGGTGGGCCAGATGTGAGACTTGATCCGCGCCAAGAGAACAGCCACGGCACGCATGCTCGGGCCAACCGAACACCCCGGGCTCGAAGAAGGCACGATAAAGGATCAACTGCTTACGTCCCTCGAAAAGGTCAAGCAGATTAACCTTACCGCTGGGTCCCTCGAACTCATACTTTTTCGCTACCAGCATCCACGGCATCCGGCGACGCTCGGCAGCCAGAGCATCACGAGAGCGCGTGAAGGCCTTTTCCTTCACGAGCAACTGCTGCCGGGTGGCTTCCCACTCCTGCGCCGACACGATTCGTGGTCTCTTCATTTCGACTTGCCCCGTCGAGGGCTCATTACCTCTCTGTTTGCCTGTTGCCATAATTATTACTCCTTTGTTTTCTCAAACAAACCGAAACGATATACTTTGAAAATTTTGTTGAACTTGCCAATGCAGACGGCCAGAATTCCTCCGCTCGATGCGGCTCCGGCGACCACTAGGGCTGTGCTTTCGATGCAAGCCGGGCACATATGTTCCTCCTCTTTCTGTCAATACGGTTGCCGGCGGCCTGAGGATACGTGGATTGTCGAGACCGCGAACAACCATGGAAACCGGGGCTCCCGGGAAAATGTCTTTTTTGAGGCCCTCGAAAATTCCGTTCGCTGCGGAATCATATCCTTGGTTCAGTCCTTTCATCTGCTAATACGGCTGCGGCGCAGGGGACGATACGGAGGAGTTTCACAAATTTTCGCGTGAGATGTCGCCCACCCGAAATGTCTGCATCACTCAGTGGTCATCGACTACGAAGACGTGGAAGACGGATTCAATGTTTCACCGCTGCGCCCGGATGGACATGCTCTGGAACCCTGGTGCAATCAGGACGAATTTGTAATTCGCACTCAATGCATGGATTGATGGGCGGGGGCATCCCCGGACGATTTGAGCCTGCTGTTCCTCTTGATCAGTGATAACGCTGCACTTGATGTCAGGCCTTTATCGTGAGGGCGAGGCGAATTCTCCGTCCCACGATCGCGTCTTCACCGGGCTGCAACATCCAGACTCCAACCACGAGCGTGTTCGCATCCGCTGGGATGCCTTGGTTGGGCTTTTGACCAGTGTTCGGGTTCAATTCGATCGAAGGCGTTCCCCTGCGCAAGGTGTCGACGACCTGGGCCGTTGTGACGCCGGTGACGGCTGGGTCGAAACGTATGAGTAGATGTGGAACATGGTTGGCGATCTTTGGAACCACCGTTTCTGTCCTGACCGAAGGGATGCCCTTGACGGCACTGGCGATGAGATCGACCCGCTTCTGGTAGTCGCCCTGCATCGACACTTCCGTCTGCGAAAGAACCCAGTCGACCGCCGCAACCATGCCGACAATCTGTTCCTTCGCTACCTTCATGCCGCGGCCGATCCCGTCTCCCGGATTGTTATTCGCATGGGCCAAATCTGTCAGGACCTTCCGCCCCAGCAGAAGACCCGCATTTTGTGGACCGCGTATCCCCTTGCCCCCGGAAAAAGCGACAAGATCGAAGCCCATGCTGGTGTATTTCCATAGATTCGAAATCGGCGGCATGTCGGCGGCTGCATCCAGATGGCACGGAATGTTGTGCTCGTGTGCCACCTGCAGCCACTGTTCCCGACCAATCTGTGCGCTGCCGGCGATCCCATCCTCGTCCTCGGCAGCATTAAAAAAATTCGTCATCACCGCATTACCTGCGGCGCATGCGCGCTGATAGTCGTCGAGCGTGACCACCTCGGTCACCCGCGCCCCACAGAGATACATGGCGCGGTCATATCCATATCGGTGAGCACGCTGCACGATGACCTGATTCTTCATACCGTCAATCGCCTGCGGCATGTCCAGAATTTTGATGTTGTTTGCATACTGCAGACAAGCGGCTGTCGCCAGGCTGATGGCTCCCGAGGCCCCCGAAGTCACGACTGCTCCTTCGCACTTGAGGCGACGCGCGATGTACTCACCTGCCTTCTGCTGAAGATCGTGCAATCGCACCGGATGAAGTGCGGCCTTCTGCACCGCCGCCAGAACCTCGGGGGGCATACAGGCAGCCGTTAGCGTGGTATAGGTACCAGCGGCGTTGATAATCGGCGAGACCCCAAGCTTTGCATAGTAATCCTCGCCCTCGGACGCTACTGTCGGCGATGAAAGAGCTTTGGTAGAAGAAAGCAGAGGTACCGCACCGATAGCCGCGGCCAGCGAACTGGCCCATCGAAAGAAGCTTCGACGAGAATGAAACCCTCCCTGCGATTCAGACGATCCTGGCATGGCAGCCGCTCCTTAGGTACAGAAACTTGCGGACAGAAAAGTGTATATCGAGCACGAGCGGCTTCCACCCGTTCGAACAAAAGCCTGAGCTGCGGCCAGAAGTCAAACTGTCATCCTCTCGCTAGCAGCACTGGTGATACATCTCTGTATCGCTCACCGTCAAGGCAAAAAGCGACAAAAAAGCGCAACGTTGTGACATCAACTGCTATCTGTTCACAACCTATGCAATTCAGTATCATTTGAGGCGGCAACCGTTGTACGGCTCATTGCGCGGGCTCGAGGCACAAGGTCGTCCCAAACCTTGGAGCATCAGAACCGCTGCCAACCGGAGTATTGTTTCGATGGTCTTCAGGCCATGAGCTTACCTGTATCAGCCCGACGGACAACCCTAACTTCACTGGTTTGGATCATGATCGGCGGCGTCGCGATTGCCCAACGGTACGAAGTTCCGTGCGCGATTGACATACCGGTCAACGTGGTCGTTCCGGGCGGCAAGTTGGTGCGTGAACTCCAGAAGGAGCAGTTTGTCGCTCGGACCAAGCATGCCCCTCTCAGAGTAGTGGCGGCAGATGACGAAACTGGTCCGCGCCGAATTCTGCTGGTTCTCGAAACCGGGCGCAGCGTACCACCGAAGATCCGTGCGGTAGAGTCCAGTGTCGTGGCTGACATGCTTTCCGAGGCCCGCTCCCAGGATTCCTTTGCCCTGTTGGCCGCTCGCGGAAGCAAATCCTTGCCGTTCGGCTCATCCCCGGAGGTGATTATTTCGGCGGCCAAGGCACTCGAAACGCAAACCGGAGGCGGTGATCCTGGCAATGACGGTGTGCTGGATGTACTCCTAAAAGGAGCAGAATCGTTTCATGAACCCAAACCCGGTGACTCCATCTTCTTGTTCACCTTAGGACTGGAAAGTGAACATAAGGCGAGCTATTCAAGAGTGCGAAAAGAGCTGGCCGATCGCCAGATTCGATTGTTTGGTCTTCAGTTGGGCCCAGTCATGATCGGCAGTTCTCAGGGTGGGATGTTTAGGTTTACGCCAGGAGGCGTCGATGAATTGGCCGCGATGGTCTTTACTCCAAATTATGAAGACGTGGGGAATCTGAGTTTGAGTACTGGAGGTTATGCGCTCGGAGAGAATATTCTCGGTGATTCTCAGCATGACTATGACATTAAGGCTGAGAAGCTCGAAGAGGTAAAGACGCTTGCCTCGCGCATGCACTCAGCAATAACGGAATATTATCGCCTGTCCATGCAATCGTCTCGGGATCCGTTTTCGCTGGAGCTGGCACCGGACATCCGAAAGAACGTCCCGAATGCTGTAATGATCTATCCGAGACAGCTGCCAGCTTGCGGTTGGTTTCAATCACACTAACGATAATCCCTATTCGGGGCTGAATGGGACAAATCCCAGCACAGAGACAATCTCTGATCTCCCACCCTACCCGCTGCTGTTGTCACATCTCGACGACATCTCAGGGAGACGCCGTCTATCAGTCGTCCTTCGTTGCGGACTAGAGGGAGCACTTCAAGGGACCAACATTTTGAATTTTTGCTTTCGTCCCTAAAGAATGGAGGCGCGGGTCGGAATCGAACCGACGCATAAAGGTTTTGCAGACCTCTCCCTTACCACTTGGGTACCGCGCCAATTGCACTATTATTGTGGGCTACTGAAGAGTTATGTTTCCGATCCAGGTTTACTGTCGTTCCTGCCGTCCAAACCTTTATAGATCGGAATCGCAAGCCTTCTCCCCAACCGGGCGGATGGCGAAACGCCTACCGCCTGGTACCTTCGCTATTATACCGACGAAGTTTACACAGAGGGGCCAAGCAAGGGCAAGCGTAAGCAGAAGCTCATTATGCTGGCCCCGAAGAACGATCTGTACCGCTCCTGGAGCGATGTCGAGCCGCTGATAAAGCGCGCCCTCGAAGAAATCAATGCCAAGCGCGAATACGTTACCCGCGACATCGTCCTTGCAGACTTCATAGAGAAGCACTACCTGCCCTGGGGTGAATCCGAAAAATTCGGCTCCTACTGCCAACGGTATAAGCGCGTTTGGGGGACCAACTGGAAACCGCATCTCGGCAAGGTAAAACTTACCAAGGTTCAGCGGCACCAGATTACGGCGATTCGGACCAAGCACGCCAAGGATGGCAAGGGCGGTCGCACTCTCTCCCACATCAAGTGGTTCCTATCTGGCGCGTACCTGTTCGCCACGGCGCAAGGAATCGTCTGATCACGGGTTGCGGGTCCTTCCTGTCAATCAGGACAGTTCCGACAATTTGGTGGCTAATAAATCGTAAGCCTTGGGTGTGCTTTGATTTGACTCTGAGTCTTTGACAGGCGCGAAAACACGCGAGGTGCTGGCGTATAATTTCCGCCGAGAGCCGTTTCTCGCCCCGAGGGTCCCTATGTCGCAACGTGCTTTCGCGGCTATCGCATTATCGTTATCGCTGTTGTCGCTGAGGGTCACTGCCCAGGAAAAAAGTACAAAGCCAAAACCCCATGTCGTAGTCGTGGGGGTAAACGGCATGGAACTCGACATCCTGCGGCCATTGCTGCTTAAAGGAGAACTGCCAAATCTCTCGCGCGTCATTAAGAATGGCGCCTATGGCAAGTTGCGTACGGTCCCAGCTCCCAATTGCCCTCGCGTGTACACCACGATGTTCACAAGCACGAAGCCTGAAGAGCATGGCGTAACTGGATTTCTTGTCGGTGGCATTACGGCGAACACTAATATGCTGAAGACAGAGCCGATTTGGTCGTTTCTGTCGAAGAACGGGGTGACCGTTGGAATGGCGAACGTGCCCGCGACGTTCCCAGTAATGCCCGTGAACGGTTTCATGATCAGTGGAATGCTGACACGCGGGAAGAACTGCGAAGACGGCGTCCTTTGCGCTCCCAAGCTTTCCGAAGTCGAAGGCGGCGAGCCGGTTTATCCCGCGAGCATGAAAGCTGAGCTGTTGAAGAACGTCGGGGATTTTTACATCGATTGCGAGCGGATGCCTTCGGCGGAACAACTTAGAGGGCATGAAGCCGAAGTTATCGATGCCTGGCTGAAGAAGGTTGAGATTATTCGCGAACAGCAAACGAAACTTTTTGGATATCTGTTGAAAAATCATCCCACAGACTTCACCTGGATGGTGCAGTCGTGCGAAGACCGCACTGGGCACTGGCTCTATCCGATTGCCCCGTTCAACGCCGGGTACAACCCTAAAATCAATGCCGTTCGGCCCGACGCGTTCCCAAGTCAGTACATCGCATTCGACAAGGTGCTGGGAACGATTCTGGACAACATCGACAAAAACACATATGTCTTCATCGTTTCCGATCATGGCATCAAGCCGCTGCGCGAGTTCGAAGAGACAGACCCCCATGCGCACATGGACCACGAGAAGACCACTCCCGTGATTGCCAAGCATGACTTCGCAGATGGCGATGACGTGCCGGGTTCGTTCTTTGCGATGGGCCCAGGGATCAAGCACGACATGCGACTGATGGGCTTCGAGGCTTCTGTTTACGACATTGCCCCGACAATTCTGCATATCTACGGGATTGCACAGCCGCCGCAGATGCACGGACGCGTATTGACGGAAATCTTTGAGGGAAACAACGGCAACGTAGCCGAGAAGTAGTTGAGAGCTGCTTTACGACAGTTATTTCTTGCGCAACTGCCGGGCACGATTGCGCGCGTTCGCTGCATCCCGCTCTTTCCCCAGAGCTTCCAGAGCGTCTGCCATAAGGTCATGGGCTTCCGCATTCCGCGGGTCAGATTTCGCAATCGCCTTAGCTATGTCGAGCGCGGCCACAGGTTTTTTCATCGCGAGATCGGCATGGGCCAAACCTAGTTTCGCCGCAACATTTTTCTCATCCATCAGCGATGCGGCTTCAAACTGGTCTGCCGCAGCCTCCGGATTTTTCAACTTCAAGTAGACGTGCCCAAGCAGCAGGCGTGCCTGCAACTGGCCTGGGTTAAGTTTCAAGCTGGTCTCGAGCGCATCCCGAGACCCAGCGTAGTCGCCGAGCTTTTCCCGACTGCATCCTTCAAGCCACGCAGCAATGGTGTCATTGGGACGAACAACGCGGGCCGCCCTCAGATGATCCGCGGCTTTGGCGTAGTCGGCAGCATGTAGCTC
>Ga0157374_10000165_pt1 | contig 61628 bp, 54 predicted proteins | sample M25metaG_FD_115308 | JGI IMG/M metagenome (GOLD analysis project Ga0157374, IMG submission 115308) | Miscanthus rhizosphere microbial communities from Kellogg Biological Station, Michigan, USA - M2-5 metaG | ecosystem: Host-associated > Plants > Roots > Rhizosphere > Soil | place: USA: Michigan...
CAGCGCACGTTCGAGGGCCTGCTTCAAAGCATCGCCACCATTCTTGATTCCCTCACCGCTCAAGAATGCCGCAACTACTTCCAAGCCGCCGGCTATGTTAATTCTTAAACCAAAAATGCTCTAGTTGCCGACTTTCGGCAAGCTGAGCACGCGCATGAGCGCGGCGTAGATTTCGCTCGGTCCCAGGCCCTTGCTCACATAGCCGTTCGCCCCGGCAAATTTCGCCGCCTGCATGAGATCTTCTTCGTAGCCCATGCCGGTGAAGATGATGATCGGCAGGTCGGGATAAGTCTGGCGAATGATGGAAATCAGAGAGATCCCATCAATCTTGGGCATGCCGATGTCCAGGATGATGGCGTCGCAGGGATGGCTATCCAGCCAGCCCTCCACAGAGGAGGCATCCGTCAGCGACCCGGCGGTGTGCCCTTTACTCCGGAGATAGGTTACCAGAAAACGGTTTAGGAGACGGTTATCATCGACTACTAGGAAGTTCATAGTTTTTGGCAGGTTCGTCGTTAGCAAAGCAGCATACATGCCAGCATGCACTGTCCCTCGATAATTTAGTAACGACGCAAAGCCGGGGGTCGGATGCCGAGCCCGAAATAAATTTGCTCCCGCAGCCAGCGCTGCACCCGACGCAGCACCACGCTGTCTTTGGCAAGCACGCGAATCGCCCAGCCGGCGTTTTCCGGCAACCGGCTGTAGCCCAGCAGGAAATCCTCTTCCTTTTCCAGGGGCGGCAGCTCGGCAAAGGCGGTGCCCACCAGCAGGCAGCTGAGGTAGTAAGCCTGGGGAAATGGTGCGCGCAGCGCCGCCAGGCTGGCCGAATCGCCGCTCTCGATCCGATAGCGCTCGCGCGCCACCAGCCGGCCATCCCAGCGGACCAAAGTCGTCCAGTCCAGCCGCTCAAAATCAAATACCTCGCCCGCCGCCACCCGGCCGGGAGCCAGCGTCTCGAAAAAAATGGCCGCGCCGGATTTTGCCACCTCCAATTCCGTATGCTGGCGATAGCGACACCCGGCCTGGGGAATGAAATACTCGGGCATTACCTCCAGCAGCCCGCCCTCATTGACGCGAAAATGTTGCTCCACCACCGCCTCGCCGGAGTGCATCTTATATGCCCGGCTGGCGCTGGGGCTGGTGAGCAGCAGGTGCGCCCGATCTTCCACCGTCACGTCGTAGCGAATGCGGTCCCCGGCAAAGAGCCCGGCCGTGGGGTTCACCACATTTACCACCAGCGCGCCCTCGTCCCAATGCGGCTTGCTCAGATGCACCGGGGCGCAAAACGACTGCCGGGAAAGATGGCTGCGACCATCGGCATCCACCGAGCAAACGAGATCAAGATGCCCTTTCATCCCGGATTGGTTTAGACAAACAGCACTTCCCGGCGCAGCCAGCCGAGCAGTGCATCCTTGCCCTTCTCAGACTTCAGATCGCAGAAAATGAAGGGCTTGTGGCCGCGCATGAGTTTCGCATCGTGCTCCATCACGCCCAGATCCGCGCCGACATAGGGTGCGAGGTCGATCTTGTTGATCACGAGCAGATCGCTGTTGCGAATCGCCGGACCGCCTTTGCGCGGGATTTTGTCCCCTTCCGCCACGTCGATCACATAGACAAAGGCGTCCACCAGTTCCGGGGAAAAGGTGGCGGAGAGATTGTCGCCGCCGCTCTCCACCAGGATGAGCTTCAGATCGCCATGGCGCTTCTCCAGTTCGCCGATAGCTGCCTGGTTCATCGAGGTATCGTCGCGAATCGCCGTATGCGGGCACCCGCCAGTTTCCACGCCGATCACGCGATCGGCGGCCAGCGCTTCGTTGCGGACGAGAAATTCCGCGTCCTCGCGGGTGTAGATATCGTTCGTCACCACCGCCAGCGACATTTCTTCGCGCAGCCACTGGCACAGCCGCAGCACGCACATCGTTTTTCCCGACCCCACCGGCCCGCCGATGCCGACTTTGATACTTCGTTGCATGGGCTCTTGATTAACCACCAAGGCACCATGACACCAAGAATTTTAATGAGGCGGGGCCGGAAAAGCGCCGCTCGATCAGCCCTGATAGTAGCGCCCCATGAGGAACAGGATGATCAATGCGCCGATCACCGACAGGAGGAAGCCCGCCGGATGAAATGCCGCTCCCGGCTTGGGCGAGGAGAAGATGCGCGCAATCAATCCGCCGAGAATCGAGCCACCGATCCCGACCAGCGACGTCATCAGGAAACCGAGATGCTGAGCACCGGGCATGACCGCTCTGGCGACGAGCCCGATGAAAAACCCGACAATGATGGACCAAATGATGTGCAACATAATGGGTAAGTTTAAGGTTGGCTTAAACCTACGCCTCGTTTGCCCAGTGAGCGAGATGATTTTTCCTCCTACCCTCCGCCCTCGACGCTCAAAAACACCGTCATGTCGAGCGGAGCGTTAGCGCAGTCGAGCCATCCCGTCCAAGTGACCAGGCCCCCTCCATTTGCAAATTCCTGCCCTCATCACGAGGCACCTGCCTCTTACCGCACGCACCGTGTCCGCCGGAGTTCTCCTCGGCAACAAAGCCCAAAAGCAAAAGTACGTGCACAACCTTTATTTATATGTTCAAATGAACGTATGCTTCGGTCGCTATTTGTGGATTTCAATTCCTACTTCGCGTCGGTTGAGCAGCAGATGCAGCCGCATCTGCGTGGAAAACCCGTGGCCGTGGTGCCGGTGATGGCTGAGACGACTTGCTGCATCGCCCTGAGTCGCGAGGCTAAAAAGCTGGGGCTCAACGGCGGCCTGCGTCTTGCCGAGGCCCGGCGCGCCTGTCCCCAGCTGCAAGTGGTTGAAGCCCGCCCGCCGCTTTATGTGGAGATCCATCACGCCTTGAAGGAGGCCATCGAAACCTGCATCCCGGTGGACTCCGAGGAGTCCATCGACGAAATGCACTGCCGTCTCAATGGCAAATGGCAGCAACGCGAGGCCGCGATCCAGCTCGCGCGCGACATCAAGCGGGCGATCGCCCAAAAAGTAGGGGAATACCTGCGTTGCTCGATCGGCATCGCGCCCAACATGATGCTCGCCAAAGCCGCCACCGACATGGAGAAAATCGACGGCCTGGTGGTGATCGACGAGCACGAGTTGCCCGAGCGTCTTTACTCGCTGGAGTTGCGCGATCTCAGCGGCATCGGCCGCCGCATGGAGGCCCGGCTCCTGGCGGTCGGCATCCGCAGCATCGAGCAGTTATGGAAAGTGCCACGGGGTCAGTTCCGCAAAATCTGGGGTACCGTGGAGGGGGAGCGCATGCACGATGCCCTGCACGGCCAGTGGGTGCCGCGGATTGCCCCCGGCAAATCGCTCGTGAGCCATTCCCACGTGCTCGCCCCCGCGCAGCGCAACGACGAGGATGCCCGCGCCGTCATCCTCCGGCTCCTGCAAAAGGCGGTCGCCCGGCTTCATCGCATCCAGCACTATGCCCGCGGGCTGTCCCTCTTCATCGAGTATGTCGGCGCGGGCGGCTTCAGCACCGAGCTCACCTTCCTCGAAAGCCAGGATACACTGCACTTCATCCGCGCCTTCAAGCAGCTCTGGAAACAACGTCCCTGCCACCCCGAGCCGCCCATGATGGTCGGCATCGGCCTGTTCGACCTCGTTTCCGAGAAAAATTTCACTCCCTCGCTCTTCGAGCACGAGCAGACTGCCCGGCGAACCGTCCTCTCCCATACCGTCAATGAACTGAACGCCCGCTTTGGCCGCAACAAGGTCTATTTCGCCGGCGCACACACCGCCCTCGATTCCGCCCCCATGCGGATCGCCTTCAATTACGTCCCCGAACACCGGGCGAATGATTAGGGAATAGTTACCAGGTTCCGCGATCCATTCTGCGCCGCGTTGGAGCCACGGCCCTGCAGGCCGTTGGGGGAGAAATCATCATGGAAATACCTGCCCTTCTCCCCTGCTGCTACCCCTGCGGGGGCGGCCCGAAACGCCCGCCATATTCCGCTTGAGCAGTTTCATCGGCGAGCATCGTTTCCACGAGCGCGATCAGCGGTTCGGCGCTGGTGAGGCCCGAGAGCACCGCTCGATCGCCAATCGCATTCTCCAGCACGAAAGCGGGGCGTTGTGAAACAGCCAGCGCGTGAAACTCCGCGGTCGCCGCGCGCATCCGCTGCAATACTTCCTCCGACTGTGCCCGCTCGCGGAGCGCCGTGGCGTTCAGCTCCGGCACCGCTGTCACGGCGATGCGCACGGCTTCGGCCAGCTCGCCGGTCCGGCGCCCCTCGATCACCGTTGCCCGCGCCAGCGCTTCGCGCACACGATCGTCGGTGATGCCGAAATCCTTCGCCGCCTCCACGACGGCATTCGGCTCCAGATATTCCGGGCGTCCCGCTTCAAACCACCCGGTGCTCAGTTGCACGTCGGCCCCGGTCAGCGCCTCGCTGCGCCGGTAGAACCACGCCAGTTGCGCCACGCTCACCGGGAGTCCGCCTGCATCCATCAGTGCGATCTTCCAGGCGAACTCCACGCGCCCGCCAAACCTCTCCTTCAACCGGTGCCAGGCAGGCGTCGCCCAAAAGCACCACGAGGAAATGACATCGAGATAAAGCGTGATTTTCATAGAATGAGTTACGCGGGCTCCGGCTGGCATACCGGACACCATGCCGTCGTCCGCCCGGCGATTACTCCGCGGTCCAGCAGCGCTCCGTCGCGCGGGCAATGACCACCCGGTTTCCAGCGCACATGCAGCAGCCAGCGCGCAGGTGGGTCGTTGCCGTCCCGGCCAATCGTCTCCAGCGCCACGCGGCACACCATCCGGGTGTTCTTCCACAAGGTCTGTGTGTGCTTCGCTGCCAGCGTACCCGTCGGCGTCGCCGGGTGAATGCGCGCTTGCCACAGAATTTCATCCGCCATCCAGTTCCCCACGCCGGGAAATAGCGCTTGATCCAGCAGCACCGCCTTGAGCGGCGAACGTAACCGCCGCGCCAGATTTTCGCGCAACTTCGCCACCGTAAATTCCGGCGAGATCAATGCCGGCGGCAGCGAGGTCCACCATTCCGGCGCGTCCTTGCCCGCATGGAAACGCACCCGCCCAAACATCCGTGGATCTTCAAACACCAGCGCCTGCTGCTTCTGCCGCAGCACCAGATGATCGTGCTTCCCGGCCGCAAAATCCGCCGCCTCCACCCGCAGGTGCCCGCTCATCCCAAGATGAATCCCCAGCCACCCTCCGCGCGAAAAGCGAAAGAGCATCTGCTTCCCACGCGTCTCCGAGCCCAGCAACTTTGCCCCGGTGAGCGTCTCCACCAGCGCCTCCACATCCGTCCCGCGAAAAATCCGTTTCCCCGCCCGCACTTCCACCGTACGAATCGGCTGCCCGATTCCGGCATCCCATTGCTTGCGAATATATTCGACCTCGGCGAGTTCAGGCATGGCTCACAACGAAGCGTGCCGCGCTGTTTTGTCACGCGGAAAGCGCTCGCTGTTCCGCTATTTGCTTGCTGTCATCTGCGGCCACACGAAATCGTGTCCATCCATGAACAACGGTTTCTTCTTTGGATCCACTGGCAACGGATTTCCCCCGTCGTCCACGCCATCGTCGCCCACGGAATAGAGGAGATAGGAGCCATCCGTGCGCCGCTGGTAGTGCAGCGGCTGCCCGTTTATCCAGTCGTGCGGCAACTCCGCGAGGAAGGCGGGCACCAGCGCACTCAACAGCGCGGGATATTGACCGTGCTGCAAGTGATAGCGTTCCAGCGCCAGCGCGGCCAGCAGGGTTTCCTGCCAGGTTTCCCATTGAACCGAGAGGTGCATAAACTTCAGCACCTCGGAGGACCCCGGGAGTCCGTCGCCGAGGCCGTAGCGAAGCCGATGCCACCAGCCCCACTGCGGCACCGGTTTCTTGATGATCTTCAGCGCGGCCCAATTTCGATGTTGCTCCAGGTTTCGGCTGGTTTCGACCACCTCCTGCCAGCTCCGCAGATGTCGAACTTGATCCTGCGTGGACCAGCCGAGCCGCCAGAGCATCCCACGCAGCCAGAGCATCGTCTCCGAGGGCTCGGGTGGATCGTAATCATCCTCCGCCAGAATTCGCGAAAAGCTCACGCCTTCCATCCGTAGTATGCTCGCGCGATTGATATTGGCAGCCCGCAGCAGATCGTAGATCCGGGTGATCTGATCCCGGTTCATTTCCATGCACCAGATACCGCTGTACGCATCGTTGTCCTTGCTGATGCTTTCTTGTAATTCCGCGAGCTGCTCTTCGTTCCAACCGCCCATTTGCAGCGCCAGCCAGCCCTCCTCAGTCAGCCAGGCTTTGGTATTCGATTTCATGTTTTGATCCATCAAATCGGAGAGCTTTCCAAACCCACGCGCCAGCGCCGCCTCCAGCGCCAGATCATCCAATACGCCCGCGCGATCCTGCTGCTGGCGCTTCCAAATGAAATCGGCCTGCAGCCACTGCATCATCGACATGAGCGCCCTGCCATTGGCGATCGGAGTATCCTGGGTCGGATCGCCCGGCATCGCCATCGGGTGGCGCAGGCATTCTTTGGCGGCCGCGAGCGGCCCGGCGACTTTTTTCAATATCAGTTCCAAGTCTTCCCAGCTGGGCGGATTTTTGGCGGTCCATGGCTCGTCGTCACCCGCTTCCTCTCCCCGGCTAGGCGGCAGTTCTCGCACCGCCGGTCCCTTGCTTTCATCTTTCAGCGAGGCTCGGCCCTCCGCGCTGAACGCGATCGGAAACACGAGCAAATCCACAAGGCGGCTGTTCGACTGCATCTTTCTCAGCAACGTGCCCGCCTCCACGAAGCGCTTCCCATTTTCCAGCTCCGCGGCGGGTGCCGGTTTTACCAGCTCCTGCGGCTCCAGCTTTTCCCCGGCAGCGATCAATTCTGTACGGTAATGATGCAGCATCCACTGCCCGCGCAGATTTTCCTCCAGCAGGAAAAGCGCGAGGAGAGAGAAGCCGATCCCCAGCCCCAAACCAACGCGCTTGACCAGCCGTTTTATCACCATTACCCCCGCCGTTCTTTGATCGCGTCCAGCAGCCCGGCGATGGCTTCGGCCCGGGGCTTGAAGCCTTGGGGGCCTTTGCCGTGGAGGCGGATGGCGACGTTGCCGGCGTCGAGGTCGCGCTGGCCGATCACGAACATGGTGTGCACCTTTTTCGTTTCGGCATCGAGGACTTTGCCCTTGATGTTGTCGGTGGTGAAATCGCCCTCGGCGCGCACTCCGGCGGCGCGGAGTTCGTTCACGATCGACTGGCCGTATTCCACCAGCGGCGCGTCGTCGCCGATGGTGAGCACGCGCACCTGCTCGGGCGCAAGCCAGAGCGGGAAGTTGCCCGCGTAATGCTCGATGAGGAAGCCGATGAACCGCTCATGCGTGCCGAGCGGGGCGCGGTGGATGCAGAGCGGCGTGGCATCGGTATTGTCGCGCGTCTTGTAGGTGAGCTTGAAGCGACCGGGCACCGCGAAGTCCACCTGGTTGGTGGCCAGGGTGAATTCCTTGCCGATGACGTTCCAGATCTGGATGTCGATCTTCGGGCCGTAGAAGGCACCTTCATTCGGCACTTCCACGAACGGCGCGCCGCTGGCGATGAGGACGTCGCGGACCATCTTTTCGGTCTTCAGCCAGAGCTCGGGCTCGTTCACATATTTCTTGCCGAGCTCCGCCGGGCTGTGGGTGCTGAAGCGGAATTGATAGCGATCAATCCCGAAGATGCCGAAGTATTTCAGATACATCTGGTTCACCGCATTGAACTCGGCAGCGAACTGCTCTTCGGTGCAATAAATGTGCGCATCGTTCATCTGCATCGCACGTACGCGCATGAGGCCGAAAAGCTCGCCGCTCTGCTCGTAGCGATAGCAAGTGCCGTATTCCGCGAGGCGCAACGGGAGATCGCGATAGCTGCGCGGCACCGCTCCGAAGAGCTTGTGGTGATGCGGGCAGTTCATTGCTTTGAGGTAGTAGCGATGTTCGGACTGCAACGCTTTAATTCGTGCCTCAATCTCGATCCGAGTTTTTCGAGCTACGTTGAATTTTTTAGTTTGCGTATCCAGCTCACCTGTTACTTTTTCCAATTGCGCCTGCATTGAAGCTGGTAAACTCGCAGGCTCCACGCTGGCAATTTGGTTGGTCAGTTCTGAAATCTGATTTTCGATCTTGTCGATTTCGGGGAGCGCCTCGGCTAACTCTTGTTGTAACTTTGAAAGCTCGACTTCGCTTTCAGGGTTGAGTTTCATCTGCATCGGCGGAAACATACTCTCCGCGTAGTACGGCAAATGCCCGCTCGTGAGATACATGTTCTCCCGCGCCAGATGCGGCGTGCGGACGCGCTGATAACCGGCTGCAAATTCCGTTTCCTTCGCCAGCTTTTCCAGTTCCTCGATCAGCACCGTGCCGCGCGGCAGCCAGAGCGGCAGGCCGGGGCCTACGTCTTCGTCGAAGCAGAAGAGTTCCAGCTCCTTGCCGAGCTTGCGGTGGTCGCGCTTCTTCGCCTCCTCGAGCATCTTGAAATACTCCTCCATCTGCGTCTTGTTTTTGAACGCAGTGCCATAGATGCGCTGGAGCTGGGGATTCTTCTCGTCGCCCTTGTAATAGGCGCTCGCGACGTGGGTGAGCTTGAAGGCGCCGATGTTCCCCGTGCGCATCACGTGCGGCCCGGCGCAGAGGTCGGTGAACTGCCCGTTGCGAAAAATGGAAATCTCCTCGCCCTCGGGAATGCCCTGGATGATGTCGAGTTTGAACTTGCTGGGCTCGTTGCGCGCACCGAGGGCAGCCAGTTCGCCACGTTGTGCCATCGCCAACGCGTCCTCACGGCTGAGCACCTGCTTTTCAAACACGTGATTCGCCTTGATCTCCTTTTTCATCTCCTCCTCGATCTTCGCGAAATCGTCCGGCGAAATGCGGTGCGGCAGGTCCACGTCGTAATAGAAACCGTTCTCCACGGGCGGGCCGGCGGCGAATTGGGCCTCGGGCCAGATCCGCAGGATGGCGGTGGCGAGGACGTGCGCGGCGGAATGGCGGAGGCGCTCGATCTCGGTCATCTGGTGGCGCTGTTCGAGCGTCTTGCGCTCGGGCTGGGCGTTGGATTCGTCGGGCATAAGGGAGGGGAAAATTAACCACGATGCGCACGAAGGACACGAAGATTTTGTCGGAACCGGAAAAAAACGCGTTGTCCCGGCTCACACGGAGCTGCAGAGGCAGGAGAGCCGCCTGGAAACGAAGCCGCTCCGACGCGCAAATCTCCCTTGTAGCCACGGCCCGGTGGGCCGTTGAGGGCAATTAGCCAATCTTCCTACGCCGGCGTATTCCCCGAGATAATCGAGGCGATATTCTGTATGGAGCCGTGGCTGTTATAAATGCCACCGGCATACGCTGCGGAATTGCCCGTGATCGTCGAGTGATCCAGCACGAGCGTTCCACCATAGAAGTAAATCCCGCCCCCGCCACCGTAGCCGCCGGGCGAGGCGGAGTTGCCGGAGACGGTGGTGTTCTTCAACGTAAAGGATGCGCCATCGAGGTAGAGGCCGCCGCCGTCGCTGGGGGAGGTGGAGTTATTGAGCATCTTGCAACCGGTAACCGTGACCACCCCCGCGCTGGCAAGGTAAGCGCCGCCACCGGTATAGGCGGTGTTGTTGGAGATCGTATCGCTGGCAAGATTGATGACGCCGTTATCGGACGAAGAAATCTGCAATCCGCCGCCCACCGCCCCGACGCCGCCATTGTAGGTGAAGGTGCTCGTGGAAACGGTGGCCGTGCCGCCTTCGATCAGTTCCACGGAAAGCGCGCTGCCGCCTCGATCTGCGGTGCTGTTGTGCGTAAAACTCGATCCGCTCATGGTGAACGTCCCCGCCGTGACGTATGCCTCCATCGCCGTTCCCCCCGACTGGTCGTAATTGCCGCTGAACGAGCTGCTGGTCACCACCATCGCCTGCCCGATTGCAAACACCGCGCCCCCGCCATACCCGCCGGGATTGATCCCGTTGTTGGCAAAGGTGGAGCCGCTGATCGTGAGCTTGCCGGCGTCGGAATAGATCGCGCCGCCTCGGTAGTTCGCGAGGTTCGTTTTGAAATCGCAGCCGGTGACGGTGAGCGTCTCATCAGTATAAATAGCGCCACCGGAAGTCGTGGGGCCACCCGAGGCCGAGGTTCCGCTGGCGAACCCGTTGCGGAGCGTGAGCCCCGAGAGGCCCACGTTTTCCGTCGTGGCGGATTTGCCATCCGTAATCTTGAACAACTGCACCTTCCCGCCGCCATCCAGCGTGATCTTCCCGCCGCCGTTGATCGTGACGCTGTCGGCAATCGTCAGCGTGCTGTTTACGTGGATGAGCCCGGTGAGGCCGGCCTTGAAAACAATCACGTCGCCATTGTGCGAGCCCGCGATCAATGCCCGCAGGCTCCCCGCGCCGGAGTCGTTCAGGTTGGTAACAGTGAGGGTGGCTGGAGCGATGCGCGGCTCCAGCACTTCTAAAGACGAGAGGAGAGATTTCATTGCCGTAAGACCGATCACACAATCCTAGGCAATATTTATAATATAGCGCAAGGCTAATTATTAGCCATTCATTCACAACCTATCTTCACAGAGGAGGTGAAGGATCGCTGTTTTCGAGGCGTTTACTGCCCGTTTACAGAAAGATCTTGCAACATCGCCTGCATGTTAACGATCCGGGCGAGATCGGGAGCGGGATCGGGGTGGTTCTGGATCGCGGCGAGATGGGTTTTGGCCGCTTCCTTATTCCCCGCCTTATAGGCAAAGATCGCCGCCAACGTGTGCAAATAAGCAGGGCTCATCGCGCTCCCGGGCGCGGAGAGATAGCCCGCGATTACGTCCTGCATCTTCTGGTTGATCTCCGGATCGGCAAAAATCTTCCCTTCATCCCCGGCGTCGCTGGAAACGTCACGCACCGCGACGATGTACTGGTAGGGTACACAGGTGTCGTAGCGCTTGGTGGCGGCGCATTCCTGGCCGAACTGGAGCATCTGGTCGTAGCTGCCCAGCCAGCGCGGGCGCAGGCCCCAGAGCATCTGGTGGTAGGCTAGCATGCAGTCCACCTGCGCGGCCACCGCCTTGTCGAACCAGGACCGCATCGTATCGGTGGATTCGCTTTCCGCCATCGCAACGGTGATCATGTTGGTGGCCGCCAGCGCGTCTTTCGGGTTGGCGGTCCATGCCTTCACCAGGTTTTCCCGGGCCAAAGCAATATATTTTTCAAAGCCATTCCAGCCGCTGTCCGTCACCGTATTGGCCCAGCCGCCGCCCCGGGCTTTCCAGGCGAGATCAATATCGCGGAGGCCGGCGTAGAACTCGGCCACCCAGGGCTCGATGTGCGTGGAGCCATCCAAGATCGCCTGCACCTCGTCGGCTTTCCGGCTCCTCAGATCGCTTCCCGAGGGCGAGGCCAGCCGCTCGCGCAGGACGGACATTTCCTCCTTGGTAAAGGAATCGGTGGAAAGCGCTTCCTTCAAAAGGGCCAGCGAAGCCTCATCCCGCTTTTCCAGTTCGGCCGGATCGACATGCGCGGCGGAAAGGGCTTTGCCCAGGTTCGCGGAAATGGTGAACTCAATGAACTTCGGGTAGGGACTGCCAGGCATCTTTGCGAGCGCTTTCTCGAAGCACGCACGCTGGACGGTATCATCCTGGTGGACGACGCCAGAAACGAGGTTGAACGCCGGATCATCCACCCCGTTTCGCGCGAGATCATCGGCCTCCCGGGCCAGCCCGGTCGCGGTGAGCTGGTTGCCCGCGCCGCTGAAAAACTCGATGCCTTCTTCGATGAATGCGGCCACCTTGGGGTCGAGCTGCGCCGTGTGCCGGTACGGCTCCAGCACCGTGCGTGTAAACCATTTCAAGGAAAGCTGGTTGAAGTCGGCACCTTTCGGAACCGCCGGATCGGAGGGGATCGGCTTGCCTTGCAGATGGGTCGAAGAAACCGAGTCGTCCTGCGATTTTTGCAATCCCTCGTTGAGGCCCTTTTTCACTCCGTTGATGAAATCGTCGAGCAACCCCGCCTGCAAAGGCTGCCCTGCATCAAGAGCCAGTGCCGCCGCCATTAAAATCAGTATCTTATTCATACACATGCACTCGTTCAAAGCACCCCTCCACATCGGAGACGAGGCGCACCGTAGCGGTTTCCCCGTGAAAAAACACGAAAAAATAGAAAGGTCAGGCTGCCCGATAGCCTCTCTCGAAAACTCTCGGCCCCTTCGTGTCCTCGTGGTGAAACTTCCCCCGCCCCCGCACCCATCGCATGGCCGCAAAAAAAAGCCCGCTCGAACCATGGCTGGCCGGAGCGGGCTGGGAAAGGGATGTTTGCCGTTTACGGCTTCAACTCGCCGCCGGTATTCGCGTCGGTAATCATGAATTGCTCATGATGGAACGCGGGATCGGAGCGGAAGGTGAGGCGGCCTGCATACTTGCGCTCGATCTCGACGAGCAATTCCTCGTCCTCGTTGCGCAGGCGCTGCATCACGTGCGGATTCACGATCACCTTGATGTCGTGGATGGTATCCTGGAACCGGCGCATCACCGCATGCAGGGCGCGCTGCAGTTCCACACTCATCGTCATGGAACTCTTCACCCGGCCGCGCCCGTTGCAGTAGGGGCAGGTTTCATAGACGGAACCGCTGAGACTTTCCTGTGCACGCTGGCGGGTCATTTCCATGAGCCCGAGCTGCGAGAGGGGGAGCACATGCGTCTTCGCCTTGTCGCGCTTGAGCCGGTCGCGCATGCGGTTGTAAACGGCCTGCTGATCCTTCCTCGACTTCATGTCGATAAAGTCGCCGATAATCAGGCCGCCGATGTTGCGCAGGCGCAACTGGCGGGCGATTTCGTCGGCGGCTTCGAGGTTGGTTTGCAGGATGGTTTTCTCGACATCCTTCGCGCCTTTGTTGCGGCCGGTGTTTACGTCGATCGCAATCAGCGCCTCCGTCTCATCGATCACGATGTAGCCGCCGCACTTGAGCCAGACCTGGCGGTGGAAGGCGTCGTCAATCTGCTTCTGAATGCCGAAGCGCTCGAAGATCGGCACCGGCTCGGAGAAGTGCTTGATCTTGCTGCGGGAGCGACGGGAGATGTTACCCACCAGATCCTGCATCCGCTGCACGGCGGCCGGGTCGTCGCACATCACCTCGTCGATCTCGTCGGTGAGGAAATCGCGGACGGTGCGGTCGATCAGGTCGGGTTCCTGGAAGACGCACGCGGGCGCATTCTTGGATTTCATCGCCTCCTCAATCGCCTGCCACTGTTCCAGCAGCAGTCCGAGGTCGCGCACAAAATAGCGGGAGCGCTGCCCCTCGCCCACAGTGCGGACGATGATGCCCATGCCCTCGGGCACGTCGAGGTCGCGGAGCACCTTGCGCAGGCGCTCGCGCTCCTTCGGATCGTCGATCTTGCGCGAGATGCCGAACTGGTCGTTGTAAGGCATGAGCACGAGGTAACGACCGGCGAGGCTGATATTCGTGGTGATGCGCGGGCCCTTGGTGCTGATCGGGCCCTTGGTCACCTGCACCAGCACTTCGGAGCCGACCGGGTAAATTTTCGGAATATCGGCGGAGGTGATGCGTTTCTGCTCCTTTTTGCCGCCGGAGCGTTCCACCGCTTCCACGCCGCTGTCGAGGGCGGCGGGAATGGCGTCCCAAAAGTGCAGGAAGGCGTTCTTCTCAAAGCCGATGTCCACGAACATCGCCTTGAGGCCATGCTCGATGTTTTTTACGCGGCCTTTGAAGATGCTGCCGACGATGTTGCGGTCGGTCTCGCGCTCAATGCTGTATTCCTCAAGCTGCCCGTTTTCGAGCAGGGCGACGCGGCGCTCCAGCTTCTCGCAGTTGATGACAAGTTTGATGCCGGTCTGCTTCGACAGGCCTAGAAGGCGTTTTACACGTTCGATCATGAAATGGGTTCCTCATACTGGGGTTGACTCGTTTTCGCCTACCATGGCCAGTGCTTTTTCGGCGGTGCCGATTGGTCGGCTGGCGTGGGTTTCTTTTTCGGGGCGAAAAATTTTTGCAGGAAGTTCCGGTTGTCCGGAGCTGGTTTGGCGGGTTTTTTGACCGCATTGGCGACTTTGCCGGCGGCGTCCGCGTCCGGCTTGATGTCGGGTTGATTTTTGTCGGTGGTGTCGGCGTCCGTCTTTTCCTCCGCATCGGTATGGAGGGTTTCCTGATCATCAGCGCCGGCCGCCGCGGCGGCGACGTTGGGCAGCTTGAAGTCCACCTTGGCAATCATCTGGAACGGGTCCGCCTTGCGCGCTGGCGTGAGCGCGGTAAGGGTCGGGTTCGTGCCCTTTTCCATCGCAAAAATATCGGAGAGAATCTTGGTCGCGATCGGCGCGGCCACGGAGCCGCCGTGCTCGCCGCCATTCACCATCACACAAATGGCATAGCGCGGGGAATCGAACGGCGCATAGCCGCAGAACCAGGCGATGGTATCCGGCTTGCCGTTGCGCTTGGCGGTGGCGGTGCCGGTCTTGCCCGCGACGACCACATCCTTCATCCGCGCGCTGCCGCCGGTGCCGCCCTCTTCATTGACGACTTTCCACAGCCCTTTCTGGATGAGGGCGAACTGCTCGGGCGTGAAGTCCTTGCGCAGATCGCCATGGATGCGCGGTGCATCGAGCACGGCGGGCTGGCCGCTGTCGTCGAGCGCCGTCTGCCCGTCCGGGGTGAGCACTTTCTTCACGAGGCGCGGAAAGTAGGAGACACCGCCATTCGCGACCGTCGCATACATCATGCAATCCTGGAGCGGCGTGACGAGATCATAGCCCTGGCCGATCGAGGTGTTCGCGGTTTGCGCCTGCGACCATTTTTCCTTCGGGCTGTGCACCTTCATCCAGTCGGGGCCGGGCAGCACGCCCGGCTGCTCGTTGCTGAGCCCGATGTTCGAGGGCTGCATCAGGCCGAGCTGGTCGCCGGTCTGGTCAATCGCATCGACGCCGGCCGCGTTGCCGTACTGGTAGAAGAAGGCGTTGCAGGAAACTTTAAGCGCATCGGCGAGGCCGATGGTGCCGTGCGAGCCGCCCTTCTCCGCGATCCAGCAGTGGAAGACGTGGTTGCCGTAGGTCACGCTGCCGGTGCAGGTGAAATCCTTGCCGGCAAGTCCCTTGCGGACCCCCGCCATCGCGGTCACCACCTTGAAGGTGGAGCCGGGCGGGAAAGCGCAGATGGCGCGGTCCACCAGCGGATTGGCCTCGTAGCCGGTGAGATCCTTCCAGGCTGCGCTGGTGATGCTCGGAATGAACGTATTCGGGTCGTAGGATGGCACGGAGGCCATGGCGAGGATTTCGCCGGTATTCGGGTCCACCACCACGGCGGCGCCGCGGCCCACCGCCCGCAGGGCCTGTTCCGCGAAATACTGGATGCGGGCGTCGATCGTGAGGTAAACGGTGTCGCCGGGCTTGGGCGGCTCGATGCGGCTCTCGCCGTCGATCTGGCCCTTGGCGTTGCGCTTCATCACGCGGACGCCGGGTTTGCCCCGCAGGTACTTGTCCATCGCCAGCTCGATGTTTGTTTTACCTTCGGTGTCGGGCTGGTAAAAGTTGTAATCGTCGATGTCGGGCTCGTTCGTGATGTCGTGCGGCACGCCCACGTAGCCGAGCAGGTGGGCCCCCAGCGCGCCGTAGATGTACTGGCGCACCGGGCGCAACGAGACATTCATCCCCGCCATACCTGCATTGTGCTCGGAGAATTTCGCGAGCGTGGGAAAGTCGATGTCCTGCAGGTAGGTGAAGGGCACTTCGCGGTCGTTGCGATAGTGCATCTGGAGCTGGTGCGAATTGTAGTCGCGGGCGAGATCGAGATTTTCGAGACGGGGAATCACCGTATCATTGACGATCTTGACGATGTTCGCCTCCTTGATGTCGCTCAACATCCCGTGGATCGGCGCCTGGTAGCTGACGGTGGGCACCATGTTCTTGTTGCTCTGGCGGTAGTTCCGCACCATGTCGGGGAGGTAGAAATTCACCTCGTAGCTGGCGCGGTTGGTTACCAGCGGAATGCCGTTGCGATCGCAGATTTCCCCGCGCACGGCGGGAATGCGCACGGTCACCTCGGCGCTCTTGCGCATTTGCTGGGTGTAACCCATGCCATGCGCCACTTGCAGCCACCAGATCTTGGCGGCCAGCGCGCCGATACCCAGCAGGCAGCCCACTCCGATGATCCAGATCCGCAGTTCCACCCGAATTCGACGACGACTATTGGCAGCCATGGGTTATTGCTCCCTCCTTTCGGGACCGGTCTGAAAGCCGAGGAGCGCGGCGACCGAGTTGAGGCTGAAGAAAATGATCGGCGCCAGCAGCGCGGCCATCACACCCGCGCCCAGCACGCGCTCCCAGATGAGATCGGGAAACAGCGGATTGCCGCGGCGAAAGGTGATCATGAGGTATTCCGACAACACGATCAGGGAGGTGAACACACCGCTCAGCAGGCAGTGGATCTCCCAGCGACCGCGGCGAAACAAAGGGCGCAGTCCGTTCATAATGGAGCCGAGGACGGCATAGAGAACGATTGACCAGCCGAGCGAAATTTCAACTGCGGGCTGCGTGATCATGTCCACGTTCAGAGTGACGATCTGCGTATTCAACGCATCCCACATGAAGCCCGCGATGAAGGTAAGCGCGAGCATTGCCGGATAAGGCATGGCCAGCGCGCCGTAGAACATCACCAGCGGCATGAGCAGAATGCGCGCGCCCTCGAACCAGGGCCCGGGCAGCGGCGGGATGAAGTGCTGGATCACCAGTGATCCAAACATCGTGCTAACCAGGACGAGGAAGAAAATCATGGCTTGCCCTTGTCGTCCACGACGAACACGTCTTCCAGATTCGCGAGATCCACGGCGGGAATCAACGTCGCGTAACCATCGAGATCACGGGCATGAAATTCACGCACCGTGCCGACGGCAATGCCGGACGGGAAAACGCCGCCCACCCCGGAGCTGAAGACGTTCGTGTTTGGTTTTAAATTGGCATTCTTGGAAAGGAAGGCGAGGCCGAGCTCCGGCTGCGCGCTGGTGGAAGTACGTGCCCCGGCCGCGATCCCCTGCTCGCGCGAGCCTTCCACGCTCACGGCCACCTTGCAGGTCTCATCGGAGACGAGCACCACGGTGGAAATATTCTTCGCCACCGTCGTGGTCTTGCCCACGAGGCCGGACTCGGTAATCACGGCCATGTCGGACTCGATGCCATCCTCAAAGCCGCGGTCGATCATCACCGTGTTCCACCAGGTGGAGGCATTGCGGGCGATCACCCGGGCCGGGACGAGCTTGAAGTTGGAGCGCTGGCGGTACTTGAGCGCCTCGCGCAGCTTCTGGTTCTCGGCATCGAGATCCTGCAAGGTCTGGTTGATGGCGCGGAGTTGCTTGTTCTGCACCTTCAACTCCGCATTCTCGCGCTCGAGCTGGTCGAGAGTTTCCAGTCCTTTGCGCACCTTGGCAAAACGCACCTGGATGCTGGAGCCGGTCTTGAGAAACGGAGCGACGATATCCAGGAAGGTGGACTGCACCTTCTGGGTGGAGCGCGGGCTCATCGCGAAGACGAGAACCAGGGCCGCCACGAACATAATCGAGGCGATGATGGAGTAGCGCTTTACCATGCGGGACGCGGGCGCGGGTTCCGGGTTTCAGCAGCAAAATGCCCAGGCCGGTGGAAAAGCCGGTGCTGGAAAGAGCGCTGCCACGGTGTTGCCATGGTGGGAGGGGCCGTCCGGGTTGATCAGTTCCGCCACTGCCGCTCGGCAGTTGCGACCTGGCGTAAAAATTTCAGTTCCTGCAGGGCGCGGCCGGTGCCTTCGGCCACGGCGCTCAGCGGGTCCTCGGCGACATGCACCGGCAGGCCGGTTTCCTCGGTGAGGAGCTTGTCGAGGCCACGCAGCAGGGCGCCGCCGCCGGCCAGCACGAGGCCGCGATCCACGAGATCGGCGCTCAGTTCCGGAGGGCAGCGTTCCAGCGTGACGCGCACGGAATCGACGATGGTGGAGATCGGCTCCAGCAGCGCCTCGCGCACTTCCTGCGAGGTGATGCTCAAAGTCTTCGGCAGCCCGGCCACCAGGTCGCGGCCTTTCACTTCCATCGAGGTTTCCTTCTCAATCGGATAGGCGGAGCCGATCTTGATCTTGATCTCCTCGGCCGTGCGCTCGCCGATCATGAGGTTGTAGGCGCGCTTCATGTACTGGACGATCGCCTCGTCCAGTTCGTCGCCGGCCACGCGAACGCTGCGGCTGAAGACAATGCCGGAAAGCGAAATCAGCGCCACCTCCGTAGTGCCGCCGCCGATGTCGATGATCATGTTGCCTGCCGCATCCTGCACCGGCAGGCCGACGCCGATGGCCGCAGCCATGGGCTCTTCGATGAGATGTACTTCCCGGGCCCCGGCATGGAGGGCGGACTCTTTCACCGCGCGCTTTTCCACTTCGGTAATGCCGGAAGGCACCGCGATCACCACCCGCGGGCGCGGACGGAACAGCGTGCGCTTGCCATGGACCTTCTGGATGAAGTGGCGCAGCATCGCCTCGGTGACCTCGAAGTCGGCGATCACACCATCTTTGAGCGGGCGGATGGCCACGATGTTGCCCGGCGTGCGGCCCAACATTCGCTTGGCTTCGTCGCCCACCGAGAGCACCTTGTTGGTGCCCGCCTGAACAGCCACCACCGAGGGTTCACGGAGCACAATGCCGTGATCCTTTACATAAACAAGGGTATTGGCCGTCCCGAGATCAATCCCGATATCATTGGAGAAAAGTCCAAAAAGTCCGTTGAACATTCAAAAAAGTTTCTGGTTAAAAGTTGAAAAATGCGTCGTCCTTGGCGAGGAGCCATTGCCCGTTGAAATTTAATGCGATCCATTTCATAAAAACGATGCAAATTGCCTCGCTGAAAGCCCTTATCTGTAGAGTAAGTGACGGTAACGTCAACCCCATTTACACCCTCCCCCCATTTTGTTCGCAATGAAGCTTTTGCAATTGCTTTGCATCTATGCGGCGCTGGCCATCACCGCCTTTGGATGGGTGGTGGCCCGCTGGGGCGGGATCAACCCCTGGGGCTACTGGGTGCAGTGGCTGGCCGGGGCGCTTTTTATCTATAATCTGGACCGGGTAAAGACGGACCCGGCGGATGCAATCAACGTTCCCCGGCGCACGGCGAACCTGAGCCGGTGGCCGGGGCTGAACTGGGGATTGATGGTGCTGGCAGGGCTGGCTCTGCTCGGGGTTCCACTCTGGCAGCGGGACCGGCTGCTGCTGGCGCTCACCTTCGCGGGGGCGTTGGTCTGCGCAGGGTATTCCCTGCCGATTTTCGGGCGGCGCGTGAAAAGCCTGCCCCTTTTGAAGACCCTGTTCATCCCCACCCTGCTCATTGGGGCCTATTTCATTCCCGCCGCCTGGTCGCTCCGGGAGGTGCCAGACTGGCGGGTGATCGGGTGGGGCTGGGGTGCCCTGCTCTTTAATGTGCTGCTTTTTGACCTGCGGGATCTGGCGGGCGACCGGCGCGTGCAAACCGTCACGATCGCGGTGTTTCTGGGGCAGGCGCGCACCATCAGCATGCTGGCCGCGCTGGTGGCGGGCATGGCCCTGCTTTCCACGCGCTGGGAACAATGGATCACCGATGCCGTCTTTGCCCTGCTCCTGGGGCTGGGAGCGAAACGGCGCGGCGAAGCCTTTTACGAATGGCTGGTGGATGGGGCGCTCTTCGTGCCGATCCTCTGCGAAGCACTGCGGCATTTCGTGGTGAAAGGGTGAGCTTTCATCCCCAAGGCGCCAAGGAGCGCAGCGGCGCACCGGGCGTGGGCCCGAGGCGAAACTTTTTCGGGCCGGAAAAATACGCAAAAACGAAAAAGCCTGCGAACTGGGTGTTCGCAGGCTTTCCCACAAAATATCGCAGCGCGTTCGCTTACTTCAGCTTGTCGGCGATCACTTTTTCGAGCTTCACGATGTCCGCCGAAAACTTGCGGATGCCTTCCGCAGTTTTTTCGGTCGCCATCGCGTCTTCGTTGAAGAGGAAGCGGAAGGTTTTCTCATCGAGCGCGATTTTCTCGATGTTGCTGGCCTTGGCGGCGGCTTCGTCGAGCTTCTTCTCCACCGGCTCGGTGGATTCGGCCAGCTTGGCGAGAAGATCGGGCGAAATGGTGAGGAGGTCACTGCCCGCGAGCTCGACGATCTGCGAGGTGTTGCGGAAGCTGGCGCCCATCACTTCGGTCTTGTAGCCGAACTTCTTGTAGTAATTGAAAATCGTGGTCACGGACTGCACGCCGGGGTCTTCCGCGCCGGTGTAGTCGCGCTTCATCGCGGCCTTGTACCAGTCGTAGATGCGGCCGACAAAGGGCGAAATGAGCTGCACATTGGCCTCGGCGCAGGCGACCGCCTGGGCGAGCGAGAAGAGCAGGGTGAGATTGCAATGGATGCCTTCCTTTTCGAGAACTTCCGCGGCCTTGATGCCTTCCCAGGTGGAAGCAATCTTGATCAATACGCGGTCGCGGCTGATGCCGGCGGCCTCATAGAGGGCGATGAGCTGGCGGCCCTTGGCGATGCTGCCCTCGGTGTCGAAGGAAAGGCGGGCATCGGTCTCGGTCGAGACGCGGCCGGGGACGATCTTGAGGATTTCGAGACCGAAGGCGATGAGCACATGGTCGATGATGTCCTCGATCTGCGCCGCGCCGGTAAGGCCGCTGTTCTTACGGTCAGCCACCACCTTGTCGAGGATGTGTGCGTACTGCGGCTTGGTCGCAGCGGCGAGAATCAACGACGGATTGGTTGTCGCATCCTGCGGTTTGAATTCCTTCATCGACTCAAAGTCGCCAGTATCGGCAACGACTTTGGTAAATTGCTTGAGTTGATCGAGCTGGGAAAGCTTGGTGGTCGGATCGAGAGTGGTCGCGCTCATAAGAACCCAAGTTATCGCGAAACCGGTTGAACGACAAAGGCAAATTTCTCATGGTTTCCGTGAAAATGGTTCATGCATGCCCATCAAAACAAAAGCCCGGCCACCTTTTGGGGGCAACCGGGCTTTGTGGGGGTGAGGAGGATGCGATTAGTTATCCAGCTCGACGCAATCGTAGGTGTAGGAGGCGCTGAGCCAGGCACCGGAGTCGGTGCTGCCGCTGATCGGGCTGATCGTCATGGTATTGGTGCCCGTGACAAAGTCCGCCGCCGGGACGGTCCAGGAGTAGGTCTTGTTATTGCCACGGTAGGTGCCGATGGTGATCGTCCTAGTGCTCGGCTCGCTCGGCGCACTTTGGAGGGTCAAAGTATGACCATTGATGGTGACCGAGGGACGTCCGCTGATATAGGCGGTGGTGATGCCGATCTTGACGACATGCGCGGCCGCCGCCTGGGTGGACGTGAGGTTGAAGTTGATCGTCGTCGGGCTGTTATCGGCGCGGAACTGGGCCGCCGGGAAACTGCTCGCACTGCTGCTACCCACGGTGTAGGTGACCGGACCCCAACTGCTCATGCGCACATCCGAGGGATGCATGTAGGTCATGAGCGTGCCGTTGAGGAATTCATTGGGCGTGCCATCCCAGTTGCCGATGCGCCAGATCGTGGCGGTCGAGCTCGGGTCGGCCGAAATGGTGATGGTATTCAAGACCGTGGTGCCGCCCGCCGTGACGGTGGCGCTCCCAGTCCAGACGGCGAGCTCATTCTTGTAGATCGTCATCGTGTAGGTGCCGGGCAGCATGCCGGTGCAATTGAAGTAGCCGTTGCTGCTGGCGGCGCTGGCCCAGTATTGCGCCGTAGTATTGGCAAAGCCGACCGTGTACGGATAGGTGGTATCGCGGCCATTGATGCCGACTCCGGTGACGCGTCCGCGCCCGGAGGGAGCGACATAGCCGGTGAGCCCCATGCTGCTGAACCACGAGGTATCGATGGATGTACTCGGTGCTCCGCCCGAGTTGCAGACCAGGGTGTAGGTATTCAGAATGCCCGTGCGGAACGCCTCGGTCTGCGCTTCGCCATAGTTCACGATGTAGGTGATTTCCTGGTCGGTGCTGGTGCACTGGTTGAGCAGGGAGCGGTAAAAGGGCCCGCCCGAGTTGCCCTCGTTGTTGTCGCGCACCACCCAGATGCCGGCGGTGGGAGAGGACGCACTGTTATTCGCCCCGATGTAGCTCCAGTCGATCAACCGCTGGTTGGAGTAATGCTTCGACCGCGTGGTCCCGTCGCTCATCCCGAAGATGTCGGACGATTCGATCGCCCCCGTATTGTTCCGGATATCGGAAGGCGTCGGACCATTGGTCAGCTTGCTCACCTGCATGCGCAGGATGTAACGGCACAGGCCCAGCGTGTCGGGCTCGGTCGTAAAGTAGGTGCCCATGTAAATGTAGGGATACCCGCTTTGCGCCATGTAGTAGTGCGTGAGATTGCCCGCCACGACGGTAATCTTGATGTATGTGCTGCCCACCGTCGTCGCACTCACGGTGACCGAACTGGTGCTGCTGTAGAGATAGTCGAAGCCGGAATTGACCTGGGAACCGCTCGACTGATCCTGATACTCAACCCCGTTGTAAACGAGGCTCGCAATGTCGCCCGGCGACTGGGTGCTGGATCCGTTGTCCGTTCTTCGGATTTTGAAGACGAGGCCGGCTCCGGTATCCACGGTGTAGTAATCCGTGCTGGTGGTCAGGCCGAAGGCGGCGTGGACTTTTGCCGGGAGAATGGCGCCTGCCACGAGGACAAGGGCCATGAGGGCGGACCGGCAAAAAGCGCCGGCCCGATGGTTCTGGGGTGTTTTTTTCATGTTTTACTTTGGGTTCTTCTCCAGCAGGGCTGGAGAAAGGGGTGTGAACCCGGCTCACCCGATTGCTCTGGGCGAGCCGGGCAAAGGATCATCCTTGGCGAGGGTGGCCAATCAGTTGTCCAGCTCCACGCAATCGTAGGCGTAGGAGGCGCACAGCCAGGTGCCGCTGTCCGTGGTGCCGCTGATCGGGGTGATCGTCATGGTATTGCTGCCCGAGACGAAATCAGCCGCCGGAACGGTCCAGCTATAGGTCGTGTTATTGCCACGATAGGTGCCCACGGTGAACGACCGGCCATCGGGCTGGGTGGATGCACTGGGGCTGCTCAGTGTATGCCCGTTGATCGTCACGCTGGGCCGCCCGCCGTAAACCGCATCGGTAATGCCGATCTTCAGCACATGCGCCGCTGCCGCCTGGGTGGAGGTGAGGCTGAAGGTGACGGTCGTCGGACTGTTGTCGGCCCGGAACTGCACGGCCGGGAACTTGTTGGTGGCGCTGCCGACCGCGTAAGTCACCGGTCCCCAGCTCGAGTTCCGGCTGTCGGAGGGGTGGCGAATCATGATGGTTTCACCGTTAAGGAACTCGTTGGGCGTGCCGTCCCAATTACCGATCCGCCAGATGGTGGCGGTGGAACTCGGGTCGGTGACGGTCTGGGTGTTGAAGGTCGTGGCCCCACCAGCGGTGACGGTGGCGCTCCCGGTCCAGACGGCGAGCTCATTTTTGTAAACGGTCATTGAGTAGGTGCCGGGCTTCATGTTGTAGCATCCGCCGCTGCCGGTGGAGCTGAGTGTCGCCCAATACTGCGCCGTGCTGTTCGCAAAGCCCATGTAGTAGGTGTAAGTGGTGTCCATGCCGGAGAGCCCGTTGAGGATCACTTTTCCGCGCCCGGAGGTGCCGACATAGCCGGTGAGCCCGAGGCTGGAGATGAAGCTCATGTCCGGCACCGAAGGCGTTGTGCCTGCGGTAAACATGAAGGCGTAGGGGCCGTGAAGCACGTTCACCCGCCACGTCTCGGCCGTGCCGCCGATCGTGGTATTCAGGTGATGCCCCGAGTTCATGTAATTGTAGATCTCCTGATCGGAGCCCGCGCCGTCGCCCTGATTTTCAATGTCCCGGACGAACGGGCCGCCGGTACTGCTTTCCCGGTTGCCAAAGGCAGTGAACACCCCGACGCCGCTGCCGGTCGCACCCTTGACCGTCAGGTCCTTGACGCGCTCGCTGCCATAGTATTTCGAAGTCGTCGTCCCATCGGAGTGGCCGAAGACATCCGAGCTTTCAATGGCCCCGGTGTTGCCATTGTTATCGGAGTCCGCCGGGCCGTTGGGCAGCAAGTTGTACTGGCCGCGGAAGATATAGCGCAGTTCGCCCACGCTGGGTTCCGCGGTGACGTAGTCCGCCATGTAGATGTTATCCACGCCGTTTTGCACGATGTAGTAGTGCGTGAGCGGCGAGGAGGCGATGGAGCTCGAAACGCAGGTAATGACGATGGTGCTGGTTCCGGTAACGCTCGCGGTAACCGACGATGCGCCGAGGCCCGAGGCAATGCACGAGGCCTTGGAAGTATCGTTGAGTTCCGTGCCCTTGTATTTGCACGAACTCATGTCGCCACTGGAGTTGATGGTGAAGAGCAGGTTCGCTCCATTGTTCACGATGTAGCCGCCGCTGCTGCTGGTGACGCCGAAGGCGGCGAGACAGCGCTGGACGGGCAGGAGCAGGCTGGCACCAATCGTGGCGGCCATGAGTGACTTCGACAGAAAACGCAGCGCGCGGCTGCGTGGGGTGGTCCACGAGGGTGGGCAGTTCTGGAGAGAACGCTTCATTTGGGGTTTTGATGGGGGGGGTTTCTTCCCGGCGCCTAGAGGAAGAACCAACGAGTCGGGAAGATGCTCGCGGGTTCGATATTTGGGGGAGCAGGCTGGATTTTCCGCTTAAAACACCGTTCTGGGGGAAGGCGATTTCAAACTTGGCCGCAGAGCAAACGAAATTTCGCAAAAAACGTCAAGCATAACGTTTTGCGCAAATACGGAACCGGCATCCGCACTCTGGAAAAAAATCAATCGTCCGCCGGTAACGGGAAGACGAGACTGGGAATGGCCAGGCCAATCCCCATGGCGCACATGGCATAGAAAACGGACAGGAAATTTTCCAGCGCCTGCGGCGCAAGCAGGGTGGCCTCCGGCGCTGTTTTGGCATGGATGAGGCTGAAGAAACTGATCATCACTTTGGCGGCCAGCGCGCCGGGCACCATGGGAATGCAGCCGACCACCGCAAAGACGCAGCCGCGCAGGGTATGCGGCTGCTGCCACAGGCGGTCCACGATCGCAAGCACCAGGGCGGCGGCGAAGGTCGCCGAGCCCAGCGTCCAGCCACAATCGGTGGCAATTGTCCGCACCAGCAGAGCGAGTGCTCCCGCCCCGAAGCAAATCCACAGCATCCGGTGCGGGCAGTTGAACAGCACGGCGAACCCGGCCGCGGCCAGCCCGCCGAAAAAGACCTGATGCAGGAGATGAAACATATCAATCGTCATGGCGCAAAGAGCTTGGGGATTACCAGCCACTCGGCGAGCAGCACGCCAATGGTCATGAAGAGGAGCAAATACAACACCCGGAGCACCCGGGCGGCGGCGAGATTGGGGCGCGCGTCGAGGACGTCCACCTGCGCATTCAAAATGGCCGGCCCGGGCACGCACAACAGCACGGAGGAAATCATTGCGATCGGAAGCTCCTGGCTGCCCGCCCATTTGGAACCGAAGCCCGTGATGATCGCGGCCACGAACGCCACCGCACCCCACGTAATGAAAATGTTCTTCTTGCGATGCACGAGCAGTTCGTGCCGCAGCCATTGCGCGATGGAGGTTCCCACCAGCGTCGGCAGGAAGGCTGGCCAGTCGGCCGCGAGCAGCCGGCCAAAGGCGCAGCAGGCCAGCCCCGTGGCGAGGCACACAAACCACACCGGATAAAGCTTCGTTTTGGCGGGGACCGCCTTCACCGCCGCCATCGCCTCCTCGCAGTTTAATTTCCCCGCGCGAATTTCCATCACCACTTCCTGCAGGGCGCGCGAGCGGCGCAGGTTGATGCCGTGCTCGCCGATCTTGCCCATTTGCATGCAGGTCTCTTCATCGCGGCGCAAGATCACGATGATGGCCGCATGCTGGCAAAACGACTCGACCGAGGTGCAGCCGTATCCCTGGCCCACATCCAGAATGCCCTCCTGCACCCGGCGGGCGTTCCCGCCAAACTCCATCAACATCCGCCCGGCCATCAGGCACAGGGCGGCGACCTGATCCAGCGGCTCGTTTCCCGGGTTGGTGGACTCGATTTGCATCGTCTTTGCCTGCTATCTTAACCAAGGGCGGCGATTTTTGAAGCTCTTGCCACCATCGGGAGAGATTTCGCCAAAATTCGCAAATCCCCTCGCCCGGGGAATACCTCAATACTTGAAGGCGAAATACACCGCGCCGACAATCAAGAGATAGGAGACGCAGTAGTTCCACTTCATAGTCGCGCCAAAGAGGAAATACGAGACGATGGTGAAGACGACGAGGGTGATGCATTCCTGCAAGACCTTGAGTTGCGGCACGCTCCATTCATAGGAGCCCGCGCGGTTGGCGGGTACCTGGAAAATGTACTCAAAAAGCGCGATGCCCCAACTGGCGAAAATCACGATCCACAACGGCTGGTCCTTGAATTTCAAATGGCCGTACCAGGCCAGATTCATAAAGGCATTTGAAATGGTGAGCAGCAGGATCGTTTTCATGAATGTGGATAAATACCAAATCGGCGATGCCGCGAAAGCGGATGGTTCTCTCTTTTTTCACTACGAAGAACCCGAAAGGGAAAAGTTTTCCATCGCGAATCCGGGGAGGCGAAATTACGCGTGCGGAAGGAACGAGGCTGGAGCCTCGCTGAGAACTGCGTGACCAAGCTGGAACTTGGTCACGAAGCAATGGGCCCGCTTGCTGCAGTGCGCCCGCGATCAATTCTGTGCGAAAACCGTAGCTGCAGCCCGGTGGGCCATTGGGGTCTATAATCCAATTCAGGGAGACGAGGTCTCGGAAGCAGGGGCGGCCGTCTTCTCTTTGGCCACCGCGGTGTCGCCCGATTCCGCGAAAAGGAAATCCTGCTCCACCGCGGAGATGACGGCGCCGCTATCGGAAGCAGGGAGGCGGCTGATTCGCCCCCGGCGCAACTCCGTCTTGGATGATCCGGCCGTGGGAAGAGACGGTTTCTCCGGCGTCATACCCTCGCCGCGGCGGCAGCCACCGTGCAATTGTCGATAATTTCCGCGCGGCGGCCGGCCCCTTCGACCAGCGTGAGCATGGCGAGCTTGTTCAGGGAGCGCGGAACGCCGCTGGAGTGCTCGTGCAAGGCGGCGAAGGCCTCGGTGGTAAAGAGGTCGGTCAACCGGCCCGCCGTCATAAGCCGGAATTTCACATACTGCTCGGTCTCGGCGATGGTGAGCGCCTTGAGTTCATCGCGGAAGTAGATGCGGTTGCGCATGGACTCGTAGCTGGAGTGCTCCAGGCGCTGGGCCAGGCGGGACTCGCCGATCATGATGCAGGTGGTAAGCTTTTGCTCGGGCGTCTCGATGTTGCTGATCGTGCGGAGGACGTGCAGGCAGTCCGAGGAAAGCAGGTGGCACTCATCAATCACGATGATGAGGCGACGGCCCTCGCGGTGCAGGTCGATCACGTAGTTGCTGAGCAGTTTCATGAGATCCTGCACGCGGGTGTTGCCCACCGGGAGCGCCAGCTCCAGCTCGGCGAGAATCTCGCGGAGCAGGCCGGTCTTGCTCATGCCGGGGGTGACCAGAATAAGGATGGCGTGGTATTTCTTTTCGTCGAAATGCTGGAGCATCAACTGGCTGATGAGCGTCTTCCCGGCGCCGCTGGGGCCGGTGAGCAACCCGAGCGAGGTGTTGAAGTCAGCCGCAAGCATCATGCTGCAAAAGGCGGAGGCATGGCTCTCGGTGCGAAAGAAAAAGGCCGGGTGCACGCTGTCAGCAAAGGGGTTCTCGCGCAGGCCGTACATTTGCAGGAAGTTTCCCTCCGGAACAAATGGAACCACACTGGATGAGACCGGGGAGGAACCCCCGACAAGATCATCGAACGGATCGGAGGAAGGAAACTGGTCTTTCATGGTTGCGGGTGACGGTTGCGGAGTCATTGGCTGGCTCTTTCTGGCTGCTAGGCGGCGTGGATGCCGCTCTTTGTTTCTTGGTCGATACTTGGAAGATCGGTGCTGGCATCGGCCCCTACCAAAGTGGCGGCGACACGCGAAAGTTGCAGGGCATTGGGGTGGCCCGGGCTGCTGAGCAGGAGCGGACGGCGACTCTGGTTTGCCTCCTCCATGGCCGGATCTCGGACCAGGTGACCCAGATCCCCCGGCGTGCTTTGCAGGAAACGCTGGGCGCAACCTGCGATGCGTTCCCGCACCCGGGCGGCACTGGCGGCATCATCGGCTTGGTTCACCAGGAGGTGCATGCGGGTGGCGAGGCCGCGCTCATGGGCGAGCTTGATCACCCCATAGGCATCCAGGGTGGCGGCGAGGTTCGGCGTGGCGACGACGACGGTATCCTGTGCGAGGCCGAGAAAGTGCATCACGCCCTGGGCGATGCCGGCACCGGTGTCCATGAGCAGGATATCGTAATCAGCGGCCACCCGGAGCAGTTCACGGCCCAAAGCCTCCAGCGTGCTGGTGCTCAAATCGGCCAGGCGGCCAATGCCAGAAGCGCCACAAAGGAGATCAATTCCCCCGGGGGCGGGAGTGAGAATGCTTTCCAGGCTCGCGCCGCGATCCAGCACGTCGAGCAGGGTGGCCTTGGGATTCACCCCGGCGAACACATGCACATTCGCCATGCCCAGATCGGCATCGAAAACCAGGGTACGCAGTCCACGACCAGCCAGGGCGAGGGCGAGATTTACGGAAACGGTGGTCTTCCCCACCCCACCCTTGCCGCTGGTCACGGCAAAGAGGCGGGTGCTCTTCAGCCAGCGGTGCAATTCCTGCCGGACGGTCGCGACCGAGGCCCCTTCGATGAACAGCCGGCGATGGGCCCACTGAATAATCTTTTCAGCCCGCTGATCAAAACCCGTGGAAGACCCCCGCAAATGCTCGTGCAGAATCGTTTCTATGAATTGGACCCGCGCAGGCTGCAGGCCAATCCCACGCCCCGTGGAAAGGTTGTGTTGTGGAAATGAGTTCATAGATATCCCCGGGCTGTGTTTGCTCCCGCTAACCTTCCGTCGAACCCCGGTGGAAAATCGACAAACCCAATATGTTGGGGTTGACTTTTCACCTTAGCCACTGCATTTAGCGTTGGCGTGCCGCTGCGTCAAGTCTCAAAAAAACCCTTTTTGTCGTTTTTCGACCGGCGAACCATGTCAGCAACCCGCTTTTACTGCATCATCTGCGGCGAAGTTTTGGAAGCCGCGGACCGGGTGAGTCGTCGTCTCGCGGAATGCCCGCATTGCCGCCATGTGGTGCCCGTACCGTCGGCGGCCTCGACGGCGGAAGTGGGGCCGGATTTTCCTGCCCGTTTGAACGCCTACCCACCGGGAGTGCTGGCGTTGGAAATCAATTTTTTATGCAACCACTGCGAGAGCAAACTGCGCATCGACGCCCGCTATGAAGGGATGTTCGTGACGTGCCCACAGTGCAAGGAGGTCACGGAGGTGCCGCGCTGGTCGCAGGGCGAGGTTCCGCCCGCCGCCCCGGAGCCAACCCCGGGGATTGTCCTGAGTGCGGAGGAAATTGAGTTCCTTTCGACAACGGAAGAGGCTCCCCCACCCGGCGGGGAGGAGGAAAAGTAGATGGATATTCCCCTTTCTTTGATGGAATCCCATCCGCTCGCCTGTCCTCAATGCGGGGCCGGGATCAAGACCAGCCGGTCGAGCAAGGCCCGGCGCGTGCAGTGCCCGAAATGCCGCGGCATCGTGACGCTGCCCGCTTCATCGGGGCTGGAGAAAGCGTCGGCAACGGCAACCGCCGCCGGGGCAGCCATGGCCCCGGCACCCGAGGTACAGGTGCTCCAGGAGCGGATCGAGGCGCTGGAAGCCCGCCTCTTGCTTCTGGAAAAAGCCATCACTGAGGCGGCCCGGGAAAGCGCGAAGCCCGGCGGCCTCAAGTGGCTCGGAAAAGATCAGGCGGGCGATTTTTCCCCGGCACAGGAAGAGGTGCTGCGGCACAACCTGCAACTCCTTCCGGCCCACCACATCACCATCCAGATTCCGTCGGGCAACGAACCAGCCCGGACGCGGGCCGAATGGTTCAAAGGGATCTTCGAGAGCGCCCGCTGGGCGGTGAGCGGTCCGCTCAATTCCGTGCTCGAGCCCCAGCCCGGCACCCTATCCATCGCCACTGCCCTACCGGTCTCGCGACAGATGGCGGATACCTTTCTGGCCCTGCGGGCGGCGGGATTCGTCGCCCATGCGATTTTCGATCCCTCGCTCTCGGGCGAGGAACGGCTGATTGTGGCCTGACCAAGCAGAAAACGGGCGCGGAGATACGTCCTATGGGACACATAAACCCGCTCCCCCGCTACAGCGTCTTGTTCCGGTAATACACCACCCGGAGCTGGTGCCCGGCGGAATACATGGAGATCACGTCCGGGAGGTGCATGATGAGCCAGGGCTGGCCGAAGCTGCGACCGTTTTTCGTGAAGACCAGATCGTCCGCCAGATAGACAGCGGAATGGATGGCCCGGCCCTGCTCGTCGAGCACAAAGAGGATGTCGCCATAGTTGGTGGGCGTGGCGATCTGGTAGTAATTCGCCGCAATGTAATCGCTGGTGTACTTGAGATCGAGGAAGCGATCGTCCGGCGTCGCGTTGAAAAAGTTCATCGTACTCCAGTGGCAATCCGCATCGGCTTCGCCGGATTTGGAGTTGAGCGGGAATCGGTAGAGCCGCTCGCGGACGAACTGTGGCAGGAGATAGGCAAGTCCGATCGTTCCCCCACCCTTTTGCCGTTGCAAGGACTCGAGCATGGGCCGCACATCGGTTTCGCGGAAGCCAGGGCCGACATTCCAGTAACCAATGAGCTTGTCGATATCGGTATCCGGACGAATCACGAGGCGGACGCGGACAGCGGAAATGAGGGAGATGGTTTTGACCGTCTTTAGGCGCGCCGCGTCATCGGGCATGTGCGAGAGGACGAAACCGACGTCGCTCAGGAAAACGCGGTTTCCGCGCTCGTAGGCGACCTTCTGCACCAGATCACGCGCCGGTTCATCGAGGGTAGGCAGGACGTTATCCTTGAATTCCTTGTTGCCGTAGGTGAACGGCGAGCCCAGGTAAAAATTCTCCTCAAAGGCGGCGAGCTTGCCATAGAGCTTCTCACGCACGGCGGGGGTAAGACCGAGGATAAGCTGTTCATCGGGGTTGATGACGACCTTGCCCTCATTTTCCGTCGCCAGCGCGGAGGAGAGCGTATGGTCGATCAAGGACGCCGGGACGCCGCAATCCTGCATCAGCGCGCGGACCTGGGGCATGGACATCCCGTCAAAAGTCCAGCTCTGGTCCTTGCTCTTGTCGATGTCGAAGGCGGCGTATTCGGCGGGCCGTTCCAGTTGGAATGAACGCTCGGTCAACTCGCCCCAAGGCGGGACCACCGCCGGAGGCGCGGCCGGAATGGCATCCTCGGAAACGGGAGGAGTGGCCGCCGGGACAGCAGCCGCAATCGGAGCCGGCGGAACCCTCATCAGCGCCCAGGCCAGGAAACCGGTGGCAAGTACCAGCGCGCCAGAATAAAGCATGAGCCCGTGCAGGGAAAACTGGATGTGGGAACCGTGAATGACCGGACGATGAGGAACTGGCTCCGCATGCAGTGGAACCCGGGGCGATGAGAGCGCAACCGGGTAGGCCGGCTCATGAGCAAGCGGCTGTTCCCGTGGTGGCTGCAGGGGTGGCATGCGCGGTAATAGTTCGTTCAAAAAACCGCGCACGCTACCGAAAGTTGCCCACCTTTACCGCGAAATAGTGATAATTAATTCACTGTATTAGCCACTCAGATGTGATTTGCCGCCATGGCATTTTAGAAATAAACTTGCCCTCCAGCAACCCAGAAACTTCTCATGAGCACTCCAGAATCATCATCATCCAATAGCTGCCCGCCACTCCATACCATCGCATGGAACGAACTCGTCACCAGCAACGTGGAAGGCGCAGTCGCATTTTACGGCAGCCTCTTTGGCTGGACGACGGAAAAATACACCGGCGGCCCCACGGAGTATCTGGTGTTTAAAAATCAGGACCGGATGTTTGGCGGCGTGATGGCGCTGCCGCATCCCGGCATTCCGCCGCACTGGATGAACTATGTCGTGGTAACGAGCCTGGAAGAATCCGTCGAAAAGGCAAAAAGCCTCGGCGGCGGAGTGTGCCTGGAGCCGATGAGCATCGGCCAGGCTGGCCGTATCGCCATCATCACCGATCCGCAAGGCGCGGCCATCGGTCTGCATGAGGTGCCGCCGATGGCGGGTTGAGAGTTGAGAACCGCGCGGGAAAAATTCCGCATCAAGCGTCGAGCGGATTCCACGAGCGCGCCAGTGCTCTGGGGAGCCCATGCGTCCCCGCATGGTGGTTCCGGCGTTCCGGCCGGAACGAACTTGAAGAATCGCTCAAGCTCCTGATTCGCTTCGATCGCACTTGGGGAGAAAGTCCGCAAAGGCGGGGACGCCTTTGCCAGCACGCGGGACGCGTGCGCTCCCCAGAACCTCCGCCAACAACCAGCGTGCCAGCGGGAAATAAAAAACGGCAGCACGAAGGCTGCCGTTTTTCTAGGAGATTGATTTTGCGGAAATCGCTTACAGGTCGAGCAGGAGGCGGACCGGGTCTTCGATCGCTTCCTTGAGTTTGACCAGGAAGGTCACGGCTTCCTTGCCATCGACGACGCGGTGGTCGTAGCTGAGGGCGAGATACATCATCGGGCGGATGACGACCTGGCCTTTGACGGCGACGGGGCGCTCCTGCGTCTTGTGCATGCCGAGGATGCCGCTCTGGGGCGGGTTGAGGATCGGCGTGCTGAGCAGGGAGCCATAAACCCCGCCGTTGGAGACGGTGAAGACGCCGCCCTGGAGGTCTTCGATCTTGATCTTGCCTTCACGGGCCTTGACCGCGTAGTCGGCGAGGTCGCGCTCGATGTCGGCGAAGCTCTTCTGGTCGGCATCGCGGATGACCGGGACGACGAGGCCCTTTTCGGTGCCGACAGCAACGCCGATGTCGAAGTAGTGGTTCTGGATGAAGTCATCGCCATCCATGCGTCCGTTGATGGATGGCACGGCCTTGAGCGCGGTGACGGCGGCTTTCACGAAGAAGGACATGAAGCCGAGCTTGATGCCGTGCTGCTTGGTGAAGGACTCCTGCATGCGGCTGCGGAGATCGATAATCGCCGACATATCGCACTCGTTGAAGGTGGTGAGAATGGCCGCGGTGTGCTGGGCCATGACAAGCTGCGCGGCAATCTTGCGGCGGAGCGGCGAAAGCTTCTTGCGGGTGACGCGGGACTCATCCACCGGCACGGGCGCCGGGGCGGAAATTGGAACGATGGTGGCTGGCTTGGGCGCGGGAGCGGCAACCGGAGCAGGCTTCGACTCCACTGGCGCTTGCTCAGCTTTTTCCGCCTTGGGCGCTTCGGAAGCGGCTTCCGCTTTCTTGTCCGGAGCCACCGCGGCCGGGGCAGGAGCGGCAGCGCCGCCCTCCTCGATGGTGGCCACGACTTCGCCCACCTGGACCTCGGCGCCTTCGGCGGCCTTGACCTTGAGGACACCAGCGTTTTCCGCGGTGATTTCGGTGGAGACTTTGTCGGTGTCGAGCGTGAACAGGACGTCGCCCGCGGCGACCGGTTCGCCATCTTTTTTATGCCAGGTGGAAAGGACGCCACTGGTGATGGATTCACCGACGGCGGGGATCTTGACCTCAATACTCATGAATGTGTTCTGCTAAAGATTAAACGCGTCTTCAATGATTAACTTCTGTTCGCGCTTGTGAATATTGAGCGAACCGACGGCCGGGCTGGCGCTGGCGTCGCGGCCGGCATAGAAGAGCTGCTTGCCGAACAGGTTGCGGAGCGTCCACTGGAGATGCTGCCAGGCACCCATGTTTTGCGATTCTTCCTGGCACCAGATGAACTTGGTGGCCTTGCTGAAGGGGGCGATCGCCTCGCGCAGCGCCTGCTCGTGGAGCGGGTAGAGCTGCTCGATGCGGATGATCGCGGCGCTCTTGATGTTCTCATCGGTCTGCAGCTTGAGCAGGTCGTAGTACACCTTGCCGGAGCAAAGGATGACGCGCTTGATCTTCTCGGGCGTGTCGAGCAGCGGGCCGGGCAGGATTTCCTTGAAGGTGCCGCTGGTGAACTCCTCGATCTTCGAGCTGGCGGCCTCGGAACGCAGCAGGCTCTTGGGCGTCATGATGACGAGCGGCTTGCGGAAGGCGCGCTTCATCTGGCGGCGGAGCAGGTGGAAATACTGGGCCGAGGTGGTGAGGTTGCAGACCTGGATGTTGTTCTCCGCGCAAAGCTGGAGGAAACGCTCCAGACGGGCGCTGGAGTGCTCGGGGCCCTGGCCTTCGTAGCCGTGCGGGAGAAGCATGGTGATGCTGCTCGGGCGCTGCCACTTGGACTCGGCGGAGCTGATGAACTGGTCGATGATGACCTGCGCGCCATTCGCGAAATCGCCGAACTGCGCTTCCCAAAGGCAGAGCATTTCGGGGAAATCGAGCGAGTAACCGTAATCGAAACCGAGCACGGCGGCCTCGGAGAGGAGCGAATTGTAAACGCAGAACTTGGCCTGGCCTTCGCCGAGGTTGTTCAACGGGATGTAACGTTCGCGGGTCTCGGCATCATAGATGACGGAGTGGCGGGAGCTGAAGGTGCCGCGGCGGCTGTCCTGGCCGGAGAGACGAACCGGCACGCCTTCCATGAGCAGGGAGCCGAAGGCAAAGGCCTCGGCGAAGTGCCACTCGAAGGGGCCGCCCGTTTCCAGCGCCTTGGCGCGCTTGTCGAGCAGCATGGTCTTGAGCTTGGGCAGCGCCTTGAACCCTTCCGGGGTGGTGGACATCGCGCGGATGATCTTTTCGATCACTTCCTTTGCCACTGCCGTCTCGACCGGGTCGAAGTTGAACGCCGGCTGGAAGACGGCGGAAGAGCCGCTGAACTTGTTGAGCGCGAGATCCTTCTCGGCCTTCTTTACTTCGTCGAGCGCGCCGGAAAGCTGGCTGCCGAATCCGTCCTCCAGCTTTTTCGCGCCTTCCTCGGTAAGCACGCCAGTGTCGATGAGCTTCTTGCGGAAGAGCGTGGCGGTCGATTTCTGCTTCTGGATCGCCTTGTACATCTTCGGCTGCGTGTAAACGGGCTCGTCGCCTTCGTTGTGGCCGTGGCGGCGGTAGCAGACGATATCGACGACGACGTCGCTGTGGAACTGCTGGCGATATTCAAACGCGAGCTTCGCGGCAAACGTCACGGCGACCGGATCGTCGCCATTCACGTGGATGACCGGGGCCTCGACCATCTTCGCCACATCGGTGCAATAGACCGTGGAACGGGCATCGGCCGGCGAGGTGGTGAAACCGATCTGGTTGTTGATGATGAGGTGGACCGAACCGCCGGTGGTATAGCCGGGGAGCTGGGAAAGGTTGAGCGTCTCGGTGACGATGCCCTGGCCGGCAAACGCGGCGTCGCCGTGGATGAGCAGCGGGAGCACGCGGGAGCGCTTCTCGGTATCCTTGCGAATGCGCTGGCGGGCGCGCGCCATGCCTTCGACGACCGGGTTCACCGCTTCGAGGTGGCTCGGGTTGGGCGAGAGGCGGACTTCCACCTCGTGGCCGGTCTTGAGCTTGCGCAGCTTCTGGTAGCCGAGGTGATACTTCACGTCGCCATCACCGCCGACGAGATCGGGGATGAAGTTTTCTGAAAACTCCGCGAAAAGCGTGCGGAAGGATTTCTTGAGGAAATTGGTGAGCACGTTCAGACGGCCGCGGTGGGCCATGCCCATCACGATTTCCTCCACTCCGTGGCTTGGAGAGTCGTAGAGAATGGCGTTGAGCGCGACCATCAGGGATTCGCCGCCTTCGAGGGAAAAGCGTTTCTGGCCGACATACTTGGTATGCAGGAAGTGTTCGAAGCTCTCGGCCTCCAGCAACTGGCGGAGCATTTCGACCTTCTCCTCCGCGGGCACCTGGTCTTCGGCCGGCCGGTTTTCGATTCGATTACGAAGCCAGTCGCGCACATTCGTGTTCTGAATGTGCATATATTCAAAGCCGAGGTTGCCGGAGTAGGTGATCTGAAGCTTTTCGATGAGCTCGCGGAGCTTCATCTGCTGGCCCGCCATGAAAGTGCGGGAGGAAACCACGGTATCGAGATCCGCGTCGGTAAAGCCAAACTGATCGAGCTCGAGCAGCGGCTGGGGGGGGCGGGAGCTGCCCAGCGGATCGAGGGTCGAGCGCATATGACCCAGGCGGCGGTAGGCAACGACGATGGCCTCGACGCGGCCGGCAATGGACTGATCCTCCTCGGCTCCCGCTGCGGGAAGAGCGGCGACGGCGGCTCCATTGGCACCGCCATTTTTGTTTACGGAACCGAGTTCAAAGCCTTCAAAAAAGGCCGACCAGGAGGGGTCAACGGAAAGTGGATCGTCCTTCCAACGCGCGTAATTTTCATCCAGCAAGGAGGCGTTGGAAATGTTGGCGAAATAGTTTCTCATAACATTTACGTGGGGCGAGAACCCTAGCACGAACTATCCGCGCAACAACGAAATTTCCGGAAATCTTCTCTGACAGACTGCCCAAAACTAATTTTCCAATCGCGACCGGGGGGTGCAGCAAAGGCACCGGTAACCATGCAAAGAACCGACTCCCGGCAGCTCCGGAGGAAGCAGGATCCCCTCACTGGCCCGGGAGAGACTCTGGCTGAGCTGGGAAAAGGTATCCCCCAGCGAGCAAAGCATTTCCCGGGGAATGGGGTAAAGCTGGACCCGCGGCGACTTGTCCTCCCCGAGCATGATCAGGGTCTGGCTGGCGCCGGAAAGGGCGGTGCTTAGTTCTGCAAATGCCTCTCCAAGAAGGAGAAAGTCATGTAAATCATCCTCCAGGGATGATGGGCGAGATGATACCGTGTTCATGCAATTTCCTCCTCTATATATACTCAACCCGTCTGCCGGCTCCCGGCCCCCAAAGGGCAATTAGCGTGGCTGGGGTGCTTTCCACACCCAGCCACGCTGTTATTGACAGCCCTTCAATATCCGCGCAAACCGCTGTCCCGCGCCTTTCCGTCAGCCGGGACTCCTTATGCCACTCTCCGGGCTTCCGCCTGCCAAAACAAAAGCCATGCAATGGGTCGCCATCGGGAAGACACGCTGTAACCAACCGTTTTTTTCCACTTACAACCGCATTCAGATACGTGCCCGATTGCATGCTGGTGAATGATTACAGCTGCTCCATAAAAAGTGCTATACGTCGAAAGACGCATATGCCGTGGCACGGCAGTCGGGTAGGCTGCGGCTTGTGATTTTTCAGAGAATCGTGCATAGAGGCACGGGTCTTCGCGGGAACTAAACGATATGAGCACCAAACTTCTGTCGGCGGATCAGCTTCGGGCGTTCAGCAATACGCTTTTTCATCTGTATGACGACACTTTGCCGGCGGCTCCGCTGGAGCCCATCATGCAGGCGATGGGAGAGCTAATTCCTTCGGCCTGGCTCTCCACGGACAGCTTCAAGCTGCAAACCGGCCAGCATCATCATCTGGCGGATCACAATTTCAAATTCACCCATCACTGCAAAAAATATGCGGAAATGTACGGGCACCAAAACCCCGTGCTGGAGCGTCCCCGGCAGCTGGGCTTTATCCCGGCGTTAAAAATATCGGACCACACGACTTTTCGGCAATTCAGCCAGACCGGATACTACGCCGAGATCGTGGGTAAACTGGAAAAGTTTCGCGACCAGGCCGGGGTGTACGCGCGCACACCCGAGAGCCTGATCCTCTTCACCGTTCAGCGGGAAAGCACCTACACGGACGAGGAGCGGGTGCTGCTGGAAATCGTGCAACCCCACGTGGAGCGCATCCTCCAGCGTTCCACCCTCTATGCCAGCCTGCCCGGCGAAGTGCTCACCGCCCGCGAACGCGAGGTGTTGCACTGGGTCGCCGAGGGCAAGCGCGACGAGGAAATCGCCATCATCCTGCATGCCAGCGTGCGCACGGTGAAGCAGCACGTCCGCGCCATCTTGCGCAAGCTGGAGGTCGAGACGCGCACCGCCGCCGCCGCCATGGCCTGGCGCGCCCGCATGGCCGAGAAAGGCCAGCCGGTCGCGACCGAGATGAAGTCCATGCGGAAGGCAGGGTAACCGGCCGTCAGGAAGAAGAGGATTCCAGCACCGCGGGTGGACGCGCTCCTCATTTTTAACTTTTAACTTCTAATTTTAAATTTCCACCCTTGCAGGGTGGGCCATTGTGTCGCCTATTTGCACTCCGTGAGTGCTTCCTCTCTTCCTGTTGTCTCCCATTGCATCAATGGCGAGTGGATTTCGGCCCGCGGTCGTTCCACGCCGGTCTTCAACCCATCGACCGGCGAAGTGATCGCCCAATGCCCCGCGGGAGGTTCGGCGGAAATCAATGCCGCGGTGGAAGCAGCCGCCGCCGCTTTTCCAGCCTGGAGCGAGACGCCAGCCGTCGAGCGCGCCCGCATTTTCTTCCGTTACCGCCAGCTCATCGAGGACCATTTCGACCCAATCACCGCCACCATTTCCCGCGAGCATGGCAAGACGCTCGCCGAGGCACGCGGCGACCTCTTTCGCGGACTGGAAAACGTGGAATACGCCTGCGGCATCCCCTCGTTGCTAATGGGTGACACCCTGGAAAATCTGGCCCGCAACGTGGATTGCGAGACCATGCTCCAGCCGCTGGGGGTCTGCGCAGGCATTACCCCTTTCAATTTCCCGGCCATGGTGCCGCTGTGGATGTTCCCCCTCGCCCTCGCGTGCGGCAATACCTTCATCCTCAAAGCCAGCGAGAAAGTGCCGCTCACCGCGGTGCTGCTGGTGGAACTGCTCGAAAAAGCCGGCCTGCCCAAGGGCGTGCTCAATCTCGTTCATGGTGGCCGCGAATGCGTGGATGCGATTCTCACCCACCCGAAAATCCGCGCGGTTTCCTTCGTCGGCTCGTCGCCGGTCGCGAAATACATTCACGAGACCGGCACCCGGAATGGCAAGCGTGTGCAGGCCAATGGCGGGGCGAAAAACTATATCGTAGTGATGCCCGATGCCGATCTGAACAAGACGGTGGAAGCGCTTTCCGTCGCGGCCTTTGGCTGCGCGGGGGAACGCTGCATGGCGGGCTCCACCGCGCTCACCGTGGGGCGGGCATCCGAGCTGGTATTACCGGCGCTGGTCGAGGCCGCCCGCGCGATCAAGGTGGGCCGCACGGACAATCCCGCCTCCCAGCCCGACATGGGGCCGGTCATCAGCGCCCCGCATCGCGACCGGGTGGAGCATCTGGTGAGCAACAGCGAGGCCCAGGGCGCAAAGATCATTTGCGACGGACGCGGCGTGAAAATCGCCGATGCCCCGGGCGGCTTCTATCTCGGCGCGACGATAGTGGACCAGGTGCAGCGCGAGATGGAAATCGCCCGCGAAGAAGTCTTCGGCCCCGTGCTCAACGTCATGCGCATGGACGATCTTGATCACGCCATCGAGCAGGCAAACCGCTCGGCCTTCGGCAACGGCGCGGCGATCTTCACCAGCAGCGGCCGAGCGGCCCGCGAGTTCAAGCACCGCGTGAAGGCCGGCATGGTGGGCATCAACGTCGGCGTGCCGGCGACGATGGCGATGTTCCCGTTCACCGGCTGGGACGATTCCTTTTACGGCGACCTGCACATCCAGGGCAAAGAGGCCGTACTGTTTTACACCCAGCAAAAAGTCGTCACTACCCGCTGGTTCGGCGGCGAAGTGGGCGACGTGTGGCGAAAGTAAGAGTTTTGTAAAGGACGGGGCCGGAGGATTTGCAACTGCCGAATCCTCTGCATGAAGACGTTGGTTACCCTGTTTATCCTCTTGGGCTGTGGGATGGCCCAAGCCGATCCGCTGGAAGATTCCGTATCGCACTTGTCGCTGCCGGGACGCGGAGAATTTGGCGAATGCGCGCCGTATGCAGATGCACTCTCGCGCTGGTTGCAACGGCACGGCCAGAGCAACCGCGTGATCTACTACACGTATCGAAACGGGCTGCTGGAGCACTACACCACGCATGCGATCGTGGCCTGGAGGCACGATGGCAACTGGTGGGCGATGGGCAACGAACGTATCGAGCCGAAGCCCCTAGGCCGTGCGAAGGACAACCTCACTCTTGCGCAGAAATATGACTACCGGGCCTTTGTGGCAGTCACCCGTACGGAAAGAACGCGTTCACAATCGCTCCGTCATCCGGGCCTGATCATCCCGCCGGCGGATGGCTCGCAAATGCTGGCGCCGGTGCCGCTGGCTGGCATCGGGACTCCATCCACCTGGACGCCCGATTTGCCTGCATCGCAGGCGGCAGATGAAAAGGCGCTCCTCCTTAAAGATTGACCGCGGTGGAGAAGATGGACTTTCCGTAAATCCGCATTGCGTTGTCCCGGGGCATGGCGCATTTAAACGGGAGTCCTTCTACCCATGAGCATCCTCATTAAAAACGGCGAAATCATCACCGCAGATTCCCGCTACGTGGCGGACATTTTTTGCGAAGACGAGACGATCACGCGGATTGATCGCAAGATCGCGCCGGAGAGCCTGCCGCCGGGCACGGAGGTGATCGATGCGACGGGCAAGTATGTGTTCCCGGGCTTCATCGATCCGCATACGCACATTTACTTGCCCTTCATGGGCACGTATTCCAAGGACACCTATGAGACCGGCAGCATGGCCGCACTGGTGGGCGGGACAACAACGATTTTCGACATGTGCTGCCCCTCGCGCTCGATGGAACCGCGCGACGGCTTTGCCAGGTGGAATGAGGAAAGCACCGGCAAATCGGCCTGCGACTATTCCTACCACATGGGCGTGACGAAGTTTGATGAAAACTCGGCCGCCCAGCTTCGCGAAATCGTAGCGGCGGGCATTGCGTCGTTTAAAATCTTCCTCGCCTACAAGGATGCGTTCGGCATCGACGACACGGAGCTTTACCACGCACTGAAGCTGGCGAAGGAACTCGGCGTGATCGTGTGCGCGCATTGCGAGAACGAGACGCTGGTCGCCGAGCGGCAGAAAGAACTGCTTGCCGCGGGCGTGACCGGGCCGGAGGGCCACCACGAGAGCCGCCCGCCCAGCGTGGAAGCCGAGGGCGTGCATCACCTAATGACTTTTGCCGAGCTCACCGGCGCGCATACTTACATCGTGCACCTGAGCTGCGAGGAGGCGCTGCGCGAGGCTATCGCCGCCCGCGAACGCGGCGTCAACGTCGCGGTGGAAACGCTCATCCAATACCTGCTCATCGACAAGACCTACGCCGAGCGCCCCGACTTCGAAGGGGCAAAATATGTGATGTCGCCACCGCTGCGCGACGCGAAGAATCAGCCGGTGCTCTGGAACGGCCTGCGCTCCGGTCTCGTGCAAACCGTGGCCACCGATCATGCCCCCTTCGACTTCGAGGACCAGAAGCCGATGGGCCGGGAAGATTTTACGAAGATCCCCAACGGCATCCCATCGCTCGAGGACCGGGTGAACCTGCTCTACACCTACGGCGTCACCACCGGGAAAATCGATCTCCATACCTTCGTGAATGTCGCCAGTACGCAGGCGGCGAAGATTTTCGATCTCTTCCCGCGCAAAGGCGCGATCCAGCCTGGCAGCGACGCCGATCTGGTGATCTACGATCCCCAATACCGGGGCCAGCTCTCCGCCGCCACGCAAACGATGAACCTCGATTACAACGGCTTTGAAGGCTGGGAAATTAAGGGCCGCCCAAGCGTGGTCACCGTCCGCGGCGAAGTCGCAGTGCGCGATGGAAAATTCGTGGGCACCATCGGTCGCGGGAAGCTGCTCCAGCGCACGCCGAGCCATTTTTGATCGAGCTACCGCGGATACAGAGATCACGGAGGCGGGCGGGGCGGCCTCCCTTGACCACTTAACCGTTTACATAGAAAACCTAGAGCCTGATTTGCAGTGGCGTGGTTGAATCGATAAATCGGGTTCCACCACCCTTCCGTATTCCATACCCTGCCTCTTGTGAAGCTCTTCTCTTCTTTCGTCATCCTGCTCGGCCTCGTCGTTTTAACTCCCCGATTGCCCGCGGTGGAGCCCGCCCCGCCTTTCGTCCATCCCGGTGGCCTGCACACCCAGGCCGATTTCGACCGCATGCGGGCCAAAGTCGCGGCGGGGGAACATCCATGGATTGATGGCTGGATCGTGCTCCTGCACGACCGGCGGGCGCAGAGCGATTACCGGCCCGCGCCGCAACAGCACATGGCCAGCCGCCAGCGCGGGCAGGACGACGCCACCGCCGCCTACTTGAATGCCCTGCGCTGGCAGATCTCCGGCGACCAGGCCAATGCCGATTGCGCCGTGCGAATTCTCAATCGCTGGTCGTCCACGGTGAACGAGATTCCCCACGGCCGCGACCAGCCCGGGTTGTGCGGCATTCCCATCGGCAGCTTCGCCCTGGCCGCCGAGGTGTTGCGCAGTTATCCCGGCTGGACGGCGGGCGATCAGGACCGGTTCAAGCAAATGCTGCTCAAGTATTTCTACCCGGTCTGCCACGAATTTCTCGTCCATCACAATGGCCGGAGCGACACCACCTTTTGGGCGAACTGGGATACCTGCAACATGCGCGCGGTAATGGCGATTGGCGTCTTCTGCGATGATCGCGCCAAATTCGACGAAGCGGTGGGCTACTACAAAAGCGGACGCGGCACCGGCTCGATCGGGCACGCTGTTCCCTATCTCTACCCCGGTGGCCTCGGCCAGTGGCAGGAGAGCGGGCGCGACCAGGCCCACGTGATGGGTGGGATGGGACTGCTCACCGAGCTGTGCCAGGTGGCGTGGAACCAGGGGGTGGACCTTTTCGGCTACGATCACAATCGCCTGCTCGCGGGGGCCGAATACACCGCGCAATACAATCTCTGGAAAGGCGTGCCCTACACCTTTTACACCAACAGCGATAACGCGAATCAGCCCTACATCTCGGAGAACTATCATGGCCGCCTCGACGCCTCGCACTTCGAGCTGCTCTACAACCACTATGTGGTGCTGAAGGGGCTCAAAGCTCCATTCGTCCAGCACTTCGCCGAGCTGCGCCGGCCCGAGCCGGGCGAGATCGATGTCTTCGGCTTCGGCACGCTCACCTACACGCTGGAGGCCAAGGCGTCGCCGGTTCCCAGCGCGGCGCCGCCGACCCCGCGTGAAGTCACCGCGACCGCGGGCGTCGGCCGCATTGAATTAAGCTGGTCGCCCTCGGGCGCCTACTCCGCGCATGGCTATGAAATTTCCCGGGCCACCACGAAAGATGGCCCCTACACCTCGATCCACTCCACGGCAAACTGGACAACGCCCGCTTACACCGACACGGACGTCACCCCTGGCCAGACCTACTACTACACCGTCGCCGCGCTGAACAACGCGGGCCAAAGCGCTGCTTCCGCGCCGGTCAGTGCCCAGCCCGTGGAAATCGGTTCGCTCCCGACCGGCTTTACCCCCGGCTCCACCTCGACGGCAGGCTATTCGACGGTTGGCAGCGGCACGTTCCTCGTTCCCGGCAGCGGGCGGGGCTTGGAGGGCAATTTGGTCGGGCTCCCGGTGGATGGCGATTTCAACCTCACCGCGCGCCTGACCGGCCGGCAGGGACGGGTGACGATGATGGGTCTGATCGCGCGGGCCACCGATCCCGTGGGTCCCCGCTCCCTCGCCATGACCTTGGGCGAACTCGGCGGACGGCAGGCCCGGTTTCACATCGGCCCCGTAGCGGATCAGCCCCAGGTTTATCTTGGCGACGATTACACCTGGCTCCCGGTCTGGTTCCGTCTCCAGCGCGTCGGCAACGTCTTCACCGCCTACCAATCGTCCGACGGCATCGAATGGTATGAAGTCGGCCATAGCACCGTAAAGCTTCCCAGCACCCTGCGGGCTGGATTGCTCGTGAGCGCCGATCCCAACCCACCCGGCGCAAAACCTTCCGACGCCGCCCAGGCTACTTTCGACCATTTCACCATCGAGCAAAAACTGCCCGCCCCCCCTGCCGCTCCCACCGAGCTGAAGGCCACCCCGCTCGACGGCGGCATCATCCGCCTCGACTGGAAGAACACCGATTCCAACCAGGCCGGCCTCAAAGTCGAAGCGTCCACCGATGGCGGCCCTTTCTACGAAATTGCCAGTCTCGCCCCCGAGGCCACGCGTTTCGAGAATACCGGCCTCCAAAATCCTGCGGCGCTTCATTATCGCATCCGGGCCTATCATCGCGGCGGCTATTCGGCGTATTCCAACGTTGCGCCATAATCGCCCGCACATCGTCGCGGAATACCGCTGGCGGTTCCCATCCCCTGGTGCTTAGCTTCTTTCCACCGGGTGCCAGCCTGGTCGAAAATTTCTCAACCGCTGCTTGAAAGGAAAGTGTTATGACCACCTCCGGCCTTCATCAGGAACAGTTGCAAAAGGTGAAATCGCAGCCCGGTTTCATCGCCGCGCTCGATCAAAGCGGTGGCAGCACGCCACACGCCTTGAGCCTTTATGGAATTGCAGACCACTCGTGGAAGGATGACGACGAGATGTTCGAGCTCGTCCATGAGATGCGCACGCGCGTGATCACCAGCCCCAGCTTTACCGGCGAGCGCATCCTCGGCGCGATCCTGTTTGAGGACACGATGGAGCGCGAGATCGAGGGCCAGCCGACCGCCGATTACCTGTGGAAGGTGAAGCGCGTGGTGCCCTTCCTCAAGGTGGACAAGGGCCTCGCCGCCGAGGCCAACGGCGTGCAGTTAATGAAGCCCATGCCGGGACTTTCCGCGCTACTGGAGAAGGCGAAAGCCCGGTGCATCTTCGGCACCAAGATGCGGTCGCTCATCAAGCAAGCCAGTCCCGCTGGCATTGAAGCGGTGGTGCGCCAGCAGTTTGAAGTCGCCGCGCAAATCATCGCCGCCGGGCTCGTCCCCATTATCGAGCCCGAGGCGGATATTCATTGCCCCGACAAAGCCCGGGCCGAGGCGCTGCTCAAGGCCGCCCTCCTGCAACAACTCGACCAGCTCCCCACCGGCCAGCAGGTGATGCTCAAGATCACCCTGCCCGAGCAGCCCGGCTTTTACGCCGATTGCGTCGCGCATCCCAAAGTGGCGCGGGTCGTTGCTCTCTCCGGCGGCTACTCTCTGGAGGAGGCCGACAACCGCCTGCGGCAAAACCACGGTGTCATCGCCAGCTTCTCCCGCGCCCTGCTCGCTGGTCTCTTCGCCCAACAGTCCGATGCCGAGTTCAACCAGCAACTCGCCACCTCCATCCAGAGCATCTACGAGGCGTCGGTAAATTAGCTCGGGCGGCCCACTTCCTTCTCGGGATTTGCTTTACCCTCGACGGCAAACCCGCCAGCATGCCTTCCATGAAGCAAGGGTATGTCTCCCCGTGGTTGGATGGCCGCCTGTTTGCCCCCGCGCTCTGCGGCCTCCTTTAACTCCTTTGCCTTCATCAATCGTATGCCTCCACAACGACAAGTCCCACCCGCACGGAAAGCACTCTACTATCTCGGGATGGTCATCATGATCATCGGCGGGCTCACCTTCTTTTCCGTCTTTGCCACCTTTGCTCTGCATTTCGGAGATTTCAGTAACTTCGAATCCATGGGGCGCTCCATGGCGGCCCGTGGATTTGGTGGAATGTTCATGCTCATGCTCGGCGGCTTTTTGATGAATGTCGGTCGCATGGGCGTGGCCGGATCGGGGATCGTGCTCGATCCCGAGGAAGCGCGCCACAATGTGGAGCCGTGGGCGCGCCTGACCGGCGGCGTGGTCAAGGACGCGCTGGATGAGGCGGGCATCAACCTTGGCCACCATGCTGACGGCGAAAATCTCCCCTTCGATGAACGCCTCCGCCGTCTCCAGAAGCTGCGCGAAGACGGTCTCATCAACGAGCAGGAGTTTGCCGCCACGAAACAGAAAATCCTCGAGGAGGCGTAGAAATGCGCCCGACTCAATCCGTTGAATTTCGCCCCGGCTTTCGCCTTTCTCTTTTAGACGTGCTCATTCTGCTCGTCGGCGCAAGTGCGGCAGCGGTTGCCGCAGATTCCTTTATGTGGCTCGCCTTTGTCATCAGCATGGCAGTGGGCCACTTCTTCCTGTTCTGCAACGTCTTCCGCATTGCCCGGAACCTGGAATTCATCTGGGCAGCGATCTTCGTGCTCCTGGCTTGGGGCACCATTCGTTTTGGTCAACCTGGCTGGCTTTTGACCACGTTGCTCACGCTCGCCACCACCATCACCGTCATCGCAATTGAAATGCGGAAACCCTCTTACCACGGCATCGGATGGAGCCGGATCAACCCGAATCTCCGCGAGTGGTGGGAGAGTCCCTTCCGTTCGTAGGCGGCAAAAAACGATTCCACCGACTGCCGGAGCGCGAACGCGGCTCACATGACAGCCCTCCCAATCCGCCCTATCTTTGGGCATGAGAACCAACTCCCCCTTCACCAAGCTTACCAAGTGGACCGCCCGGGCGACGGGACAGCCGCTGGCTTTTGGGATCGCCTTTCTAATCATCATCGTCTGGGGCATCACCGGGCCGCTTTTCAAGTTCAGCGACACGTGGCAGCTCATCATCAATACCGGCACCACCATCGTCACCTTCCTGATGGTCTTCCTCATCCAGAGCACGCAGAACCGCGATTCCACGGCGATCCACCTCAAGCTCGATGAGCTCATCCGCTCGATCGAAGGCGCCCATAATGCCCTGCTCGACATGGAGGAACTGGACGAATGTGATCTCGAAACCATCCGCGCCGATTACGAGAAATTGGCAACGAGGGCGCGCGGGGAGCTGGAAAAACGTGACCGGCAGACCAAGCGAAAAGCTTCCGCGCCTTAGCGCGTATTTTATTCAATCACATGAAAAGAAGTCTGCCGAAACGATCGCAATGGTTGCTATGGATTGCCGGAGTGATGTCCTTCCTGGCCGTCTGGCTTTACCCAGTTAGCACACTGCAGACCCGTAGTACCGGGCTGATCCTTTTCAGCGTGCTTTGGATTTCGCTGATAGCACTATGCTGGCAACCCCGGACTGCACGCTGGTGTATTCTAGCCCTCACGATTCTTGGCATCGGTTTCATAAGCCTGCCGGATCGTCGAGCTCCGAACATTGACTCACTCCGTGCAGATTACGTTGCAGGAATGCAGCGTTATATGGGTGCGCGCTATTATTGGGGCGGCGAGAGCCCCAAGGGAATCGATTGCTCCGGGCTGGTGAGGCGCGGATTGGTGGATGCGCTTTTTCTGCGCGGCGTCTGCACGCTCCATCCTGCGCTGGTACGGGATGCTTTCTGGCTGTGGTGGCATGATACGACTGCGGACGGATTAGGTCACGCGTCCGGGGTCTTTACGGTTCGCCTGTTCGACGCTCCCAGCATCAATCAACTCGATCACTCAAAGCTCGAGCCCGGTGACCTCGCGGTAACCCAGGGCGGAGCCCATGTCCTGGCTTATCTGGGCGAGAAGCACTGGATCGAGGCAGAGCCGGAGGCGCAACGAGTTATCAACGTCACCTCCCCAAGGCAGGATCAAGTCTGGTTTACAATACCCGTCCATCTTGTGCGCTGGAAGATTCTCTCCCCTTGAGTCGGCGCTCAACGGGCTCTTTCGATACCATCTTCTAGATATTTTCCTGCGTGGAAATGAGCACGCGGTAGCTGGCAATCGCCTGGCGCAGGAAGGCGGTCACAGCTTTGCTGGTGCTTCTCGGCGCGAGCTGGCGCGGGAGATGGAGGGTGATCTCGAAAGGGGCGGGCCGCAGTTCGGTTTCGCTGACGAGGAACCCGCTCCGGGCACCGGCGTGACCCGTGAAAACTTCCGTCGTCCGATGCACCGATGGGAGCGTGGTATTGGCTGCAGCCAAGGCCGGGGCGATAATGTGCTCGCGGATGATTTTCGAGCCCGAGCTGGCGTAGAGGAAGGGCTGGTCGCCAGCCACGAGCGAGATCACGCCGTTGAAACGGTGGATGCCCAGTTCGCGCTCCAGGTAATAGACCTCCGGCAGCAGCGAGCCCTGCCAGAATTCGCCCTCGGGACGGTCCCCACTTTTCGTATGCGGGGTCGCTTCCTCGAAGCCGGTGGGATTGCACACGGGGTAGGCGTAAAGGTGGGTGCCGGGGGCGTCGCCGGGATGCTGGTTGAGGTAATGGAGGAAATCCACCAGCGATTGCGGACCATGCAAGGTGTCGCCCTGGAAGCCGGCGAGCAGAGCAAGCTTCAGCGGTTCGCTGCCGGACTTGGGCCCGAGAAATAGGTAGCGGGCGATCCGGTATTGGGTGGCGCCACTCACAAACTGGCCGACCGGCGAGTAAACCAGGTAATCGGAAGCGGAAGATTCCCGGGTAATCGGCGCCAGGAACCGGCTCAGATTGCGCGCGCGGCCCTCGTGACCAAAATCGATCTCCGCGCGACGCTGCGGCGGCTCAAACTGCTTGGGGGTGTAGCTGGACTTCATGGTGATTTGCTCCTTTAATCCATACTAAAACGATATAGATATAGCGCAACCGCTTTTCGGCGTGATGACACAAACGAGTTTGGCCATGCGAAACACACGAAGCAGGCGAAAAGCAATTTCCCTTTTCATGTCTTTCGTGTGTTTCGCATGGCTCTTTCCCCACTGTGGTGTCTTTCGTGCTTCGTGGTAAATTCACCACCCACCGCTAAAGTGCTGGGCTATTTTTCCAACCCGCTTTTATAGTGCAGTCTGATGATTTCCCTGCACGAGACTTTTGGCCCCGCCGCCCCTGAAGGCGACAGCGATTTCGTGCGCCGGGTCGAGACGATGTTTGCCCCGGATGGGCTGATGGCGAAGGCGAAGAATTTCGAGTATCGCCCCGAACAGCAGCGGATGGCGGTCTCCATCGCACGTTCGCTGGAGCGCGGCACGCACCTGGTGGTGGAGGCGGGGACGGGCGTGGGCAAGTCACTGGCGTATCTGATTCCCGCCGTGATGTTTGCCGTGGAGAAAAAAAAGAAGGCGATCATCTCCACGCACACGATCAATTTGCAGGAACAGTTGATGTACAAGGACATCCCGATCGTGCAGAAGCTGCTGCCGGTGGAATTCGAGGCGGCGCTGCTGAAGGGACGCCAGAACTATCTGTGCCCGATGCGGCTGGAGCGGGCAGTTCGCAATGCCGGGGAGCTTTTCACCTCACCCGAACAGGAGGAACTGGAGCGCATCCGCCAATGGGCACAGACGACCCGGGAAGGCACGCTCTCGGACTTCGCGGTGGAGCCCGATGCGCAGGTATGGTCGCAGGTCTGCAGCGAGCAGCATATTTGTACGACGAAGACCTGTGGGCCGGAATCGAAGTGCTTCTACCAGGCGGCCCGGCGCCGGCTGCTCACCGCGCAGGTGGTGGTGATGAATCACCGCCTCTTCTTTACCCTGCTCGGGCCGCTGGAAGAGCGCGAGGAGGACGAGGGCGGATATCTTTTTGCCAACGATTTCGTGGTCTTCGATGAGGCGCATACGCTGGAGAGCGTGGCCAGCGAGCAGATCGGCATGGGGCTTTCCCAATACGGGCTGCGCTATGTGCTGCACCGGCTTTATAACCCGAAATCCAAGAAGGGCCTGTTCACCATCCTGCGCAATGCGGAAGGAGTGCGCACCATCACCGACCTGGAATCGGCGGCGGAGGGCTTTTTCGAGGAAATCGGGCAACGGGCGGATTTCAAAAAAGGCCGCGAATTCCGGGTACGGAAGCCGGACTTTGTGGAGGACTCGCTGAGCACCCGGCTGGCGACCTTGCAGGCGCTAATTGTCTCCAATCTCAAGCAACTCGAAGACGAAACGCTCAAGTCGGAGCTGCAAAACCTCGGCCGCCGCATTCGCGAGGCCCGGCTGGCGGTGATCGAGTTTCTCCGGCAGGAAGCGGAGAGTTTCGTTTACTGGATCGAGCGGACAGGCAAGAACCAGCAGTTTTTCAACCTGAACGCGGCCCCGGTGGATATCGCCGGGCACTTGCAGCGGCTGCTCTTTCGCGATGACCAGTGCTGCGTGATGACCAGCGCGACGCTTTCCGTTTCCGAGGGGGCCTCCAGTGGGGAAACGCTCGGCTATTTCCGCCATCGCGTGGGGGCGGATGACGTGGAGGCGATCCAGATCGGCAGCCCGTTCGACTACGAGCAGCAGATGAGGCTGTTCATCCCGCGGAAGATGCCCGATCCGCGGGACGAGAGCTACGAGGAATCACTCGCGCACTGGATCGAGCACTTCGTGGGGCAGACGGAGGGGCGCGCCTTCGTGCTTTTTACGAGCTATCGAACCATGACCTCGCTCGCGGAGACGATGCAGCCCGTATTCAAGAAGATGAAATGCAACCTGCTGGTGCAGGGGCAGGGCATGCCGCGCCACCGGCTGGTCGAGGAATTCAAGAAGGACCAGCGCCATGTGCTGTTTGGCACGGACAGCTTTTGGAGCGGGGTGGATGTGCCGGGAGAGGCGCTTTCAAACGTGATCATCACCCGCCTGCCCTTTGCGGTGCCGGATCATCCGCTGGTCGAGGCGCGGCTGGAATGGATCGAAGCGCATGGGGGCGACGCCTTTCGCGAGTATTCGCTGCCGGAGGCGCTCTTGAAACTGCGCCAGGGGGTCGGGCGGCTCATTCGCACGAAACAGGACAAAGGAATCGTGGTGTTGCTGGACAACCGCGTGCTCACGAAAACCTACGGGCGCACCTTCCTCCAGGCGATGCCGAAGTGCCCGGTGGAGATCATTTAAACGATGACGACCGAACGCCAGTCCGGGATGCGTTTCTCCGCCATCCTTCTGGCGGGGGGAATGTCGCGCCGGATGGGGCAAGACAAAGCCCGACTGCCTTGGCGTGGCGGGACGCTCTGGGAGCACCAGCTGGAGATACTGAGAAACCTTGGGCCGGAGGAGCTGATGATTTCCTGTCGGCCGGGACAGGACTACGAAGCGCCGGGAACTCTGCTGATCCCGGATGAACAGGCCGGGCTGGGCCCTTTGAGCGGGATTGCCGCGGCCTTACAGCGCATGCAAACGGAATGGCTGGTCGTGCTGGCGGTGGATCTGCCGGAAATGCCCGCCCGGTATCTGAAGACGTTGCTGGATCGGGCCCACCAGTCCGGCAAAGGCATGGTTCCCATTCGAGACGGTTGGTATGAGCCCCTGGCCGCAGTCTATCCGAAAGCATGCGCGAAACTGGCCTCAAGCCAACTCAGAGAGGAAGACCGCTCCCTCCAGCGGCTGGTCACAAATGCGCGCGCGGGCGGCTTGGTGGAACCGGTCTTCGTCCGGGAGGATGAAGCCTTTATTTTCCACAATCTCAACGAAAGCAGCGACTTATGATGGAATCAGAAACCAGTAAACGAGGCGCTTGCTGCGGCGTTTCAGGCTGAAAACTCCGGGCTCACGCTCGGTCCCCAGATAACGCCGGGCAGCCAGCTTCGGATCGTAATGTCCGGACTTGGTGATCAATTGTTTGTGCAACGAAAGATCACGGGATGGAAATTTCGTGGTGTTCATGGTGGCGGATTTGGTGAGATCACGCTTCTTGGGGGGAGCGATCACAGGAACACTGAAAAGAAAATTGAGATACTTGTAAAGATATTATTCGCGATGCCGATAAGGAAGGGACGCCCGGGGGCCAGGCAAAAAAAAGACCGGGACCGATCCCGTGGTGGATGGATAGTCCCGGCCTGAAATTTTGGCAGGCACTTCGATCATCCGGCGGTTGAGAGAGACACCCGCCGAAAGTGAGTGCCTTACATCGGAACGATGAAGCGGTAGTGCATGCGGTGCGTGCGTGCGCTCCGCTTGGTGAAGGGGTTGAAGAAGCCGAACGCTTTACGGCGCTTGAAGGACAGCAGGGTATTGCTGCCGGCCTGGCTGCTGGCGAGGTTCATGGCAGTTTCGGGCGCGTTGCGCACTGCGGAATTGATGGTGGTGAGGTTGGTCATAGTGCGCATCCTTTATCCGCTATCGGTACTTCCGTCGCCAGCTTGAGACTGTAAAACCTCTGCGGCGAATATGGCGAACTTTACCAATGGTGTAACAGCGGGATGGCGGGCCGCAGATTCCGTCTCATTTTTGCGATTTTGAGAAGCCAGCCCCATCCGCAAAGCCCTGCTGCCAGGCCGGCGAGGGACGACGGGCAGCAACTTGCAGCAACTGCGCATGGATCGCGAGACCCTGCGCCCGGGCCTGGAGAAACGCTTCCTGCTCCGAAACTTCGGGAACCGCCCGATCTGCGACCATGACCGGACGCGGCGCGCGATTGAGGTGGACCGCGCTAAACTTGAATTCGGGCTGCCTGGAAATGGGATCAAGCGCCTCGCTGGTGGCAGCGTTGATGGCAAAGTTTTCGCCGAAGAGATCGTTCCAATGGAAAGGCGCAAAGCAGCAGCCGGGGCGGATATTTTCCGTCACGCGCGCGGGGTAGATCGCCCGGCCGCGGCGGGAGCGGACTTCCACCGGGTCGTCCTCCTGCACGCCGAGGGCGGCGGCATCCTCGGGATGCATTTCGAGGAAGGGGCCGGGGTTCATTTTGTTGAGGCTGGCGACCTTGCCGGTCTTCGTCATCGTATGCCACTGGTGCGGGCAGCGGCCGGTGGTGAGGACAAAGGGAAACTCCTCGTCGGGCAGCTCGGCGGTCGGCAGGTGGGGCCGCGCAAAGAACCACGCCCTGCCAGACTCAGTGGGGAACTTGAGCGTCGTTTCCGCCTCGGGCGCAGTGAGCGAGGGCGGGGTGCCGTCCACGGGATCGCGGTAGCGGATGGCGCGCCCTTTGGACTCGCCGGGAGCGCAGGGCCATTGCATGGCGTTCTCGCGTAACTGGTCATAGGTGATGCCGCGCAGGTCGTACCCGGTGCGGGGATTCGCGGTCCGGCGAATTTCGTCAAAAACCTCCGAAGCGCTTCGATAGTTGAAACCCTCGCGATAGCCCATGGCCCGGGCGACGCGGGCGATGATTTCCCAGTCCGCACACGCCTCGCCCGGCGGTGAAACGGCCTTTTGCATGAGCGTGACCTGGCGCTCGGAATTGACCATCACGCCCTCCGCCTCGGCCCAGAGCGCGCCGGGCAGCAGAATATCGGCGTAGCGGGAGGTTTCCGTGGGGTGATAGACATCCTGCACGATCACCAGCTCCGCCGCTTCCAGCGCTTCGATCACGCCCGCGCGCCGGGGCATGGAGGCCACGGGATTGGTCCCGATGATCCAGACCGCCTTCACCTCGCCGCTTTTCAGCTTTTTAAACAAATGCACCGCGTCGAGCCCGGGCTCCGGGCGAATGGTCCCGGGAGCGATGCCCCAGAGGTTTTCCATGAACGCGCGATCCGGGGCGCTGGTGACGACCCGCTGCCCGGGCAGGCCCTGGCTGAGATAGCCGACCTCGCGGCCCCCCATCGCATTCGGCTGCCCGGTGAGCGAAAACGGGCCACTGCCCGGGCGGCAAATCTTCCCGGTGGCAAGGTGGAGATTGCAAATGGCATTCGTGCTCCAGGTGCCGTGAGTGCTCTGGTTGAGGCCCATCGTCCAGAGGCTCATCAGCTCGCCCGCCTCGCCCATCCACTTCGCGGCGGTGCGGATGTCCTCCTCGCGCAGGCCGGTGATTTCGGCGACATGGGCGGGCGTGTATTCCTTGAGAAACTCCGGCATGTCCGCCCAGCCCTCGGTATGGCGGGCGATGAATTCATGATCGAGGTGCCCGTTTTCCACGAAAAGGTGGAGCAGGCCGTTCAGCAGCGCGAGGTCGGTGCCCGGTTTGATGGCGAGATGCAGGTCGGCCTTTTCCGCGGTGCCAGTCCGGCGGGGGTCCACCACGATGAGTTTCGCGCCCCGTTTCTTTTTCGCAGAAAGGAGCCGGATAAAGAGGATGGGATGGCAGTCGGCCATGTTCGCGCCGATGACGAAAAAACAATCGGCGGCCTCGAAATCCTGGTAGGAGCCGGGCGGGCCATCCGCGCCGAGCGAGAGTTTGTAGCCACTGGCGGCGCTGGACATGCAGAGGCGCGAATTGGAATCGATGTTGTTCGTGCCGAAGCAGCCCTTGCACAGCTTGTTGGAAAGATACTGCGCCTCCATGGAGAGCTGGCCGGAGACGTAGAAGGAAACGGCATCCGGGCCGTGCTCGCGCATGATTTTCCCCAGCCGCTCCGCCGTGGACTGGATGGCCTGCTCGAGTGGAACCCGCACCGGCGCCTCGGAGCGTAACGGACGGATCTGCGCGTGGGTGAGCCGGTCACTGGCCGGCACCGGGAGGGCGCAGCTCGCGCCCTTGGTGCAGAGCTTCCCGAAATTGGCCGGGTGCCGTTTGTCGCCCTCGACTTTGACGATGCGGTTCTCCGCCACGTGGAGAATCATTCCACATCCGACCCCGCAATACGGGCAGATTGACGAAACCGCTTTCGTGGCGTTTGACTCGGGCATCACCGATAATAAGGAACCGCCAAGACACCAAGCCGCCAAGGAAGAAAGAATATTTCACCACGAAGACAGCAAGGCACGAAGGAAAGAGTCATTGGGCGTGGCTTTCTTTGGTTACGCTCAAGGAGGCGATTTAATATACGTCGCGCTGGTAGCGCTTGTCGTTTTTGAGCTTGGTGATGTAGGTGGAGGCCGCTTCGGGGGTGAGACCACCGGCGGTTTCGCAGACCTGGTGCAGGGCGGCGTCCACATCCTTCGCCATCCGGCTGGCGTCGCCGCAGACGTAGAAGTGCGCGCCCTGTTCGAGCCATTTCCAGAGCTCGGCCGCCTCTTCCAGCATGCGGGTTTGCACGTAAATCTTTTCGGCCTGGTCGCGGGAGAAGGCGGTGCTGAGCCTGGTGAGGAACCCGTCGGCCATCATGTCGCGCAGTTCGTCCTGATAATAGAAATCCGTCGCCGCGCGCTGGTCGCCGAAGAAGAGCCAGTTGCCGCCTTTGGCGCTGGTGGCGCGACGGTCATGCAGGAAGGCGCGGAACGGCGCAATGCCAGTGCCCGGTCCGACCATGATGATCGGCACATCGCCATTCTGCGGGAGGCGGAAGCTGTGCGACTCCTGGATAAAGACCGGCACCGCCCCATCGGCGCGATCGGCGAGAAAGGTGGAGCACACGCCCTTGCGCTGGCGGCCAAAGCTGTCGTAGCGCACGGCGGCCACCGTGAGATGCACGTGGCCGGGGAAGGCGTTGATGCTCGACGAGATGGAGTAGAGGCGGGCCTGGAGCTTCTTGAGATGGCTCACAAACTCGGCCGGGGTGAATTTCACCGAGGCGTAGTCGAGCAGCAGATCGATGATCTCGCGGCCCCAGAGATAATGGGACAGCGCCTCCTTCGCCGACGGGACGAGGAGATCGGCCAGCGTCTTGTCGGTGCTGCGCTCGGCGATGGCCTTCAGCAGCGTGGCGGGCACCTTGGTGATGTCGTATTCCTTGAGCAGCGCCTCGCGGATGGGGGCCTCGCCTTCCTCGGAGAGCGGGACGAGTTCATCGCCGGTAAAACCGAGCGCGGCGAGCAGATCGGCCACGTACTCGGGGCAGTTCTGCGGCATCACGCCAAGGGCATCGCCCACCACGTAGTTGAGGCCGGAGCCTTCGAGCGAAATCTCGTAGTGGCGCACTTCCTTGGCGGAACCTTCGCCATTGAGCTTGCGGTTCGCCACCAGCTTCGCCGGGAAGGGGTTCTTGCGCGACCAGCCTTCAAATTCAACGGCCTCGACGGGCGCGGCAGCAGCACTGTGGCCGTTCAGAGCGGCGGGCGCGCTCTTGGCCGCGGTTTCGAGCACGGCAAAGACACCTTCCTGCCACGTTCCGGCGGGAGCATCGTAGTCCACATTGCAATCGACGCGCTCGTAGAGGCGCTTCGCACCGAGTGCTTCGAGCCGGGCGTCGAGATCCTTCCCGCACTGGCAGAATTTTTCGTAGTTCGTATCGCCCAGCGCGAGGATGGCGTAGCTGAGATTTTCGAGCCGCGGGTGCGCGGGGTTGTGCAAATCCGCATGGAACTTCTTCGCGCTGGCCGGCGGCTCGCCATCGCCAAAGGTGCTGGTGACGATGAGCGCGAAGCTTTCCTTCGCCAGTGCGGCGGCGGTGAACTTGTCGAGCGACATCGCCTTCGACTCGTAGCCCTTGCCGATGAGCGTCTTCGCGAGCTTCTTGGACAGCGATTCGGAGTTTCCACTCTCGGAGCCGAAGAGGACATTGACGCGGACCTTCGCCGGAGCAGGCGCGGCGGCTTGCTGCGCACCGGAGAACATGCCGGCGAGGAAGCCGTTGAGCCAGGCGCGCTGCGAGGGCGTGAAAGGCGCGTTATCGGGAATGAAAGGAAGGCCAGGAGCGGTGGTAAGCTGGTGGTTCATATGCAATTTCAGGAGAAGAGTTCCTGCAAGGTTTTGAGGTCGTGACGGCCGGTGAAGTCGGTGAAAGTTTCGTTGCGGTTGCGCTTTTCGAGATAGACGCGGAGCACCTTTTCGAGGAGTGGCGGCAGTTCGTCGAACGGGATGCCGGTGAAGACCTGGCGGCCAATCGTCTTGTCCCCCACGCAACGTCCGCCCAGGACGACATGGTAGCCCTCGACGGCAACTCCCGCGCGGGTGACGGATGCGCCTTGCAGCCCGATGTCGCCAATGTAGTGCTGGGCGCAGGAATTTGGGCAGCCGGTGAGGTGAATGTTGATGGGCAGATCGAGGTGCAGCTTTTTCTCCAGCTGGCGGGCCAGCTCGACGGCGTGCTCCTTGGTGTGGGCGGCGGCATACTTGCAACCGCTGGCGCCGGTGCAGGCCACGAGACCGCCCGCGATGCTGCTGGCGGTGTGGTGGAAGCCCATGCGCATCACGTTGCGCTTCATCGTTTCGACGAAGCCGTCGGCGATATTCGGAATGATGAGATTCTGCCAGACGGTGAGGCGGATTTCACCGGTGCCGTAGTTGGTGGCGAGCTCGGCGATGCGGTGCATCTGCTTCACCTTCATGCGGCCCACGGGAATGACGACCCCGAGGTAATTGAGCCCGCGCTGCTTCTGCTTCCACACGCCGATGTGGCCGTGGTCAATCGGCGGTTGCGGGCGGATGCACTGGTCGGCGGGCAGGCGGATGATCGGGAAGGCGAGCTTCTTCTCCGTCTCCTCGATGAATTTCGGAATGCCCCAGTTGTCGATGAGGTACTTGAGGCGCGCCTTCTTGCGGTTGGTGCGGTCGCCATGCTCGTTGAAAACGCGCACCATCGCCGCGGCGACGGCCACACTGTCCTCGGGCCGGATGAGAATCCCCGCATCGCTGGCGAACTGCTTGTGGCCGGTGATGCCGCACAGCTCGACGCGGAAATAGACGCCCGGCTCGATGCCGTGGCCCTCGGGAACTTTCACGGCGAGGAAGGCGATGTCGTTCGTATCCGCCGCGACGCAGATCGCGCCGCCGCCGTCGAAGGCGATGTTGAACTTGCGCGGGAGGCCGTACATGTCGCGGTTGTTGAGGATGTAGTGGTGAATGGCCTTGGCGTAGGGGCGGGTGTCGATCAACTCCGCGACATCGAGGCCCGCCGTGGGCGAGGCGGTGACGTTACGGATGTTATCCACGCCGGAGCCGCGCGCGGTGAGGCCGAGCTCCTGCAGACGGAGCAGCACTTTCACCATATTGCGCGGGGCGATCTCGCGGATCTGCAGATTGGCGCGGGTGGTGACGTCGGCATAGCCGCCGCCCCAGTTCTCGGCGATCTCGGCGAGACCGTGCATCTGCACGGACGAGAGCTCGCCCGCGGGAATGCGGCAGCGGAGCATGAGCGATTCCTGCACCGGCCCGACGTAGAAGAGGCCGTGGAAACGGAAGTAGAAGTTGTCCTTCTTGTCCGGCAGCTTGTCCTCCCTGGCGTGCTCGAGCAGACGGTCCCACACATCAAGACCGTTCTGCTCGAGCTTCCAGATTTCCTGCTCACACAATTCAGACACAGGAGTCCCAAACACCAGTTCCTCGGCCTGGGCCGCGCCCAGGTTCTCGATGCCGTCGCCGGCTTGTGAAGTAATCAACCCCCCGGGGGTATGCCCGACAAAGGGCGCGCTGATGCGATACTGGACCCCGGCAAAGAAGCCTTGCAGGTATTCCTTTTGTTGCGGGTCGAAGGGCAGGTCAGCGAGATTTTCCGGATTCATAACAACAGTGCTTTCGGGTTAAAAGATGCGGTGGAGCAGCAGGACGAGGAGAAGGAGGAGCAGCAGGTAAAAGCCGGTGCGGTAAAAGCGCAGGCCGCCGCCGGCACTGCGTCCGCGAAAATGGAAGGGCTCGACCGCCTCCGGGTGCTCCAGATCGAAGTGGAGCTCGGAGAAGCCGTTGTAGCGGGCCTCGGGCAGGATGGAGATGGCGCGCATGACCACGGCGTCGAGCCAGGGCGGGACATGCGGGTTCCAGTGCGTGGTGCGATGGGGCGGGCGGAAATGCGGGGTTTGAAAGCGCTCGATCTCGCCATAGGGCAGGCGGCGGGTCAGCGCCTGGTAGAGCGTCACCCCGAGCGCGAAAATCTCCGTGCGCTCGGTGGCGGGCGCATCGCCAAACCGCTCGGGAGCCAGATAACTGGCCGTCCCGGCGCGGGCATGGATGGTAAAAATCTCCATCGCCGTGCCGAGATCGAGCAGCTTGAATTCCAGCGCGTCGCGATCCTTGAACACGAGGATATTCTCGGGCTTCACATCGCCATGGATGAGGCCGAGGCCGGCCAGCTCCTGCCCGGCGCGGCACAGGAAGCCGGCCAGCGCGACCGCTTCCTCGACCGCGAGGGCGCGCTGCTTGAGCACCGCATGGAGCGGCGGCGCCTCGATGAATTCCATGAGGTAATAGTTCCACTGCGAATCGACCGGCACGCGGGCCAGGGGAAAGAACTTGCCGCCCATGCGCACGGCGTTGAACACCTCGCGCTGGAACAGGCGGGCGTGCTCGTCGCTGTCGAGCGCTTCGCGCGGGGCAAACTTGAGGATGAAGCGCGCGCCATCCTTTGCCGCCAGCCAGACGCGGTCGTCATTCTGGAACGAACGCTGGAGCTGGTAGCCGTCGATCTCCTCGCCCTTGTGCAACTGGGGCGGGACGAGCTTGGGGGCGGCCGCGAGGGATTCGGCGCTGGCGTCGAGAACGTCGAGGATGATCGCACTCATGTCGTCGTCGGTTTCGGGAGTGGCCTTTTCGCGGGCGGCCTGCACCAGCGTGCGCGCGCTCGGGCGTTGCCGGAGCAAATCTTTGAGGGACGCGGTATCGAGGTGGTTGCTCACCCCATCGGAGCAGAGCAGGAGCAGATCGGCGGTGTGCAGGCGGGTCTCGAAATGGTGGGGCTCGATTTGCGGGGCGAGGCCGACCGCCTGGCCGAGGGCGTGCTTCACCCCGTCGAGCACGTGGTCGTGCGAGAGCTGCTCGAGGTGGCCGTCGCGCCACAGGTACACGCGTGAATCGCCCACGTTGAGGCCGTAAAGATGCCCATCCTCCAGCACCGCGGCGGCGAGGGTGGCGACCATCTCCGGGGCCTGGTAGCGGTTGAGCGATTCGGCATGCAGGTTTTGATTGATGCGCTGGGTGAATTCATCGAGTGCCCGCCGCGGGCTCCAGGACCGCGGACGGGCGACGTAGTGATGAATGAGCGAATTGACGATGCGGCCGGAGGCCTCCCGCGCCGCCTGCGCGGAGCCCACGCCATCGGAGAGCGCCGCGACCACGCTCCCGCCCCAGGCCCGGCCAGCGAAGGAATCTTCGGAGGCGGGCTTTCCGGCACGGGCAAGGCCATGGGTCGTCATGCGCACTTTCATTTCGTCAATCCAATCAGATGCGGGCTCCAGCCACGGCGCCCCAGGTGGTGCGCCAGCGGGTCTTGACCAGGGTGAGACCGGCGAGCGCGATCATGCACAGCCCGGCGAACACATAGAAGCCTACGGAATAGGACCCCGTGGTCTGCTTGAAGTAGCCCAACGATGCGGCGAGATAAAAGCCGCCGACGCCACCGGCCGCACCGACCAGACCGGTCATGACGCCGATGTCTTTCGCGAACCGCTGCGGAAGCAACTGGAAGACCGCGCCATTGCCCATGCCAAGGGCGGCGGAGGCGATCAGCAAGGTCGCCACGTTGAAGTTGAGCACGTGAAACAGGCCGGTCACCACGAGGGCCGCGGCGCCGATCACGTAGAAGAAGTAGAGCGAACGAATGCCGCCGGTGCGGTCGGCAATCGCACCCCCCACCGGGCGCAACAGCGCGCCGGCCCCGGTGCAAAGGGCCGCGAGGTCGCCCGCTTGAATCGGCGTAAGCTTGTACTCGCCCTTGAAGAAGAGCACGTAGGAGGTGGCCAGCCCCACGAAGCCGCCGAAGGTGATGAGGTAGTAAAAGCAGAACCAATAGGCATCCTTGTCCTTCAACAGCGTGAAGTAGTCCCCGAAGGTTTTCTTCTTCACCGTCACTTTGGCTTCCTTCGAGAAAAGCGTGTAGGCCAGCAGCACCAGCACGGTCGGGATGAGCGCGACACCAAAGACGTTCTTCCAGCCAATCGCGGCCGCGATGCGCGGAGCGAAAAGGGCATCAATAACGGTGCCGATATTTCCGGCGCCGGCGAGCCCCATCACCACGCCCTGCAAATGCGGCGGATACCAGCGGCCCGCCTGCGGAAGCGCCACGGCAAAGCTCGCCCCGCCAAAGCCGAGAATGAAGCCCATGAGCAGGGTGGCGTGGAAATCCTTCAAACCGACCAGCCAGGCAAAGGCGAGACCGGCAATGACAATGAGCTGGGCGATGATGCCGGTGGTCTTCGCGCCGAGGCGATCAACCGTGACCCCGAGCACGATGCGCAGGAAGGCCCCCGCAAGGGTGGGCGTGGCGACCATGAGGCCCTTCTGCGCGGCATCGAGGTGCAGCGCCTCGCCAACCTGCGCGCCGAGCGGGCCGAGCAGCGTCCAGACCATGAAGCTGACGTCGAAATAGAGAAACGCGGTGAGGAGCGTGGGCCAGTGGCCGCTGCTTTTGAGTTCGGATAGTTTCATAGGAAGAGAGAGCGTTTTGGATTTTTTTGAACCGGCCCGGTGCATGCGCAGCACCGGGCCGATTTTTTCAGGTGAGGAGAGGCTTAGAACTTGAGCTGCAGATCGACCTGGAGGACCTGGATGTTGTTGCCGTTGGCGATCTTTTGATCGATCGTGGCCGCTTCGCCCTCATACATGTCCTTGCGGAGATTCCACGCATACATGTAGCAAACCGAACCGGTGAAGGCGTCGGTGAAGTTGTAAGTGAAGCCCGTCTTGATGCCCTGGGTGTTCAGGTTGCCGAGCGCGAAGTCCGAGTCGTTGAGATTCGGGTCCACCGCGTCGATGCCGGTCTGGCGGAAGTTGGCGAGGAACGAAAGGTCGCCCGCCTTCTTGTTCTGCCCGATCATAATGCCCGCGAGCCATGCGAGGTCATCCTGCGTCTTGTGATCCAGACGGATCGTGGTCAGGCCATCGCTGGTATAGGGATTGTAGAGGTAATAGAGATCCGACGCGCGGCCATGGCCTTGCGTGTTGTAGGCAAAGTCCCAATAGAGCTTGGCCGGAATCCCCATGACCTTGAAGCTGATGTCGCCCGGAGCGGTGAGGACGGACAGCTTGCGGCTCGCGCCGGAGACGAAGGCCGAATCCTGGAACGAAACGTTGTTGTCGAATCCCGTGAGGCTCGCGGCGTTGTAGAGGTAGGCGGAGGGCGCAAAAGTCACCTTGGCCGGACCGAAGTCGTAGCTGGCGAGGATCTGCTCGCCGAAGATGTAGGCGTCCGTCTTGGAGTCGCTGTCGCTGTTATACTCGTTGTTGTCGCTGTAGTAGAACTGGCCGAAG
>Ga0157374_10000166_pt1 | contig 61451 bp, 47 predicted proteins | sample M25metaG_FD_115308 | JGI IMG/M metagenome (GOLD analysis project Ga0157374, IMG submission 115308) | Miscanthus rhizosphere microbial communities from Kellogg Biological Station, Michigan, USA - M2-5 metaG | ecosystem: Host-associated > Plants > Roots > Rhizosphere > Soil | place: USA: Michigan...
TGAATCTGCTATCTTAGCGAGGCAAAAGATGCTGGATCATCTTCCCCCAGCAGCTTAAATATATCCTGACCCTATAAAACTGAAAATCCTCTGTTGTCCGATCAAATAGTGACTATTACATATAAATTTGTATTTTTCTATGGCGTTGCACCAGATGTGTCGACTTGGAGACCATCATCTATTCCCTTTAATCTGGCCGGTATTCCGGTGGTCATCCATTTTGGAGCAGGAGCACCTTTCAAATAATAATTAAAGAATTGTAAACCGCGGATTGTGAAGTCTTTTGAGGCATCGCCAACAACGCTGTGACCCTGTCCGTCATATTGTAGCATCCAAGCCTTTTTTCTCAACCGACGTAATGCAGTGAAAAGTTCAATACCCTGTTCGTGAGGTACATCTCCATCCTTGTCGTTTGCTACCATGAGTATTGGTGTGTGGACGTGGTTAGCGCGCAAGACTGGAGAATTTTCAATGTATAGGTCTGGGCGGTCCCACGGTGTTGCACCGATTCGGTCATGTTCAACCTCGTATTGTCTCGCCCTGCTTGTTCCATCGCCAATAATGCTGCCATACGCGCTAATCAAATCTGTCATGCCTGAAGTGGAGAGCGCTGCAGCGAATCTTGTGGTATGAGTGATGATGTAATTGGTTTCGAGTCCGCCAAAGCTCATGCCATTGAGGCCCATCTTGGTTACATCGACATAATGACGTTTTGAAAGTATGTCTGCAGCAGAGTTTATGGCCTTAAATGCAGATCTTCCTGGCAGCCCAGGGGTATAGTGAATATCAGGGATAAATACCAAATAGCCATTACTGACAAATAGAGGGACGTTAATTTCTCCTTCAGATGGTTTTGGAATAAGAAAGTTGTTTAAATCTTTTGATCTTTGTTCATAGTATATAAAGATTATAGGATATTTTTTGTTGGTGTTTATATTTTCCGGTTTATATAAAATGCCTTGATATTTTTGGCCATCGGGAAGTTGCCAGGTTACGAGTTCACTTGTCAACCAGTTGTACCTGTGTTCTGGATGGATGTTGGAAAGTGCGTTGTAATACCTTAGGTTACTTGTTAAAAAGTAATTTGGGGAAGATGTTGAACTTGCTAGTTGTGTTAGGTAGAGGTTTGTATCCCTCGCTTTAGTTATTTTGTAGCTCATTTCCAAGGGAAACATCGAGAGAGAGTCTGCCCTGTTTGAAATATTGGGAATGAATTTATAGAAACCCTGATTTTTATTGTTTTCGTCAAAGGCGGTAAGAATTAAGGGTTCATTGGGATCAAAAAGTGAAAAGTTTAGTGAAAATGGAAGTCGAAATCTTATTTTACGGTTATTTCGGGCTGCAGAAGTTAGGTTTATAATTTGTCTCTTTCCCTCTAGGTCGACTTTATATATGTCATATTGACTACAAAGAAATGCGGACGCTCCGTCCTTTGTAAACCCCGCAATACCAAAGGGGGCATATTTAACTACTGGAAAAGCGTCTTGGTCCTGTCGTGCCCAAGTCGTAGAAACCGTATTTGTGATATTTTTGAGATTCCCAGTTTGCGTATTTAGGCTAAAGTAATTTCTTTGTTTTCGATCAAAATAAAGGATATGTTTTTCATCCGGCGACATGGTTATGTCGGTGCCATCCCAAAAATATGGCTTATCTTTAAAAAGGAGTTTTCTGCTGCCATCTACCAAGGAAAGCAAATATGCCGATGTTTGAGCATCCTTGCGCCAGTACCATTCATCTCTTGAATCTCCTGTTCCGCGATGGATTATCAAGAGGTACTGATCGGGTAACGGTCCTTCATTCAAGAACCTGGCTGCCTCACCATCATTTTCAATCCTTAAAACTTTGCGACTCAATGTATTAATGGCGGCTTTAAACGAGACATGCGACCTCGGTAACTCGAGAAGTTGTTGTGACTGCAATTTGGAATCTTTGTAACTGTATACGTCTACGCCAGGAGGTGCGATCTTTCTGTTTACCGTTGTATCTGTTAACGTGATATATACTATGTTACTTTCTTTGCTGATGCCGAAAATTGACTCAATTTTCAAGCCTGTATTTATTGCAGTAGTCGTATCGTCTAGTAGGGTGAGGAAGTCGTGGTTGCGGAGATTGTAGTAAAGCAATGACCTTCTGCCGTTATTTGTCTCTGTTATAAAGGCAAACTGTGTACCGGTTGAATTAAAAACTAAATTGTCGATTCTGGAACCTCGCCATAATTCCTTCAAAGTCGCCGACTCTCGGTTAATTATTTGCAACGTATATTGTAAGTGCGGGCTATTATTTTCGCAGCTTAATATATATAGGTCGTTAGATATCGGATTAACCCAGTAGTTTTCAACAGATGGATACTCCTTTGTGGTGCCCGGGATTACGTCGTTTACGTAAAGCGTTGAAGGTGACTTTTTCAGACGAAATAGAAGCAGATTGTCGTCTGTTCCGCTTGAGAGAAGATTATAAGTTCCTTCTAGGTCTCCGATTTTCTCGACAGAATCGGTATTTAGGTGAAGGAGATATACAGTATCCTTTATTTGGAAGATAAGGTGTTGCGAATTCTGTGTGAAGTCGGCCCATCTCACACCCACTACGCTCCTGCGCCACTTACCGCTGACTGACTTGACGATTAGGCTATCACGCCTATTCTCCTGGACTCCATAATACACGAATTTTCCGTCATTAGTTATTCCCGAGAATCTTGAAACCATCGGCCAGTTGTCAAGTGCTGGCAAGTCAAGTGGAGGTTTCTGGGTTTTTGCAGCGATGGTGATATGAACAAGTAGAAGCAGTCCGAATATGCCTTTAGATGTTGCCATTTTTAATCGTGAATTTAATATATTGTATATGAAGTAACAGTGCGGGAAAATTCTAGTGGCAATTGTTTTGTTACAAGCGGACAAATTATTTACGACAAAGGGTTCTTGTTAACTAGTGTGAGGGAATACAAGACGACTAGTTTGCCGTTCGTGGCTTACAAATGAATGATAAACAGTTAATAACGAAATGCATTATAGTATATATTAAAGTTCGGCGGTTAAAATGGCGTAACTCACCGTAGCATTATTTAAACAGGAGAATGAAGAAGATATTGGTTTTTGGTTTGTTAATGCCCATATTGGGTTTAGCACAAATCCGGACGGTGGACGCTGGAGGCATTCGGTTCTGCAGAAATTTGGACTGGAAGAAGGTTGTTGAAAGAGCAGGTCTTGAGCGTAAGTATATTTTTGTGGATTGTTATACTACATGGTGTGGGTACTGCAAAAAGATGGATGAAACAGTGTTTTCTTCGCCCACTGTTGGTAACTTGGTAAATCAGTCGTTTATTTCGGTTAAAATACAATTTGATACGTCAACGGCTGATGATGAGTATATCAAATCTCAATATCCTGAGGCAAAGAGAATAGCGTCATTATATCATCCTAGTGTCTATCCGAGTTATTTGTTCTTTACTTCGGACGGAGAACTTGTGCACAAGGAAATTGGGTATCTTGACACAATGGCATTCGTTCGTGTGATTACGGATGCAATGAACCCGCAAAGGCAATACTTTAGTCTTTTAAAGAGGTATAAAGAAGGGAAGATAGATTATGCCAACGTACCACAAATAGTGACTGAAGCAGAACATCTGGACGATACGAGCGCAGTTTCCTCGTTAGAAAGGGATTATATTCAGAAATATGCCAATCGACTACCTGACTCAGCGATGAGAAATAAGGCTAATATTGAATTAATAAAGAAGTACTCCCGACAATTGCACTCAGAAGACAGGAGTTTTAAATGGATTGGTAATCATGTTCAGCTGATTGATTCGATTATCAAGAAAGATGGATTTTCCACGAGTTTGATGGCTGATGTCATTTACAATGAAAATATTGGACCGGAGATAGAGAGGGCAAAGAATTTGAATGAGGCACCGGCATGGAGCGAAATTATGAAGCGGGCGATAGATCAGGTAGGTTTTCTAGCCGCTAAGACGGCGATTTGGAAAGGGAAGTTGAAGTGGTATGGATTGAAGAAGGATTGGGAAAATTATTATGCTACTGCAATAGAAAAGGTGGAGGCAGGTAGTTATAAAGATAAGCCTGGTGAGTTTGCAAACTTTGCGGTGTTGAATTCATATGCTTTCGGGATATTTCAACATAGTGATGACAAATTGAAATTGGAAACGGCGTTGTCATGGATGGACCTTGTTATTATGAATATAACTGACACAACTATATACGCTGGAGCTATGTACGATACAAAAGCCAATTTGTTATATAAACTGGCACGAAAAGAAGAGGCTCTTAAGCTTGAGGAACGAGCTGCGAGGATAGCTCCACGCAATAATGAGATTCAGGACGACTATAGAAAAATGCAGCAGGGAATGCCAACTTGGTAAGAAGAATGCCCATTCTTTTTGCGAACATTATAGTCGCAATATTCTAGGGGAGAATAAAATTATCGCATATCGGGATTTGTGTAGTCTGCAATTTTTCTGCGCCGAAATGAGATAATTTACTTGCCTTTATCTATTGAATTGGCAAGCGTTAAACTATTTTCTTTATTTTTTACCCTTTTTTCCATCTCGCTATATGGGCTTGGGCAAGGAAAGGAATGGCGGGAGGCCAGGAAAGACACCATCTCAATTAAATTTGATAGTCTAAAGGCGGCGGTAGTTAAGGCGACGTTGCGGCCAAGACTGCGCGGTGACACATTGGAATATAATGTAGAACATATTATAATGCCGAGCAGTGCCGTTATTGAGGAATTGCTCAGGCGGCTGCCTGGCATGCGGATAGATGCAGATGGTACAATCTCGTACAATGGAGAAAGAATTCAGCATTTGCAGGTGGATGGCGAGGATATTTTTGGAAGTGACCCAACAATGATTACTCGGAATTTCGATGCCAATAAGATTGCGCGAGTTCAAATTTTGGATCGGAAAAGCGATAAAGCAGTTTTCACTGGTTTTGACGATGGCGCGAGAATCAAGACCCTAAATCTGGTGTTGAAAAGTGAAGCGAGGAACGGATATTTTGGAAAGGCTGATGTCGGCGGATCTCCAGGTGGTTACTATACCGCAGCGGCTGTCGTGGCCGGATTCAGGGACAAGGAGCAGCTCACTATAATGGGTATGTCTGGGAATACAGGTATGTTTAGCGGTAGCAGCAATTCGGGATCGGCATCTGCCAACGCTGGATTTCTTTATTCCATATCTGACCCAATGGGCGCTACGGCTGGAAAGGGTGTTCCCCGGTTTAATGCTATAAGCTTGCACTATGCTAGTAATAATCTCGGAGATCACTTGAATGTAGACTATCAAAATGGATATTTGTGGACACATCCTACTACGACAACGAATACCTTGCAAACGATAGCTGACGGATTTTATATTCAACGACAGCTGAATGAATCTATAAACAAACAAGATCAGCATTTTATTCGAGGGCAATATGAACGGGGGCTTGATAAAAGGATGGCCCTTCAAATTATTTTTCATGGAAATCTTTATCAAAATGGGAATCAATATTGGTCGACTTCGTCCATAAAAATAAACGACATACCCACAAACAACAGCCTTCGAAGTATCAGTGATCAAGGAACCGGGCATGATGTCGGTGCGGACGCTTCTTGGAGAGTTCGAATAAGTCAGCGGATGGATAAGACTTTATCAATATCGGCCGGAGTTTCAGATATCAGGGATGTCACCAGTGGGTACCTATACTCTACCAGTCATTTTTCGCAATCAAATGGAAATTCTGACATTATAGATACCGTTAACGAACGTAAGCAAATCGAACATCATAGCTTGGGCTTCCACGGTGGAATGGCTTATATGCAACCCATTTACCCGGGGGCGAATCTTGGATTTAGCTACATCTATTCTGTTTTCCACGATGGACCAGTACAGAAAACGTTTAATTGGAATGAAGGAAAATTTGACGAAGCAGTAGACAGCCTCACAAGTGAGGCGAAGGAACAAATTCAAACGAATATTGGGATGGTCACTTTGCAGGCTAAGAGTAAGAATTTGACCTACACAGTTGGTTTGGATATTATGGATTACGTGTCTAAACAATTACAAGGAAATCAGGACTCAGTACTCCGATTACACTATAGAAATTGGGTCCCCAAAATTTTGCTCATATACAGCAGTAAGCCGACCAGGAAATTTACTCTGACTTATTCGTCAAAAACACAGCAACCTACGTTTGACCAATTAGCTCCCATAAAATCTAATAACGACCCATTGCATATTTTAATAGGTAATCCTGGTCTGAAACCCGTCACGACACAGCATGTGCAAATTGGAATTCAAGTCTTAAGAAGCTGGATGATAGGAACTGGAATGACTTTTGCCCTTCCCAACGGCGCAATTGGCACAAGGACAACAATTGATATTCTCGGTAGGCAAGTAAGTCAATCCGTAAATTTAACAGGGAAGCCAACCGCCACTGTTTATTTGCATGTAAATCATACCATGGGGGGTGTTGATTGGGGTGGTAATATTACCCAGATTGTAAGTCAACAAGAGAGCTATGTTAGCAATGATATTAATCAAACGGAAAACTATACCGCTGATTTTGGACTAAGTGCAACGAAGTCCGAGGCAGGAAAATACTTTCTGCAGATTAAGTCTAAATTTGACTATTTGTATTCTAGAAACTCGATTAACTCTTCCGCAACACTTCGGTATTGGACTCAAGCACACTCGTTGGCAGCAGCAATTTATTTTTTTCCGCACTATGAGTTTGGATCTAGTGCAACATATAATTGGCAGCAGAGGACAAACGAGCTGGCAGGTAGTAGTTCGGTGATTCTTTGGAATATGTATATAAATAGAACTCTAGTCCAGGACAGATTGGTCTTGAAAGCAGTATTCAATAATATTTTGAATCAGAATTCGGGAATAATTCGGAGCAGTGCTGCTAATGTAACGACAGAAACCGCCACGAATTTACTCGGGCGGTACTGGATGCTCAGCATCATTTATCACTTCGATAAGAAATTCAACAAAAAATAGCTTAGGCTGTTTGTCGATTTCGATACTCAGTCGGTGCAATACGAAATGCCTTCTTAAACGCGGTGCTGAATCCATTGTAAGTGTCAAAACCTACTTTCGAAGCGATTTGGTCGATTGTGTCATCCGTTTCTTCCAAAAGGATTTTGGCCTTCTCCAGGCATAGCCTTAATCGGTACTGATACGGGCTTGTCTGAAAGAGTTCGCGAAATCCTACTTTTAGCTTAAACTCATTGATTCCGGCTCTGTCCGCCAGCATGGGGATGTGGATGTGAGATACAGGATCCTTTTCAATCAGGGACTTTGCTAATTCAATAGCTGGAACGTCGTAGAGCTTGGTGCGGACAATAGGTTGCTCATAGCCCGCGATGATTTTTTTACGCTGCATAATCGATAAGGTTTAATGTGTAATTGTTCTTGTCGCTACTAATTGGGCCTTGTAATAGTGACGGAAGGCTAATATACGACCCCTAAAGGACGTTCCACAAATATTCATGGGCTACCGAAAGCAGAAAGCTGTTTACAAAAGGACGATAACGCAGCAGTAGTGCGGATAAGGGCGAAGAGAGCCGCTAAATTTATTTAAAATATAATTGCACGACTGTAGTTACGGCTTTGGAATGAAGCGACACTGCAGGCAAAATTGTGTCATTTGACCGATTTTGCCAGACCCTATTCTCGCATACTCACGGCATCACTATCTTTGTCCTTTCAATAACCAATTAAACCTTACCAAATGATCACCATCTCTGACTACCTCAAGGGGGTCGCCTTTTATCCACGCGAACTGGACGACGCCGTTCTCGACATCTTAACGCCTCAATTCTACAAAAAAGAGCCTCTGTTCAAACCCGGCCGTGTCTGCCCCTATATTTGGTACCTGCAGTCCGGACTTGTTGCCATTCGGGAAGAACGCGGAGACAAGGACATTTATCATTGGCTCCTGGAAGCCCCGGCCATCATCATCGAACCCAATAGCTCGTTGGACGGCCTCAAGCCGGCAACGATGTTCATCGAGCCGATCAAACCCTGTATCACCAAACGGGCGACCATCCTGGACGTACGAAAAGCAATCAGGCAGTATCCGGAATTCCAGACGCACTATGAAATAATCAACGCCATGTACCGCCGTCTGCAGAACGAACGGGAAGCGGACCTCCGGGCGTTAAAACCGGAAGACCGATTTCATAAGCTATGGACAAAGCAGCGAACCCTGTTCGATCACACCCCGGACAAAATAATGATGAGTTACATCAATATTTCCCATGGACCGTTCTATGACTGTAAACGCAAATACATAGCATAGGGGGATTTTTCGACATTTCCAATACCGCCGTGGTATTTACCCGCGAAATCATCGTACGCAACTTTACGTCGTACGATGATTTTTTCATTTAAAACGGGTGTCCCATGCTACAAAACATCTCCTGGCTCTCCTTCGCCAAATTCCTCTCGGCAGCGACCGCCATTTATTATCTGGCCGTCATTGGCCTGTTCTTCCGGAAAGAAGCCAAACAATTCCTCAAACGAAAGCAAAAGCCGCTGCTGGTCGTAATCGCGGCCCTCGCCACGGTCGGCACAGCCAATGCCCAGGACGGCAACGCAGGCATCTCTCAGGCCAACACGATGATCCGAGGGTATTTCGATACCGGTTCGCAGTTGATGTATGCGGTCGGCGCGGTTCTGGCGCTCGTGGGCGCCGTCCGGACCTATAAAGAGTGGAATGCCGGGCATCAGCAGGAAGCCTATCGCGCTGCCACGGGCTGGTTCGGCAGCTGCATTTTTCTCGTCGTGGTCACGACAGTAATTCGCTCCTTCTTCGGCCTGTAAATATCATTTTTATGCCAACCATTCACTATCCCTGCTTTCCGGCCGCCGGCCGCCCAATCGAGCTCCTCGGGCTCAAAGGAACCTACATCCTAATCTTTGCCGGGGTCCTCCTCGCCGATCTTTTACTTTTTGTCATTACTTATTGTGCGGGAGTCTCGCTACTTCTTGATATCCCCCTGGCCTTCGCGGTCGGCGGCGCCGGCTGGGGCATCACGATCGCCCTGAGCAAACGCTTTGGCCCCCACGGCCTTTCCAAACACCTGGCCGCCCGCCGCACCCCCAAAGGCTTGCGACTCGACAGCCGCCAGGCATTTATTCATCTTCAAAAAGCAAAATCATGAAACAACAATCCTTGCTGCGCAGTCTCCCCTTCCTGGAAATCGAACACAACTGCCTCCTCACCAGGGACGGCCATCTGGCCGTTGGCTGCGAACTGACCAAACTCCCCCTCGGCACGGCGGCCCCCGATAAACTGACGGCCCGACACGAACAGCTGACCTCAGCCATCAATCTCCTCCCCAACAACTGTATTCTCCACTTCCTGGATATCTTTATCAGGGATCCCGACCGCTTCGAGCGCAGCTACTGCTTTTTGATCCTCAGGCCGGACGAGGACCGCGCACATACCCCCTTCGAGGGCTGGCTCACTCCCCGCCTCGTGCCGGAGTTTGTCGTCGACGGCGGGCAACGCGACGCCTTCATCGCCACGGCCACCCAATTCTTCAACCAGCTAACGGCCACCGGTTTCAACGCCCGCCCGCTGTCCGGGGAAGAACTTGCCGGCACCGCCGAAAAAACGGGCATCCTGGAGCAATACCTGACGCAAAATCCCAATCATCTTCATCCCTTTCTCGAAGATGTCCACTTCCGGAAAGACGGCCTAACTGTGGGGCAAAAAGAAATTGCCTTCTTCACCCTCGCCGATGCCGCACAACTGCCGGCCGGCTGCGCCCCCGACCGGCGACACGAACCCTATAGCACCAGCGCCACAGATTATCGCATGGGCTTCGCAACACCCCTCGGTCCGCAACTCACGGCCGACCATATCTATAACTGCTACCTCTTCCTCGACGACCCGGCGCCTGCCCTCAAAAAACTGGGTACCCGCCACCGCCGCCTGAAAAGCCTCTCGGGGAAAAGCCGCACCAACGCGGTCACGGCTGCGGAGATAGACGCGTTCCTGGACCACGCCGCCCTGCCCGGCAACCGCCCGATCAAAATGCACGTCAACCTGATGCTCTGGTCGGAAAATCCCGCTCAACTCAAAAACAACCGCATTGAGGCGGTATCTGCCATCACCAGGATGGGCGCCACCCCTCACCTCGAAACACTCTGCGCACCACAGCTCTTCTGGGCGGGCATCCCGGGCAATGCGGCCTGCCTCCCGTTCCTTCTCACCTTCGACAGCTTCGTCCCTACAGCGACCTGCTGGCTCGTCCCCGAGACCGGCAACCCAATGATGACGACTCCCTCAGGCATCCGCCTGGGGGACCGTCACTCGGGCGCTCCAGTCAATATCGATCTCTCCGACGAACCCCTCCGCCGCGGCTGGATCACCAACAGAAACAAATTTATCCTCGGCGGCTCGGGCAGCGGCAAATCCTTCTTTACCAACCTCCTCGTTAAGACCTACTTCGGCCAGGGCAGCCACATCGTCCTGCTCGATATCGGCGGCAGCTACAAAACCCTCTGCGAGCTCCTCGATGGCCGCTACTTCACCTGCAACGAGACGACACCCCTATGCTTCAACCCCTTCCTCCTGAACCCCGGCGAATCCCTCGACACCGAGAAAAAAGAAAGCCTGAAGGCCCTCCTCCTCACTCTCTGGAAAAAAGCGGACGAACCCTTCCGCCGCAGCGAATACGTCACCCTCTCGGCCATGATCGAAGGCTTTTACGCCTGGTTGTCTGACCACCCTGCCATGATGCCCTGCTTCGACGGCTTCTATGACTGGGTGCTAATGGACTTCAGTGCAGCCAATGACCCGATCCGCACCAGTGATTTCGATCTCCATAACTTCCTCTATACCCTCCGTCCTTTCTATAAAGACGGCGAACACGCCCGACTACTCAACGATAAGGAAGGAACCGATCTCTTTCATCAACGGTTGATCATTTTCGATCTCGACGCGATAAAGGACCATCCCATCTACTTCCCCGTCACGACCCTCATCATTATGGAGCTTTTCATCAGCAAGATGCGCAAACTGAAAGGCGTCCGCAAAGTGATCCTCCTCGAAGAAGCCTGGAAGGCCATCGCAAAGGAGGGGATGAGCGAATATGTCAAATATTTGTTCAAAACGGTGCGCAAATTTTACGGGGAAGCCATCGTGGTGACCCAGGACATCGAAGATATCGTCTCCAGCCCGGTGGTGAAGAACACGATCATCAACAACGCCGACTGTCGCATCCTCCTGGATCAGAGTAAATTTCTCAACCGGTTCGGCCAGATCCAGGAACTCCTCGGGCTCACGGAAATGGATAAGACCATGGTGCTCTCGCTTAACCGGGCCAATGACCCTGCGAGCAAGTATAAAGAGGTCTTCATCAGCCTTGGAACCGAACATAGCAATGTCTATCGTGTCGAGGTTTCTCTGGAGGACTACCTCACCTTCACCACCGAAGAATCCGAGCGGGTAAAGGTCGACACCTATGTCCAAAAACACGGCGGCGTCAAAAACGGACTCGCCGCCCTGGCCCGCGAGATCCGATCGGGAGCGACCAAACTCAGCATGGTTATCCTGCTTACCGCCGCCTTTTTGTTCGCACCGCGCGCCCACGCCTCCGCCCAGCTCTTCGATATCGTCGAGGACGCCATAAAAGAAGCCCTGGAAGCGGCCGACCTGAAGATCCAGCGCCTCCAGACCCAAACCCTTTGGCTCCAAAACACGCAAAAAGCCCTTGAAAACGATATGGCGGGAACCCTTCTCGACGATATCACCGGCTGGGTGCAGCAACAGGACGATTTGTTCACCGGTGTCTATACCGATCTTTGGAAAGTTCGCTCCACCCTCGCCAACTTCAGCAAAACTTCGGCCCTTATCGCCCGTCAGGCCCAATTCGTTAAAGATTACCAAGCAGCCACCATCGCCGTCAAAGCCGACGCCCATCTCAGCCCCGCGGAGATTGCTCATATCCTCGGCGTCTATAATGCCATCCTCGACGGGAGCATCCGGAACACCGCCCGCCTGGCGGCTGTAATCACCAATTTTTCTACTCAGATGGACGATGCGGCCCGTCTCCGGGAGATCGATGTCCTAACCGGCGAGGTTCAACGCAACGAGACCGCCCTCCGCTCCTATAGCCAACAGAATACCCTGCTGAGCCTCCAGCGCGCAAAAGATGCTGCCGATATCCAAACAATCAAAACCCTCTATGGACTTCCATAAATCATCAACATGAAACAACTGCTAATAACCGCGAGCTGTGCTTTCGCCCTGACGCTTCGTGCACCTGCCCAATCGGTACAGGCGGCGATCGACCAATTGGCGGCACTCCAGACGTTGGGCCGGACCCTCCAACAAGGGTATAAGACAATATCGACCGGATTGAATACCATCGGTTCGATCCGCGCCGACGAATTCGGTCTGCACAAGGCCTATATCACCGGCCTCGATACTGTCCAGCCGGCCATTACCACCGATCAAAAGCTCGCCGCTCTCCGCAGCCGGCTAACCCAACTCAGGACCCAGCTCCAGTCCGCCCTCGACTACTGGAAATAATAACACTCAAATCGATCCGCATGCAAAAGATCCTTTTCATCCTCGTCATTTCCGTCGCGGCGATCACCGCCCGATCACAGTCGATACTCGATCTTACCGAGCAACTCGCTCTCGATGTTCAAAAACTCGCCAGCATCAAATCGACGCTAGACGACATGGTCCAGGGCTATGACCGGCTGAAGACCGGCTATAGCCATATCCGCGATATCGTAAAAGACAATTTCGATTTGCACAAAGCTTATTTCGATGCCCTCTGGATTCTCAGTCCCGCCGTCCGGGCCGATCCAAGACTATCTGCCGTCCTTGCTACGACCACCCGCCTGATCAACTCCTGGCAGGGGACCACCCAACTCGGCGGCAGTCCGCTCTTCACGGCCCAGGAGCGATCTACGATCACTTCCACCCTCGATGTCCTTCTTCAACGCTGCAACCAGTCGGTGGAGGAGCTGATGATGATCACCACCGACAACCAGCTGAGCATGACTGATGCCCAGCGCCTCCAGGCCATCGACCGCATCGCCGCGAATGTCGACACCGATGCGGCCTTTCTGCAGCATTTCAATAATGAGCTCGCCATTGAAGCCGCCCGGCGGCAACGAGAAGCCAATGACATCACCACCTTAAAACGCCTCTATGGCCTCCCTGATTGACATCGCCGCCAATATCGGCGGCCTGCAAACGACACTCCAGCAGGTGTACGATACCATGATCGTCCATTGCCGCGACCTCATCGGTATCGCCAGCGCCATCGCGGGTTTCGGCACCCTATGGTATGTGGCAGCCCATGTTTGGACGCGCATTTCGAAAGCCCAACCGGTGGAAATAGAAACCCTCTACCGGCCGATTGCGATTGGCATCGGCATTGCTCTTTGGCCTTATTTTATTGCGCTGATCAACGGCGTCATGCAACCCACGGTGACGGGCACCGCGGCAATCTATACCGATGCGGACAACGGGGTGGCGACGCTGCTACAGCAGAAACAACAGGCCTTGCAGCAGTCCACCGACTGGCAGATGTATGTCGGCACAGGTGGCGGTGGCAGTCTCGACAAATGGGAAGAACTCTCCGGGGAGGCCGACAGGGGCGTCTTCTCAGGACTATCCAATAGGGTCAAATTCGAAATGTCAAAAGCCGCTTACAATCTCCGCAATTCCGTAAAGGTGTGGCTCTCGGAAATCCTCCAGGTCCTCTATGAATCGGCGGCCCTTTGCATCAACACCGTTCGCACGTTCTATCTCGTCATCCTCGCGATCCTTGGCCCGCTGTCGCTCGCCTTCTCGGCCTACCACGGACTCGAAGACAGCTTCGGCCACTGGCTTTCCCGTTACCTCCATGTCTTTCTCTGGCTGCCCGTGGCCAATATCTTTGGCTCCCTCCTCGCACAGATCCAGCAGGAAATGATAAAGCTAGACATCGCCCAGCTCGACGCCACGGGCCAGACAAGTTTTGGAAGTACCGACGCAGCGTACCTGGTCTTCCTCCTGATGGGCATCGTCGGCTACTTCACCGTCCCCTCGGTCACCCATTTCATTATCCGCAGCGCGCGCATTGGCGCCCGGCTCTGGCGGACAAACCTCACCTGAAAACAGAACCAATGTTCCCCAAAACACGCAATCTCGAAACAAGCTTCCGGCATATCCGCCTCTTTACGCTGGTGACGACTCTCGGCTCGCTCCTCCTGTGCGCTTTTGTTGTTCGCCAGTGCCTCCACACGGTGGCCGCCGTCCAGGATCGGATCTATATCCTCGAGTCAGGTAAGGCCCTCGAAGCCCTGGCCGCCAGCCGTTGCGAAAACATCCCGGTCGAAGCCCGTGACCATATTCGCAGTTTTCACACCGATTTCTTCACTCTAGACCCGGATGAAAAGGTCATCACAGCCAATCTCACCCACGCTCTCTATTTGGCCGATGGTAGCGGCCGCCGCATCTATGAAGGGCTGCGCGAGACCGGCTATTATCGTGGGATCATCGCGGGCAATATCAGCCAGGAGGTGGTCATCGATAGTATCGACCTCGATGTACATACCTATCCCATTCATTTCCGCTGCTATGCATTGGAGAAGATCATCCGTCCCACCAGCCTCGTCACCCGCAACCTGGTCACCGAAGGCTGGCTTCGCAACACGTCCCGATCGGACAATAATCCGCATGGATTTCTCATCGAACGCTGGACCATTCTCGACAACCACGACCTGAAAGTCGAAACCCGTTAATCGCCAAAATCAAAAGTCATGAAACTCGCAACACTCCAACAAAACCGCCGTTTCCTGCTTGTTCTCCCACTCATCGTCCTTCCCTTCCTCTGCCTGCTTTTTCATAACCTTGGCGGTGGTATCGGGCCTGTGCCGGCTTCCGGCAAGAACGATCTGGGGCTCAACACCCAGCTCCCGACCTCCACTCCCGATCCGGCCCGAGCTTTCGAAAACAAATTAAAGGCTTACCAGCTCGCTGAAAGCGACTCCGCCCGGAAGGCGCAATATCAGCGTCAGGATCCCTATCGGCGGGATACGGTTGGCGCCGCGACCGCCATCACATCCGCAACGAGACCGACCATGTCCATGTCCCCGAAACCATCCGCGGATAACCGGGCTGGTCGTTTGCTCGAACAGCTCGCCGCACTCCGGCAATCCCTTCATCAACTCCCGCAACCCGTGCATAAACCCTTACCCTTACTGGCTGCGAACGAATCGCTTGCTAACCCCGAGCCTGATCCACAGCTCGACCGACTGAATACCTTACTCGATAAGGTCATTCGGATTCAACACCCGCAGGAACAACAGCCGCATGTCCTCCCGCCGGCGGCTTCCACTACCGAGCGGGTTGGTCCTGCCGACACCATGGCCAACACGATTACTGCCAATATCCCCGAAGACCAGACACTTACCAACGGAACAACGGTCGCCCTCCGGATCACGGATTCTATTCGCATCAACGGGCGAAGCCTGGCTCCGGGCCGTCTTGTTTACGGAACAGTCACGCTCAACAATGACCGCCTGCTTATCCACATCAATTCCTTACGGGAAGCCACCAATCTCTATACCGTAGACTGGCAGGTCTATGATCTCGACGGCCTGCCCGGCATTCATATTCCTTCCGATCTCAGCCGGGACATTGCCAAACAATCCGCCGATCAGGGGATCGGTTCACTCAATGTTCTCAACGCGGACCCATCGCTCGGCGCCCAAGCGGCCGGCGCGGGCATCCAAGCGGCGAAATCTTTTTTCAGCCGAAAGGTTCGCCAGACCCGTGTCACCGTCAAGGCCGGCTACAGGGTGCTGCTTCGCAATCCGCATGAACCAAGCCACCCGATACCTCCATCCCGTCCAGAAGTGGCTCCGACGCTTCAGCCACCGGATTGGCTGGTCACCGGCACTGCCCTAGCAAAAGCGCACAATGGGGGGGTGCGGCTTGTCCTACGCGATTGCCGGATACAGGATTCCTGCCTCTGGTTCGGCGTCGAATGGCTGAATCATTCATCGATTGTCTACAGGCCGGCTTATGCGCGCTGGTATATCCGCTCGCGCAGGCTTGTAAAGCGAACAGCCATGCAGGAACAGACGTTACAGCCTCTTCTGGCAACAGCATTGCCGGTGCTTGGAACGGACTCTTTACAGCACAGCTGGTTTGCCTTCCAACCTTTTGCATTGGCAAACGATAAGCAACTTATCCTCGAGATAGGGGAGGAGAAAGGTGATCGAACGCTGATTCTAACTATTCATCCCAACCAACTTCTAAATGCCAAAAACGATGAAACCATTCGTGAGGAAAAGACGGTCTTTCCGGATCGCGCTGATGTACACTGAGGACGAATTTCAGTGGCTTCAACAACGCTTTGTCCGAAGCGGCGGGCGTTCGTTTTCGGGATATGTCCGTAAGATCACCCTTAAGGAGCCGGTCGAGCAGCGGGTGCGCAATGCGTCTTTTGACGACTTCATCGGGGAAATTGTCCGGTTGAGGAAGGAAATGACTGCGATCAGATCGGCCTCGTCTTCGCCGGAATTCCATGGTCAATTGATCGACTTGCATCATGAGATCCAACAAACCATCGATAAAATAGCCGTCTTATGCATGCCAGTATAATCAAGAGCCAGGATATCGGGCAAGTCCTCCAGTATCATGCCCAGAAAGTTCGGCAGGGTGCAGCGGAGCTTATCGGCGGCGGCAATTTTATCAAGAATTCAGAAGACCTGTCATTAACTGAATTACAATATCATTTCGACCGGCTCAACGTAAGGAATGACAGGATGTATAAAAAGGTTTTTCATCCGGTGATCCACTTCGATCAGCACGAGAACATCGACAATCAAACCATGGCGCTGGTGGCCCATGATTACCTAAATGGGATGAAATTCGGGGATCAACCCTGGCTGGCCTACCGGCACTATGACAGCCTTATTCCTCATGTCCATCTCATCTCTTCCAACGTCCTGGAAAACGGAAAGAAGCTAAATCTGAGTTTAAAAGATTGGTACCATTCCCGGGATCTGACACATGAGCTGGAGGAGAAATATTCTCTTCATTCGGCGCAAAGAGAAAGAGCATATGAGGAGAGGGTCAGTCAGCAGCCAGAGAAATTGATATATGGCCATCAGCCACTTTATACCTCGATGAACAATATCCTGGAGGCGGTGGTCCCGAATTACGCATACACTTCACTCGATGAATTGAATGCTGTGTTAGCCGGCTATAACCTATTTGCCCTTCGAGGGCCGGAGGGTTCCGCCAGGTATCAAAACGGGGGTCTCCTTTACGTTCCCGTTCAGAACGGAAAGCCAAATAGCGACCTGGGGATCAAATCAAGCGACTTTCCCAGCAAGCCAACGGTGAAAAACCTCGAAGAACGATTTATCGCCAATGAGCCACGGCGGGAATCCAGCAGGGCGCATTTGGCTACGGCCATCGACTGGTGTCTCTTTGGCACCCCCCTCAGCCTCGGCGCCTTCAAAGAGGCCATGGAGTTTGAAGGCATTGGCGTCGTCTGCCGGCATTCATCCGACGGCGCCCTGCAAAACTGCTGGTTTGTCGATCACAACAGCCGGGCGGTCTTCGAGGGTTCTGCTCTTGGCGAAAATTACGGCGCCCAGGCACTGGCCACCCGCTGCATCCCCGAAGAAACCTATCGGCAGCAACAAGCCGAAACCCAAAATCAGACCCACCGGCACTCCCTTCATCTTTAAACAACGACAACCATGACTCCCTCTACAAAAGATCCCGTCCGCCAATTCACCAGTCATTGTCTTAACGTTGCCCTCGTTTTGCTGGGCCTCACTCTTTATATCCAGTGCTATTGGCTCTTCGACCAGCTTCATTTCACGGCGAAAATAACCGATAAACTCCTCTTTCGCTTCCGCGACACCGGCTGGCTCGATCCCTTGCGGGCGCGCGGGATTGCCCTTTTTTTGCTATTGCTTTCATTTGCAGGTCCCGCAGAGGATGAGCCCGTCACAATATCCATCAGAAAATGTGGGATCTATATCGCCGCGGGCGCGGCACTTTACTTTGGTGCTCCGCTCTCTTTTTACCGGACCGGCGATCCCGGTCTTACCTGCGGCGCCTGTATTATCGCGACGGCAGCCGGTTTCTCCCTGCTTTATACTGGTATTCGTCACGTGTTACGCCGTTTACGGCCGGCCGCCCGGGATGATCCATTCGGCCGTCACCAGGGTGGATTTCCTCAACAGGAAGGGCTCGTCTCCGGGGAATTTTCCTTCCACCTACCGGCCGAGTATGAATATAAGGGGGAAAAGAAGCAAAGCTGGGTGAATATTTTGAATCCCCGCCGTGGCATTCTGATCATGGGGTCGCCCGGCTCCGGCAAATCCCGATTCATCATCGAACCCCTCCTCCGCCAATGGATGCAGAAAGGTCATATCTTCTTTCTCTACGATTTCAAATACGATGCCCTTACCAGTCTGGCTTGGGAATATTTCGGTTGCTACCGGTCTTGTTATGTGGCCGGTACCGGCTTTTATTATATCAACTTTACTGATGTTTCCCGCAGCCATCGTTGTAATCTCCTCAATCCGGCAACGCTTGCCTGGCTCGACGATGCGATGGGTGCTGCCCGTACCATCCTTCTCAGTATGAATCCCAGCTGGGCGGAGCAGCAGGGGAATTTCTTCGTCGAGTCACCTATCAGCTTTCTCGCCGCGATCATCTGGTGGCTGCGCAAATATAAAGAAGGCAGGTACTGCACACTGCCACATGTCATCGAACTGGCGCAATTGCCCTACGAGAAGCTGTTTTCTTTGCTGAACAGCGAGCCTGATATCCAGACGGTAATCAATCCCTTCATTATCGCCTACCGCAACCGCACGTTTGAAATGCTGGACAGTCAGATCACCTCGTTAAAGATCCCGCTCGCCCGGCTGGCCTCGCCGAATCTATATTACATCCTCACCGGCAACGACCTCAACCTTGGTCTCAATGACCCCAAAGCTCCAAAGATCTGCTGCCTCGGCTGCGACCCCACCCGCCAGGATGCTCTTGCACCCGTTCTGTCACTTTATATCGATCGGCTCAGTATCCTCTGCAACCAGCCCTCCCGGCTTCCGATGGCGATCTTCTGCGATGAGTTTGCGACCGTTCGCGCCTTTAGCATGACCGCCACTATCGCCACCGGCCGCTCGAACAATATCGTTCCTGTTCTCTCCGTTCAGGACCTTACGCAGCTGCGCGTTCGCTATTCAAAGGCTGAAGCGGACAGCTTTCTCACGCTCACCGGCAACTTTTTTTGCGGCCAGGTTGGCGGCGAGACCGCCGATTGGATCGCCAAGCGGTTCCCGCGAATCCAGCGCGAACGTACGGCAACCTCGGAAAACGATAACGGCACGTCGGTCAGCACCTCCACACATTGGGAGCCGACGGTAACCAGCGCCTCGATCTCGGCCCTCTCTTCGGGCGAATTCGTCGGCCTCGTAGCCGATGATCCCGGCAATGAGCTGGAATTTAAGGTCTTCCATAGCCGGCTCAAGCGGTTGCCGGAGGACGGCGCCCCGGTGAAGGCGCGTCTTCCTGTCGTGCATACCGTCACTGATCAAACCGTTGCGGAAGTCTTTCTCCAGATAAAGCAGGACGTAAAGGATATCGCCGAGGAGGTGTTGAGAAACATGATGGCTGATGCCCGGTTGGCGGGTCTGGTGGTCAAGTCCTAGTCATAGATACTTTGGATGAGATCCGCGGCCTTAGGCTGGCCCGGGATAACCTTTTTCAATCTTTTCTTCGAGTCGAAGATTGTTACCAGCGGAGTCGAGTGAGCGGCAAAGAAGCGAAAAAAGGTATTGGCGGTGTCCCTGCCCATGCTTATGTTGGGATACTGCTGCAACTTGTAGAACTCGTAGAAGGTCTTCATATGCTTGAAGCGGTCCGGCGTTATATAATAGATAGGCGCGTCTTTGAACTCCTTGATATGTTTTGTGATGTCGACCGTCAATGCCTGGCAATGAACACACCAGGGTGAAAACGCAATAACAACAAAGGGCTTCCCCGCGGGGATATCGTCTGTCCTCATCCAAGTGCTGCTGTCGATCATCAGCAGTGGAACGGAAGGGATGACGCGACCCTCCAGACCCGTTTTGGGAACAACCGGCGCTCGAAAGGCCGAAACCAACGACCACCCGATGAGCGTAAACAACCCAATGGCGACCACGTTCGTCAACCGTTTGAACGGTCGGGAAGGTTCCGCCTTTCGCCCGGCAAGAATCCCTATCACGGCCAGGATAACACAGGCAGTATTGAAAGCAACATGCTGTTTGGGACTCAGCTCTTCAATGATTCCCCCGCAGCTGCATGTCAACTCATTGTCGATCAGCAGGATCACGAGGACATAGATCGTAAACACCGTCATCAAGCCTGCCGACACATACAGTGCCTTTAGCCGCGTCTTCGGAACAAATAGCGCTGCCGCCAGCAGGATCTCGAAGATCGGCAGCGCCCAGGCGACTATCCCCGACAGCGAGGCCATCAGCGGAGAGGAGGACAATTGCTGCTGAAAGGTATGGATCTCAGTTAGCTTGATGGCGCCTGTATAAACGAACAGGAAAATAAAGAAAAAGGCGATGATGTCGGAGAGAAGAGAGCGTTTCATAACTAATAGGATAACTAACTCTACTCAAGTTAGTTGGGTTGTTGTTTTTAAATAGGATAAAAGCATTTGAAAAAGGGACGCCTACCTTTCACTGCGATGAAAGAGTCTGGAATTTTGAACGTAGAGATATTATTGGTGTGGACCTTGTAAAAAATGGAATAACAATGAAACGAATCTTTAAACTCGAAACGCCCCCCGTCTTCCTTGCAATTCTTTTGAGTACTATAGCCTGGATCAACATCCATATAACAGAACGGGTGACATCGATTCCAATGGTAGAATATGGCGTTTCTTCCGATCCTTTTAAAGATGGATATCAATTTACATACACAATAAGTAACATAACATCCGATAAACTATTGGAACATTTGAGTTTTTTTGTCACGGCGGAACAAGGAGATTCCATTCTTTTCGGCGACGTGCATTATTATCCCCCTATCGAGATCAACGGAAAGGACGATCGGTTTCAGTCGAATCGTGCTTTTTTAAAATGCGATCTTAGCCAGTTGCAGCCCGGTTCACATATAGATCTGACGATCCACAAGAAAACCCAGCATCCCTTTCCGCTCAGAATTCGCTCCTCCAGCCCTGTCTTTCTTTCCGAACCCTCTTTAAAGACCTTTTTTATCAAAAGGGAGCTCCAAATTTTTATAAGCATCGCAATAGCAGCACTATTACTCTGCATATTTTATGTATTCCATTTGAAATCGGAGGAAATATGAAAATGAAAATACCCCTTACTGTGTTTTTGTTTGTTTTTTTTCACTTCACTTTTGGGCAGGCAGGTTATCTCAAAGAAGCTAAAGTTTTGCAAGTAGTGAATGAATCGAGAGCGCCGGTACAGTTGATTGTAATAGTTCAGGATAATAATGGAAAGATCAAGCGTGAGATCCCGACTGGGCCGAATGGGATAGTCCGTTTCAAATCATGTTGTAATCCTTACGACAAGATATTCATTAAGAGCGAAGTATATGCCATGGAACCGGTGTTTTTCTGCCAAATCAAGGGCAAACTCCATGTTCATATCATACACTATGTTGAAGAGGGTTTTATTCATAATCTGGCATCGATGCCTATAGACTCGGTCTTTCATCCTAAACCCACCAGAATGTCGGTTAACAAACTTCCAAAAAGAGGGGAGCACCGGCGTCTTCTTGCCAGAATTTTCATGGAGCCCCTCAGTAAGGTAGTACATAAATCTTTTGACACCACTGCTGAGATTAAAGCGGTTGTACAAAAATATCTGAATTTTTACAGGATTTTAGATGGACAGAATAGGGGAAATACGGACTCCTGCTTCAAAAGCCTTTTTGCAGATGCACCCGTTGCTGTGCCAAACGATTATTTTGAAAGGGGTAGTATTGGTTTTAACACTCCAGATGATTATATCGAGGATTTGGAAGGATTTCTGCTGAATAATTTGCCTGTGAGGGATATGCAGGTGGCACTCTCCGACAATATATATTATGGTAAGAACGGAGGGGAGTATTATGCCTGGATCTATAAAGTTTTTCAGTATAGATATGATGACCGAACGAATTTCGTTGGTCATTGGGTGAAGTTGACCTTGACTCAAACTGGGGAGGGGGATGGGTTTCGTATTTCAGCCGTCGTCATCAGCAATGTGCCGCCGGATGCGGACGGTGATGGAGTTTCCGACTTATTTGACAAATGCCCATTGACTTCCCAGGGACAGGAGGTCGACTTGTCTGGTTGTCCAAAACCAAAAAAACAACGGAGGAAAAAAATGTGAAACATCTGGTTATCATTTTCGGCTATCTACTGGTTCTGGCCAATTCCGGCCTGTCGCAGGGTTCGAAAATCTCCCTGCGACTGGCACCGGATGAGAAGCTATCGCGCGTCGCGGTGGACGTAGTCAATAAATTTTCCGTTCTGGTGAAAAGGATCACCGAGTGTAGCGTCCCATTCCCGGAAAAGGATATGGCCTTGTTTTCTCCCGACGCAATAATTGAAGTAGGTGGTTTGAAAAGCGGACCGGTAAAAAGGTTTTCTCCACAGGCATATTTTCAGTGCCTGAATGCCCTTAAGTGTAAGCCCAATGCCGTATATCGGACATTGAACTTCGACTACCGACCGGTTTCCGCCGCAAACGCGAGAATCGTCCGGACGAACGACGATTGTTTTATCATCTTCATTGTCCAACAGACTTTTACGGCGAAAACCGGTGATGATCCGTCGGGCGCAACAGGCATTTTGTTGAAATCCATTACCCTTGACGCCACAATTGGCGAAGACGGTGAAATCCATTCGCATATCCTGGGCGTCCAACTGGAGGCGCTGGAAATCAACGAAAAACGCTAGCCGGCTATTTTGGCCAATTACCCAATCGTTTCTTTCAGGTAGTCCCTGGCAATGAATGAGATGCGGAATCGCCCATCTTCATTATAATAATAGGTGCCCCGATGGCGGGAGAACTTGATGGGGGCTCCCATCTCCTTCAACATCTTCAGATAATCATAAAGGCTGCGTTCCGAGATGCCGATCTTGTTAGCGCAGTTGGCGGGCGTACCCGTGCTTTTGAGATGGATCAGATAGTCGAGCCGGATAAGGCGGTGCAATAGAGACTTCATTGTGGTAGCTTTTTTGCTTTTTTATGGCTGATTAAGAAATACTGATTAGCTACTAATCGAGGGGGGAATGAAGAGTTGAGTGCTCGTAGAGTGATTCAAGTTACGCACGTCCGCAGGCAATGGCAAATTTTGTTGGTATACTAAAAACAGAATTTTATTAAGTATAAACCTGGGAAATTTGTATCTTGAGTTTTGATTTCTTGAACAACTTGCATGAATTCCTATCCTATTGCATTACTAGAAGTTCAAACTCTACTTATCTGGATACTGGTAATTTTAAAGGCGATGATTGGTTCCTTCTGTTCCGTGACGGGGACAAGAATGCATTTCGATTAGTATTCGAGAAATACTATCGGCCTATCAGCTATTTTGCCTTGAAGATCCTGCGGGAAGATACTTATGCGGAAGATATTGTAAGTGAAACGTTTCGCAAGGCTTGGGAGCGAAGGGGCAAGTTTGCAACTCCCCGCCATCTGGAGAATTTCCTCTATCTGGTGACGCGCAACGACTGCATTTCCTACTTGCGGAGTGGTCGGGTAGTCAAGAGTACCGCACAAGAATGGACGCGTATTGCGTCTGATCATGAGCGGGCAGAGCCGGCTATCGACCTGGAGCGGGTGCAGACCAGACTGCTGGAGGTTATCTTCGAGAAACTGGAGAAACTTCCCGGCGGGGAGGTGTTACGAATGGCATTTATCGAAGGCAAGAGCACGCAGGAGATCGCACAAGAGCTAAAGATTACTGAAAACAACGTCTATATTATTAAGTCGAGGTCTCTCAAAGCCTTGCGAACTATACTTACCAAAAACGAATGGACGCTCCTGGTGTTGTTATTCATGAAGTGGTAAATCTCAGTCCTCGATCATTTGTGCAAGACGCACCGCGCTGGAGCCATTTGCCATGACCGTTTTCAACCTTTTTTTCGAATCAAAGATGGCTATATAAGGAGTACTCGAAGTCTTGAAATAGCCGAAGAAGAAGTTCTGGGTATCCCGGCCCATCGTAATATTGGGGTAATTGCTCAACTTGTAAAATCGATAAAAGGCCATCATCCCTTTAAAGTTGTCAGGCGTGACATAATAGATGCGGATATTCTTGAAGTCTTTGATGTGTTGGGTAATGTCTACGGTTAGGGCCTGGCAGTGAACACACCACGGGGAGAAACCGATGACAATGAACGGCTTGCCTGCAGGAAAATCACTGGTATTCAGTTGGGTCGTGCTGTCTGGCAATTGGAGGGAAAAGGAGGGAATTGTCCGGCCCTCGAGTCCCGTTCGTTCTACCGGGGGGGCCGCAAATGCTGTAAAAAGCAACCAGCCGATGACGATCAACAAAAGGAATACGGATGAACCCGTCACCCATTTGAACCGGAAGGGTGGCTGTTGCCGCCGGGTGATCAGGATGGCCAGGAGACCGAGAATGACACAACTGCCATTGAAAAGGATATGCTGTTTTGGCGATAAATTCTCGATAATCCCACCGCAGCTGCAGCTAAGCTGGTCGTCGATAATCAACATGATAATGACATAAAGCGTAAAAACGCTCATCAAGGTGAGCGCAAGGTAAAGTCCACGCAGTCGCCACCTTGGAATAAAAAGAACAATTGCCAGCAGGATCTCTCCGATCGGCAGGGCCCAGCTGATGATGCCGGACATGGAAGCCATCAGCGGTGAGGATGAAAGTTGTTGTTGGAAAAGGTGAATTCCCGTGAGTTTTATGATTCCGGTGTACAGGAACAAGGCAATAAAGAAATAGGCGATAAGGTCCGCAAAAAAGGTCCGTTTCATAAAAAAGGTTTGGAAATTTCCGGAAGCAAGGTAGCCTTCGGCATATTCTCAAACGGGATAAAACGGGAGAAAAAAGGACGGAGAAAAAAAATCCTAAAAAAACCTTGAGTTGGAATGAAAGACTATTATTTGCTACCCGTAACCATATAAAGCAGGTTATTTTAATGTTATTTCTAGGGTCGCCGGTTGGGTGAAAATACCGCCTTTTCGTAGATGTTAAATAAGACTGATGAGAGAAGATCGTTTAGTTCAATTACTTACGCGGTATTTGTCCAAAAAATTGGATGCGGACGAGGCGCACGAACTAGAGCAATGGGCAAAAGAGGATTTGGCTAATCGCCAGTTGCTTTCGGTAGTTAGCGACGAAGCCAGTCTTAGTCGGGAACTTGACATCTGGAGAAGGATCGACCCCGCGAGAGGCTATGCCGAATGGCTCCATCGAACAAAGGCTCGCCGCTGGACCAAGGTATTGTATATTACTGGAATTTCAGTAGCTGCCTCCTTACTGATCGTCGTGGCAGTAAATTACTTTGGAGGGCAGGCACCCCGGATGCTTCCAGCAAAGGTCGCAACTGCTCCTGTTTCCCCGATCATTCTTGCCGGCAGAAATACGGCTACTTTGACGCTCGCAAGTGGCAGAAAGATCCTGCTCGACAGTGCGGGCGTCGGTGAACTGGGCACTCAGGGTGGCGTCAGAATTGTCAAAGAGGATAGCTCCAGTCTTCATTACATGGCGAGTAATGGAAAAGATGAACCCATTGCCTACAATGAATTAGCTACTCCAAGGGCAGGCCAATATCAACTAATCCTACCCGACGGTAGTAAAGTTTGGTTGAACAATTTGTCAAGCATCCGATATCCGACAGCTTTTACCGGCAAGGAACGACGGGTAGAGATGACCGGAGAGGGGTATTTTGAGATCGAGCACAAGGCGAACCAGCCGTTTATTGTTCAGATGCGGGATGCGGACGTCGAAGTGCTGGGGACTTCATTCAATGTCAAATCCTATGAAGAAGAAGGTGGAACACAGACCACCTTATTGAATGGAGCGGTGCGTGTACGATCACGATCGGGCACAGCTTCGGTACGATTGAATCCTAATGAACAGGTGAGAGTAGAAAGCAGTGGCCTGGCTGTGCAAAAGGGTATTAATGTAAAAGACGTTATTTCCTGGAAAGAAGGATTCTTTTATTTCAGTAACGCCTCCTTGTCGGATGTGATGCGGCAATTGTCCCGATGGTATGATGTAGACGTACAATTTCCTGAGAAAATCGCCCCGGTTTATTTCGAAGGGAAGATCGATAGAGGCCTGCCGCTAAACGAAGTCTTGAAATTTCTGGAGAAGAACCAAATCCAATTTCAAATAGAGGGCCGAAAATTGATCGCCCGACCTTCCTAGGCACTAACGTGCTTGCTTATCCATCTTCTTTTCATTCAGGTACCGATTACCATTAAACCGACCAGTTTCTGCCTTGCCTGCATTCCTATACCTGGAATCGGGACCAATGTAGGTCTGCGTCGGCGTCCTATGCTCAGTCCAACCGTATTATCAACTTACTAAACCATCGAGCATGAGACCAACTGTACCACGAGCGATAAAATTGACCGTTCTCGTCATTTTGACCGGCTGTCTGCAAGTAAACGCAAGAACTTATTCCCAGACGGTGAGCCTGTCCTGCAAGGACATGCCATTGACATCCGTATTCTCGACCCTCGAAAAACAGACGGGATTGAGCTTTTTCTTCAATGTTGCAATGGTGAAAGACGTGAAGCCCGTGACTTTGGAATTGCGTAACGTGTCGCTGGAATTGGCTTTGCGGGAAGCGCTGAAAGACGCCGACCTCGATTTTTACCGAATGGGGAAGACGATCTTTATAATAAAGAAGACAAGTCCAAATCCCACCGCCGGCCTGGCCACGTCAGCTGGATCTGGCGACAACGTCATCAATGTGGAAGGGCGCGTACTCGATGAGCAAGGTTTGTCAATGCGGGGCGCGACGGTCACCGTGAAAGGGACCAGTCATGCGACTCTTACTAATGAGCTGGGTGAGTTTTCGCTGAAAGGAGTGACCTCGGGGTCTACCCTGCTGATTACCCATCTCGGCTACCAGCGGATAGAAGTCGAGGCCAGTAATACAAATAGCCTTTTGGTAAAAATGTCGATCGCCGAAAATGTGCTCGACCGGGCGGAGGTCATTGCCTATGGGAAGACGTCCGCGCGTATTGCCACGGGCGACGTGACTACCGTTCCTGCCGCGGTGATCGAAAGGCAGCCAGTGAACAACCCACTAATCGCAATTCAAGGCCGCGTACCCGGGATGTTTATTCAGCAAACGAACGGATATCCTGGGGGACCGGTGACTGTCCAAATCATGGGCTTGAATAGCATTTCACAGGGGAATTCCCCCCTGTATGTCGTTGACGGAGTGCCATATCCAAGCCAATCCATCCAAACCCTCAATTCAGTAGTCCTTAGCGGCGCTGGAACTCCCTTGAGTTTCCTTAATCCCGGCGACATCGAAAGCATCTCGGTGTTGAAGGATGCCGATGCCACTGCCATCTACGGAAGCCGGGCCGCAAATGGGGCTATACTCATTACTACAAAAAAAGGGCGGGCCGGCAAAACCCTTACAGGTTTTAATCTTAGAAATGGGATTGCAAACGATACCCGACGGATCAATTTGCTCAACCGCGAGCAATACCTAGCGATGCGTAGAGAGGCATTCAGGAATGATGGGCTTAGCGCTTATGGAGCCACTGATTATGATGTCAACGGCACGTGGGACAGCACCAGATCCACGGATTGGCAGAAAGTTCTACTGGGCGGCAACGCTCAATATACAGACCTGCAGGGAAATGTTAGCGGAGGTACTACGAATACTCAATTTCTAGTTGGTGGCGACTACCATCGGGAAACGACCGTTTTCTCCAATCAATTGGCTGATCAGAAAGGGTCTCTGCATTTTAATTTTCGAAATAGCTCGGTTGACCAGAAGTTTACATTTCAACTGGCCGGTAGCTACCTGTATGACGCCAATCGATTACCCGCATCCGATTTGTCATCAATTGCGATCGCTCTTGCACCTGATGCTCCAGCATTATATGGCTCCGACGGCACGTTGAATTGGGCGCCGAACAAAGCGGGTAATTCCAGTTGGACAAATCCGTTGTCGATCTTTAGCATTCCCAGCATAATAAAGACAAATAACCTGATTTCGAGTGCAATAATTGGTTACCAGATCATTCCGGGATTGGAGTTAAGGGGCAGCCTGGGGTATACCAATCTTGAAACAAACGAAACTTTGCAGTATAACGAGCTATCTGCGGCGCCGGAGAATCGAGCCGCATATACCCGAAGTTCATTCTTTAATCGCAACAATATCAATTCGTGGATTGTCGAGCCGCAAGCGGAATATAATCATGTTTTCCTGGGCGGCCATTTCGATGTTGTAGCAGGGATGACTATTCATCAGAATAATAGCTTCGGACAGTCCCTTACAGCAATAGGATTTAGCTCCAGCCAGCAGCAAGCTGATATTGGCGCCACGTCATCCCTAACAGGAACCACTACTGCAGCAGCAGTGTATAAATACAATGCCGTATTTGGACGTATCAACTACAATTGGGCAGATCAATGGATAGTCAATCTATCTGCACGTAGGGATGGAAGTAGCCGCTTTGGCTCTGCCAATCAATTTCATAACTTTGCTTCCTCGGGGCTCGCATGGATATTTAGTCAAACAAGACTTATCAGGGCGCGGCTACCCTTTTTGAGTTTTGGAAAGCTGTCTTCAAGCTATGGGGTCACAGGAAATGACCAAATCGGCGACTACCAATATCTAAGCCGGTATAATGCTGTTACCGGCGTGGCCACTCCTTATCAGGGCGTTACAGGTCTTACCCCTGCCGGACTCGCAAATCCCTATCTTCAGTGGGAGCAAACGCGGAAATTTCGGGGTGCGATCGATCTTGGTTTTTTTAGGGACCGAATATTGATTTCTGCAGCGTACTTTTTGAATCGGTCTTCGGATGAGCTACTAAGCTATCAATTGCCGGTAATCACCGGTTTTGGCGGTTTGACCAGCAACTTTCCTGCCGTAGTGCAAAATTCGGGTTGGGAGATGACCCTTCATACGATCAATCTCAAAACAAGATCATTTAATTGGACCACAAGTGCCAATTTGACTATTCCATTTAATAAGTTGGTCGCTTTTCCCGGCATTGCCACTTCTTCTTATGCCAGTCAACTGGTAATTGGACAGCCTGCAAATATTGTGAAATATTATCCTTTCCTGGGCGTGAATCCCGCCACCGGGGGATTTCAGTTTGGAGATGCCCATGGAAACCCAACTCCAACCCCGAACGCTTCTTTTGATCGTACTGTCCTGATCAACATCAACCCCCGGTTTTATGGCGGAATTGACAATAGCCTCTCCTATAAGGGCTGGCAATTGGACTTCTTTTTTGAATTTTCAAAAAAACCCGCCGGGAATTTCTTTGACAAGATCGGCAATTTTCCGGGAATATTCAGCACGGGTAACCAGCCTACAGCTGTCCTTCGTCGATGGCAAAAGCCGGGAGATATCACCTCGATTCAGCGATTTTCCACTTCAACTTTGCAATTCAATGCCGCGAAATCCAGCAATGTCATTTGGGCGGATGCCGCATACATCCGGCTTAAAAACGTCTCAATATCCTGGCAAATGCCGGAGTCGTGGCGGAAGAAAGCCCATTTGCAGAACTTCATGATTTTTGCGCAAGGGGAGAATCTTCTCACGTTCACACGATTTAAAGGCCTGGATCCTTCGACAGGTGGCTACCTGGGGCTACCTCCTCTGCGCGTGATCACCCTTGGATTACAGGTAGGGTTGTAAAAAACTTCACTTCCATCATAATTTTTTAAAATGAAACAAAAAAATAGACTATTGCTTCTTTTTTTTACACTGGCTGCGTTTGGGCCAGCGTGTAAGAAGCTGGTCGATGTGCCCTCCCCCATAAATGGAGTTAGTTCCGCGAACGTCTATAATAGCAACGGCACAGCCGCGGCTGTACTAACAGGAATTTATACGCAATTGAGCCAGAAAAACACTACGTGGACTGGCCCCGCCTCTTTATTTCTGTTCGCTGGACTTTCAGCAGATGAATTGACTCTTTATGATCTGGGCAATCCATCATATAATCCTTATTATACAAATACACTCACAAATTCCAACGCAGGAGGAGGAGATTTTTGGAGAACAGCTTATCCCTATATCTATACCGTAAATGCTGCGATCGAAGGTGTGACAAAGAGCAGTAACCTCTCCTTGGCTGTAAAGCAGCAATTGTTGGGGGAGTCTTATTTTATTCGGGCCTTTTTTTATTTCTACCTATTGAACCTTTATGGAGATGTTCCACTGGTTACAAGCACAAACTATTCGATAAATGCTACTCTTGCACGGACTCCCGCTTCCCAGGGTTGGCAGCAGGTGATATCGGACCTTCATCTTGCACAAGGACTGCTCAGCCCTAACTTTCTCGACGGCACGTTGCTTAAAACAACTACACAACGAACGCGGCCTACACTTTGGGCCGCAACGACAATGTTGGCGCGCGCGTATCTCTATACCCAAAATTGGAGTGGCGCCGATTCGGCAGCGACGGCCGTTATTAGTAACTCTGGCTGTAGTCTGGCTTCGCTAATTGGAGCCGGACGGGTTTTCGCGATGAACAGCATAGAATCAATTTGGCAATTGCAGCCGGTAGGTAGTGTCTCCACTGCAAATACTGCTGAGGGTTTAATATTCCTGCTTCCCTCGACGGGGCCGAATACTTCCGCAACATATCCTGTTTATTTGGGAAACGCGTTGCTAAATGCCTTTGAACCAGGTGACCAACGGCGGGTTAACTGGATCGATAGTGTAAAGGTTGGACCAACCCTGTATTATTTTCCTTATAAATACCAGGCCGGCCGACTGAATACCTCAACCATCGAATATTCGACTGTCCTCCGACTGGCGGAGCTATACCTTATCCGAGCAGAAGCACGAGCAGAAGAGGGGACCATCACCGGGAGCAACAGCGCGGCTACTGATCTTAACGTGATTCGTCAGAGAGCCGGATTACCTGCTACCACGGCTAATAGCCAATCTTCGATGTTGACCGCTATCCAACACGAGCGCCAGGTGGAGCTGTTTACCGAATGGGGGCATCGCTGGCTGGATCTGAAGCGCAGCGGCACCATCGATGCGGTCATGGGAACACCTGGTAATGCCTGTGCCACAAAGGGTGGCAACTGGAACAGCAATTGGCAGTGGTATCCGATAGCATTATCCGAAATCACCGCAGACTATCGGTTGCAGCAAAACGCAGGATACTAAATAAAACGTCGACTTTTCAATAGAAAGACATGATCAAAGGAAATATTATCATTGGGTTCCTAATACTCACGGCCAATTGTGGGATTGGACAGAAGACCGCGAGTCCGCCCGTCACTAACGTTGCCAATGGCGTTCAATTCGAGCGGTCGATGAGTTGGGATCAAATTTGCCAAAAAGCCAATGAAGAGGGAAAGTTCATTTTTGCGGATGTGTATGCAACGTGGTGTGGACCTTGCAAATTGATGGACCGGGATGTTTATTCGGATGGAAAGGTAGGCGATGAAATGACAAGTAAATTCATTGCCGTGAAGATTCAGGCTGATTCCAGCAGTGCGGATGATTTGTTGACGAGAACGTGGTATCCTACTGCGCAAGATTTTATAAGAAAATATAGAATCAAAGGCTATCCTACATTACTTTTCTTCAACCCTCAAGGGCAGTTAATAAATGAGGAACTAGGGTATAGAAATGCTTCAAATTTTATACAACTGCTTCATGCCGCTCAGAATCCCGGGCAGGCCAATATACATGCCTTGCTGGACGACTATTGGCATGGCAAAAGGGATACATCGATGGGTAAGCTGGCTTTGTTTGTGAAAAAAGTTATGGGAAACAAGTTGCTGGCGGATAGCATTGCTCACGATTATAAAGTCAACTACCTGGACGGGCAATCAGAGGAACAACTTTGCACGAAGGACCGGCTTGATTTCATTGACGAATTCAGTAATCTTATTACCCCGTTGGATGGATTTTTCTCCCTTTGTTACAAACAACCTGAGAGAATTGATCAGGCCAAGGGGGAAAAGGGATGGGCGCGGCGCCAGGTTGATCAGGCGGTAGTTCGAACGGAATTAAAAAATCGGTTTATTGCTAATGGTCATTACATTTTTGAGAGACCTGATTGGAAAGAGGCCCTCACCGCGATCCGGATCAAATATCCGGCAGTGAATGCGAAGGCTTTGTTAGTGGACTTTCAGATCCAATATTACAGAAATGTCGACCTGAATTGGAAGGCGTGGGCAAAATTTCAACAGGAAAAAATAAATGCGTCGTCACTGAAAGCGGATGGGTCCCTGATGGTTTTTTACACGTTGAACTTACCGGCATGGGATGCCTTTCAACATTGCGGAGACAAAAAGGTTTTGCGCATTGCGCTGCGCTGGAGTGAAAAATCCCTTCAATTAGATAAAAGGAATGTACAGTTCATAGATACGCATGCTAATCTCCTATATAAGCTTGGACGGGTAAGCGAAGCGATTGCCGAAGAGCAGGTCGCGATCGATCATTATGCTGAAATTTTGGATAAAGCCGGGTTAAAAAAGGGCCCTTTTACAGATGTCTTTTTCACGACCCGGGACAAAATGATACAAAAGGCGCCTACATGGCCATTGAATTAAATACAATTTATCAATATGAAAAGTAAGATTATTATCACTTTCGGAATAACGCTGGCCCTGGGATGGGCATGCCGGAAGAATGTCATATATGTTGCGCCCACCGCGGCCCTCAATTTGGTAAATGCGACTGTTGGTGAAGCGGCAGTAAAAGTTAATTGGACTAACGTATCAAATAAATCCACGAGTCAGTATTACAGTCAAATATCGACCGCTGTCGGATATGGAACAAATTATGTATATGGGGTCCTTTCAGGACAGGCCATTCCGATGACGGTCGTTGCGACAACGGACACCGTCAACGCCATTTTTAAGGCCAGTTTGAATTTGTCAAGGGGCGGGATTTATAGCTTGTTTCTGGCGGGAAATGTAAGCACTATTGATACGGTGTTCATCCAGGAGTCGATTCCTGTCTATGGAGACAGTTCCTGTGGGGTACGATTTATTAATCTCGTATCTAATAGTAACCCAATTTTTATTCGTCAGACAAGTACCCCAACGGTTACGGATTTCTCATCTATCGGGTATAAGCAGTACACCTCCTTCAAGCAATATCCCGCTGCAGCCGCTAACAAAAGCTACAGCTTCCAGGTGGTTGACGGCACAACAAATGGTGTTTTGGCCACCTATGTTCTGACCACACCTTATTTCCACAATGTAACCCTGGCGTGGATCGGGCAGGCGGGTGGAACGGGGGCCGCCGCTCCGAAGGTCATCCGAATCAATAATTATTAGCAGACTTCAACTATTCATCAATTACCACCTTTGTAAGCGTTCCACATACTGATGGTGAGTTGGGTAAAAATGGGTTGGTGCAGTACAATGTTGCATCCTCGTGTACGTCAGTAGCAAATGCCGTTATCGGGCAATTCCCAATGGGCGAAGCGGTGGTGGCGCAAACAAGGGTGCCGGTTGATCTACTTGCGGTGAATGCCATAGCGCCACCCACAATTCCAGCAATGGCTACCGAGAGGAGCATGAATGTTGCTTTTTTCATAACAAAAACGTTTAATGGCTGTATGTTCCTGCAAATTACAGAGGAAAAAGCGGATGTTTTTAAATACATGGTGCACCGGAGGCGGGAGTTGGATTACTTTGGGCGAAAAAGCAACTGCTGATTTACTTCACCCTGTTTTTGTAGGTTGGTTCATAAATATTCATCATGAAAATAGCATTAGTTTTCGTGCTTTCCACTTTGCTTTTTTCAGCGCTGCGAGCACAGAAGCCGTCGCTGGACACAGGAATTCTCTACCGTTGGCCGGCCGCAGTGGGAGGTAGCCTTAGTCCGGACGGCCGCTACGCCGCCTTTGTAATGTGGCAGCAACCTATTAATAGTCGTACTCTGGTGATAAAGTCGTTATCATCCAAATGGGAGAGGCGAGTTGAAGGCTCGGGGAATATAAGTTTTACCCGGAATAGTCGCTTTGGGCTGTTTATAAAGGGTGGCGATACGATGACGATCATTCGACTTGGTGCAACGTCCGAAGAAGCAATACCGGGGGTAGGCTCTTTTCAATTGTATACGAGGGGAATTGAGGAGTATTTGCTATATTCTTTAAAGGACAGTGCGCGCCGACTGATAATCCGGTCGTTAATGACAGGAAGGGAAATGGCCTTTGCTGGGATTGATAGGTGGCAGCTCTCCCCAAATGGGATCTTGTTGGAAGGAGCGATCGGCGTAGGGAGGCATAATCAATCGATTGCGTGGGTAGAATTGGCAACTGGCAAAGACAAGATAGTGTGGGAGGGTAAGATATCCGGGGATATAGTGATGGACAGCAGTGGTAAGCAGGTGGCTTTCACCGGAGAGTCGTCGGATGGCCGAAAAGGAATCTGGTATTGCGGAGGACAGCAACAGAGGGCTCAACTTGCTGCGACAGATAGTTCCGTTGGAATTGACTCAGGGCTCATAATCGGGAAGGTGGTTCAATTTTCCGGGAACGGCGAAGGGCTTTTTTTCTTTCTTCATGAGAATGACGTAATGAAACCTTCGCTAGAGGCAGTGCTGGTGGACATATGGAGTTATCAGGATGCAAAGCTGCAATCCCAGCAGTTGGGAGAAATAGGCCCGGCGCAGGAATACCTAAGCTATCTTCGGTTTGATCAGGGGCACGTCGTAAGACGGCTGCAGAGATCCGGGGAGAAAATGCCAGTCGACCAAAAAATAGGCGATGAGTATGTGCTTTTCGATAGTACTGAAGGAGATTCTTATGAGTGGTCGTGGTCAGCTAAGTCTCAGCCAAACTATGAACTCGTTTCTATCCCGACAGGCAAACGAGCAATGATCAGGGGTAAACAAGTTACAAGCTCATCGCCGGGGGGGAGATTTTTGACGTTAGTGGACCGAAGAACTTCTGATACATATAGTTATGAGATTCCGACCGGAAAAGTACGCCATCTGAATTTAGGATTGTCCCTACCGAATGATGTAGACAGTGAGAGTCCGGATACCGCAAATTCTCACTGGCTGATTATCGCCGGATGGCTGCCAAAAGATTCGGGGATCATAGCATACGACATGTATGATGTATGGCTGTTCGATCCTTTGCAACAACGTCCGGCACTTAATCTTACCCATCGATTCGGTCGTGATCACCAAATAGTCTTTCGTCTGGCAAAACAATATAAAGAAGATTTGATCGATGAAGAGGATTTGCTCCTGAGTAGCTTTAATAAGAATAGCAAGAAAAGTGGATTTTGGCGGCTTTTACTGCATTCTGGGAATGCCCCTCAGTTGTTGACCGAAGGACCCTACTCGTTTAACCGGAGTTCCCCTTTTTTGAAGGCGGATAATGCGGAGGTGTATCTGGTAAAGAGGGAATCGGCGAGTGAGTCTCCCAATTATTTCTCCACGTCCGATTTCAAACATTTAGAACCGGTGAGCCACGTCTACCCGGAACGGGACTATCGGTGGATGACAACGAAGCTTGTCAACTTTAAGAGAGTGGATGGGAGAGACGAAAAAGGAGTTCTTTATTTACCCGAAAACTTTGATACAACCCGACGATATCCGGTAATCATCCATTATTATACGACAAAATCGGATGCTATGTATCAATACCATTGGCCGCGAGGAAATGGTGGGGACTTAAATATTCCCTGGTTTGTGAGTCGTGGCTACGTAGTGTTTACGCCGGACATCCATTTTACGATAGGAAATACTGGCGAGAGTGTATTAAGCACAGTAAATGGGGCCGCTGCTTTTTTGAAGCAATTGCCGGGCTTAGATCCGGCAAAAATAGGCCTACAGGGACATAGTTACGGTGGGTGGGAAACGAATTATCTGGTGACTCATAGCCAGACCTTTGCGGCGGCCGTTGCCTCATCTGGAGAATGTGATCTATTAATGGAATATGGAGAATTGTGGGGAGATCGCTTGTCAAAAGAGGGGTTTTTTGAAATTCGGCAGGGAAGGATGGGCGCGACGCCATGGGAGCATCCCGAACGATATCTCACAAACTCGCCGATTTTAGCCGCTGATAAGGTAGGTACCCCGCTTTTGATGGTTAGCAATAAGCGAGACGGTAATGTGTCCTTTGCCCAGGGATTGGCGTTCTTTCTGGCGCTCCGCCGGCTCGGAAAACGGGCGTGGATGCTGCAATATGATCGCGGGGGCCATGGATTGGATGGCAAAGAGTTACAAGACTATTTGCTTCGAACCACTCAGTTCTTCGATCATTACCTAAAGGGAAAGGGAGCTCCCATTTGGATGACACAGGGCATTCCGGCGAAACGAAAGGGGCTTGATAGGGGGTTCCAGATAGACAATAGGAGTTCCGAGCCAGGAGATGGATTATTGATGAGATAAAACAAAGAGGGTCAACTTATAGAGTCGACCCATTGGTTTTGACAAAGTTTGTGCCCGAAAATTAAACCTACGGATTAAACTTGACTTTGGTACGCGTTGCACACATAGTAACACCGGGGATGGAAGGGTCTGTGCAGAACAGTGTTCCGTCTTCGTTGGAAGCAGTAATATCTGCATAATTGGTGCAATATTGAAGAAGGGTTGGGGTATCGGAGCAAAGTATTGTACCTGTGGATTTCTTAGCATTGAAGGCCATAATGCCCCCAATGATGCCAATTATAGTTATGCCAGCGAACATCAGCTTTGCTTTTTTCATAAAGAGTTGTTGTGTGATTTTAATTCATGTAAGAAAGCCGGAAAAAGGGTCAACTAATAAAGTTGACCCTTTGATTTTATCCGAGTTTGTGCTCGAAATTAAGCCTACGGATTAAGCTTGATTTTGGTAGACGTTGCGCACTGAGTAACATTGGGGATGGTGGGGTCTGTGCAGAATTTGGTAGCGTCTTCGTTTACTGCAGTAGGATCAGCCGTGATAGTGCAATTTACGAGCGAAGTGGCTGCATCTGCGCAAACCAGAACGCCAGTAAATTTCTTTGCATTGAAAGCCATAGCTCCGCCAACAACTCCGACGATGGCGATACCCAACAGCATGAATTTTGCTTTTTTCATAATAAAGGTGCTTTTTTGATCAAAAAGCTAAACTTTGATTGAATTATTTGCCTACTCTAATTTTGGTTTTCGGCTTCCCCATTGGTTTTCCTTGTCGCCCGTCGACGAAAAAGAATTTACCGGTAGCATCCCCCTGATCAGGACTGAGCTAGCTATTTTAAATATGATTATTCGCTTAGATTGCTTTCCAATATGTCGATATCCTGTTTTCCCAAGTCCGCTTCTTTCAGCTTTCGTTGTTTGTCATAGAAGGCCAGAAATGGCACTCCGGTGGATTGAAAATAAGTTTTCAATTCATTTTTGCGATCGCTAATGACTGTTATGTTTGGATACTTGCTTAAATTATAGTGCGCTGCGAATTTCTGTACGTCCTGGTATGGCCAGGAGCTAATCATATAGATATCGGATCGGTTGAACTTATTGATGTTTTTTATTATCTCTTCTGTCTGCGCCCTGCAATAGGGGCAATAAGGTTGATAATAGAAAATAACAAATGACTTTCCTTCGGCAATCTTGTCAGTGTTAAAGGTTGTTACACTGTCTGCCAATGTCAGGGAGAATGAGGGAAGGAGTTTTCCCTCCAAGCCTGTTTTTATTCTGTCCCGATGGCAGCTGCAGAGCAAAATTGTTAGTATAAAGGGTATAAAACGCTTTTTCATCATTATGAATTTGATAATTGAAAGTCCACGGACTGAGCTTTTTTAGCGGTAGGTTTTGTGGTAAAGGCTTTTCTAATAATGAATTCTAATAGGAACAGTGAAAATGAGAATGACACCAGCACAGGAAATAATTGAAATCGCAGAGCCACGGGGGAGGCAAAGACGCTAAATCCGAAATTTATTACCCATAACGATGACATTAGAAATAGGCCTTTGGATAAATGGCGATTTTCACGAAAGCCCCCCAGGAGGGAAAAAAATAGAAAACTGATGATGAATATGACGTTCAGCATACCGGATAGTATGGGATAAAAATCGAGCACTGCCACTTTCTGATCTTTTGCGCGGATCCGGATCTTATTGTTGGGAAAATGGAACCAATACCTGCCGAATTCAGCGATGGAGTCTCTTCCCATGTTGTAGGTGTTTAAAAATTCCACAGGGGGGGCATAATATTTCAAAGCGTTTGGCCATAGATAATAGGTGAAAAACTCTTTTGGATAAGTCTTTATCAGCCATGATCCGTATTCGCTGTAGAGCGGTGCGACAGAGGCCCATTTTTTAAGGGAGCTTACCGGGGAACTGTCCTTAAATTTTAAGGCCATATATTGCCGCAAAGGGGTAGTAGGGTCCCACATGTAAAATGTATTTGCCTGAAGGGTTTCTATCGGATGGTTTTTGGTATCCCTCGTGGTGTCGAAATAGTGCCGTACCATTTTATCTATGGTCTCAAATTGTTGCGGCGCCTTTTTTCTGCTGCTGCTATCCACATAGCGATAGGCGTACATAGCATTGTTGGCCAGTTGCCATCCGCTAAAGGGGGAGAAAATTCGTTTTCCGGTTTGTTCCTCATAGCTACTACTGGTGTGCCAAATGAAGAGTGCTATGGCAAGGAAACTGGCTGCGATGCCGGCTGACTTCCAGCGCCAGCTTTTGCGCGTCAATAATAGGCAAAGGGCGGTAATCAGGGGATAATACAGCGCATTATACCGGATGGAAAAGAGAAAATAGAGTAAAAATACCTGTGCGACCAACAGCTTAGAATTTGGACGTTCGAGGAGCCAAATAAGAAGGGTAAACCAAACGATGCTTAATCCTATGAATAGTGCGTCACTGGAGATGTAATTCGCGAGATAAAGCCACACCGGGTTAAGAAGGGCGAAGCAAAATGCCGTGATCCTGGTCCATTTCGCCTGCCGGTAAAAATAGCAGATCGTAAAAATGAATAAGAGGCTTGAACACTCCAAAAGCAAATACTGAAAGGCAACCAATGCGGTATCGGAATAGGTGAAGACACTGAACAGCCGCAGGAAGTTGCTGTAGCCTACGGGGTAGGTATTGATAGAAAGGTTGTAATAGGCTGATTGCAGATAAATGTAAGAGTCCCCAAAGATGAATCCGGCCTGTGGATAAAGGTATTTGAATACTAAAAATTGCGTCACAATGGCAAAGGCAGCAAACCCTAGTGCAGCCCGGTTATCTTTAAGGAGAAATTCACCGAATCGACGGGTAAGTGGAACAGCGGCGGGTTTTTGAATGTTGGTCTGGTCGTTTGAAGTTGCCTTCTCCTCGTGATATTCCTGTTCAGTATTTATCGACCAGATATTTGTTTTGTCGGTTACACCCGCGACGATGTTATCGACTGCCACCATCGCAGTCAACATGGAATGGTCGGAATTGTTATATTTATGCATGCCGTTTCGGCCGATGAGGAACAGGTTGCTGAATTTATCTGTGAACTCTCGGACTTCTTCGAAGCGATTATAACTACCGAAGTATGCCGGATAGGTCTTTTCCATCCGTAAAACGGTACTGTCCAGCACATCTTCCTTTTTTGCAAGTCCCATTTTGTCCAATTCCGCGATGGCCTTGCTTTTGATTGTTTCGTCGGCCTGCTGCCAGAAGGTATCGGCTTGATTGCAGAAATACTCCATACCCACCCAGACGGTATTCGGATCGTTAACCATATATGGGCTCCAATTATTGAATATCTGCAACCGGCCAACCTTTACGTCCCGTTCCTGAATATAGATCCACGTGTCCGGCAATGCCTCCGGCAGCTTTTTCAGTAAGACTCCTACGGTTATAAAGTCCCGGTATTGTAAGCCCTCGGCCACTTCGCGGACATTATCCGGTATTTCTTCCCTGATGTTGGCAATTAGTTCCTGGACGGGCATGGTCGAAAAGAAGTAGTCGCCTTCGAATGTGACGGATTGGCTGGTTTCATGATTTCGGGCTTCTATTGCCGTAGTCTGGGTTCCATCGGTAACAATTCGGGTAACCTCATTATTCATCAGGATTTGCCCTCCCTTCTCTTCAATTTGCCGGGCCACCTCCTCCCACAGCTGCCCGGGGCCATATTTGGGGTACAGGAATTTTTCAATCAAACTGGTTTCTGTTCCTTTTTGGTGGATGTCTTCCGCCTTACGTTTAGGTTTAAGTGACCGGGCCGCGTGGAGGATCGCTTTTCCAATGGAAATACCTTTTATGCGCTGAGCACCCCACTCAGCGCTGATCGTCGTACACGGCACCCCCCAAACTTTTTCGGTATAGTCTTTGAAAAAGAGCCGGTATAACTTGTCGCCAAAGCGGTTGATAAAAAAATCTTCCAGACTTTTTTCGGGCTTTCTGGGGAAGAGCCTCGCCCTGACATATGAAAGTAAGATGCTTATTGTTCGGCCCAATCCCAGCTTGAGCAACGTATCTACAGATAGGGTAATAGGGTAAGCAAAGAATTTACGCAGAAAATAGATACGGGAAAGTCTATTCCTGACCAGCATCACCTTATCATTAGGTTCCGAGTCACTATGCCGCGGAAAGACCTCTTCGCTTTTTATTGTTTTGTGTTTACGCTGGTATGTAACGGTTAGTTCTGTTGGCGACAGAGGCTCTATCGGAAGGATGTTTAACCACCAGCTCATCACCCTGTCGGATTTGGAAAAGAACCGATGACCACCGATATCCATACGGTTGCCTTTATAGTTGATGGTTTTGGAAATACCACCAATGTCACTGCTTTTTTCGAGAATAACGGGAACGATGTCTGTTCGTTGCAATAGTTCATAGGCGGCTGTCAGACCTGCGGGGCCGGCGCCGATGATAATGGCTTTCCTGGGCATGCGAATGCGTTTTGTCTTTTAAACAATGAACCTGCAATGAGCCGGGTAATGGGTGATAATCGATGGTTATAACAGAATCAGAAATGAGTCGGGGATAAATAATCGCATAAACACAGATGACGGGTTTGTCTTGCTTAACATAGTGATAAGGTTTATGTGAAGAATGGAGGCAAGTTACGACACCTATCACCCGAAATGCAAATTTAGATGGTTTACCTAAGGATGTATTTGGTTTACCGGGAGCATCTAAAATTAAGGGAGACATCTTAGCAGCCGGATTCCTCGCGAACCTGTTGCAGGCGACGATAAGCCGCCGGCGTAAGATTGAAGATGGACTTGAAAGTCTTATTGAAACTTCGCTGCTTCTTATAGCCGCTGTCCAGCGCTATTGCCTTGATGGAGTCATCCGACTCCACTAGTCGACTGGCTGCGTTTTTCATTCGCCGGTGAATGATATAAGCATGTACCGTGGAATTGGTTTGCTCGTGGAATCCCGCTTGCAACTTTTCCCGGTTGATCATAAAGCGGCGGCAGATTTCTAGAATCGAATGGTCTTCGTATAGGTGCTCATCCAGGAACTCCTTGATCTCCCGGATCAGCTGGGCATCTTTTCTCTTCATATCTGGAAAGGTTTAGCTACTAAGCCGGGAGCGATAACCAGACGGAAAAGTAAAGACAAACCCTGCGTTTGGTCCGCAGGGAAAGGAAATAATTTGCGCCACCTATCCAATTACCAGTGTCCAGCGGTCTTTTAATAGCATTTTATTATTGCAGAAGAATCCTGATCCTGCTTGTTCCCGTGCTGGGTGCAATGTCTTTGTTTGCTCAGGACAGTACCCGGCGGGCAAAATTGAAAGACACGGTATCATTGAAGATCGATAGTCTCAAGCCGGCGATAGTAACGGCCCCTCTCCGGCCACATATCAAGGGAGATACGATCGAGTACGCAACGGGGAGCATTCGCTTGCGTCCCTATGCCAATGTGGAGCAATTGCTCGGTCGGTTGCCGGGCTTGCAGATCGATAACGATGGGACGATCACTTTCAATGGTGAAAAGATCCAGCACTTGCTGGTGGATGGCGAGGATTTGTTTGGGAACAATCCTGCTTTGGTGACGCGAAATTTCGATGCCAGTAAGATCGCGCGGATACAGATTTTGGATCGAAAGAGTGAATATGCGCGTTTCAGTGGGATCGATGATGGTAGCCGGACAAAGACCCTGAACCTGATTCTAAAGGACAGCGCGAGGAATAGTTATTTCGGCAAGCTGGAGGCCGGGGCCGCCCCTGACGGGTACTATAATGGTGACGCCGTGTTAGCGGGATTCAGGGGAAAAGAGCAGTTTACGGGTATTGGGCTCGTGGCAAATACCGGAGTACTCAGCGTAGCTGGTGGCAGCGGAGCCGGCGCCGCAGGGCTCACTTTCCAGGCTGGCGGCGCCGATCCACTTGGGGCTTCCGCCGGCACGGGCATCCCCCGGATAGCAGGGACGGCACTGCATTATGCCAATACCTGGGAGGTAAACCGGGAGCATCTGGTTACCAATTATCAATACAGCCATTATGAGACCGAGCCGGTGACGACCACTCAGACGGTCCAAACCCTATCCGATAGTATTTACCGTCAATACCAGCAAAGCCAGTCCCGAAACCAACAAGACCAGCATTGGTTGGACGGCATTTTTGATTTCAACCCAGGACACAAGACCGGCCTCCAAATTCATTTTCACGGCGGCACTCTACAGGAGCGGAATGAGTATGGGGCCAGGGGAAGCAGCAGCTTCAACAATGTACCGATAAATGGAAGCGTCAGGAGCATTTCCGACCAGGTGAGGCAACGCAATTTCAGTGGCGACTTGTACTGGCGAACGGATCTTGGTAAGCCAGGCCGCAATCTGACGGTTAACGTAGGTATGAACAGCTCCAACAGCCGTACCGATGGCTACATTTATTCCGTCAATAGTTTTTTTCGCCCCGATGGTACTGTCGGTAACGTCGACACCATCGACCAGCGTAAACGGATCGCTGATGCCCCCTTCGTGCTTAAAGGTGGTCTGGCCGGTACTGAACCTCTCTGGAAGAATGCCCAACTAGGGGCGATATACAACCTCAGTCGCCAGACCGATGACGACCTTCAATATACTTATGATCGGGGTACGGGAAAGTATCAGGTATTGGTTGACAGCCTTAGCACCCAATTTAAGAGCCAGACTATTTCACAACAAGGTAACGTTGTTTTGCAGGAACAGCTACATAAATTGTTGTATGTTCTGGGAATAGACTGGAACGACTATCGATACCAACAAAAGGACCTGCTGTCAGGAAAAGTGTTACGTCAAACGTATTCTACCCTGTCCCCCAAGCTGATCGTAATTTATTACCTTAGTTCGCAGTCATCCGTGAGACTTTTCTACAGAACACAAACACAGGAACCTTCGATATCACAGTTGCAGCCTGCCAAAAACAATAGCGACCCGCTGCGACTTATTTTAGGAAATCCCGATCTTAAACCAACCCTCAAACGAAGCATTGTAATGGATTATGGTCAGGAGAAGACGTGGAGAGTTTTCGTATCGGGTATTTATACGGTGATCAGTAAGAGTATCAGCATGCGAACATTTATTGACTCACTTGGCAGACAAGTCAGCGAGTCGGTGAATGTCGATGGCGATCGGTTAGGTGTCCTCAATATGTCCCTGTCGCGAAGAATCAGGAGTGTCGATCTCAGTTTGTACTACAGCGGAAGTGTTTCGCGCAACTTCAACTATGTAAATACAATCCTAAACCGGAATAACAGTTATCAGACTGGAGGGGGAATCGGCCTCACCAAGGCAGTTCCGGAAAAATTTATCATTCAATTGAATACCCGATTTTACTATTTCACCCAACGGAGCAGTGTCAACAGCTCCAGCCCGGTCCATTACTGGACGCAAAACCATTCGGGAAGCCTGACCCTTTACCTATGGCGTAACTATACATTTGCTACAGATGCATTGTATACCTGGCAGCAACAAGCCAGCGCATTTGCGGGGAACAATTCGGTCCTGTTATGGAACGGCTCTTTGGGAAGGGATTTTTTACAGCATCGATTGGCTATAAAGGTGCAATTCAATAATACTTTGGACTATAAATCGGGAATAACGCGAACGAATGTCAACAATATCAACACCGAAAACTCCACGAATATCCTCGGACGATATTGGTTGCTAACTGCCACCTGGCATTTCGATCGGAGTTTCAGGAAACCGGTACCCTCCGCCGGGCAAATCAATTAGCGGCCGGTTGAGCGGACTCATGCAGCCGGATATTGTCCTCGAATCGCCGGCGGTCATGATCGCGCAGATTAGCGCCATACCGGGCGATGTATTCCCTTGCGGTAGGGACGTAGTGACTCCAATCCTGGTTGCTGAGGTAATACATTGTTTGCGTTTGAAGGAGTACTTCCTTCGCCGGATCTCCATAGATCCCGATTTTGGCGGCAATCGCCGGCCAGTCTGGATGCAAATGTCCGGTTACCTGCGGCTCGATCTCGCCTTTATAGATCGCATTCATCAACGCTACTGCATAAGGCCGGTCGCCCATCACTCTCCGAAAGGCCGCTGCCTGTGCCGTCATCAATTGGAAACCCGCATCGGTACTGGCCTGGGTAAACTGAGCCACCACCCGGATGTCTTCGTCGCTCAAAGGATTCGATAACGAGTCGATATACTCCGCAGCCGCCATCCGGGCCCCCGGTTTGTCCCCTGCTTGTGACGCCAATTGCATCATTTGCCGGAGAATACCCGTATCACGGCGCCCTTCGATATAATGTTGCAAGAGCTGGCTGTACCTGACCGCGGGGTCGGAGCGGTCACCATTCCTGGCGCTCACGACCGGAATCGTTCCCATATGGGGGTTCAGTGCCGCATGGATCCGCCGCAGGTTCTCAAAGGGAATTTTCACGACTTCCCGGTCGTAAGTCATCAGTCCGTTCTGCTCTCCTTCGACATCGAAGGCCTGCGTGTAAATGGACCCGCTTAACCCACCCCGCTCCAGCAACTGCAGATGCTGGTTCATGATGGTATATTTGATCAGGAGGTCGGCCGGCTTTTCCGTAATATATCCCCAGGCGCTGGCGCTATTCCATTGATGATCGGGAATAAAGACACCGATACCGCCAAATTCGCCAAGCACCTGCGCCTTGCCCGGAAGCTTGATTGGCATCATCGGATCGGGATAACTATGCACATCCGTAATATCGGCCGCCACATAGGCATTGGGCGAGGGGCTTCGCAACTGTTCATTGACGTACAAAATCTCCCCTGTATGGCCATTGACGATTCGGCTCGGGTCCGTGGTTTTTATCCATTTGGTCAACCGTTCCTGGTCAAATTGTCCCCATTTCTCATTAAAGAGTACCCAGGTGACAATGGAAGGGTCGTTATGCAGCTGATGAAGGATGGCTGCCGATTCCTTTTCGAACTCCGCTTTTGCGCCTTCCGGCAGGCTCTGATTGGGATTGACCATATCCTGCCAGACCAACATCCCCAGCCTGTCCGCATGGTAATACCAGCGGGCAGGTTCCACCTTGATATGTTTTCGGATCGTGTTGAAGCCCATTTCCTTGATGGCTTTGATGTCGAAGGCCAGTGCTTCGTCCGTGGGCGCCGTATAGATGCCGTCGGGCCAGAAACCCTGATCCAGGACGCCGAGATTGAAATAGGGCTTATTGTTGAGACAGATGCGATCGACACCCTTTTCGTCCTTGCTAATGCTGATTTTGCGCATGCCGAAATAGCTCTTTACCTCGTCGACAACCTTTCCGCCTTTTTTGAGCCGAATGGTCAGATCATAAAGAAATGGATCGGCCGGTGACCAAAGATGTAAATTTTTTATAGGCAGCGCGATATGGGTTTCGGCGCTTCCTTCGAGGGTGGAAACCGGAGTGCTACTCGAGTCCGCTTTGAGTTCGACCGTATACCCGGCTGGGGCGGTGACCACGACGTCCAGTTCCTGTTTGTCGATATCCGGGGTCAATTTGATCTCCCGGATATATGCGGCGGGCACTGCCTCAAGCCATACGGTTTGCCAGATGCCGGAGGTGGCGGTATAGTAAATGTCATGGGGGTTAAGCACTTGTTTGCCATGTGGGTTGATACCCTGGTCGGTAGGATCGAACACTTTTACAAGCAAGTTATTCTCGCCTTTTATCAGGTCGGCGGTAATATCGAAGATAAACGCCGTGTATCCTCCCGAGTGGGTGCCTACTTCCTTACCATTGACGAATACGGTCGTCTCCCAGTCAACGGCGCCGAAGTGTAGCAGCATGCGCTCGCCCGATCTTAATCCAGGACGGGTGAAGGTTCGGCGGTACCAGAGGTTTTGCGTGGGCAACAAGGGCTTCTGCGCGCCCGAAAGCATGGACTCGAGAGGATAGGGAACCAGAATCTTGCCGTCATATTGGTGGGGTGCCGGGGCATCCTTTGCCGTGATGGCGTAGTCCCAAAGGCCGTTGAGATTTGTCCAGGCTGGGCGCATCAGTTGCGGCCGGGGATATTCCGGGAGCGCGTTGCCTGGTGTCACCTCCTTCGCCCACCGGGATTGGATGGGAATGGAGACCTTGTGCCCGACAGGCTGCGCCGCCAACGGGAGATAAAAAAGGAGGGAAGCAGCAATGGCAAGTGTTGCATTTTTATTCACGATCGTTTTATTTATGAGACGCCTCGAGTATTAAAATCTTTCACGGACGTGCTGGGGGGCTGGGTTCATCCTGCACAGCCACGGCTTCGTAAATGGCTTTAGCCGTCCGGTCAGAAATCAGCCGAATGCAACTTTCCCGCACCGACGAAAACCCCTATATTTAACGGAATCATCGATCAACCAACTATTATGAAACGCACGCTTGTCATGCTGATCGTTGCCCTTGTTGTGGCGACGCCGTTATTCGCTCAAACGCCGTTTAACGGCGTCGAATCTCATCTTTCAAATCTCTTCCGCCTGTCACCGGCCAAAAGCCGGAGCATCAGCCCCGAGAACTTCAACGGCGCAAAAGGCGCGGGCGGCAAAGCCACAACCGGCACCGGCGCCGGCGCGGCCCGTGACCTTGGCCAGACCTGGAAGATCAGCCCCTCCGTTGTCATAAAGGCCGGTCAAACATTCACCATCGCCGAGATCGATGGTTCCGGCTCGATCCAACATATCTGGATGACGCCGACGGGTAACTGGCGATATTCGATCATCCGTTTTTATTGGGATGATGAGGCGACGCCAAGCGTGGAGACGCCAGTGGGAGACTTTTTTGGGATGGGATGGGGGCAGTATGCGCCGTTGCAATCCCTCGCCGTCTGTGTGAATCCCGGCAGCGCCTTCAACTGTTACTGGCCGATGCCGTTCCGGAAGAAATGCCGCATCACGATGGAGAATATCGACACGAAGGATATGTACCTATACTACCAGGTGGATTACCTGGAGACGCAAGTGCCCAATGACGCGGCTTATTTCCACGCGCAGTTCCGCCGGGTCAACCCGCTGCCTTACAAGCAGAATTATGTGCTGGTGGACAGTATCCAGGGCAAAGGTCAGTATGTCGGGACCTATATGGCGATCGGGGTGCATAACAACGGCTGGTGGGGTGAGGGAGAGATCAAATTCTATTTGGATGGGGATACCGAGTTCCCGACCATCTGCGGGACGGGGACGGAGGACTATTTCTGCGGAAGCTATGACTTCGATACGCGGCAGAAAATGGGGGATGGGCATATGGAGTCGCGGTATACGCCGTTCTGTTCACCGTATTCGGGTCTGCCACAGGTGATCGAGGGGGACGGGCATTATGCTGTTTCGCAGCGGTTCGGGCTTTACCGATGGCATATTACCGACCCCATCCGCTTCGAGAAGGGGTTGAAGGTAACGATCCAGGACCTCGGCTGGCGGAATGATGGACGGTACCTGCCGTTACAGGATGATATTGCAACGACGGTCTTCTGGTATCAGTCCGAACCGCACGGGGTGTTTCCAAAGTTGCCGGCAAAAGATCAATTGGAGGTGAATTGAATAGATGTCCAATTCCGGACAAACGTTGTTCCTTAAAAGACAAACATTTGTCCTTTATTAACATAAGATGATCTTTTTGTGAATAAAAACCAAGAATTAGCATAAAATAATCATTATATTTGGTGATTGCGTATGCCTATCACCAATAACAAGCTGCATCTTAATCGGTTAAGGGTCGTTTTAGCAGATAAGAATTGTACAAACAGATGGCTGGCAGATCAATTGGGCGTAACCGAAGGGACCGTTTCCCGATGGACCACCAATAGTAAACAGCCGCCTGTAGAGACATTCTATAATATATCCGTATTACTAAAAGTCGATATCCGCGACCTTTTTGAATCAACCGCCTCTTAATAAAACCATCGATGAGCAGAATATTAGAATTATTGGAAGATGCTACCAACGGTAGTTGCTATCGCTCTAATAAATACTGTGCCGATGAAGATTTGAGCGTCCCAGCTATTGGTTATGAAGAAAGTCGGAACCTCACGATTTTGAAAGACAGGTATGGCGAGACGGATACCAACTTAAAAGCTCCAAAGAATCTCACCGATATTGCCAAAAATCTTTCAACTGAAAAACCATTGTTCAGCTATTTTCTCGATGGCTCCCGAAGAACATATAAAGTTGACGATATCGAATTGAATAAGCGGATCTTTCCGGTTATGGCCGGCCAAATCGGCGTAGCATGCTGCGAAAGGAAATCGCCGGCCACGTTTAGATGCAAGGAAATCGAAACCAACCTGGTGATTGCACTTCCATCGGAGGCCAACCCCCAAACCAGAAGTGGCGCCCAGTTCTTCAATAATCTAAAGGATTCCATCAACAAAATAGACCGGATAAACAGGACGGGTACCCAATTCTCGAAAATCTTGGAATACTCCTCCAAAATACCCAACTCACGGGAAGATCAGGAGAGCAAAAAGTATGAACATCTGGCTATTGCAATGATACAGGATGAAATGATCGATTGTGAAAAAAAAATTGTTTCGACATTAACGGCTAAAAACATTCTTAACGAAGACAACTACTTGTTGAAGGACGGTTCTTTGCAATATAAGCCTATGCGCACCGGGGAATACAAAGAGCTGACCAAAATAAAAAACAATTATCGCCGCGTCATTGGCGTATCCAAGCTCTTTAACCCCGAATTATTCAGGGATAGAAATAACAAAAGCAATGCCGCAGCCATTGCCAATCTACCGCTGTATTCCCGAACGCCGGCTTTCATGTTCCAGCATGATCTGGCAAACCAAGGCCACTTGGGCGATTACAAATTCAGTATATGGTATGTCCGTATCCGCGACCAGAGCAAGACCGACGGCCCATTTGCTGGAGTGCTCAAGATCGAAAAGATCCTGATCACTGACAGGGAAAATGAAGAAGGCCTGGAGAGCGATCTGGTCGATATCATCACCGCAAATATCATTAATGAGCGAAATCCAGTGTGTTATGGTAAGGATAGCCGATGGGCTAATCATCTATATCCAGTATATCTAACCGAACAATACTTGAAAAGCCGTTATTTAAGCGATTCACATTTTCTTAATTTATTCTGATGAAACAGATTGGAAGGATAATTGCCACGGAAAAAGTTCCTACTACAGTAGACGAATTTTATTTTTGGACCAACAAGGAATTGATCATAAGGCCATTTGATGTAGTAAAGGTTCAACACATTCAGGAATCGATCACTTTTGGGGTTGTGGAAGAAATTTCACATTTAACGGATACCTCCAGTTCCCTGGCGGGTTTTATTTCCAGCGATTTTGGCGACGTTACCTCCCGGGAATATACCCAGCGGATAGGCATGAATTATGTTCGAGCCAAGGTCGTGGGTAACAGCAAAGGCATCTATACCCCCGCGCTGGATGGATATTCGGTCAGTCTGGCAACCGAGGACGACGTCAAGGAAGCGCTGGGATTGAACGATATACAAAATCCGCTGCCTTGCGGCTATATCGAGATGTATGAAAAGCCGGATAACATCATGATTCCGGTACATTTCAATTCTCAATTCCTCATTGGGCCCGAAGGCGCGCATTTGAATATCTCGGGGATCTCCGGTTTGGCGGCAAAGACCTCGTATGCCATGTTCCTGCTCAAAGCCATCCAGACAATGGCGCTCAAAACCGATGAGTCGGTGGCCTTCGTGGTCATGAACGTCAAGGGCCGGGATCTTCTGGCTATCGATGAACCCAATGACAGCCTTCCAGCCGACGATAGAAAGATTTATCGGGATCTTGGCCTCGACACCAACCCCTTCAAATACGTCAAATACTACTACCCTTTTTCTGAGGACATGACTTCGTCCACGTATGGAAGGAGAAACGATATTGAGAGCCAAATGGAGTTGGGGAAAGCCTTCTCTTATAAATACATCTTCGAAGATGACAAGGACAGCCTCGACCTCTTATTTTCAAATGTGGACGACCCAAATCAAACGATCGAGTCGATCGTCAACGCCATTGTCACGGGACAGGGCGGTTTCAATGGGATTACAAATTGGAACGATCTTCTTAAGGAGGTTCAGGCTCATACGGTTGCGCAGTCCGGGAAAGAAAAAGAAATCACCGTGCTTAGCTGGCGAAAGTTTTTTCGACTATTCCGGAAAACGCTCGATAAGACTACCATCTTTCAAAATAGCATCGCAAAGCAGAAAAAGGAGACCAGGCTGCGCGAGGCCATCAAAAACATTCGTAAAAACGATGTCTGTGTCATCGACATTGCAAAATTAGATGAAGAAACCCAAGGATTCGTTTTCGGTGATGTCATGCGGGCCGTTTATGATCTAAAATTGGGTCAGATGGAGCTTGAGGAAGCTGAAATTCCATCCAAAATTGTCATTTTTATCGACGAGCTTAATAAGTATGCGTCAAAAGACGTTCCAAAGAGTTCTCCGGTTCTTCGCCAGTTGCTCGACATAACGGAAAGAGGCCGGTCGTTGGGCATTATTCTCTTCTCGGCCGAACAATTCAAGAACGATATCCATGACCGTGTCAAGGGTAACTGCGCGACACATGCCTATGGACGCACAAACGCCATCGAAATCTCAAAACCCGACTATCAATATATACCCGCGGTCTACAAGTCGATGCTTACCCGGCTCAAACATGGCGAATACATCGTACAAAATCCTGTATTTCGCTCTTTGCTTAATATAAAATTTCCTAAACCTATCTATAAGCAATTTAAACATGGATAACAGAAATTATAACCTTTCCATTGGAAAAAATGTCATCGAGTCCCTTACCCTCGGGATGTATGAAGACCCCCGCTTTATCTTCCGGGAATACATCCAAAATTCAGCGGATCAAATAGACAAGGCGATTGCAGAAGGGTTGCTGGACGAGGACCAGGGCGAGATTCATATCGATATCGATACAGAAGAAAAGACAATAACCATAGAAGATAACGCCACGGGAATTCCGGAGAAAAAAGTATTGTCGGTTCTCTTGGACATTGCAGCCTCTACTAAAGAAATAGGGAAGGATAAGGGTTTTCGCGGTATCGGCCGGCTTGGCGGGCTCGCATATTGCGATAAACTGATTTTCGAAACCTCATTTAAAGGCGAAAAGACAAAAAGCATTCTCATATGGGACGCGTTGCTATTGAAAGATATTATCAATAACCGTAAAAGCAAGGAAGATGCCGTCGCTGTTATCAATAGAATTACTAACTACGACACCAGTTCGGAAAAGGCGGATGAACACTATTTTAAAGTTACACTTGAAAATGTAACGAATTTTGCTCTCCTTGACAAAGCCTCGGTCGAGGACTACCTTTCCATGGTTGCGCCGATTCCTTTCCCAACGAACTTTAGATTCAAGAATCAAATTTATAAGGAATTACAAAAGGAGGGCATCCATCTTGACGAATACAAAATATTTCTGAATACGGAACAATTGTTCAAAGGCTACACCACTTCTATTTATGATAAGAAGGAGGATGCAACAAAGAGCAAAGCAGATGAATTGATTGACATTCTTTTTTTCAGGGAAGTGGATAAGCAGGGAAACCTCTTGTACTGGGGTTGGCACGGGGTTTCTACATTTAACAGGCAGATGTCCTCTGTAAACAAAGCCCGGGGCCTTAGATTGCGTAAAGCCAATATTCAGATCGGCGACGAACATGCGCTTTTAAAACTACATCGGGAACGGAGGTTCAATTCCTATTTTTTCGGGGAAATCCATGCGATCAGCAATCAATTAATCCCCAATGCAAGACGGGATTATTTTACGGAAAATGATGTTTATCGTGAATTTGAAAAGAAACTAAAAAGCTGGTTTCATACATATATCTATACTCTTTGCCGCCAGGCGTCCGACATCAACGGCGCGGTAAAAAAGATCCAGGACCTTCATGACATGCAGGAGGAGTACAAACAAAAGCAACAGGATGGATTCAGTGATCAAAGTGAAAACAAGCAGTTCCGGGAAAAGTTTGAAAGTAAAAAGGAAGATGCCCTAAAGGCGGCGAAGAAGCTTGAGAAACTTGGGAATGGCACTGATGAAATCCACACAAATGCTGTCCGCGCCATTCTCAACAAGGTCGCCCCTATAAGCGCTACAAAAAAAGTCGAGACCATTGAACTTCCGACAAACAGAAAGCCCAAGTTGAGGATCAATCATATTCCGGGTCTGAAAAAGGATGAAAAAAAGCTATTGGGGAAGGTATTTGGAGTCATCAGAGATGTGCTGGACCCGGGCATGGCGGAGAATTTGATTCAGAAAATAGAAGAGGAAATCTAAGATGAAGCTAACGAAGTTTGATATTGGCGCCGAGATTATCTCGATTATTACAAAAGGGATGTATCCTGATCCCAAGGATGCCCTTCGGGAATATATTCAGAATGGGGTAGATGCGGGCGCCAGCGAGATGATGGTCAAGATCAGACAACAGTCCATCGTCATCGAAGACAATGGCATCGGGATGAATTATGAAGTTCTTAGAAAGGCTGTGCGTGTCGGCATTTCTGATAAAAATCCAACAAAGAACGTTGGCTTCATGGGGATTGGGATCTACAGTTCTTTTCACCTGTGTGATAATCTCACCATCTTTAGCAGGGGATCGGAAAATAAGCCTAACCGACTGCAGATGGATTTTGGGAAGATGAAGGGTATCCTCAGCGACCAAAAGACAAAGCGACACACCAATGACATCAGTAGCGAAAAACTTGTCGATCTGCAGACCTTACTGGAAGATTGTATAAGTCTGACTGAAAATGGGGATTTAAAAAGCGCCGATTTCCCTACGAAGGGTACCCGGGTCGAGCTTTCCGGGATAGAAACCGAATTCTATAAGGCGCTTTCGGATTATTCCGAAGTGGCCACCTATCTGAGGTCTGTAATACCCCTGAAATTCGATATAAAGAATTTTTCTTACGCAGAGCAAATTGAGAACAAAATCCGCGAGATCTGCGAGGAACATAACCAGACATTTGAGGTAGTCAATCTGACTCTTCAAATCAACGGCTTAACAACTCCGCTTTACAGGCCGTACAAGGATAGCGACTTTAACAGAACGGATACTCCGTTTGAACCCCAGTTTTTCAAAATCCAGAGAGAAAGGGAATTTTTTGGTGTTGCCTGGGGATGCCTTAACTCGACGCGGCGGATATTGGATAACAAAGACCTTCGCGGATTCATCCTTAAAAAGCAAGGGTTTTCAATTGGTACAAGAGAAAGTCTTGTAAAATTTTTCCCCAATAGAAGTACCTATTTCGATAGATATTCCGGGGAGGTGATCATTGTCAATACCAGTCTTTTGCCAAATGCGTCCAGGAATGATCTTGAATACAGCCCGGCGAGATCGAGATTTTTCGACGCTTTAGCCGAAGTCGCAGAACAATTTGACGAAATAGCCGCAAAATTCCAGGAAACGGATAAAGCCAATGAGCAATTGTCTAAAATCGGCCAGGAATTAAAGGAACAATTGGGCACTTACAATGAGTATGAAGAAAATCCGGAAGAACTGGTGGCCAAAATAGTAAGTATCAAGAGTATTCAGGAAAAGCTTGGCAAAAGGATAAAAAACAAAAATGTAGACACCTCGGTCATTCGAACGGCGGAAGTACTGCTTGCAGACGCCAAAAAGCTTGAACATGCCATACAGCAGAGGATAAAGACCCTCGCGACCAAGCAGAAGCAGAAGCCGAAGACAAAGTCAAAAGTCGAACTAGCCAAAAATCTTTCTGGTATCGTCGTAAAGGGCCGGGAAAGCAAATCCTATGAATCTCTATATGAGTTACTTGTCGACATGGATTTTTCCGTCGATGAAGACCTGGAAAAGGTCCTGTTCATTATCGATGAAATGTTCATTCAACGGGCAGCCAAAAACAAAGCGGAATATTACGAGCTGCTTCTAGCCATTCAAGACCGGATTCAAAACGAATAACCATCCATGAAAAGAGGATCATTCAACTCAGAACATAAAGTATTTATTAGGGAGAATTGGAATAAGCCACTAATAAAATTTCTATCGAAAAAAATCAATGACAGACTCATCTATATTGGACTGCCGTCTTCACAGGCGGAGGATTTGACTCACTGGATTGAATTCATTAAAGAGGTAATTGCTTTTCAATGCCGGGAATATGGCAAGCCTTCCGATAGCTCTCAAAGCCGTGCTGGCATCGAGGCGCTGGAGGAATTTCTTAGTAGGCTGGAAAGGGAAAGGAAGCTGGATAATTTTATTGTATATGATGGGTATTTGGAGGAAGTAGTCCTTAAGGGATTCGACAATTCACCTAACAACATAAAATTTGAGCAAAATTCCGTGATTACCTTGTATAATCTCGATTTTTGTAATGATATTGCGTCCCCAATTGAATACATCGATCGCAATGGGGACAAACACAAGGTTTATAAATTCGACGCCATTCGAAGCCTTTTGCGCATCCAACAAGGGCTCAGTCATGTGTCGGATAAATTTCTTTTCCTATTGACTATTCATTGCAGTTATAAAGGCGCAGAGCTACAAGACTTCCTTAATAACCCCCCAGACAAACAAATTGCGGAATACCTTGCTACATATCGGCATCTGACCGGACATGAAAGAAATGCGAGAATTATCCGATTGTTTATCTGTTACCAGATTGCTAGATATTTCCCGGACCACAACTTCAGCCACAAAATTCTGCCAATTATCAAATACAAAGGCCTGAATGGTACACCCTTGCTTCATTTTGTGATCCTGGGGACAAAAACCCAACCTTCAGCGCAGGGCGCTCCGGTTTATCAACCCTTAAATGAAGTCTTAGACCAGAAATTTATCAGCATAGAAGCTGAGGAGTTTGTAAACCTCGACTCCGTATTAATGGAAAAAGACATCGTAGAGCTCGATCCCATCCGGCTCTTTACCCAGTCAAAAACATATAAAAAGCTTTGGGCATGAGAAGAAACATCTTATTAATCGAACCCAATTATCGAAATAAATACCCTCCCATCGGGCTGATGAAGATCGCCAGCTATCATCGTGCTCTCGGGGACAACGTAAAATTCTTCAAAGGCGACCTTAGGGACTTGGTGTTGGACCATTTGACGGAGGCCTGTCTGGCCAGACTCGGAAAGATCGATAAGGGCATTGACTGGTCGAAATTTGTCGGTCCTATCCGGGAATATATCAAAACAAGAAAAACTACGCTCATCCCCGAGCTTGGCTTCAACGACAGCCGTTTCAGGGCTCTCGCTGAGGGCTGCCTCAATGGCTACAGCGATATTTATAGGAAAAGGGAATATAAAAGTTTTCCTAAATGGGATCGGGTTTACGTGACGACCCTCTTTACCTTTTATTGGAAGATTACAGTGGAGACGATCCATTTTGCAAAAAATCTTGTCAAAACCCCGGATCAAATCCTCATCGGGGGAGTGCTCGCCTCCCTTCTGCATGCCGAACTGGAAAAAGAAACAGGCATAACACCACACCGCGGGTTGCTGGATAAACCCGGTGAGCTGGACCCCGATATCCCGAAGGCGCGGACGCTGATTATAGACAATCTGCCTTTGGACTACTCAATTCTCGAAGAAATAGAATATCAATATCCTACCGGGAGCGCCTATTTCACCTTTATGACAAAAGGCTGTACCCGCAAATGCGCCTTCTGCTCCGTCCCGATCTTGGAGCCTACTTATAAGCCAAAGATCGAAACAAAAGACAAATTTGAAGAGATCAAAAACATCTATGGCGAGCAGCAGCATCTATTGTTGATGGATAATAATGTCCTGGCATCGCCTAATTTCCCGGAAATTGTCGACGAGATTAAGCAGATGGGCTTCACCAGGGGAGCTACGTTTGTAGAGCCCAACCAACTGGATATTGCCGCAAAAAATCTGAAAAAAAGCTTAAACGACATTGCCTATGTAAAAAAGGCCTTCAAACTCCATCAGGACATCCTGCCTCGGCTAAAACCGGATATTCTCATACAATATGCGGATATACTGGAAACCTTTCACCTGACAGACCTTGAAACCACTACAAAAGAGAACTTATTGGCATCTTATCCCCTTTTGAAGGAGTTTTATGAAAATAACAGGAATAAGGCACCAAAAAATCGCTACGTCGACTTCAATCAGGGGACGGACGCTAGATATGTGACGGATGAGTTAATGAAGTTGATGAGTGAAATTCCGATCCGGCCACTGAGAATAGCTTTTGACTATTGGGGTATTAGGGACAAATATGAAAATGCGGTTAGGCTGGCCGCCAAATATGGATTGACCGAATTATCCAATTATATACTCTACAACTTCAATGACAGTCCCGAAGAATTGTACAAGCGTCTTGAAATAAATGTGCAATTAAATGCCGAATTGAGAACAAAGATCTTTTCATTTCCCATGAAGTATATTCCCTTGTTTGGCGAGGATGCAAAAGGTAGGGAATTTATCGGAAAAAAATGGAATAGAAAATATATCAGAGCGGTACAATCCGTGCTCAATGTCACAAAAGGCATTGTAGCGCCGGGACGAACGTTCTTTGAAAAGGCCTTCGGTAAAAACCTGGAAGAGTTTTATGAAATCCTGGATATGCCCGAGGAATATATCATCTATCGATACTTTTTTGAAGAAAACGGTTTCACGGCCGCGTGGAGAGAGATTTATGCATCCCTTGATGAAAATGAAAGGTTCTTTGCCGAGGGGATCATCCGGTCCAACGACTTCTCCGACTATCAGGAAAGAACGGATAATCCGAAAATCCTTTCATTGTTAAAGCACTATACCATAAAGAAGGAAAGTATGGGGGACCTTAGTCTGCGAGATATGGAGTATCAGGCGACAAAAAATGAGTTCGACCGGCTCATTGAGACAGACCAGGCAGTGAACTTGACACTTACTTATGATTTTGAATCCGACATTGCGGGCAAAAAGCATACTGCGAGGGGGTAGCATCATTTTTTTGTAAAAAACAAGCCTATTGACCCGGTTACTACACCTTGCAGCAGCGCAAGGTAAATTTTCGACTGGTCGAAAAGATCGAGAATGGAAAGATGGCCATTCGAAAAGGCAATCGGCGCAAGAAAAATGGTGAGATATAGGATCCCAAGGTAAAATATAGAGATTCCCATAGCCAGTCGATAGTAAAATCTATCAACCATAATGTACACTTATGGCGGCTTCGCAAATGCCGGCACCGACGGACCAGGATCTCAGCGTTCCTTTTTTGACGACTGAGATCCAGACCCTGGTAAAAGCGACCTGGGCCCAATGGGTGTTCTACACGGTGATCCGCACCATCCTTCTGGCCTTGCTCATGAGCCTTGCAGCGTATGGCACGTACGAAGCCACCTACACGGGCGAGTTCACGCAAGAAGTCGGCATCCTGCTTTTCGCTTTTTCGCTGGATGTATCCGTGGATGGCCTGACGGCGCTGCGGGACCGGAAGAAACCATAGCTACACATTCCCCAGATAAACAAACGCAAAATCCTGCGGCCCCTGCGGCACGTTCGAACCCACGACCTCGATCTTCCAATTACCGGCTGCGGCCTTGTCCACCTGGATGGCCTCCACATTGTTCAGCGAATCCGGCGTAGGCGACCCGCCGATCGCCTGGTTGCCGGCATATTTCGTCCCATCCGGCGCTGTCAGGATCAGGTTGAGGTTGTTGACCAGGTTCTCGCCCGGATAGTCGCTGTAGGCCATGACGACCCGCAACGGCTTGCCGCCCGACTTCACCACAAAGGTGCGGGAATAGAGATCGCCGGTTGCGAGGTTCTTTGGGCGATCGGCAAAAGCTGCTGTCGCGGCATGCGCCGGGGCAACGATATTGTCGAGGTTCAGCCGGCCATATCCCTGGTTGTTGTCCACCACGGCGGAAGCGGGTTGCATGCCGGGGAGCCGGTCGGCGCCGGCGATCAGCGCGGCCTTGATCAGTGCGGCGGAGGGTTTGGCGATGCTTTGCTTCGTCCGCAGGTATTCCCTCAGTAACGCGACCGCACCCGCCGAGAGTGGCGTGGCCATACTCGTCCCACCCATATAGAAGTAGTTCTTGCTTTGCGGCAGGGGCGCCCAGCCGGTGTTGTTGGGGGCGATCATCGACGACCGGACGGACAAGATAAACGTGCCGGGAGAGATAACGTCCGGTTTGATCCGGCCCCCGACACAGGGACCCCGGCTGCTGAAAGGCACCACCTCATCGGGATCGTCGGCGATAGGATCGTTCTTGAACGGCGCCACGGGATAGTCATCCGGCCACCATTTCCCATATACATCGGCGTTAAAGGCCGGCCGCTTGTTCTCACAGGCGCCGATGGTGATACAGTTCTTCGCCGTTGCCGGGGAGGTGACGCTCATCGGGTTGATCTTTCCGTCGCCATCCTTGTCGGTCCCGTCATTGCCGGCCGCCACCAGGACACAGAAGTCCTTATGCCCCCAAATGAATTGATCCAGCTGCCGGCATTGCTCGTCGTATTCGCCGGGATTGCCGCCGCCCCAGGAATTCGAGTGGACACGGGCCCCTTTTTGATACGCATACTGAAAGACCACAGTCAGATCAGCGGGGATGCCGGATAGCAGGTAGCGCCCATACTTCTGCACGTTGGCGGGATCCTTCCATTTCATCTCCTGCTCCACGGCCTGGAAGACCAGTTTGGCATTGTAAGCGAGACCCCTGATCGGTCCTATTAGACCGGATAGCCCGGCGGAATTCGTTCCATTACCCAGGACGGAACCCGTAACGTGCGTCCCATGACCTTCGTCGAGATCCGCGGCTCCGTCGTCGCCACCGGGATTGGTAATATAGGTGTTATAGTCGGGGGTGATAGGATAGCTCTTGATAAATGCGATGCGACCCGCAAAGTCGGCATTGATATGACTCGGATCGCCCGTGTCCAGGCCCGTATCGCAAACCGCCACGATCTCGCCCTTGCCGCTCAGGTTCAGACCTTTCTTGTTGACCGGCGCCATGCTGCGCGCCGTACCCATGATCCCCGCCGCCACATCGTTGCTGACCCGCGGCAGTGATCGCTCGCCGATGCGGCGCACTCCATGGACGCGCGAGAGCTTGTCGATCCCCGTCAGAGCCTGGGCTTCCTTCCCCTTGTGGGAGATGATCAAAACCTTGGCTTTCTCATTCTTGTCGAGGACGTCGAAGCCCAGTTTCTTTACGGATGACACCGCCTTCTTCAGGTCCTGCGGACCGAAGAACTCTACCGTATACACTCCCGACAACTGGCGGGTGCGGGGTAGTTGCCGCACGTCCTGCGGTCTGGCGGCCCGTTTTTTATGCAGGAGCGAACGGTCGATCCGCGCGTCATAGGGGAGGTGCCCGATCCAGCGAACAATGGGCAGTTCCCGGATGGCGCGGGCCTTCTTCTCATTCGCGCGGACGATATACGTGAACCCGCCATAAGGATCGCGCAGTTCCCCGCCCGCTTTCTTTATCTCCGAGAGCCAGGCCCTTTTGATGGGTCCCACGAACTGCACGAGATAATGGTGCCGGCCTTTTGGAAAGGGTTTGGCTTTTTCGGCGGCGACGTCGCTGAGTTTCACAGTCTTGCCTTTGTGGGCCGGATCCGGGAGCCGGATCTCATACTGATCGGTGATGTCTTCGTACAGCCGGCCCTTGAGCTCGGAATATTTGTCCTTTTTGGGCGCTTCCACGAGCAGAAAGCCCGGATAGGACTGGATCACCGTGAATTGTTTGGCGAGATCGCGCTGTTCGGCGCCGGTGGCAAAGATGCGTAGGATGGCGTGCTTCATGGTTAATGAAATTTAAGGTGGGAAGGATGGGAAGGTACCGGAAGGGAGATACAGACGGGAAAGGGATAGAAAGGAAAGGTACTGAAATACGGAGGCCTAGTCAAGCGTAAAAACACCTGAATTTGGTGGTGGCCGCCGAACCGTCCTGTTTTTCTTTATCCCCGCCTGTAATGCTGTTTGGCGGACCACTCAATGGCTTGCTGTATCAATTTCCGGAAATTCGGATTGGAATAACCTGACGGGCCGTGGCCTAATTGTATATATAGGACATCTGATTTCCCGTAATGATTGATCCACGCGAGATAGCGCATGCTTTTGGGATGCGTAGTACTTAGCAAAGGATTGACCTGCGTTAATATTTCCACACCACCGTACACTTCATCAACGATGTCAAAATCAGAAATGTCCCGGGTCACGGGATGCTTTTTGTTTTCTACTTTCACGGGAATGTTCACATCGTGTTCGTAGCTGGTTTTTAATGTATCGCCATTTACCACTACCGGCTGGGTGTGGTATTGTCCGCCTACGATTTGTATGAATTCAGGCCAGTTCTGGTAACTCACCAACGAATGATGCAGGAAGATCATGGATGTGCCTTTTTTTAGCAAGCTGACATAGGCCTCCTGCTGTGCGGGAGTGATGGAATCGAACATATCATAAAACACCAGGACATCATATCTATTTACATCGGGAGAAGCAATGAGGACATTGGCTTGTGGCTGAACCACGGTATCGTAGTTAATGGAAGGGATGGAATTGAAAACGTCATAAAACGGTTCATGTTTAAAGCCATGCCCGCCGCTGATGACAAGCACCCTGATCTTTTGTTGCTGCGCGAATGAAAAGTGGGTACATCCTGTCGTCAAAACGAGGAGCATGAAGGCGGCGGCCAGAGTAGATGAGATCTTTTTCATCCGGTTAAATTATGAAAATGCGCATACGATAATATTAGCTCAATTGGGAAAAGACTAAGGTAAAATAGCTTTCTGACCTTTCTTGGGTACAGTGGCAATCTTCACAACGAAAGAATGAACCCGGTGCCTTTGCCTGCACCGGGCGCTGCCTGAATATTGCAATTAATATGTAATAGTCACTATTTGATCGGACAACAGAGGATTTTCAGTTTTATAGGGTCAGGATATATTTAAGCTGCTGGGGGAAGATGATCCAGCATCTTTTGCCTCGCTAAGATAGCAGATTCA